>Ga0315296_10000940_pt1 | contig 25897 bp, 13 predicted proteins | sample YL17G14_18_MG_FD_203921 | JGI IMG/M metagenome (GOLD analysis project Ga0315296, IMG submission 203921) | Sediment microbial communities from Yellowstone Lake, YNP, Wyoming, USA - YL17G14_18 | ecosystem: Environmental > Aquatic > Freshwater > Lake > Sediment | place: USA: Wyoming | collected... | reverse complement strand
TTACTGCTACAGCATGGCGAGCAACTACAATCGCTTCGCGCGCCCCGCCGTGGTCCTGGTGGGCGACGGCAAGGCCGAGGTGATCGTCGAGCGGGAAACGCCCGAGGATTTGATCAGCCACGACCGCCTGCCCGGCCACCTGAAATCTTGAGCGCCCGGGGCACGAGGCGCCCACGTTAGTATTGCAGCCGCAGGCTTCCCCTCGTGCTTCGGCTGGCGCACTCGGGGCTGAAGCCAGCCTGCGCCCGGCACAGGATACAATCCTGTCCCACCAAGAAGGAGAAGCGGTAGGACAGGTTTCTAACCTGTCCACTTCGCCTCCTCGTAGCCCGCTGATCGAACGCCGGGATTGACAGCGCGCGCCTGCTCCGGTAACCTGCTGGGCGCGGAGGCGGAATGGCGCGTCTCCGCTTGTCGTTCCCAAGGACGCATGATAACTACGCCCGGCGTGCTGCAAGAAAACGCAGTCATTCCGAAAGGCAGGCCCGGTGAAGCCTGAGCGGCTGCACCTCTCTCAACCAGCGAAGGCGCGCCTGCATCAACTGCTCCAGCAGGCCATTGACGCCGGGGACACTCTGGGCGCGGGCGTGGCAGTGGGCGATTCCAGGCGCACAGCGCATCAGTGCGCGCTTGGCTGCGCTCAGCCTCAGCCGCAGCGGCCCATGCGCGCTGACACGGTGTTCGATCTGGCCTCGCTGACCAAGGTGGTCGCCACGACGCCAAGCATCATGCTGCTGGTCGAGCGAGGCGAGATGCTGCTCTCGGACAGCGTATCCAGATACTTGACGTGTCTCGATACAGGCAGCAAAAAGGCAATCACGATTCGCCATCTGCTCACCCACACCGCCGGCTTTCCCCCGCTCGCGCCCCTGGGCAAGCCGCGCGCGCCCGAGGAAGCCGTGGAGGCGATTGCGCGAATTCGCCTGGTATCCAAGCCGGGCACCGTGATCCGCTACACCGACCTGGGCTTCATGGTGCTGGGCGAGATCGTGCGCAAGGTCTCGGGCCAGACCCTGGACGGCTTTGCTGCCGGGAACCTCTTCGCTCCTCTGGGCATGGCCGACACCTGCTTCAACCCGCCCGCGCGTCTTGCATCCCGGTGCGCTGCGACAGGCATGGGCGAGGGCAAGGTGCGGTTGGGGCGCGTGCACGACCCGGTGGCCGCCGCTATTGGCGGAGTTTCCGGGCACGCGGGCGTTTTCTCAACCGCCGAAGACCTCGCCGTGTTCGCGCGCATGATCCTCAATCGCGGCGCGCACGGCAACGAGCGCATCCTCAGCAGCGCTTCTGTGCGTGCCATGACCACAGCGCAGGTCGGGATTGCAGGAGAGAAGCGCGGCCTCGGATGGGACATTTGCACCTCATATTCCAGCCCCCGCGGCGACCTGATGAGCCCCGCATCCTTCGGTCACACCGGCTTCACGGGAACTTCCATCTGGATTGATCCCGAAAAAGACCTCTTCGTGATTCTGCTGACGAACTGGGTGCATCGCCGCGAGAGCCCCAACGCGAACCGTCTTCGTTCCCTCGTTTCCAATGTTGTCGCCGCTGGACTGGAGCACCGTCCATGAGCGCCCCGAAAGTCGGAAAACTCTTCATGTTCGGCTTCGAGGGCACCGAAGTAACACAAGAAGCGCGCGCCCTGGTGCAGGACATGGAGGCCGGCGCGCTCATCCTTTTCGCGAGCAACTGCGACACCCCGGCCCAGGTGCGCGAACTCACCGCCTCGCTTCAGCACCTCGCAGCCGAAACGCACCGCTCGCCCCTGCTGATTGCCATTGACCAGGAGGGCGGCGCTGTCCAGCGCATCCTGTCGCCTGCAACCGAATGGCCCGGAAACATGGCCCTCGGCGCGGCAGGCGATGAGCAACTCGCCAGCAGGGTAGGGGAGGCCATCGCGCGCGAACTCCTCGCAATGGGCATCAACCTGAACATCGCCCCGGTCGTGGATGTCAACAACAACCCGGATAATCCGATTATCGGAATTCGCTCCTTCGGCGCGGACCCCAACAGAGTCGCAGCGTTGGGAGCAGCCTTCATCCAGGGGATGCAGAACGGCGGAGTGGCGGCGTGCGCGAAGCATTTTCCCGGCCACGGCGACACGGCGCAGGATTCGCACATCACCCTTCCCTCGGTGCCCCATGATCTGGCACGTTTGTGGCGAGTTGAACTGCCGCCCTTCGACGCTGCGGCGCACGCCGGGGTTGCCAGCATCATGACCGCCCACGTTACTTTTCCGGCGCTCGAGCCTGAGCCGGGCCTGCCAGCCACATTATCGCGGCGCGTGATCACGGGGCTGCTGCGAAATGAGATGCGATTTCGCGGCCTGATCGTGGCCGATGCGCTTGAGATGGCGGCCGTGGCCGACAGGTTCGGCGTTCCCCAGGCCGCTGTGCGCGCCCTGCAGGCCGGGGCCGACATGGTGCCCGTCTGCTCGGGGTTCGAGCGGCAGAAGGACGCATTTGAGGCGGTATCGAGAGCCTGCGCCGAGGGCCGCGTTCCCGGCGACTGCGTTGACCGCAGCGCACCCTGCCGCGCCAAGGTCCTGTTGTCGTCGCTGTCTGCGCCGCGCCCCGACCTCGATGTCGTGGGCTGCGCTCAACACAGGGCGCTCGCGCAAGAAGTCGCGACGCGGTCAGTTACCCTGGTGCGCAACCGGGCGCGCCTTGTCCCCCTGGCGCTATCACCTGGGGAGAACGTGCTCGCCGTGTGGTTCAAGCGCCTGCCCAGAACGCCTGTCTCTCAGGAAGAGCGGGCTGCCGCGGGTCTGAGCGATTCGCTGCGCGAACATCACGCTCTCGTGAGCACCATGTCCGTCGAGATAGATCCGACGCGCGAGGAAATCGCTGCTTGCCTGAACCAGGCCCGTAAGGCCTCAGCCGTGGTGATCGGGACCCTTGACGCGCACTTGCACCCTTCGCAGGCGGAACTCGTCAACGCCCTGCATCGAGAGGCGCGCAAACTGGTCGTCGTCGCCGCGGGCTATCCCGCCGACCTGCGCTTCTTCCCGCAGGTTGATGCCTATCTTGCGTGTTACTGCTGGCGTAAGGTATGCTTGGAGGCGGCGGCTGCGGTGATCTTCGGCAAATCAGAGGCGCGCGGCTGCCTGCCGGTGGAAATCCCTGGCGTGCAGGAATAATGCGACCTGCTGGAATACTCGCAGCGCTTGCTATCATCGTCTTCGGCGGCGCGCTGCTGCCGGATGGCGGCGGAACTCTCTCGGCAGCGGACAAGAAGGCAGTGGAGGATGTCGCGCGCGCGTTCATCGCCGCCCTGGTGCGCGACAACCGCCCTGCGCTGCGCCGCCTCGTCCCGCAGAAACCGGAACACCGGTGGGGCAGGTTCCCCTTCACCTCCGACCCGAGGCTGGAAAAGGTGGTGGCTGATAAGAGCAAGGGCGGCGCATTCTTCGCAGGCGGCCATCGCCACCCCTGGCTCCCGCAGAAGAGCCTTTTCGCCCTGGTGCTCATAAGAGAGGATAAAGAATGGCCCTGGAAGATTCGCAGCGTGCTGTGGTATGAGCGCGTGCCCAGTCGCGTGCGCCTGCCGCAGCGCAGCCCGACCGACCAGGACAGGGCCAACGAAAAGGAAGCCCTCCGCTGCGTGCGGGCCTATATCGAGGCCTGGCGCAAGTCGGACTTCGAGTTGCTCGAGCGCCTGACCTATCACTGGGTTGAAGGCTCCGGGCAGAAGAGGCCCATCCGCCTGAGAGACCTCGATCTCAAGGTAACCGGCGCCGACGGAGAAGCGAGCGTCGAGTTCAAAGCGCGCCTGTGGGTTCTGCGCATTGTCCCTTACAGCGTTGACGGCACGCTTCAGGCCGTGAAGGAAGGCCCAAACTGGAAGGTGAGGGAGAACTCGATTGCATTCTAGCGGTTCGCTGCGCAGGCCGGTAGGGGCGGCCCCCTGCCCTTCAGGACCCCGAGAGGGGACCTTTCAGGGCCCCTCTTCGAGGGGTGGCCGCCCGTACAGTCCACCTCCCGCCCTACGGTGGCGCGCGCATTTCGTTGAGGTTATCAGGTCGTGCTGGAGGCCGCCAGCGCAGCGCGCATGAAACAGTGGCGAAGAAGGGCGACCACGGCGTTCGTTCTCGGCGTCGCGAACGGAATGCTGTGGAATTTCGCCTCCGCCTTCGTCAACGACAGCACGGTGCTTCCCACGTTCGTGCGCGAACTGGGCGGCGGCGCTGTCCTGGTAGGGCTCATTCCCCTGGTGGCGGTTGTCTGCTGGAACCTGCCGCAACTGGTCGCCGCGAACATGCTCCAGGCAGCGCGGCGGCACATGCCCATGTACCGCACCTCATCCCTGCTGCGCGCGCTCGCGTGGCCGGGTGCGGCGATAGCCACCCTTCATTGGGCTGACCAGAGCAGGCCGCTGGTATTGGCTGCGTTCTTCGCGATGTATGCGCTTTTCATGCTCTCCGGAGGCTTCGGGGGTATGGCGTTCACCTCCGTCGTCGCGCGCACGATTCCGGCGACCAGGCTAGGGCTGTTCTTTGGTCTTAGGCAGATGGGCGGGGGCTTGCTCGGCGTGGCCGCCGGGGTGATCGTCTGGCGCGTGCTGCGCGATGCGAACGAATCGGTCGGTAACTATGCCACCCTGTTCATCTGGGCGTCCGCAATTTTCGTCGCAGGCTGGATTCTCTTCGCCTTGATATCGGAGCCCGATCCCGCTCCTGCGAGGCCAAGGGAGCCGATGGGCCGCTTCTTTGCGCAGGCCTGCGCCCTGATCAAGACTGACCCCGACTTCCGCAGGCTGTTCGTAGTGCGGATGCTTCAGTCCGTCGCGCTGATGGGCGTTCCTTTCTACGTTGTCTATTGCCGCGAGGTGCTGCGCGTGCCCAGGCAAATGGTCGGGGTCTATCTTCTCGCGCAGATGGTGGGGATGATCGTCTCCAACCTGGTGTGGGCCCCGCTCTCTGACCGGGGCGGCAATCGGCTGGTGCTCAGAGTCCTGGGGGCCGATATCCTGCTGGCGACTGCGCTTGCGGCTGTATTCTCGCTCATCGGCCGCCAGGGCCTGGGCTTTGGATTCCCGCTCGTCTTCTTCCTGCTGGGCACCCTCTCCAGCGGCTCGGTGATCGGCAACACCAACTACCTGCTGGAGATGGCTCCCATCGTCAGCACCCCGCTCTACGTTGCGGCGATGAATACCTTCATGGCCCTAGGGGCCGCATCTTCTCTGGTGGCGGGCAAACTGATCGAACTCATTGGGTTCCACTTTGTATTCGTCGCGGCGGCGGCGCTGGGAGCGGCTTCATTCGCGGCTACTGCGAGGCTGCGAGAACCAAGGTCATTCATCTGACTGCTCGCGGGCGGCGGCCAGCCTCAGTTGGGAAAGGATGGCATCGAGGCTGCGCCGCGGGCGTATCTCTCGAAATTCCTCCAGGGCCTCCAGGTCGGATTCCAGCGAGCCCGTGCGTCGCGCAAGCGCCAGGGCCTTTTCCAGTTCCACCTGCGCCTCCCGCGCATCCTCCCTTTCCAACATGGCCATCGCGCGCATGAAGTGAGGCATGCTGCGGTGGGGCATCAGGGCAACCGCCCGGCCTGCCGCCTCCAGCGCTGTCTCAGCGTCCGCGCGCAGGCACAGAATCCACGCGGCATAAACGTCGCCCGATGGGTCGCACGGCCGCGCTTCGCCAAGCCGCCTGCAGATCTCCAGCGCCTCTTCATCGCGCCGCTCGGGGACCAGCAACTCGATCAGCCCGCGCATTGCCGGGTAACACAGCGGGTTCAGTCTCCAGGCTTGCATCAGCAGCCGCTCCGCCTCCGCAAATCGTCCCCGCCGCCGCGCTATCCACCCCAGCCGCGCAGTGCCGACTGCCTTCCTCGAGGTCGCCTCGACGGCTTTCCTCGCCACTTCCTCCGCTTCTTCCCAGCGGCCCTGGTCGGCGAGGGTGTTAGCATAGTCCTCGCAAACCTCGGCCAGGGCCTCGCCGCTGTTCGCGCCCATAGTCTGTTCGTAAAGCGCGTCTGCCTCCTGCATCCTGCCTGAGTCCGCCAGCAGGGCCGCCAGTTCGCACGCGTATCTGGGCTCATCGGGCTCCGCTGCCACTGCTCGCCGCAGGCATCCCTCCGCATCTTGATAACGGCCCTGCTTGCGGAAAAGCAGCCCCAGGGCGGCGTGCGCCTCCGGCACGTCGGGCTCCACATCGAACACGCTGCGATAGCACGCCTCGGCCTCCTCGTAGCGTCCCAGGTCGCGCAGCAGGTCCCCCAGCCGGCCGTAGCCTCGGTAGTAAATGTTGTCCAGGATGATCGCCCGCCGATACAGTTTCTCCGCCTCGTCCACCAGCCCGGCGTGGGCCAGGCAGTCGCCCAGGTCGCAATAGGGCACCGGGCTGGTAGGGAAGGCGGTCATGCTGGTGCGGAAACAGCGCTCCGCCTCCTTGTAGTATCCCAGTTCGTGCAGCAGCGCCCCCAGTTCTGAGCATTCATCCGGCCCCGCAGGCCTCAGCCGCGCGCAGCGCGGCAAGAACTGCAGCGCCTCTGGTGTGGACCCTGTGTCGTGCAGGAACCTTCCCAGAGACCAGCAGTTCCACTGGTCGTCGGGGGCCAACTCCACCGCTCTGCGCAGGTGCTGCTCGGCGCGCCCGAAGTCGTCCTCCTCCCAGTATAGCGCCCCCAGGTTGTGGTGGACGGTCGGGTTGTTTGGGTCAATGCGCAGCGCCGCCAGGTAGAGTTCCGATGCCTCGTCCGTCCGTTCGTAGCGCTTGAGAAGCACTCCCAGGTTCACATAGGCGTCGGCAAACGAAGCGTCCAGTTGTATCGCGCGCCGGTACCAGTTCTCGGCCTCCTCCGACCGGTCCGCGTGGTCGTAGAAATGAGCCAGTTCGAACGCGGCCAGCGGGTCATCCGGATTGGCCTCGACGGCCCACTGGCGCGCCTGCTCCTCGATCTCCATCTCGTCTCGATCATGCTCAGACACGCTAAAGGAGATTCTGGGGTCTCACAACCTTTCCTGCGCGCTCGCATCGGCAGAGGGGAAACCAATCACGCGATAGAAGATGCTGGATGAAGCGGCTCCTGTAGTCGCAGCCCGCTGGCTGGCGGGTTGCGCGGTTGCACGACGCAGGCCACCGCTGTGGAGGATTGGGTGAACAGCGACATACGAATCCTCGAGATTGAGCCCCGTTTCTCCGAAGAAGTCTGCCGCACCCCGCTGAAGTTCGGGGCGGTGGTGATGGACCGCCTGACATACTGCGAGGTGCGGGCTAAGGTCGAGACGCGCGCAGGCAATGTTGCTGAGGGATGGGGCGGCATTTTCCTTGCGGATTTCTGGGCTTTCCCGTCCCGGCTCGTGCCGCACGAAAAGCGCGACGCAGCGATGCGCCAGATTGTCTCGCGATACGCGAATCTCGTTGCCGGCATCACCACTCACAAGCACCCGATCGAGGTCTTCTTCGAGACCGAGGATGAACTGAGCGCGACCGCCAGCACGGTCTCGCGCGAGATGAACTTCGCCGAGGAGATGCCCTTCCTGGGGGCCCTGGTCTGCGCGTCGCCTGTTGACGCTGCGCTGCACGATGCCTTCGGAAATGCGAATGGCATCTGCAGTTACGACGGCTGCAGCGCGGACTTCGTGGGCTACGACCTGAGCCGTTGGCTTGGCCCTGCCTACCAGGGTAAGTACCCGGCAGATTATGTCCGCCCCGAATACGTGCCGCGCGTGCCGGTCTTTCACCTGGTCGGCGGCCTGGACAAACTGCGCCGCGCCGAGATTACCGACGACGATCCCAAGGAAGACCTTCCCGTCAGCCTTGACCAGTGGATAGAGCGCGATGGGCTGATCTGCCTGAAGGTGAAACTGCGCGGCAATGACCTGGACTGGGACGTTGAGCGCATTATCGAGGTCGCCGCGGTTGCGCGCGAGGTCCAGATGAGACAGGGCAAGGACGAACTATATCTGTCGGTTGACACCAACGAGATGTGCGAATCGCCGGACTACATCGTCGAGATGCTGCTCAAGGTGCGAGAGCGCTCCCCGCGCGCCTTTGACGCGATCCTCTATGTCGAGCAGCCAACGGGCCGAGACCTGCGGGCCCTGTGCTTCGACATGCGGCCCATTGCACTCCTGAAACCGGTGATCATTGATGAAAGCCTGACGACGCTCGAGGACTTCAACCTGGCGATGGAACTCGGCTGGTCCGGTATCGCGCTGAAAACCTGCAAGGGACACTCCGCCGCGCTGGTGTTCGCGTCAAAGGCGGCGCAAGAGGGAGTGCCTTACTCGATACAGGACCTGACCAACCCCGGCCTGGCGCTGATTCACTCGGTCGGCCTGGCAGCGCGCCTCTCGCCCATCAAGGGCGTGGAAGCCAACGCGAGGCAGTTCTTCCCTGCGACCTCGCGGCGTCATGCGCGCGTCCACCCGCATATCTTCAACGTGAAAGACGGCCATGTGACCACGGAAAGCCTGGGGCCCACCGGCCTCGGATATCGCATCGAGCAGATGGAGAGGCAAGGAGAATGAGCAAGCCCAAGATCGCGATACTGGTCAGAGGGCGTTTGCACGACGAGTTGTTCGCGCCGCAGGTTGAGCGGGCGCTGCGGCGATTCGCAGAGCCCGTGCGTTTTCCGGGCAGCGAGCAGAAGTGGTCGTCGGATGAACTCAAGCAAGCGCTTGCTGACGCCGACGGCTGCATCGGGAGTTGGGGCCGGTATCACATCGGGCCCGAAGAGATCGCCGCCGCTCCCAGGCTGCGCATCATCTCTCACGCAGCAGGGACAATCCGCTCGCACGTCGCCCCCGAGGTCTTCGATCGCGGCATCGTCGTAACGAGCGCCGCCTCGGCCATCGCGCCTTATGTTGCGGAGGCTGTGCTGGGCCTTGCAATCGCGCTCCTGCGCCGCGCGCACATGCACGACCGCGCGATGAAAACCCAGCGGACATGGGGCGATGAGCGCTTCAAACCGGGCCTCACTCTCTTCCGGGAAAAGGTCGGCCTGGTCGGATTGGGCCGCGTCGCGCGCGACCTGGTGAAACTGCTGCGGCCTTTTCAGGCGGAAATCCTGGCATACGATCCATATGCAGACCCCGCCGTGGCTAAAAGAATGCGCGTTCGCCTGACGACCCTCCAAGAGGTGATGAGCGCCTGCCGCGTGGTCTCGCTTCATGTCGCGAACCTCCCTGCTGCGAGACACATGATCGGAGCAGAACAGTTGCGCATCATGCAGGACGGCGCCGTGCTGATAAACACCGCGCGCGGCGCGCTGCTCGACCACGGCGCACTTTACCAGGAAATGAAAACCGGCCGCATCCACGCCGCGCTCGATGTAACAGATCCTGAGCCGCTGCCCGCCGACAGCCCGCTGCGCGATCTTCCGAACATCATCCTGACGCCGCACATCGCCGGCCCCGTGCTCGAGCGCCGCTGGGAACTGGGGATGATGGTCGTCAAAGACCAGCGCCTCTTCTTCTCCGGCAAGAAACCCATCTACCAGGTAACAAAGGACATGCTCGAATGGATGGCGTGAGCGGGACATGACAGCCTATCCGAAGAAATCACAGTCTGGGGAAAATGTCATTCTGAACGAAGTGAAGAATCCCACTGTGCGCCCACTATGCGGCGCCACATCGTGCAGTCTTGTGAGACCCTTCGCTGCGCTCAGGGTGACAGGCGCAGGCGCAGGCGTTTTGGGGATAAGCGCTGAGCCGAGATGAAACTCGTTATCTTCGACGTCAATAGCCTCCTGCACCGGGCGTTCCACGCCCTGCCTCCGCTGACGACTGCACGAGGCGAGCCAACGAACGCGGTGTATGGGCTGCTCAACATGCTCAACAGGATTCTCGAGCAGGAGCAGCCCGACATGCTCGCCGCCTGCATGGATTCTCCCGGCCCCACATTTCGCCATCAGCAGTATGCGGAATACAAGGCCACGCGCGAGCGCGCCCCCGATGAACTCACGGCTCAGATGGCAACCGCCAAGGAAGCCCTGCAGGCGCTGCGCATCCCCCTCTTCGAGATGCAGGGCTACGAGGCCGACGACCTGGTCGGCGCCATTGCCAGGCGCGCGAGCGAAGCGGGCCATGACGTGACCATCATCAGCGGCGACCTCGACATGCTCCAACTGGTCTCCGACAACGTGCGCGTGATGACCACCCGCAGGGGCGTAACGGATACGGTGCTCTACGACCGGCGCGCGGTGCGCCAGCGCTTCGGCCTGCACCCGGAGCAACTGGTTGATTTCCGCGCCCTGAAGGGCGACGCCACCGACAATGTCCCGGGAGTGCCGGGGATCGGAGAGAAGACAGCCTCGAAGTTGATCGGCCAGTTCGGCAGCGTCGAGACGATTCTCTCTCACCCCGAAAAAGTCGAGGACAGCAAAATTGCACAGGCCCTGTCGGAGCACAGAGACCAGATCATGCTCGCCCGGGACATCTCCAGGATCGCAACCGACATGCCTCTTGAACTTGACCTTGATTCCCTGCGCAGGGAGGAACCCGACAGGCCGACGCTCGAAGCCCTGCTGCGCCGGCTGGAGTTCCGCACCCTGGCGGAAAGGCTCCTTGGCGCGGATCAGGTTTCCGGCCCGGGCGCTGCGGATGTCGAGGTGGCCTTCGAGGGCCAGGCGCTGTCGAACGCGCTCACCGGCCTGCGCACTGCTGAACATCTCTGCCTCTATCTGGTTACCGACAAGGGAGACTCGCTCTCCCCGGCCCTGGCCGCTGCTGTCCTGAAGCCGGATTCGGGCGCCGCCGTCTTTCTCCCCGTGACGAAAGGAGCAGGCCTTTTCGATCACGGCAAAGCCGCTGGCCTCGACGAGGTGCGCGACCTGCTCGAATCCGAGAAGACGGCCAAGTCCGTTCACGACGCCAAGCAGGCATATCTCGTTCTCAAGCGCCTGGACATCGAACTGCGCGGCGTCGCCTTCGACCCCATGATTGCCTCCTACCTGCTCGACCCTTCCAGGCCAAGCCACGCTCTGGATCATCTTGCCCTCGAGTTCCTCGATCAGAAAGGGGCCGACGCGCTCGCCCCGCTGCAGGCGGGCGACCTGAAAACTGCCGCCGCTCAAGCAGCCCTGCGCGCACACTGGGTCCAGCAGTTGGAGCGGGCCATGAGGCCCAGAATGCAGGAGCACGGCCTGGAGCCTCTGTTCGGGGAAGTCGAACTCCCGCTTGCCTTCACGCTCGCGCATATGGAGCTCCGCGGCGCAGCGATTGACGTTCCTTTCCTCAATGCGCTTTCCGACCAGATGCGCAAGGCCGAAAATGAAATCCAGCAGCGCATCTACGAACTCGCGGGCCAGACATTCAACATCTCCTCGCCCAAGCAGTTGCAGGCTGTCCTTTTCGACAAGTTGGGCCTGCCGCGGGGCAAGCGCACGAAAACGGGATACTCGACAGATGTCGAAGTGCTGGGAGAACTTGCCAAGGACCACGAGATCGTCGCCAAGATCCTTCAATATCGCGAGTTGTCGAAACTCAGATCCACGTATGTTGACGCCCTCCCGCGCCTGGTTCACCCGCAGACCGGCCGCGTTCACACATCCCTCAACCAGACCGTTACTGCGACCGGCAGGTTGAGCAGCAGCGAGCCGAACCTCCAGAACGTACCCGTGCGCACTGAACTGGGCCGCCAGATCAGGCGCGCGTTCGTCGCCGGCGCCCCCGGGCAGGTCCTTCTTTCTGCCGACTATTCCCAGATCGAACTCAGGATACTGGCGCACATCTGCGGGGATCAACACATGCGGGCGCTCTTCGCGCAGGACCAGGACATGCACTCAGCCACAGCCTGCGAGATCTTCGGGGTCGGCCCCCAGCAGGTAACCCCCGAAATGCGCCGCCTGGCGAAGGTGGTCAACTTCGGCATCCCCTACGGCATTAGCGCCCAGGGCCTGGGGCGCGACATGGGCATTCCGGTCGAAGAGGCGGCGGCCTACATGGTGCGCTACTTCGAGCGCTTCCCCGGCGTGAGGGAATATGTGGACACGATCGTCGAGCAGGCCGGAAGGCAGGGATATGTTACCACCCTGCTCGGCAGGCGTCGCTACCTGCCGGACCTGGACAGCCCCTCGCGCCCGGTGCGCGAGTTCGCCGCGCGCACGGCCATCAACACGCCCATTCAGGGCAGCGCGGCCGACATCATCAAGGTCGCCATGCTGCGCGTGGAACGATCCTTGCGAGAGGCAGCATCAGAGGCCCGCATGATCTTGCAGGTTCACGACGAGTTGCTTTTCGAGGTGCGCGCGGAACATCTGGCCCAGGCAGCGCAGATAATCAAGCGCGAGATGGAGGCAGCCTTCCCGCTTGATGTGCCCCTGAAGGTCGAAGCCAAGGCCGGCCCGAACTGGGCCGAAATGAGCAATGCCTGAGAAGGAAGGCCCCCCGGCCAGGGAGAAGCAGTGCTTACGCTGGCATCTGCCAGCAATCATCGCCAAGTTTAGGGCGCTACGCTGCGGGTAAGAAACGAGCGTGCGCCGGAGGACTGAACAATGGAGCCTACCGGGCAGAATCAGCAGCCGGAAGCCGTCGTGCAACAACAGCGCGAACAACCGGAAGAACCACGCGAGCAGCAGCAATACGAGTCCACATTCCGGTCCCTGTCGGCCGGGGACATCGTTGCGGGCACAGTAGTCCAGATTGACGAGCAGGGCGCTCTCGTTGACGTCGGGATGAAGTCCGAGGGACTGATCCCCGCCAGCGAGGCCAGGACCGCCACGGCGGAATCGGGCAAGCCGCTCGCCGTCGGCGACCGCATTGATGTCTATGTCGTGCGCTCAGAGGGCGAAGAGGGCCACGCCATCCTCTCCAAGACAAAGGCCGACTACGAGAACGTCTGGCGCAGGGTCACCCAGGCATTCGAGAGCGGCGAGGTAGTCAGCGCGATGGTCAGCGAGCGCGTCAAGGGCGGCCTCGTGGTTGACCTGGGCCTGCGCGGATTTCTGCCCGCCTCGCACGTCGTTACCAAGAACATCTATGCCCTCGATCGCTTCGTGGGGCAATCGCTGAAACTGAAGATCCTGGAAGTTGACCGCGCGCGCAAGCGCGTCGTCGTCTCCCAGCGGCTGGCGGCTGAGGAGGAACGCCAGCGCCGCCGCGAGAAGACGATCGAGAACCTGGAGGAAGGGCAGGTCAGAAAGGGCATCGTGCGCCGCCTCACCGACTACGGGGCCTTCGTTGACCTGGGCGGCGTGGACGGCCTGCTGCACGTCACAGAGATGTCCTGGACCAGGGTCCGCCATCCCTCCGACATCGTAAAACCGGGCCAGCGCCTCGAGGTCATGGTGCTCAAGTTCGACCGCGACCAGGCCAGAGTATCCCTGGGCCTCAAGCAGATCCTTCCCGACCCATGGCAGCACGTGCACGAGCAATTCCACGTTGGAGACGTGGTGGACGGCATTATCACCCGCCTGGTGCCCTTCGGCGCCTTCGTGATGCTCGAAGGCGGCATCGAGGGCATCGTCCCCACCGCCGAATTGAGCGAACAACGCATCTCCCGGCCCGAGGAAGCGGTCGCCGTTGAACAGCGCGTGCGGGTCAGGATCCTCTCCATGCGCCCGCAGGAGAGGCGCATGACCCTCTCGCGCCGCCAAGCGGAGCAGGAGGCCGAGCAGCAGGAATATCGCCGCTACGTCTCTCGCCAGGCCGAGGCGGGCAGGATAACCCTCGGCGACCTCGTCGGCGAGGCGCTGCGCGCCGAGTCCTCGTTCCCTGCCGAAGAACCTGCCGCTGAACCTGCCGACGAACTTCCCGCCGCCGAGGCGGCTGAAGAGGTCGAACAGGTGAACCTCCAGCCGCTCGCGCAGGCAGGCGAGCCTGCCTCCGAATCGCCAGCCGAGCAAACCCAACCCGTTCAACCGATTGAGCCCGTTCAACAGGACGAAACATGCTCCTCATCGGACTCACCGGCGGAATCGCCAGCGGAAAAAGCACCGTCGCCAGGCTCTTCGCCATGAAGGGAGTCCCGGTTCTGGACGCAGATCTGGAGGCGCGGCAGGTGCTCGCGCGCGCCAGCCCCCTGCTTCTCCAGGTGCGCCAGGGGTTTGGCGACTCCGTCTGCACCCCCGAGGGCGACCTGGACAGGAAGGCGCTCGCCAACCTGGTGTTTCGCGATCCTCAGGCCAGGGAGAGGTTGAACCGCATAACCCACCCTGCTATCATTGCCCGCCTGAAGCAAGGGCTGGACGATATCCGAAGAGAAGGCAAGCACAAGGCTGCGGTCGTAGTCGCTCCCCTGCTTTTCGAGGCGGGCCTCGAGAAATGGTGCGACCGGGTGATCGTTGTCTGGGCCAGCGAGCGGGAGCAGGTCAGGCGTCTGATGCTGCGCGACAACCTGTCCGAGCAAGAAGCCCGGCTGCGTGTGCGCTCCCAGGCGCCCCTGGACGAGAAGAGGAAGCGTGCGGACTGGGTGGTGGACTCTGAGGCAGGGCAGGGGGAAATCGAGCGGCAGGTCGAAAACATCTGGCAAGAGATCGTGCAAGCCGCCGCTTGAAAGCAGGAAAAGCCTTTACAGCGGCGAAAATGCGTGGTAACATTGCGGGCCGTGTCTTGCCCGCTGCAAGAAACCAGACCATGAGGAGGGAGTCGGCCCCATGCGGCGCATAGTGAAGGGACCCGCGAGCAGAACAATCGCCAGGCTGGTTTGCCTGCTTTTCACCTTCTCCTTTGTCATCGGGCCTGCCATCCTGCCTGCAATGGCGCAGGAAGGCGAGGTGAAATACAAGGCCATCCCGGTGGTCATTCTCGACTTCGAGAACGTCAGCGACCGGCCCGATCCTGTCCTGGGCCGCAAGGCAGCAGATGCTCTCGCCGTGCAACTGGACCCCGAGCGCTACGAAGTCATCGAGCGCGCCACGGTGCAAAACTACCTTGACGATCTCAAACTGACGCTGCCCCTGGACAGGGACAGCCAGATGCGCCTGGGCAGGGCGCTGAACAAGGCTGGCGTCACGGTTTACGCCATCATCACCGGCCAGGTGCGCAGCGCAAAGGTGGTGCCGGGCCCCCGCGGCGTCGAGGGCCGGGTAGAAATGGCCGTGCTGATGCGCGACCTGAGCACTGGAGAATATGTGAACGGCGCCCTGCAGCAGGCCAGCAGCAGCCCCAAGCCTGGCTACCAGGGCAACGAGGACGCCCTGATTGACGAGGCCCTCACCACCGCCGCCGACAAATGCGTTCTCACGATAGCCTCCCAGCGCCTGGCGGAGGTGACCATCATGATCGTCAGGCGCGACGCCGCCATTATCAATGCCGGCATACGCGACGGCATGAGGGTGGGCATGAAAATGGTGGTCATGCGCTTCCGCGAGCCGGTGGGCTACCTCGTGCTCCACAAGGTGGACGAGAAGCACAGCGAGGCCACAGTCACTCAGAACCTGCGCGGAATCGCCGAGCGCGACAAGGCGATCGTCATATACGAACTGCCGCAGAAACCAAAACTCAGATTCGGAGAGGCGAAATCCGCGAAGAAGCGCACGATCCTTGGGTCACAGGGCCTGTGGGGCATCGTCGGGGCGGTAGCGATGCTGGCTTTCCTGGGCGGCGGAAACAAGGAGAGCCCGGGTGAGGGAGCGCCCGGCGGCGTGGTTGCCAGCGCCCTGGCCAACGCGGCCGCGTTGAGGTGGATGGACATCACGGGCCAGGCGATTATTGGCATGAACATGGTCACCTGGCGGGGACCGGAACGCGGCTCCGAGGAATTGCTGGCTTACATTATCTATCGCGACGGCCAACTGGCATGGATTGCCAGACCCCGCGAGGGCGGCGGCTACTACTTCATAGATCCTTTCGGCATCGGCACCACCGTAACGGCGTTTCAGCAGGCAACCGTGAGCATCGACATTGACGCAACCACAGGCGTGGTCACTACCTGGGACCGCACGGTCGAAACCCTCGACAGCCCGTGCACCGGGGGTTCCAGCGTATCGGCCCTGGATCAGAGTTTCACGGCCACCTTCTGCTGCCCGCAGACAGTGCCGGGTGTGCCCTACACCTACCAGGTCCAGCGCCTGGCCAGGTATGCCATTACCAGCCCGGGAGGAACGACGGCTGCGCCCCCGGCCCAGGGCCCAGCGAACAAGAAAGGCGACCGGGCCAAACAGGCCGCCGGGGTAACTTACATCATCAAACTGGATTCTCCGCTCAGCATCCTGGCTGGGCCGGCCTCGATGACTCCGCCGCCCCCGCTGGTGAAGCCGATTCAGAACGCATCCGTAACTAACCCCTCGGCAGTCGAGTTCTCGTGGACGACCGTAGCGGGTGCCGACGACTACGTTCTGCAGATTTCGCGCGACAACCTCTTCCGGTCGCAGAACACACTTACCATACCTGCGCCGCTGGGATTCGTGCCTGCGGGTAAGAGCGTATCCAAGATAGTGGACGTTGCCACCAGTTTCCCCGGCACGGGCACGCAAGTGATGTGGTGGCGCGCGGGGGCGCGCTTCACCGGCGACCAGGCTCCCCCCCGGGTGCAGCCCGGATGGACCAGGACGCAGGATGCGGGCTATGTCTGGAGCCTGCCAGCCACGTTCACGATGACAACTACCAGCCCGATGCCGCCGGCGCGAGGCAGTGTCACCCGGCCGCGCAGCGCTCGCTAATCATGTGGCACAGCCGCCCTCGGCTGTGGGCGCAGCGAGGGAATGGATCTTGCGTTGATCGCGCGTGGGTTTGAATGAGGTTCGAAACGGCAAGCCGAGTAGGAGGACTGGCATGAGGAGTGTCATCCGCAGTAGTTTTTGCCGCCGCGTGGCACAGTTGCTCGTGGTCGCGATCGCCCTGCCGCTGGTGGCAGTGCCCGCGTCTGCGGCGCCGCAGCCAATCAGCGTTCTCGTGCTCACGTTCGATAACAAGAGCGGCGTGGGCGGCGATGAAATGGCACAGCGCGTTACCGACGAAGTGGTCATCGCGCTGGGAGACACCGGCCGCGCTGCGCCTACGCGCCTGGACCCCGACTCGCCCAGCGTCAAGCGCGCAGTGGATGTGGAGCGCACCCTGCAAAAGCAGGACCTGCAGCCTCCCTGGGATGCCCGCAAGGCGGCTGCGCTCGGCAAGGTGCTGGGCGTGGAATCGGTGCTCATCGGCACGGTTGACCAGTACTCCTTCGACGCAAAGGCGCGCAAAGCGCAAGTAATCCTCACCGTGCAGCGCGTGCAGGTGGCGGCCCCCGAGACGCCGGTGCCGATTGCCGTCAACGGTGCCAGCGTCACGAAGGTGGGGGCGGTTCAGGAAGGGCCGCTGTTGAACGAGGCGATAGCCGATGCTGCGTCCAAGTTGGCGCAGGCGGTAACGGGCACGGCGCCCACTACCAAGCAGGCACCGCAGAAGCCCTCGATCAGCAAGCGCAAGAATTGGCTTCCGGTGGCGCTCGCTGTCGTGGCTGGCATCCTGCTGCTGGGCAGGGGCGGCGGCGACCGTGGTCCTGCGGCCGCAGGCAAGGCTCCCATCAGCAATGCGCTCTGCGAGGCGCAGGCCAACAGCGTCGCGTTGAGTTGGGCGGTGGATACGAGCGGGACTCCGCCCGAAGGATTCAACATCTACCGCGCGCTCGCCGGCGACGCTCCCCTGGGCGGGACGGACCGCATCGGCGCAGCCCCGATCAGGGCGCTCGCGGCGCGCCGGGGAGCGATCGGGCCCTACGAGAAGATCGCAAACGCCTCAGGAACTGCGCGCGGCATGAATGACAGCGGCGCGGCGCTGGGCAAGGTTTACGCCTACCAGATCCGCGCTATCATCTCCGGCAAGGAAAGCGCTGCTGTTGACTTCAAGAGCAGGTTTGAACCTGCGGATACGCCTGTGGTGGGCCCTGGCGTGCCGGTTGCGCCCAGAGGCATTACCGTCGGGCCGGGAGCGGGCTCGCTGGTCGTCAGGATAAGTTGGCAGCCGAATCCCGAAGCCTTCGTCACCGGCTACAGGGTCTATCGGGGCACTTCGCCCACCGTCCTATATCTGCTGGGCCAGTTCCCTTCAACGCAGACAACCCTCGACGACGCGCGCAACACCGCCGCTAACCAGACCTATTATTACGTCGTGGCCGCGGTCGGTCCCGGCGTCGGCGGCACGCCCATCGAGAGAAGGTCAAGCCCCAAGTCCTACACCTTGACGCCTGGGGCGCTGGGGCCGCCGACCAACCTGACCGCCTTGCCGGGTCAAGCCGAGATTACCTTGAACTGGACGCCGAGCATTGACAGCCCAGTTGCAGGCTACAACATCTACCGCAACGGCACCAGGATTGCCAATGTCGCCGGCCGCACCACGAGCACCTACACGGACTCCAGCGTCACCGCCGGCACCAACTACACTTACTGGCTGCGCAGTTACGACGCTTCCACCCCGCCGCGCGAGAGCGCAGACTCGAATCACGTAACTGCCAAGACGAGCCTTCCGGCCGCAAAGATCGACTGCTCGGCTGTTCCCATAGCGATCGTGGGCAACGGCGTTGACACGGCCACGATCAAGGGGCTGGTGAAGGATTCTGCAGGCAAGCCGGTGGGCGGCGCCAAGGTGCGCTTCACGTTGACGACCTCCGGCGGCGGCTCCCTGGTGGTAGTAGCGGGTGGAACGAAGCAAGCCAATGGTGACGTGGTCGCGCCGACGGACGCCTCGGGCGTTGCCCAGGCGGGCCTCAAGGCCCCGAAGGTTACCACCCAGATTGACTCGATTGTGCGCGCCACCGTCGAGACAACGACGCTCACGTGCACCACGAAGGTGACCATAAAAGTCCCCACAGCCGCCTCGGTGAGTGTCGCCGCTGAGCCAAGCACCGTGGTGGCGAACGGCACCAACCGCAGCCGCATCGCTGCCGTCGTCAAGGATTCCGGCGGCGTGGGCATCTCCGGCGTTACCGTTACATTCTCGGTTGACAACACGGCGATTGCAGTGCTTCTGAGCACTCAGGCGCAGACCAACAATGACGGGCGCGCGACAGTCGAGTTGCGCAGCGCGGCGATCAATGCCATGGGCACGGTAACCGTAACGGCGCGCGAGCCCGGCGGCAAGCAGGGCACCGTGACGGTCAGTTTCGTCGCCCAGCCTTCGCTCACCGTGTCCGTCAGCCCCACCACCATTCCGGCGGGCGGCGTGGGAAGCACAGCGCTCGTTACCGCAACGGTAAAGGCGGCCGACGGCACCCCCGTGCCCGGCCAGAAGGTCAACTTCGGGTTCAACATTGCGGGAGCCCCGACCGCCAGCCCCACCGGGGCGACGACTGCTCCCGCTTACGCAATGAGCGACTCCGGCGGCCTGGCATATGCCACGCTCACCAGCCCGCCCAACCTTGACCACGGAAATGCGGACGTGATCCTGGCCTGGATGGACAGCAATGCCAGCAACGCGTTCGAAGCCGCTGAGGATCGCTGGGCGATCGTCGGGATCACCTACACCGAGCCTCCTGCCACCGTAACGGTGGCGGCAGTTCCGACGGCTATTCCGGCTGATGCCACCTCCACCTCGAAGATCACGGCGCTCGTCTTGACCGCGCTGCCGGCCCCGGTAGGGCCTGGCCTCCAGCCCGTGGCCGACGGGACGCTCGTGCGCTTCCAGACCAGCAGCGGCACCTTCGTCGGGACCGGAACCAACACTGCAACAGCAACCACGGTCAGCGGGGTTGCGTGGGTCACCCTGCGCGCAAGCGACGTGGTGGGTGCGGTTACCGTGAGCGCTACGGCTGCATCGGTAACCGGCTCGACGCAGGTGCAGTTCCAAACGGTTCCCGACCGCATACTGACGCTCTCCGCAACCCCGGGCTCGCTGGCCACCGGCGGCAACCAGGCAGTGATCACAGCCTCGCTGCGCCAGTCGGATGGGACCCCGGTCGCCGCGGCCACTATCACGTTCACCACCAATCTGGGGACGCTGACCCCCGCCCCTGCTTCGTGCATCACCGGAGTTGACGGCAAGTGCACCATTACATTCACCTCCGGCGTGGAAGCAGGAACGGCGACGGTCACCGCCGCCTCGGGAGAGCAGTTTGCCAGCATCCTCATCCCGATCACCGGCGGCGCGCCCGCGCGCATAGACATCGGGCTGGCAGGATCGGCGCGCATCGCGGCAACTGGCGGACTGCCCAGCCCGGCGGGGGCAGCGATACCAGTGAGCACCACAATCGCCGCAAGGGTTACCGATGCGAACGGCAATCCGGTTCCCGACGGGACCCCTGTTCTGTTCCACACCGACATCGGCACGATTCAGGCCAGCGCTCCAACCGTAAACGGGGTTGCAACGGCCACCCTGGTGTCGTCAAGTTTCGACGTGGCCACCAACTTCGCTACCTACAAGCCCGGGGTTGCCAGCGTGAATGCGGTTGCCGGAAGCGAAGGCGGGCCGAAGGCAGGACCCGTGCACGTGATCTTCTCCGGGAACGTATCGTATTTCACGCAGTCAGGCGCGCCCAATGATACAGACCTGATTTCTGATTACGGTGCTGATTGGCGTACAGGCGTGGTCGGGGGCTCCGGGAGCGAGCCGAACCTGCAACCCATGTCGCGGGATAGTCCAGCCTATACCTTCTGGGTGAGCCTTTTCGACGCCAACAACAACCCCCTGCCTTTTGGGGTGCCGGTAACCATCAGGATGAGGCTTTGCGGAATCGAAAAGACGGTGGACACGACGACCGGCATTTACCCGTCAAGCGCGAGGGCTGATTTCAACGTCACCGAACTTGGAACCGGTACGCCTCACCCCGGGACGTGCCTGTCCATCGTTGACGTGAACTACAGCGAGATCCTGACGCCGGGAGTCGCGCAGAGGCGGTTGCCTACGCAGCAGTGGTTCGGCGCTGCAGCCCCGGCTTCAATAAGCCCGCCGCCGCAGCCTCCGACGATCATCGTTGGGGCCACGTGTTGTGGCGGCACTTCCGTTACCTTCGTGAGCATTTTGGACAAGTTCGGGAATAGGGTCCAGGATGGGACGCGAATCTGCTTCGGCTATGACACGGCCAGCCTGACGAATATGACCGGGATTCCGACGCTGACCCCCACAATCGGTTCGACGGTGGACGCCACGTCAACCGTGCTGGTTTACGGTTGCGCAACGAAAGACAAGACCGGCAAGTGCAATTCAGGCACCCTCACGGTGACAGGGACTGTCAGCCCCTGCACGACGGATTCGCCGAAGGCTTCTGTAACAGTCAACTGGAAGACGCCCTCCTAAATCGGAGGTGGGTCATATGAGAGCAAGGTTCGCGCTGCTGGTGGTGCTGGCGGCCCTTGCGGGGTTGCCCGCGCGGGCCGATGGGCCGCGCATCCTGCTGGATGCCTACCAGTTTGACCCGGTAGTGTCGGTGCCAGGCGTGCCTGCCAACCTGAGGGCGCAGACGCCTGCCCCGGGGCAGGCCGCCTACTACATCGCCCAGTGCACCGGCCCGATAAAGGACTCTTTCAAGCAGCAGATGCAGGCCCAAGGCGCAAGGCTCGTGGAGTATGTCCCGGAATACGCCTTCCACGTGCGCGCCACCCCCGAGCAGGCCGCCGCGATGCGTTCCCTTGCGTTCGTGCGCTGGGTGGGCCTGGTGCAGCCCGCCTACAAGTTGGAACCTGGCTTGCTTGACCGTGCGGGCCAGGTTGACGTTCTCTTGAAGGCATACCCGGGCGAAAGCCCCGCACCGATCGCAGGCGCTGCCAGCATGTTGGGGGCGAAGGTCGTTGACCACAGCAGAAGGCTCGGCGGCCTAGTCAGGGCGCAGGGCCCAACCCCCGTCATCGCGGCCCTGGCAGGCGCGAGCACGGTCTCGTGGATCGAGACGTGGAAACCGGTAGCCCTGCGGAACGATGTCGCGCGCCGCATCATGAGCGTCAGTTTCCAGGCGTGGGAGCGGCCGGGGGGCTACGATGTGTGGAAAAACAACGGCCTCTTCGGCGCGAGCCAGGTTGTGGGAGTGGCGGACACGGGACTGGACACAGGAGACCTGGCAACCATAAACCCGGACTTCGCGGGAAGGGTGAAGGCGCTATTTACCTACTCGCCAGACGGACGTTCTTGGGACGTTGCTGGCCACGGCACGCACGTTTGCGGTTCTATCCTGGGCAATGGGGCTACCTCGGGCAGCAACCCCAGCGGGCATCAATATACGGACTCCTATGCGGGGGTCGCGCCTGAAGCCCAACTCGTGTTTCAAAGGCTTGAAGATGATGAAGGGGTCTGGTACTTGCCCGCAGACATATACGACGTCTTTGACCAGGCTTACAGCGCAGGCGCGCGCATCCATTCCAATTCATGGGGTCACGCGGGCATCTACCGGCGTTACACTGTCTGGGCGCAGAGCGTTGACCAGTTCATGTGGGATCACAAGGACATGCTGATCCTGTTCGCGGCCGGCAACGACGGCGTGGACCTCGACAGCCCGTGCTCCAGCCTAACAGCAATCCCCCCGGTGCACGTGGCCGAGGGCAAGGTGGACTATGGCTCAATCGGATCCCCTGCCACTGCCAAGAACTGCCTGAGCGTGGGCGCATCTGAGAGCGAGAGGGCAGCAGGCAATGTTACGTACAACAGTTCCTCGCCGACAGACTTTCCCGAGCGGCCAATTTCAACCGACCTTCAGGCGGACGACCCGAAGGGCCTCGCCGCGTTCAGCAGCCGGGGGCCGTGCAGCGATAATCGCACCAAGCCGGACATAGTGGCTCCTGGGACCTGGATCGTCTCCGTGATGTCGCAAGTGCTGTCAGGGGTCCCATGGTATATGTACGAGAGCGGCACCAGCATGGCCTGTCCGCTGACGGCGGGAAGCGCAGCCCTGGTGCGCGAGTATTACCAGAAGATACAGGGGCGATCAAATCCCAGCGCGGCCCTGATCAAGGCCACCCTCATGAACTGCGCGGATGAGATGGCCCCGGGCCAATATGGCGTGTGGGACGCCCATATTTCCGTGCCGACAGGGACTTGTTCTGGTGGGCCCTTGCAGGAGATTGCGGAGCGGCCCAACAATGACGAGGGCTGGGGCCGCGTGAATGTGGGGGCCTGCATTTTCGACAAGACGCAGGGCCAGGGCGTCTGGTATCGGGAGGGCAGCAGCACCCGCGGGCTGTTCGTGACCGACAGGTCGCCGGGCCTGTCAACCGCGCAGACCATCGAGTTGTGGTTCACCGTTCTCGACACCAGCGCTCCCTTCCGCGCCACCCTCGTGTGGACCGATCACCCCGGCACTCCTGGAACCGGCAAGCAACTGGTGAACGACCTGGACCTGGAGGTGCGCGCGACCATATCCAGTACCCAGAGCATGGACTTCTTCGGCAACGGCAGCAGGGCTGTGCGCTACCGGGACACGCAGCGCGATCGCACGAATAATGCGGAGGAGGTTACCCTCCCGAATCCCTACCCGGGCTTATACCGCGTTCGAGTAACTGGCTTCAACGTGCCGCAGGGGCCGCAGCCCTTTGCCCTGGTGGTCTCAGCCCCGCTGGCCAACGGGCTGGGCATCAGCGGCACGATAACCGAGGAAGCAGGCTTTAGCATACGCGATGTGCAGGTGAGGGTGTATGGGCGCACCGGACTGCTGGACATCACACACACCGACTCGTCCGGGGCATACGAGTTCACGGGCCTTTCGCCCGGGACCTACACGGTAAGGCCTATTCCCAAGATCGGACAACCCGGGTTCGCGCCCACGCAGCAGACCATCACTGTCCCGAGAGGGGGAGGCGATGCAGGCGGCGTTGACTTTGTGATGACCCACGGCCGGACTATCAAGGGATGGGTGGGCATGCCTCCCTGGTCTCTTCGGTATGGCACCCCGTTCGTCTATTTCGAAGACGTCAGTAACTCCCCCGGTTACGACTTCCGGCCGGATCTGCTGATCCCGATAAAGGATGCCGTGGTTACCGTGGCGGGCGCAACCGAACGGGCGACAGCCACTACCAACGCAAGCGGCTACTTCGAGATAGGCAATCTGCCGGCGGGAACCTGGACGGTTACCTGCTCGCGGCCGGGCTGGTATTTCCACCCGCCAACCCAGACCCTCATTCTCGCCTCCCGTTGCTGGCCCGTCGGCGAAGGCGGCGGCGGGTGCGTCGTTTTGGAGGATGTCTGGGGATATGTATGGTTCTCGGGCGGAACGCCTCAGCCCACCTATGCGATTGTGGGCGAGGTCAGGACCAAGACCGGGCGGGTGCTTCCGTGGGTTACGTTCAACATCCGGGGCGCCCAGCACGGCGACATGGGCAACGTGGTGAGCGGCAGCCAGGGGTCTTACAGCCGCAGCGGGCTGCTCTGGGACAAGTATGCCATCACCGCGACCATGCCGGGTTATCTGGTTCACCCAATCGTGCAGGGCGGGCCGGTGCTTTGGGCGCAGAACAGCATCCAGCGCCTGGTCTTTGTGTTGAACGTCAAGCAGGACTGGTTCGCCGAGGACAGGGGCCTCGCGCTTACCAAGATGACCATCACGGGCACCCCCCGCATGAGGCAAAAGTCGAGTATTACCGTCACCGTGCAGAACGTGAGCCGGGCCGCCGAGCAGAACATCACCGTTACCGCCTACGACAACCAGGCCCAGATCGGCTCCGCAAAGACGATATCGAGCCTGGCAGGGCTGACCACCCAGGACCTGACCTTCGATTGGGTGCCTTCCACAGCGGGGACTCACGTGGTGCGGGCGGCCGTGAGCCGGGTTCAGGCGGAGCCATACGTTGGCGACAACACGCGCACCATGAGCGTGTCCGTGGCTCCATAGCGGGATGAAAGCGCTTTATCGCAATGCCTGCTGGGCCGCCCTGTGGCTGGCGGTTGCTCTGCCTGGCTGGGCGGTGCAATTCCAGGTCAGGGCCCGCGCGCAGCCCGCCCGCGTCAGCCCCGAGACCGGCTACGCCGAGATCATCGCGGAGATCCGCGACGAGTCGGGCCAGCCCGCGCCCGACGGCACCGAAGTCCTTTTCGCATCCACCCTGGGCACCATCGTCCCCACCGCTCAGACGCAGGGCGGGCTGGCGCGCAGCCGCCTGACCAGCAGCACCTCCGGCACCGCGCAGGTAACCGTGGCCGCGCTCGGCGCAACCGCCCAGGTGATCGTCGAGTTCACCGATGAGGCGGGCGGCGGCAGGTCCGAGTCCAGGGCGGTGCGCATCTCGGGTGGTTACGTGGCTTACAACATGGAACGGCAGATCGTGGTGGCTGCCGACCGGGCCCGGCTGGAGCAGGGGCGCATCGTGATCGAGGCCGAGAGCCTGCAATACGACGTGTCCGTGGGAACCGTCAGGGCGCAGCGCGGCGTGCGCGTGGCCAACGGCTCCAAGGCCCTGGAGGCGGAACGCCTCTCCTACGATGTGTCGAGCAAGAATGGGCTGCTGATGCGGACTCGACCCAAGATCGCAAGGGCCTCGTTCCAGGCAAGCACGCTGATCGAGACCGAGGCGACGTGGGCGCAGGAGGCGGCGTTCAAGGCGATGACCGCCGACTCCGACCGCTCGTGGGTCGTCGCGCGCCAGGTGATCGTCTATCCGCGCGAAAAAATCCAGTTCATACGCGCCCAGTTCTACCTGCAGGGCCAGCGGCTGATGGCCCTGCCATATCACCAGATTCCGCTGAACTCGTTCCAGTCGCGGCAGGGCCTCGTCAACCAGGTCTTGTCCTTCACCTCCAGCGGCGGCATCAACCTGGACTTTCCGGTCTATTACAGCACCACCAGCGCGCGCAGCGGGTCGCTGCACATCAGGCGCAGCGGCTACCCGGGTATTTATGGGGAGGGCTTGTCCCTGGGGCTTCAGGAGGAATACGACCTGGGCCGCATGCGCGGCGTGTTGTCCCTGGATAATCTCACCAGCAGCACCAGGGGCCTGCGCTGGGAGCACCACCAGGGCATAGGGGAGACGACGGCAGACATATCGTTCTCGCACTACCGCTACGACTCGCGCTTTCCGGCCATGTCCTATGGCAACGCCTTCATCAGGCGAGACCTGGGAACGACCGACCTGACAATCACAGCCAGCGGCAGCCGCTACGGGGCGGGCACCGATTGGAGCAC
>Ga0315296_10000939_pt1 | contig 25902 bp, 12 predicted proteins | sample YL17G14_18_MG_FD_203921 | JGI IMG/M metagenome (GOLD analysis project Ga0315296, IMG submission 203921) | Sediment microbial communities from Yellowstone Lake, YNP, Wyoming, USA - YL17G14_18 | ecosystem: Environmental > Aquatic > Freshwater > Lake > Sediment | place: USA: Wyoming | collected... | reverse complement strand
AACTCCTGTATGGCGGCGACGAGGCGCCCGGCACACTCATCGTCCAGAAACGCCATGACGATGGAGTCCGTTCCCGGGTAGATGTGCGTGCCGAAACGCCGTTCGCTGCCGTCCATCGCCCACGCCTTGGGCACCTCGACGTATCGTGCACACTTCAGCGTGTCCAGGAGCGCGCGGATCTCGTCGTCGTACACGGAGTGGTAGAAGAGCAACGCGATCTTCATCGTCTATCCCTTCCCGGGTCCGGCCTCGCCGAGTGCAGGCCCGTGACGCGGCTCTCGGCGAAGCCCGGGCACCCACGCGAACACTTTCAGCCCACCCAAGTCGTCGAGCAGCGTATAGACGACGGGCACGACAACGAGCGTGAGGAGCGTTGAGGTCAGCAGCCCGCCGATGACGGTGATCGCCATCGGCGCCCGCGACCCACCGCCGCTGCCCAACCCCAGCGCGACCGGCAGCATCCCGAAGACCATCGCCGCCGTCGTCATCAGGATCGGGCGCAATCGGACGGGCCCAGCCCTGAGCAACGCCTGGTTGCGTTCGAGTCGGTCGCGCTGGCGCAGCGTGTTGGTGTAGTCCACGAGTAGAATGGCGTTCTTCGTGACGAGCCCCATCAGCATGATGACGCCGATCATCGCCAAGATGCTCAGCCGCGCGTCGGTCACGAGTAGGCCGCCAATCGCGCCAACCAGCGACATCGGAAGCGACAGCATGATGGTGAACGGGTGGATGAAGCTCCCGAACTGCGACGCGAGCACCATGTAGATGAGGATCACCGCCAGGAACAGGGCGAAGCCCAGGTCCGCGAACGACTCGGCCATGATCTGGGCCATGCCTTCGAGGTTGACGGCGAAGCCTTCGGGGATGCCGACCTGCCGCGCGATCGCGTTGACGTCTTCGACCGCCGCCCCCAGCGCCTTCCCCTGGAGGTTGGCGTTGATCATGATCTGCCGCTGGCGGGCCAGGTGACCGATCTCTGTCGGCCCCTCGTCACGGACCACGCGCACCACGTTGCTCAGCTGGACGGTTGCTCCCGTCCGGTTGCGCAGCGTCAGCTGCCCGATCTGGGCCGGATCGGTGCGATCGGTCTCGGGGAGGCGGACGCGCACGTCGTACTGCCTGCCGCCCTCCTGATACCGGGTGACACGGTCGCCGCCCACGAGCAGGCGCACCGCCATGCCGAGCTGCGCCGCGCTGATGCCGAGGTCCGCCGCCCGCTCGCGATCGATGCCGATGGACACCTGGGGCCTCCCACCCTCGAAGGTGCTGTCGATGTCGACGATGCCAGGTGTCTGCTTGAGCCCAGCCACCAGGCGATCGGTCAGATCGGCAAGTTGCGCCAGCGGAGCCGTTTTCGGCCCCTGCACGCTGACCTGGAGCATCCCCTGGCGCCCGCCGCCGGCGCTCATTCGCTCGACGGCTTCAACCGACACGCGGGCGTCCTTGACACCCCTCAGGTCCCCGCGGACCTGGTCCATGATCTGGTCCTGGGTGAGCTGCCGCTCGTTCGGCTCTGGGAGCTTGACCACGATGGTGGCGTCGGTCACCCGGCCCTGCGCGCCGCCGCCGATGGTCGTGAACAGGGTCCGGACATTCGGGTTCTTCCACAGCATCGCCTCCACGCGCCGGACGACCTCGTCGGTGGCCGCGAGCGACGAGCCGGGATCGGTCCTGAGCGTCACGCTGAACTGCGACTCGTCGTCCTGCGGCAGGAACTCGATGCCGACGAAGCGCACCATGTAGAGGCTCGTCACGAAGAAGAGCACGGCCAGCGCGACCACGGCGAGCCGGTGGCGGAGCGCCCACGCCAGCAGGCCCCGGTAGCCGCGGTCGAGGCCGTTCAGCGCCGCCTCGATCCAGCGGTAGATCCACCCGTGCCGCTCCGGCATGCTAAGGAACCGCGACGAGAGCATGGGCGTCAGCGTGAACGACACGAACAGCGAGATCAGGACGGCGCAGGTGACCGTCATGCCGAACTGGTAGAAGAACCGGCCGATGATGCCGCGCATGAAGGCGACGGGGACGAACACGGCCGCAATCGTGAACGTCGTCGCCATGACGGCCAGGCCGATCTCGGAAGTGCCGAACTCGGCCCCCTCGCGCCGGTGCATCCCGTGCTCCATGTGGCGGAAGATGTTCTCGATGACCACAATGGCGTCGTCGATGAGCATGCCCACCGACAGCGACAGCGCGAGCATCGTCATGAAGTTCACGGTGAAGCCGAGCGCGCTGATGAAGGTGAACGCGCCAAGGATCGACGTCGGGATCGCCACCGCCGAGATCATCGTGCTCGTGACGTTGCGCAGGAACAGGAAGATCACGGCGACGGCGAGAAGGCCGCCGAACAGCAAATCGAATTTGACGTCGCCGATCGACTCCTCGATGAACTTCGACGTGTCGTCCGCGAGGATCATCGTGTAGCCGGCCGGCAGGTTCGTGCGGAGTTCCTCGAGGGCGGCCTTCGCCAGGTGCGCCACCTCCACCGTGTTCGTGCCCGACTGGCGGCGAATCAGCAGCGACACGGCCCGCTCGCCGTTCAGCCGCGAGAGGCTGCGCTCGTCGGCCATGCCGTCCTCGACCAGGGCCACGTCCCTCAGATAGACCGGCCCGGTGGGCCGCTGGGAGACCACAATCGCGCCGAAGTCGTCGGGGCGCTGAATCCGGCCGCGCGTGCGCACCATCAGCTCCTGGCGCCCGCTTTCGATGCGGCCGCCCGGCACCTCGAGGTTCTCGGACTGGATCGCCATGGCGACCTCGTCGACCCCGAGCCGGTAGGCCGCCAGCCGGTCCGCCCGCAGCCACACGCGGATCTCGCGGTCGCGGCCGCCGAGAATCTCGACCGAGCCCACCCCCCGGATCCGCTCCAGGCGCTCCTTGACGACGTTGTCGGCGTAGTCGCTCACCTCCCGGATCGGCCGGTTCGCCGACAGCGCCACCGCCAGGATCGGCATCGCGTCCGGATCGAGCTTCTGGATGAGCGGATCCTCGATGTCCGACGGCAGGATCGAGCGGGTCAACGAGATCTTGTCGCGCACGTCCTGGGCCGCGACGTCCACGTCGCGATCGAGCTCGAACTCCACGACAACGATGCTGACGCTGTCGCTGCTCTGCGACCGGAGCGACTTCACCCCGTTGATCGTGTTGACCGCCTCCTCGATCCGCTCCGTGACGTCCGTTTCAATCGTCTCGGGGTCGGCGCCGGGCAGCACGGTCGTGATGGTGATGATGGGAAAATCGATCTTCGGGAAGAGGTCAATCCCGAGGCCGCGATAGGCGATGAAGCCGAAGACCACCAGGGCCGAGATGACCATGGTCGTGAACACCGGCTGCCGGATCGACGTGTTCGAGATCCACATGGCCGCCTCAGCCTTTCACCTGCACGCGGTCGCCCGGCCGCAGCGTCTCGGCGCCCGACACGATCACGCGGTCGGTGGGGCCCAAACCGGACACGACCTCCACGCGATCCGCCGTCTCGACCCCGGTCTGAATGCGCACGAGCTCGGCACGGTCCCCCTTGACCACGAAGACGTTCTCGGTCCCCTCGCGCCGGACCAGCGCGCTGCGCGGAACGACGAGCGACCCGGGCAGCCGCGCCAGCGGCGCGCGGACGGTGGCGGAGAAGCCGGGCTTCAGCCGGTACCCCGGATTGGGCATCCGCGCCTCGACGCGAATCGTCCGGCTCTCGACGGCCACCGACGGGAACACCGTCTGGATCGTGCCGGTGAACTCCTGGCCCGGAAGCGCCACGACCGTCGCCCGAACCTGCTGGCCCGCCGCCAGGCGGCCCGCGTACTTCTCCGGCAGGTCGAATTGAAGCTTGAGCGGATCGACGCGCATCAACACGAACAGCGTGTCGCCCTCGCGGACGTACTGGCCGACCGAGACGTGCTTGTCGCGGACGACGCCGCCAAAGGGCGCGGTGACGGTCATGTCCGCCAGCCGTCGCTTTGCCAGCTGGAGGCCTGATTCGGCCGCGTCCACGCCGGCAGCCGCCGCGTCATACTGTGCCTTGAAGGCATCGAACACGTTCGGCGGGATCGTCTTGTCGTTGAGGAGCGTCTGCTTCCGGCTCAGGTCGCTCTTGCTGCGCTCGTAGTTCGCCCGGGCCTGCGCCAGCATCGCCTCGGCCTGACGCACGCCCAGCTCCGCCTTCGTCGCGTCGAGCCTGACGACGCTCTCGCCCTCGACGACACGCACGCCTTCCTCGATCCGCACCATCGTCACCGCGCCGGCGGCCTCGGCCGCAATCGCCGCGTCATCAGACGGAATGAACGAGCCTGGCGCCTCAATGCTGCCTTCCAGGGACAACGCCGCCGGTGACGCCACCGCGACCTCGGGGACCGTTGCCGCTGCTCGCGCCGCAGCCGCTGTCTCACCCGTGCGGTCAGCCCCGGCTCCGGACCGACCGCACGCCGCCCCGCCGATCGCCAGGAGCGTGATCGCGACCGCGCCCAGCTTCTTGATCCTCGTCATTCGTGTCCTCCTGCCGATCGGGGCACAAGATCCGTGGCAAACGTCCCGACGGCCCGCTGTAGTTCGCATATCGCCAGTTCGTGCTGGTACGTCGCTAGCGCCAGGAGCCGCTCCGACTGGGTCAGGGCGGTGTTCGCCTGGAGCACGTCGAGGTCCGTGGCCTCGCCTGCCCTGTAGGCCTTGCCGGTCTCGTCGGCGTTCCGGCGGGCGACGTCGACCTGGGTCCTGAGGATGTCCACGCTGGCGCTCAGGGTCTGCATGGTGAGATACGCCGCCCGGATCTGCTCGGTCATCTGACGCCGGACCAGCTCCTCCTGCAGCTCGACCTCCGTCAGCGCGGATCGCGCGCTCGCGACGGCCGCCCCGCGCCGCCCGCCGTCGAAGACGGGCCACACGGCGTTCACGGCGATCGAGGCGAGCTGGTTCGAAGGAAAGGTGGCCTTCCGTCTCTGATAGACCGCCTCGGCCTGGATGGTCGGGAGCCACTCGCCGCGCCGCCTGTCGATCTCGAGGCCGGCGATCTGGCGCTGCAGAGCCAGGGCCTTCAGCTCAGGCCGCGCCGCCAGCCCCTGTGCGACGAGATCGTCAACCGGCGTGTCAATACGCCTGGCCGGCAGTGGGCGCGTCACCTGGAACTCCCCGGTCACGCCGGTCAGCAGCATCAGCTGCCGCTTGGCGAGGATCAGGCCGTTCGCCGCGATGAGCAGCTCGCGCCTGGCCTCGCTCTCGGCGACGCGGCCACGGAGGACGCTGGTCTCGACCGCCTCGCCCGCCCGGTAGAGCGACTCGGCCGTGCGCAGGGTCTGCTCGGCCACCGCCACGGCGCGGGTCGAAATCTCGATGTTGTCCTGCGCGCCCAGAACCGCGTAGTAGGCCCTCGTCGCCGCAAGGACCGTGTCCTGCACGGTGATGCCCACGCCGGTCATTGCGGCATCGACGGCAAGCTCGGCCTGCCGCTGCCCTCTCTCCAGCCGGAATCCGGTGAAGAGCGGCTGCACCGCCGAGAGGGTCACCGTGTAGTCGAACGCGGGCAGGATGTCGATCTTGATGTCGTTGAAGGTCAGCGACCCAGTGACAATGTTCCTGGTCAGCATGCCCTGGGACATGATGGCCGGTAGGCGGGCACTGAACGCCAGGCGCTCTCCCTGGCGGGCCTGGTCGGCCCGCGCACGCGAGATGCCGACCGCCTGGTAATAGCCGGCCGCGAGGCGCTGCACGTCGTCCAGGGTGTAGGTCTTGAGGTCTTGCGCCGCCCCGGCGCGCGGCCCGGCGACGAGCGCCATGACGATGAGCACAACTGCGTGTGTCGGACGAACCATGGTCATCTGCGACTCCCGGGGCACGCGGCCCCGTTGAGGAACACCCCCAGGACCGCGCCGGCCGTAGGCACGGGCGTCCCCAGGACTAACGCGTCGGAAATGCTCTGCCGGATGATGCCGCCATAAGCCGACGTCAACAGCTCCACGTCCGCGTCGCGGAACACCCGCTCCCGGACGCCCCGGCGGATGATCCCGGTGATCAGGCCCCGCATGTGCCACATGTGTGACCTGAGCCGCTCGAGGACCCGCCGCTCGATCGCCGCAGGGAAGCCGACACGATCGCCGGTCAGGATCTGCCAGAGGCCGCGCCGCGACTCGCAGTTCTCCACCACGATCTTCGTGACCGCCGCCAGCTGGGCGAGACTGCCTTTCGCCTGGAGGGCCGACCGCAGCTCGGCCTGAAACTGGCGCCAGCCCTCGTCGAGGACGGCGACGTAGAGTTCGTCCTTGCTCGGGAAGAACTGGTAGACGCCACCGACGCTGAAGCCCGCCTGCCGGGCGATGTCGCGGATGGACGCTCCGTAGTATCCGCGCTCGGCGAAGACGGTGCCGGCGGCCGCCAGCAGGCCAGTCTGGTCCGACAGCCTGTGGCGGATCCGCCGCGGGGCCTTCACGGGCGCCAGGTCATCAGGTCCTCGCCGGAGGCGAGGGGAGCGAGACGACGGATTCGAGCGGCTGACACTGGGGCTTGAACGCACGTTCATGGCTAGAACAGGTGTTCAGAATACGATGGACCCCGGCGGTTGTCAACGGGGCCGGCAACCGAATACGGACGAAACCCTTGCGCGCCGGGCGGCCGCGTGGCCCGCACAACGCGCCGCCCGGCCGGGGGGCGCCACCTCCGGGGCGCGGGAAGGGGCGCCAAGATGGGACTGGCTTTTTCTCCACCGTTGGCGCACAATCCGGCCACATGGGTTGACCTCCGCGTGCGCAAAGGAGGAGTGAATCACTCGCTCCGCGGGCATCGTCGGGGCTCAACCCTTTCGTCATTCCCGAGGACGACCTCCCGATGGATCCGAGCCGACGTGCAGTTCTGCTCGGGGTCGCGGGCGCGCTGGCGTCCGGGCCACGCGCGCTCCTCGATCAGTCGCGCCGCGCGCGCAACCCCAACATCATCGTCATCCTCGCCGACGATCTGGGCTACGGTGAGGTGGGCGCGTTCGGCCAGACGAAGATTCGGACACCGCACCTCGACGCGCTCGCCGGGGAGGGCGTGAAGCTCACTCAGCACTACTCGGGCAGCCCCGTCTGCGCCCCTTCGCGCTGCGTGCTGCTGACGGGCCGGCACACGGGCCACGCCTACATCCGCGACAACGACGAGATGGGCGAGCGAGGCGATGTCTGGCACGACCCGGCGCTCGAGGGCCAGCGCCCGTTGCTGCCCGGCACCGACACGATGGCATCAGTGCTGAAGCGGGCGGGCTACCGTACGGCCGTTGTCGGCAAGTGGGGGCTGGGCGGTCCCGGGAGCACCGGCGAGCCGAACCGGCAAGGTTTCGATGACTTCTTCGGCTTCTTGTGCCAGCGGGTCGCCCACAATCACTACCCCGCCTACCTCTGGCGCAACACGATCAAGGTGCCGCTCGCGGGTAACCCGGGGATCTATCCCCACCAGAAGCTCCCGGCGGACCGCGACCCGAACGACCAGGCTTCGTACCGCGAGTATTCGGGGACTCAGTACGCGCTCGACCTGATGGGCGACGAGGCGCGGGCGTTCGTCCGCCAGCACAAGGACGAGCCGTTCTTTCTCTACTTCGCGCCGACGATCTCGCACGCGGCGCTCCAGGTGCCAGAGGATTCCCTGAGGGAATACAAGGGCATGTTCCCGGAAACGCCGTACAAGGGCGACAAGGGGTACCTGCCCCACCGGACGCCCCGCGCCGCCTACGCGGCCATGGTCACCCGAATGGACCGCGAGATCGGGCGGATCGTCGCTGTCGTCAAGGAGCTGGGCCTGGAGAACGACACGTTGATCGTGTTCACCAGCGACAACGGCCCGACGTTCAACGGCGGCACCGATTCGGCCTTCTTCGACAGCGCGGGGCCGTTCCGCGGCTTGAAGCAATCTCTCTACGAAGGGGGCATCCGCGTGCCGATGGTTGCGCGCTGGCCGGGCCAGATCCCGCCGGGCACCGTGAGCGCGCACGTGTCGTCGTTCCAGGATTTCATGCCGACATTCGCGGAAGTGGCGGGTCTGAGCATTCCGCCCGGCCTCGACGGCATCTCGATGCTCCAGGCGCTTCGGGGGCGGCCGCGCGCGCAGCGGAGGCACCCCTACCTGTACTGGGAGTTCAGCGGCAGGCAGGTGGTGCGCCTGGGCGACTGGAAGGCCATCCGCCACGCCGCTACGGGCACGGTGGAACTCTACAACCTGGCGGACGACATCGGCGAGCGCAAAGACGTGTCCGCCGCCCATCCTGATGTCGTCGCCCGGATTGACCAGGTCATGAAGGCCGCGCGCACGGACTCCGTGCTGTTCCCGCTGGTGCGCAAACCGCCGGCGCGCACACCTTGACTTGCGCGGCCATCGCTTCTAGCATTCGGCACGTTCCCGCGCTCGCCCCAGCCAGCCGCGGCAGCCTGACCCGGTCGCCCGCTGCCGAAGGACTCTCGAGATGCCACTGTTGATGCCCGGATTGACTGCCGCACTGCGGGCCTTGGCTCGGGCAGCGTGCCAGGCGCTCGTTCTGTGCGCTCTGCTAGCCGCGCCGGTGCCGGTCGCCGCGGGGCCGGTGGACCCGGCCGCCTTCGTCGGCCACCGTATCGGCGAGGACTACAAGCTCGTCAAGTGGCCGAAGATCGTCGAGTACTTCGAGCTGCTCGCGAAAGAATCGCAGCGCGTTCGCGTCACCGACCTCGGCAAGACGACGCAGGGCAACCGGATGATTGCGGCGGTCATCTCGTCGCCGGAGAACCTGGCGGCCTCCGACGAGTACCGCGACATCGCCAGACGGCTGGCCGCCGCGCGCGGCCTGACCGACGAGCAGGCACAGGGCCTCGCCGAGCGCGGCAAGGCGATCGTGGCCATCACGCTCAACCTGCACTCGACCGAGATCGCCTCCAGCCAGATGGCGCTGGAGCTGGGGCATCGTCTCGCCACCGACGGCTCGGCCGCCACGCGCCAGATGCTCGACCACGCGATCCTGCTCCTCATCCCGTCGCTCAACCCCGACGGCCAGATCATGGTCTGCGACTGGTATGAGAAGGGTCGTGGGACGCCGCTCGAAGGCGGCCGGCTCCCCTGGCTCTATCACCGGTACGCGGGCCACGACAACAACCGCGACTGGTTCATGCTAAACCTGGTCGAGACGCGGCTCGTCACGCGCTTCCTGTACCGGGACTGGCACCCGCAGGCCCTGCTCGACCAGCACCAGATGGGCGCGAGCGGGCCGCGGCTGTTCGTGCCGCCATACTTCGATCCGGTCAATCCCAACGTTCACCCGCTCATCTGGCGCGAGATTGCGCTCGCGGGCAGCGCCATGGCGACCCGGCTCGAAGAGCAACGCCATGCCGGCGTGGTCTCTTCGGCCACCTACGACGGCTGGCGTCCCGGCGACATGGACACGACGCCCTGGTGGCACAACGTCGTTGCGCTCATCACCGAGGCGGCAAGCGTGAGAATCGCGACGCCCATCGAGATCAAGCCCGAGCAGCTGACCGGCCAATCCCGCGGCCTTCCCGTCTACGGCGCCCAGACGAACTTTCCCAACCCCTGGCCGGGCGGCTGGTGGCGCCTGCGCGACATCGTGGACTACGAGCTGACGGCTGCGCTCGCGTTCCTCGAATCGTCGGCCCGGCGGAAGACCGACCTGCTCATGAACTCGTACCGCATGAACCGCGATGCCATCGAGCGTGGCCGGATGGAGGCGCCGTACGCGTTCGTGATACCGGCGAGCGGCAACGACGCCTGGACGATACGAAAGCTGCTCGAGCCGCTCATCGCGGCCGGCGTCGAGGTGCAGCGCGCACGCGAGCCGTTCACCGTGGACGGCGTCGCCTATCCGGCGGGCAGCCACGTCGTCCTGATGGCGCAGCCGCTCCGGCCGTATGCCAAGGATCTGCTCGAGCCGCAGCGGTACCCCGACCGCCGCGTCTATCCCGGCGGCCCGCCCGAACCGCCGTATGACGAGGCCGGCTGGACGCTGCCTTTCAAGATGGGCGTGCGGACCATCGCGGCCGCGAAGCCGTTCGACGCGATCCTGGATCCCATCCAGACCGTCGATCTGCCGAACGGCAGCATCGTCGGCGGCGCCAGCGCACGGGCCGTTGCGTTTTCGGCTGAGAGCAACGCCGCGACGATTGCCGTCAACCGGCTGCTCAAGGCGGGCATCGAGATCCGGTGGAGCGCCGAGGCCGTCCAGGCGGGCGGCCGCAGCCTCCCGCGTCACAGCTTCGTCGTGACCGTGGGCACGAAAGGGCTCGAGTCGATCCGGAAGATCATCGAGGAGCTGTCGCTGACCGCGTACGCCGTCGAGGGGCCGATCCGGGGTCCGCGGCTGAACACGCCGCGCGTGGGCCTGTACCAGCCGTGGGGCGGCAGCGCCGATGAAGGCTGGACACGGTGGGTACTCGAGCAGTTCGAGCTGCCGGTCCGGACGCTGCACCGAGAGGACGTGCGAGCGGGCAACCTGGCCGCGACGCTCGACACCATCGTGCTGCCGAGCATGAGCGCGCACGAGATCCGCACGGGCGAAGCGTCGCCGCGCGTCACCACGCCAACGCTCCCGGCGCCATACGCCGGCGGGCTCGGCAACGAAGGCGTCGCGAGCCTCGTGGCCTTCGTGCGGGACGGCGGCACGCTCGTCGCGCTCGACGCCGCGACCGAGTTCGCCATCGAGTCGCTCGGCCTGCCCGTGAAGAACGTGCTCAAGGATCGGAAGCCGGAGGAGTTCTTCTGCCCGGGATCCATCCTGGAGGTCGCGGTGAACCAGGCGCACCCCGTCATGGCGGGTCTCGGGCCGGCGGCCGACATTTTCTTCCTGCGCAGCCCGGCGTTCCAGATCGAGCCAGCGTTCGGCGACCGGCAGCCGGTGGCGCTGGCTGCCTACACCGCCGAGACGCCGCTCAGGAGCGGGTGGATCCTCGGCGAGACGCTGCTCGATCGCCGCGCTGCGATCGTGGAGGCACCGGCCGGAAAGGGACGCGCGATCCTCATCGGATTCCGCACGCAGTTCAGGGGCCAGACGTACGGGACGTTCAGGGTGTTGTTCAACGCGATCTACTACGCGGGAGTGACACGGGCAGGCTCAGAGGCGGGGCGCTGAAGACTCGTGCCTGACCGCAGGCGCAGGATTCCAGGTTGTTGAGGAGACCGTATGTCGATGAAACCGCTCACGAGACCACTCGCCGCTCTGGTCATGTGCGTGACCGTCGGCGCCGCGGTGGCGTCCGCGCAGAAGATCCCGACGCCGGAGGACGCGCTCGGTTTCAAGGTCGGCGCCGATTTCCACCTGGCCACCTACCAGCAGGCCTACAGGTACTTCAAGGCGCTCGAGCAGGCGTCGCCGATGATCAGGATCGTCGAGGTCGGGAAGACCCCGATGGGCAACCCGATGATCTACGCCGTGATCACGTCCCAGGCGAACATGGCGAAGCTCGACCGCTATCAGGAGATCACGCGCCGCTTGTCGCTCGTGAAGGGACTGACCGATGACCAGGCCCACGCGCTTGCGGCCGAGGGCAAGGTGGTCGTCTACATCGACGGGGGCCTGCACGCCGACGAGTGCGCCCCGGCGCAGCACAACATCCAGCTCGCCTACGACCTCCTGACCGGGAGCGATCCGGCGACCCGCGCCATCCGCGACAACGTCATCCTGATCCTCGTCTTCGCGAACCCGGACGGCATGGACATGCTCGCCGAGTGGTATCACGCCAACGTCGGCACGCCGTACGAGGTCAGCCCGATGCCGTGGCTCTACAACAAGTATGTCGGCCACGACAACAACCGCGACTCGTTCATGGGCAACATGGTCGAGACCCAGCACCTCAACAAGATTGCGAACGACCTGTGGCTCCCGCAGGTCCTCTACAACCATCATCAGACCGCGCCCTTCCCCGCCCGCATCTGGATTCATCCAGGCGCGGAGCCACAGCTCTCGAACGTGCACCCGCTGCTCGTGAGGTGGCAGAACCTGTTCGGCACGGCGATGGGGGCCGCGTTCGATCGCGCCGGCCAGGACGGCGCCATCTCGCGGACGGTCTTCGACAGCTGGTACCCGGGGTATGTCTCGCAGGTCGTCGACGGCCACAACATCATCTCGCAGATGACCGAGACCGCGCTCTTCGAGTACGCCACGCCGCATTTCTACACGGTGAACGATTTCCCCGAGGCCTACCGGGACTTCATCGTCTCGACGTTCTACCCGAGCCCGTGGAAGGGCGGCTGGTGGCGGCTGCGGGACGCGGTCGAGTACTGCCTGACGGCCTCGAAGGCGGTGCTGCAGATGGCGTCCGCCTACCGCCAGGAACTGCTGTTCGACAAATACCAGATGGGCCGGGACACGATCGCGCGCTTCAAGAAGGAACCACCCTACGCGTGGATCGTCCCCAAGGAGCAACGGGACCTGCCGACGGCGGTGGTCATGCTGACGAAGCTGAGGCAGCTTGCCATCGACATCTACACGGCGGACAAGCCGTTCACCTCCGACGGTCTCGCCTACGCCGCCGGCACGTGGATCATCCCGATGACCCAGCCGTTCGCCCTGTTCGTCAAGTCGATGCTGGAGGAACAGAAGTACCCCGACCTGACGAAGTACCCCGACCTCTGGCAGGGGCTGGTGAGCCCGCAGGTCTTCAAGGACGCGTACCTGCCGCCCTACGACATGGCGGGCTGGACGCTGCAATACCAGATGGGGGTGAAGGTGATCGCCGCCAACTCGCCGCTGGATGTGCCGATGTCACCCGTTGGCACGCCAGCCGCGCCGCCGGTGAGGGTCGAGGGCACGGGCACGGCGTTCGTGCTGCCGCCGACGATCAACAACAGCTTCATCGCGGTGAACCGCATCCTCGCGCAGGGCGGCGAGGTGTACCGCAGCCACGAGCCGCTCTCCATCGGCTCCGAGACTTACCCGCCCGGCGCGTACATCGTCCAGAAGGGGCTCACCGCGTCGGCGGCCGACGCTCTGGCGAAAGAGCTGTCGGTGCCAATCGTGGCCGCGACACGGGCGGTGCCGCCAAAGAGCCTCAAGCTCAAGGCCCCGCGGGTGGCCCTTTACCGGTCGTGGGTCGGCGAGGCCGACGAAGGATGGATCCGCTGGCTCTTCGAGCAGTTCGAGTTCCCGCATGCGAGCGTGCACGACGCCGAGATGCGCGCCGGCGAGCTGAACCGGAACTACGACGTCCTGGTGATGCCGTCGATGGGCACGGCGTCGATCGTGGACGGCCACAAGATCGGCACCGTGCCGCCCCGGTATGCCGGCGGCATCACCGACGCCGGCGTGCGGAACATCAAGGCGTTCGTCGAGAACGGCGGGACCCTCGTGCTCGTCAACGAGGCCGCGCTGTTCGGGATCGACAAGTTGGGGCTGCCGGTGACCGACGTGCTCAAGGACCTGCGGGCCCAGCGCCGGTGGGGCGTCGCGGAGGCCAAGCCGGCGCAGTTCGCGTGCCCGGGGTCGGTGCTTCGCATGCAGTTCGACCCGAAACACCCCGTCGCGTTCGGGATGCCGGAAGAGGCCCCGGGCGTCTTCACCTCGAGCCCGGCGTTCCGCCTGAACCCGTCGTTCGACGGGAAGGTGCCCGAGACCGTGGCAAAGTACCCCGGCGGCAGCCTGCTCATGAGCGGCTACCTGAAGGGCGAGCAGTTCATCCAGAACACCGTCGCCGCGGCGGACGTGCCGCTCGGCAAGGGGCGCGTGATCCTGCTCGGCTTCGGCGTCGAGCAGCGCGCCCAGCCCCACGGCACGTTCAAGCTGCTCTTCAACTCGTTGTATTACGGCGCGGCCACAACAACGGCGGACGCGGCGCCTGCCGCGCCGGCCAAGGCCGCCGCGCCGGTGAAGAAAGGCAACTAGGGTACGCCTATGGTCCGCAAGCGATCTCGACGGAGGCTGTCGGCGGCAACGGTGTGCACCTGGGCTCTCCTGGGCGGGAGCGTGGCCCTCGCGCAGACGGTGCCCCGACCGGAGGACATCCTCGGCTTCAAGCCGGGCGCCGACTTCAAGCTCGCCACCTACGAGCAGGCGGTGCAGTACTACCGCCGGCTCGAACAGGCGTCGCCGCTCATCAAGGTCTACGAGCTCGGGAAGACCTCCATGGGCAAGACGATGATCTACGCGGTCGTCACGTCACAGGCGAACATGGCGAAGCTCGATCGGTACAAGGAGATCACGCGGAAGCTCTCGCTGGTCTCGGGCGTTACCGACGAGCAGGCTCGCGCGCTGGCGTCGGAAGGCAGGGCCGTCGTCTACATCGATGGAGGGTTGCACGCGACCGAGTGCGCGCCGGCGCAGCATTTGATCCAGCTCGCGTACGACCTCGTGACGGGCGACGACCCCCACACGCGGCTCGTGCGCGACAACGTCATCACCATCCTGGTGTTTGCAAACCCCGACGGCATGAACCTGCTGGCCGAGTGGTACCAGTCCAACCTCGGCACGCCGTACGAGGTCGGACCGATGCCGTGGCTCTATCACAAGTACGCGGGTCACGACAACAACCGCGACTCCTACATGACCAACCTCGCCGAGACGAAGAACATCACGAGGCTCGTCAGCCAGGAGTGGTTCCCGGCGATCCTCTACAACCAGCATCAGACCGGGCCGTTTCCAACGCGGATCTTCGTGCCGCCGCAGGCCGAGCCGACCAACCCGAACATCCACCCCCTGATCCTCCGGTGGCAGAACCTGGTCGGGACCGCGATGGCCGCTGCGTTCGAGCGGGAGAACAAGTCAGGAGTCGTCTCGGGGTTCCGCTACGACAGCTGGTACCCCGGCTACGAGACGCAGGCGGTGGACGGCCACAACATCGTCTCAATCCTGACCGAGACGAACCTCTATCGCTTCGCCACACCGCATCTCTACACGCTCAGCGACTTCCCAGAGGCGTACCGCGACTTCGTGCCGTCGGTCTTCTACCCCAATCCCTGGAAAGGCGGCTGGTGGCGTCTTGGAGACGCGGTCGCCTACAACCTCACCGCATCGAAAGCCGTGCTGCACACGGCGGCCGTCAACCGCGATCAGCTGCTCTACGACAAGTACCGCGCCGGCGCTGGCGTCATCGCGCGGTTCAGGAAGGAGCCGCCGTACGCCTGGATTGTGCCACCCGACCAGTGGGACCCGCCGGCCGCGGCGCTCCTTCTCAATACGATGAAGCTCCACGGCATCGAGATCGGCAAGGCAGACAGCCGCTTTGCCTCCGACGGCCTGACATACCCGGCTGGCACGTGGGTCATCCCGATGAGCCAGCCGTTCGCGCTGTTTGTGAAGAACCTCTTCGAGGAGCAGCGCTACCCCGACCTGACGAAGTACCCGGACGCGTGGCAGGGCATCGTGAGCCCGCAGAAGTTCAAGGACGCCTACCTGCCGCCCTATGACATGGCGGGGTGGACGCTGCCCTACCAGATGGGGGTCAAGGCCAGGCCTGCCAACAACCCGCTGGACGTGCCGTTGTCGCCACTGGACAAGGCCACGGTTGACGGCAGGGTTGAGGGAGCCGCTGGCCCGACCTATCTCATTTCGCCAAGGACCAACAACAGCTTCATCGCGGTCAACCGCATCCTGAAGCAGGGCGGCGAGGTCGCACGCGCGCGCGAGGCATTCACCCTGGGCTCCAACTCGTACCCCCCAGGGACGTTCATCGTCACGCGCGGGATGACGGCCCCGGCTGCCGAGGCCATGGCGAAGGAGCTGGGACTCACGATTGCGGGCACAGCGGCACGGGTCTCCGCAGGGACGGCCAGGCTGCGGGCACCACGCGTCGCGCTCTACCGATCGTGGACCGCGCAAATGGACGAAGGGTGGACCAGGTTTCTCTTCGACCAGTTCGAGTTCCCCTTCACCAACGTGCAGGACCCCGAGATCAAGGCGGGCGATCTCAACAGAAGCTACGACGTGCTCGTCATCCCGTCGATGTCCACCGACGCGATCGTTGATGGGCTGAAGATCGGCACCGTGCCCCCGCAATACGCTGGCGGGATGACCGCGAACGGCGTGCGCAACGTCAAGACGTTCGTCGAAGGCGGCGGGACCCTCGTGCTGCTCAACCACGCCACCTCGTTCGCCCTCGATCGGCTCGGCCTGCCGCTGACCGACGTGCTGAAGGAGTTCAAGCTGCCGGATCGGCGCGAGGCTGGCGAGGCGAAGCCGGTGGAATTTGCCTGCCCCGGGTCGGTGCTGCGGATGCAGTTCGATCCGAAGCACCCGGTCGCGTACGGGATGCCCGAAGAGGCGCCGGGGATGTTCATCCAGAGCCCCGCGTTCCGCTTCAACCCGTCATTCGGCGACAAAGGGCCCGTGGCCGTCGCGAAGTACCCGGCAGAAGAGATCCTGATGAGCGGGTATCTCAAAGGGGAGAAGCACCTGAAGAGCGCGGTGGCCGCGGCAGACGTGCCGCTCGGCAAGGGGCGCGTGATCCTGCTTGGTTTCGGCGTCGAGCAGCGCGGCCAGCCACACGGCACGTTCAAGCTGCTCTTCAACGCGTTGTACTATGGCATGATGGCCGGAACGCTGTAGGCGTCGGAGGCCAGGATGTTGGACGTGGGCATGGGACGATCCGTGCCGCCGGACTCAATCGTGCATCCGCCGGCTGGTCCGACCGCACGGGTGATGCGCGGCGTCCGCCGCAACCAGGCGGTCGCGCCGGAGCTGTTCGCCGATCGCGCCGTCTCCGCCACGCGCAGCTTCCAGGAGACCGAGGGCGAGCCGCTCGCGCTCCGCCGCGCGAAGATGTTCCGCCGGATCCTCGACGAGCACCCCATCGCCATCCAGGACGGTGAGGTCATCGTCGGCATGAAGACGCGGAAGCCGCGCGGATCGCCCGTCTTCCCCGAGATCAACTGCGCCTGGGTCGAGCGCGACCTCGACCGGCTCGCCACTCGCAAGGACACCCCGTTCTTCGTCAGCGACGACACCAGCCGGGTTCTTCGCTCGGAGGTGTTCCCGTACTGGAAGGGCCGGCAGATCATCGACCGGGTGCTCGAAGCCGTGCCACAGGAGCAGTGGCGCGCCGACGAGCGCGGCGTGCTGTACCATTACTTCCGCTCGCGTTCGATCGGGCACATCAACGCGGGATACGCCAAGGTGCTCCACTACGGGATGCACCGGATCAAGGCCGACGCCGCGGACCGGCTGGCCTCGCTTCACCGCGAGGACCCGGCGTATCTGCCCCGCAGCCAGTTTCTCGAGTCGGTCACGATGGCCTGCGATGCGCTGGTGGCCTTCGCGGGCCGTCATGCCGCGGAAGCCCGGCGACGGGCTGCGGTCGAGGGGGATGCCGTCCGGCGGCGCGAGTTGCTGAAGATCGCCGCGTCCTGCGAGCGCGTGCCCGGAGAACCGGCGCGCACGTTCCACGAAGCGCTGCAGTCGTTCTGGTTCGTCCACCTCGGCCTGAACCTCGAGACCGACGGTCATGCGTTCGGTCCGGGCCGCTTCGACCAGTACCTGGACCCGTTCTACCGGCACAGCCTCGACACCGGCGAGATCACCCAGGACCAGGCGCAGGAACTGCTCGATCTGCTGTGGGTCAAGTTCGACGAGATCACCCTCGCGAAGGACTCCGGCGAATCGCAGACCAGCAGCTCGTACCCCGAATTCCAGAACCTGAACATCGGCGGCCTGACACCCGACGGCCGTGATGCGACGAACGAGCTGTCCTTCATGTGCCTGACGGCGCTCGAGCACACGCGGCTGCCGCAGCCCGGCCTCTCCGCGCAGATCAGCGCCAGGACGCCGCCCCCGTTCCTCCTGCGCTGCGCGGAGCTCCTCCGCCAGGGCATGGGCATGCCGGCGATGTTCAACAGCGACGTCATGGTGCTCGGGATGGTGAACCACGGCAAGACGCTCGAGGACGCCCGCGCCAGCAGCCTCAACGGCTGTGTGGCCTGCTTCTGCGACGGCAAGGACCGGATGGCGTCGTCGGGCTACTTCAATCTCGCGAAGTGCCTGGAGCTGGCCCTGAACGACGGCGCCGATCGGCTGACCGGCGAGCCGCTCGGGCCCCGCACCGGGAATCCGGCGGGGTTCTCGTCCTTCGACGAGGTCGTGGCCGCCTTCCGCCGACAGGTAGCGCACTTCGTTGACATGAAGGTCCGCTACGACAACATCGTCCGGGACATCTACGCGAGCTGGTGCCCCGTGCCGTTCACCTCCGCCGTCATCGACGACTGCGTCGAGAAGGCTCTGGACTGGCACGCGGGCGGGGCGCACTACAACATCGCGACGATCTCAGGCGTCGCTGTCGGAACGGTGGCCGACAGCCTCGCCGGGATTCGCCGGCACATCTTCGAGCGCAGGGGCTGGACGATGGCCCAGCTCAGGGAGGCGCTGGATCGGAACTGGGACGGGTACGAGAAGCTGCGCCAGGCGATCCTGAACCAGACGCCGCACTACGGGAACGATGACGATGAGGCGGATGCCATGGCCGCCCTGGCGCAGCGGATCTTCTGCGGCGAGGTGGAGCGCCACCATGACACGCAGGGGGCAAGGTACTGGGTCGACCTGCTTCCGACGACCGCCCATATCGCGCTGGGCGAGCTGACGGGCGCCACGCCAGACGGCCGGCGCGCCGGTGCGCCGTTGTCCGAGGGCGTCTCGCCGGTCCAGGGCCATGACCGGCACGGGCCGACCGCGGTCGCGAACTCCGTGGCCAAGCTCGATCACGCGCGGACGAACGGCACGCTGCTCAACATGAAGATCAGCCCCGACTGCCTGAAGACCGACGAGGATCTGGGTAAGCTGGCCGCGCTCATCCGCGGCTACTTCCGCCAGGGCGGCCATCACGTGCAGTTCAACATCATCGATCGGCGGATTCTCGAAGACGCGATGGCCCACCCGGAGCAGCACGGGGACCTGATCATCCGCGTCGCCGGCTATTCCGACTACTTCGTGCTCCTGAGCCCCGAGATCCAGCGGGAGATTCTGTCCCGCACGGAACACGGCCTCTGATTCAGCGCAAGGCCGGGGAGGAGACGCCCGAGGGACGCGCGTAAGCGCCGCGCGGCTAGCTGATGATCGTGAAGATGTCGCGGCGCCCAAGGTGAGCCGTTCGACTCGCGTCCTTTCACGGACGGCGTACGGATCGACCGAATTGCCGCTTCTCAGCGGCCCAGCGCTGGGTATACTCTAGCCCAGCCTGGAACGCACCCATGGAGCCCGAAGACACCGCAGGGGCCGGTTGCCCCTGGTTCCATCGCTACTCGGCCGCGGCGTACGCGCCGTCGGTCGTTGCCACGCTGCTGGCGGGCGCCGACGGCTTCGCATCGCCTGCCCTCGGCCGGCTGTACGCGCGGCGCGCCGGCTTCGCCTTCCGCATGGCCGACACCCTCAAGCCCACGCCGATCGACGAGCGCGACGCGCGGCTGCTGAGTGCCCTGCTCGCGAAGCTCGCCCAGCGGGGCGTGCCCGCGCCGTGCAGCCTGTCGGTCGAGCGCCACGTGCTCGCCAAGGCGGCGCGCGCGGGCCTGCTCGACTTCGACGAACGCAACGACGGCGGGCAGTTCGTGTTCCGCTGCCGCCCGAAGATCAGCAACCTGGCCGGCATGCTCCGCGCCTGCCTGTGGCCCGAGCTGATCCTCGATCGCACCGAGGCCGCCCTCCTCGCCGACAACTACCGGCTGCTGTGCATGGGGCCGCAGCGCGAGTTCTTCGATCGGCTCGTTGCGCGGCTCGGAGACGAACGCCTGGGGCTGTTCGTCATCCCGAACCGGCGCGTGCTGTCGATGCTGCAGTACAGCCGGACGCGGCCGGCGTCCTTCGACGAGTGCGTCGACTTCGCCGTCGAGATCGTGACGCCGGACGCCGGCCGTCTGGTGCAGCTCGCGGTTGACCTCGGCGGCACCAGCGAGCCGGCGGCGGCCAGCGCCACCCGCCTGGCGCGCGCGAGCGCGCTCGAAGCCGAGGGCTGGATCGTTCTGCACGCCGGGGGGCCGGCCTCGCCAGAAGCTCACTTCGCGCTGGAGACTGTGGCGCGGGCGATCCGGCACGCCGTGCCGAGCGCGTTCGTGCGCGCGGCCGACGACCTTCGCGCGCTTCCCGACGAGCAGCAGTCCGCCATCGAGGATGCGGTGCTGCTGCCGGTCGCGGAAGCCCAGCTCACGGCCTTTGTGGCCGAGTCGATCTTCCGCTTCCACTCGGCAGATCTGCTCCTGGCCAACCCGGGGCACCTCGACCTCGGCCCCGTCGTCGCCGCGATCGCGGAAGCCATCGAGGCGTTCCGGTCGATCCACCGCCTGCCTGATCCGGGGCACCTGAGGCTCGCGTTCACCGGCGAATGCGCCGACGCCGTGTACTACGGGATGCCCTCGATCGACGCCTGGAACGCGATGAGCCAGGACGCCACGTCCACCGTGGCGCCGACCGTCACGGCTGCGGGGTACGTGCCTCCGCTGTCGGGGGCCGGACCGCGAGCTGTCGTGCCGCACGCGGAGGATCGCCCGGAAGAGCGTGCCAAGGGGCTCCGCTACCTGCTCCAGAACGTCTTCCGGAAGGTCGAGTTCCGGGCTGGTCAGGTGGACATCATCGAGCGCGCCCTCGCGCTGCGTCCCGTCGTCGGCCTGCTTCCGACGGCCGCAGGCAAGTCTCTCTGTTATCAGCTCGCGACGTTCGCGCAGCCCGGATTCGCGCTCGTCGTGGCCCCGCTGGCCGCCCTGATGCAGGACCAGCAGGACAACCTCCGCGCCTTCGGCATCCGCCGCACGACCGCAATCCCGAACGCGATGCTCCTGCGCGAGGACGATGAAGGGCCCAGCGTCAGGCAGGGCGACATCGAGGCCGGTGAGCACCTGTTCGTGTTTGTTGCGCCCGAGCGTCTCCAGATGCCGGACTTCCGCGACTACATCCAGGCGCTCACGGCGTATGTGCCGGCCACCTACTGCGTCATCGACGAGGCCCACTGCGTCAGCGAGTGGGGACACGACTTCCGGCTCTCGTACCTGAATGTTGCGCCGCTCGTCCAGCGCTACTGCCAGCACGACGGCATCCGTCCGTCCCTTGTCGCCCTTACCGGCACCGCCTCGCGCAGCGTCATCGTCGACATCCTGCGGGAGTTTGACATCCCCGATCCCGACGCGCTCGTGCGGGCGAAGAGCTTCGATCGGAGCGAGCTGGAGTTCGAGGTCTACCGGGTGCCGGCGGCGGAGCGCCTGACCTTTCTCGCGGGCAAGCTCCGGTCCGTGCTCGACGAGTTCGGGTGGCAGCCCGGCCAGCCCGGCGCGGTTCCGAGCGGCCTCGTGTTCACCTACGTCACCGACGATGAGACCGTCGGCGCGGAGACGATTGCCGCGGACATCAGCGGCCGCCTGCGGCTGCCGGTGCCCGTGTACACCGATGTCCCCCCGCGCGACTTCGCGGGCGACCGCCCGGCGTGGGAGGAGGAGAAGGCCCGGGTGCAGCGGCTGTTCAAACGGAACGACCTGCCGGTCCTCGTCTGCACCGCTGGGTTCGGCATGGGAATCGACAAGCCGTCAATACGCTTCACGGTCCACACGATGCTGCCGCGGTCGCTGGAGGAGTTCTACCAGCAGGCGGGGCGCGCGGGGCGCGACCACAGGCGGGGCCGGTGCCTGATTCTGTTCGCCGACGAACAGCCGCGCCTGGCGGACACGCTGCTGGACACCGAACTCACGCCCCTCGAGGACATTGTCGGGCTCGCCGGCTTGACGTCGAAATCGGCAGGCAGCGACGCCATCCGCAACGCCTGGTTTCAGGCCGGCAACTTCCTCGGCCAGAAGGTCGAGCAACGCCTGCTGGCGTACGTCGTCACCGACGTGCTCGCGCCCGCCATCGCCCGTGCCACCCAGGGGGAACGGGTGATCGTCGATATTCCTTATGCCGCCCTCCCCGTCGAGCTGCTCCGGTCGGGGTCCGCCGGCGGGGTGAGCTACGAGTCCAGGGTTACGGCGCTGGAGAAGATCCTGTACCGCCTGTTGATGGTCGGCGGGATCTCTGACTATCTGAACGAGTTCGGCAGCCGCCATTTCCTCGCCGTGGTCGATCCGGTCACGCCGCGGCAGATCGTCGCGTCGCTCGTACGGTACCTGCGCCGGTACGCCACGGAGCGCGAGGAGCGGTTCTACGTGCCCGCGGAGGAGGCGGGCACGTACGAGGGCGCCGTCATCGCGTGCGGGACCGCGCTGATTCGGTTTCTCTACGCCACGGTCGAGAAGCGCCGGCGGCGCGCGATTGGGCAGATGCTCCAGTCGGCACGCGACGCCGTGGCGCTCGGGCCAGCGGCATTCCGCGAGCACCTCATCGCGTATCTTGAGGAGTCGGAGTTCACCACGCGAGTGGCCGAGCTTGTCGCGACTGCGGAACCCGGACGCTGGCTCTTGGCGCTCGGGCCGGTTGACGGCCTGGACAGCCTGACCAAGCTGTTCGGGGCCTGCCGGCGTGGTCTTGAAGAGGATCCCGGACATCCGGGCCTTCTGATGCTCGCGGGCATCTGCCGCCTGGCCTGCTTCGGACCTGGCGGGGGCGAGCAGGATGTGTGCAACGGATTCGCGGCCCTGCGCCGCTACGTGCCCGACACGGCCGGGCGCACGGCGATCGCCGAGCAGTTGCTGGCCAGCGTCGAGCGGCTCGCGCCGTCGAGCCGGGACCACGCGCTCGGCGCGATTCTGGAGGGCGACGGCTCGCGCGAGCTGGCGCGATTCTGCTACGAACGGGCGACGATCGACACCCCGGTCCACTACTCAGCGATCGTGGCGCTGGCCGGCGCGCTCGCGGCAGCGTTCACAGAGAAGAGGAACACCTATGAACGAGCAGGAACGGAGAGCTGAGATCCTGAGGGCTGAGGAGGCCATCCGGCAGCTGGGCGCGGAGCTCGCGGCGGCCACGGAGGCGCGATCGCAGGCAGAACAGGCGCAGGCGGCCCTGACGGCGGTCACGGCGGAGCTGTCCGAGTTGCGCCGGTCGCTCGATCACGCCGCCAGCCAGGTGTCCGGCGCGGTGGGCAGCGCGCACGAGTCCGTGTCGGCCGTGGCGACGACGGCCCTGGCGGCCGCCAGCGAGCGGTTCAACGACGCCATGGGCCAAGTGCCGGGCGCGGTGCGGAAGCTCGAGACCGCCGCCACCCTGATCGCTGCGATGCCGAACCAGGTCGCGGAGGCGGTGAAACTCGAACTCTCGGCGACCATCGCGAAACTCCTCGACGTCAGCACGGCCGTGAAGTCGCTGTCTCAGCAGCTCGTCGAGATCAAGCAGGCCCTGTCCATGGACCTGAATGCGAAGCTGCGCGACGTCGTCAGCTCGACCAAATGGGCGGCCTTCATGGCGAGCATCGCAGCCCTTGCGGCGATCGCGGCCATCATCCTGCGTTTCCTGTGACGGCGGCCTGGAACACCTCCTGAGGGATTCGGCTCATGCGCAAGACGACACGCCGCACGCTGACCGGTTGCTCGTTCGTGCTGCTGTTCACCGCCATGATCGCGCCCATCGCCCAGCGGGGCCCGGCGGCACCCGATCGGCCCGGCGCGCTGGGGCAGGGCGTCACGCTCCTGCCCAACGGCTGGAAGATCGCGCCCGCCGGCTGGCACGTCCAGATCGGCGACCTGCCGCTGGCGATGGTGCAGTCGCCGGACGGGCGGTATCTCGTCGTCACGAACAACGGGCATGCAAAGCCGACTCTGACCATCGTGGACCTGAAGAACGGGTATGTGAAGGAGAAGGTCCCGGTGGAACACGCATGGCTCGGCCTGGCCTGGCATCCCGACGGCCGGCGCCTCTACTCGTCCGGGGCGAGCCAGAACACCGTCAACGAGTTTCTTTACAACCCGGCTGACGGCAAGCTGACGCCGGGGGTTGCGTTTTCGCTTGCGCGGCCGGAGCGGGCCCGTGGGGGTGGCCAGACGGAGAATGCCGGCTTCATCGGGGGCGTGGCCGTCAGCCCTGACGGCGAGACGCTGTACGCCGTCCACATCTTCGGGAAGGCCGTCAGCGCGGTGGATCTCCGGCGCGGCCGCGTGCGCAGCACGATCGAGCTGTCGGCGGAGCCGTACACCTGCCTGGTGTCCCCGGATGGTCAGACGCTGTTTGTCTCGCTCTGGGGCGGCGCGAAGGTGCTGATGTTCGACGCGGCGACGATGGCACCGCAGGGCGAAGTGGCCGTCGGGCAGCATCCGAACGCGATGGTGCTCTCGAAGGACGGCGCGCGGCTGTTCGTCGCCTGCGCGAACACGAACGCCGTGTGGGTTGTCGACCTTCCAACGAAGAGCGCGCGCGAGCAGATCTCGGTGGCGCTGTACCCCAACGCGCCGGCCGGAACGACACCCAACGGCCTCGGTCTCTCGCCCGACGGCAGAACGCTGCTCGTCGCCAACGCCGACAACAACACCGTCGCCGTTGTCAATGTGGAGAAGCCGGACGCGAGCGAAGTCGAGGGGTTCATCCCGGCCGGGTGGTACCCGACCGCTGCCGGCTTCGACCGGGACGCGAAGCGCATCTTCGTCCTGTCGGGCAAGGGGCTGACGTCCACGCCCAACCCGCGCGCCAGTCAGGCGATGGCGCCGGGCGCGGACGGTCAGTACGTCGGCGCGATGCTGCAGGGCTCGCTGTCGATCGTTGACACGCCGGACGAGGCCACGCTGAAGGCCCTGACGAAAAAGGTCTACGAGCTGACGCCCTACACCGATGCGAAGAAGCTGACGCCGACGGACCCGCCGAAAGCGTCGCCCATCCCGGCCAGGGTTGGCCAGCCCTCGCCGATGAAGTACGTCTTCTACATCATCCGGGAGAACCGCACGTACGACCAGGTCTTCGGCGACATGGAGCGCGGCAACGGGGATCCGACGCTCGCCCTGCTGGGCGAGCCCATCACGCCCAACGCGCACGCCATCGCGCGCGAGTTCGTGCTGTTCGACAACTTCTACGTCGATGCCGAAGTCAGCTACGACGGCCACGCCTGGTCGATGGGTGCCTATGCGACGGACGTCGTCGAGAAGATCTGGCCGACGAACTACGGCAACCGCGGCGGCCTCTACCTCAGCGAGGGGGGATGGGAGGATCGGACGCCGTTCGGCAACATCGCGGCGCCTGCTGACGGGTATCTCTGGGATTTCGCCAAGCGTGCTGGTGTCAGCGTGCGCAGCTACGGCGAGTTTGTCAGCCGCGACCGCGCCACGGGCGCCATCACGGCCGCCGTCCCCGGCCTCCGGGGTCTCGTGCATCCGACGTACCCGCCCTATGACCTGACCATTCAGGATCAGCGGCGCGCCGACATCTGGCTCGAGGAATTCAGGCAGTTCGAGGCCAACGGGAACCTGCCGCGCCTGTCGATCATCCGCCTTCCGAACGACCACACGTCGGGCACTCGTCCCGGCGCATGGACACCGCGCGCGATGGTCGCCGACAACGATCTCGCGCTCGGCCGCATCGTCGAGGCGATCTCGAACAGCCGCTACTGGAAGGAGTGCGCGATCTTCGTCCTCGAAGACGACTCGCAGAACGGGCCGGATCACGTGGACGCGCACCGCTCGCCGGCGCTGGTTGTGAGCCCGTTCGCCAGGCGGCAGGCGCTCGACAGCACGCTCTACACCACGTCGGCCATGCTGCGGACGATGGAGCTGATTCTGGGGCTGCCGCCGATGAGCCAGTACGACGCGGCGGCGACGCCGATGTACAACGCGTTCCAGCCGGTACCCGTGCTGACGCCGTACGCCGTCCGGCCGGCGCGCGTGCCGCTCGACGAGCGAAACGAGGCCGGCGCGCCTGGCGCCCAGGCGTCGATGCGGATGAACTTCACGGAGGTCGACCTCACGCCCGAGCTCGAGCTGAACGAGATCATCTGGCAGTCGATCAAGGGCGCGGGATCGAAGATGCCGCCGCCGGTCAGGAGCGCGTTCGTGCGGGGCGTGAACAGGGACGAGCAGGACGAGAAGCGCTGACGAGCTGCGGCGCTTGGGCAGTTCCTCCTTCTTGCAGGCCATTTCATAGCCGGCACGGCGGGTCCTGTCCGCGGACAG
>Ga0315296_10000938_pt1 | contig 25916 bp, 25 predicted proteins | sample YL17G14_18_MG_FD_203921 | JGI IMG/M metagenome (GOLD analysis project Ga0315296, IMG submission 203921) | Sediment microbial communities from Yellowstone Lake, YNP, Wyoming, USA - YL17G14_18 | ecosystem: Environmental > Aquatic > Freshwater > Lake > Sediment | place: USA: Wyoming | collected... | reverse complement strand
GCTGCCGATTGCGAGTTTTGCTGAGAGCGATGGAACCTACACGAGCATGGAGGGGCGCGTGCAGCGCGTACGCGCGTGCACCGACCCGCCGGGCGAGGCTAGAGCGGGCTGGCAGGTCGTGGCTGCGCTCGGAGGCAAGTTGGGCCTGGGCATGTCATACGGGTCTGCAGCCGACGTGATGGGCGAGATAGCCCGGCTCATTCCTTCATACGCCGGGATGAACTATCAGGCGATGGACAGCGGCTGGGGAATGATCACGGCGGCCAGCGCGAACGGAAACAAGGCTGCGCTGCAGGCTGCCGAGCCGGCCGAGCAGCCGTCGGAGGAATACCCCGTGATGCTGGCGATTGATGGAGCCTTCGACTGGGGGCAGGACCCGCTGGTGAGTTTCGCGCCGACGCTGAGCCGGGATTACGCCGCCAGGCGCAAGTTGTTCCCCGGCGGCGTGGTGGAGATGAGCAGGAAGGATGCCGACGGCATCGGGGCGCGGCAGGCGTGGCCGGTGAAGTTCACCTCGGCGCACGGTGAGGCCGTGCTGCCGATCTCGATACGGACAGACCTGGAACCGGGGGTGGCGCTGGTGCCCTACGCATTCCGCGACCAGGCAGCCGCCGTGCTGGCCGGGCGGCGCGCGACTGCGGTGAAAGCGGAGCGCGCGTGAACGGCGCGAGTGTGAGGCGCAGGCAGAGGAGAAGTTAGCGATGCAGGCAAAGGTCGCAAGGACGATAGCCAAGGGAAGAGTGAGGGAGTGGCTGAGCCAGTTGATGGAACAGGGCGAGGTGATCGCGCCCACCGCCGGCCACATGGGGGACGTGATCTTCGCGCCCATTCCATCCCCGGAGAAGGTGGTGTGGCACTTCGAGAACGCGCTGCACCCGCCCAAGCAGTTCGTTCTTCCGCAGACCGAGCCGATGGTTGCGATCCGGCGCAACGGGAACGGCTATGACCTGGAGCCGATTTACGATGAGCGCAAGCGCATCATTTTCGGTATCCGCAATTGCGATGCGAAGGGGATCGCATTCCTCGATCGGATGCATACCTTCGAGTTGGCCGACGCCAACTACGTGCGGCGGCGCGAGAACGTAACGCTGATCAGCCTGGCGTGCAACGTGCCGTGCGTGCAGTGCTTTTGCATCTGCATGGACGCAGGGCCCTTCCTGCAGGACGATTACGATCTGCAGTTGACCGACCTGGGCGAGCGGCTGCTGGCGGAGGTGGGCAGCGCGAAGGGCCAGGCCCTGCTCGATGCGGCGCAGGGGCTGTTCCGGCCGGCGAGCGGCGGCGAGATCAAGCAGCGGCTGAAACTCGAGGAAACGGCGAAGAATGAGTTCGGCGATGTAACCTCCCACTTCGCATCGGCGATGCGGCGCATCTCCACGGCGCGGGTTGATGAGGCCTTGTGGGGCCAGATGAGCGACTGGTGCCTGGAGTGCGGCGGGTGCAACCTGATCTGCCCGACGTGCTACTGCTTCAGCGTGAAGGACCGCAAGCGCGACGGCGCGGATGGGATGTGGGTGCGCTGCCGCACCTGGGACTCGTGCCAGTATGCGGCGTTCACTCTGGAGGCGTCGGGGCACAACCCGCGGCCCGAACGCAAGGACCGCATGAAGCGGCGGTTCTTTCACAAGGTGAGCGCGCAGTATTACAAGCGCGATGGCGCGGTCGGCTGCGTGGGCTGCGGGCGATGCATCAAGGTTTGCCTGGGGACGACGGACATGCCTGCGGTGGTGGCAGCGATCCGGAAGGGAGAGTGGCATGGATAGCATGGATAACATCTTCCTGCCCAAGGTGGCGCGCATAGTCGAGGCGCGCGACGAGACGCCCGACACGAAGACCTTCACCCTGCAATTCCGCGACGGGCAGGGCCAGGACGGCTTTCTCTTTCGGCCCGGCCAGTTTATCGAACTCTCGGTGTTTGGCATCGGAGAGGCCCCCTTCTGCCTGGCTTCCAGCCCCACGCGGCCCGGGAGCATACAGACGACCGTCAGGCGCACGGGGAAATTGACCGATGCCCTGCACGCGCTGGGGCACGGCGATGAAGTGGGCGTGAGAGGGCCGTTTGGCAACGGGTTCGACCTGAAGACAGCCTATGGCAAGGACATGGTATTCATCGGCGGCGGAATCGGGCTGCCGCCTCTGCGGGGCCTGATCTGGAACGTGCTCGACGAGCGCGGGCGGTTCGGCAACGTAACCATCCTCTACGGGGCGCGCACTCCCACCGACCTGGTCTACAGGGACGAGTTGAAGGAGTGGGAGCGGCGGCCGGATGTCGAGTTCCTGGTAACCGTTGACCGCGCCGAGCCGGGCTGGGACGGAAACGTCGGCATGGTGCCGACCCTGTTCGACAAGACCGAACTGGGGCCTGATACCAGCATGGCCTTCGTGTGCGGGCCGCCGATCATGATCAAGTTCGTGATCCAGGACTTGCTGATGCGCGGGTTTGCGGAGGATTCGGTAATCTCGACGCTGGAGCGCATGATGCAGTGCGGGGTGGGCAAGTGCAATCACTGCGCGATAGGGCATCGCTATGTCTGCCGCGACGGGCCGGTTTTCACATACCGCCAGATCAAGGGGCTGATCGAATGAGCCTGCGCGACGCGCTGGCGGAGCGGCTGAAGGGGAAAGTGGTGGTCGTGGGAGTGGGCAATCTCCTGCGCGGCGACGATGCAGCCGGGTCGCTGGTGGCGCAGCGGCTGATTGCGGATGGTGTTGGGGCGCACGTGATTGATGCGCAGGAGGTTCCCGAGAGTTACCTGGGCGAGATCACCAGGGCGGGGCCGGACGCGGTCGTCCTGGTTGACGCGGTGGACATGGGAGCCGCGCCGGGCTCGGTCGCGCTGCTTGAGAAGGATGACGTGGGCCTTTATTTTCCGACGACCCATCGGATGCCGCTTGCGTTGATGATGGAATTCCTGCAGCGCGAGACCGGTGCCGATGTGTTCGTGCTCGCGGTGCAGCCCGCCAGCGGGCGGGTCGGGTTCGCAGCGCCGATGAGCGAGGAAGTCACGGCGAGCGTCGGCCTGGTCGCAGACATACTCGCCGAAGTGCTGTTGCTGGGTGTAGGGGCACGGCATCCGGCCTCCGTCCCGATGATCGGGACTACGGCGGAGGGGGCTGCCGTGCCCCTACCGAGCGAGAAGGGGACGGTGCAATGCCGACATTGACGCTGGTGATGGTTCTGATGGTGGTAGTGCCCGCAGCGGGAGCGCTCCTGTCGGGTGCGCTGAAGCGCGACCTTTCGCGCAGCGCGGCGCTGGCAGCGGCCGCTGCAGTTGCGGCGATGGGCGTGTGGACGGCGCTGGTCGTGTTCAACCTCTCCTACCGCGAGGTCGTGGGGCACATGCCCTGGATAAAGGGGCTGAAGGAAGCCCCGCTGTTCGGCGTTTTCCTCGATCCGCTCGGCTGCGTGATGGTGTTGGTGATAACAGTGATCGGCTTCCTGACGGTTCTTTACTCGACGGACTACATGAGCGAGAAGAACCGCGATCACGCGGTGCACCCCGAGGACCAGGGGCGCTACTACTTCTGGCTGCTGTTGTTCCTGGCGAGCATGGTGGGAGTGGCAATCTCGCCGAACTTCCTGCAGTTGTTCATCTTCTGGGAACTGACGACGCTGTGCTCGTGGGCCCTTATCTCGTTTTACCAGACGGACAAGAGCCTGCGCGCGGGGTTCAAGGCGTTGTTGATAACGCACGTCGGCGGGCTGTTCTTCCTGGTCGCGCTGTTCATCATGTTCCTGATTACCAAGTCCTTCGACTTCACCGCGCTTGGCGAGTTGCCTGGGCGCATAAGGCAGTGGGTCTTCTTTATGCTGATGGTGGCGGCGTGGGCGAAGGCGGGGCAGGTCCCGTTCCATACCTGGCTTCCGGACGCGATGGAAGCGCCGACGCCGATCAGCGCCTATCTGCACGCGGCGGCGATGGTGAAAGCAGGCGTTTACCTGATGGCGAGGAGCGCGAGTTCCGGCTGGACGATGTCGCACGAGATGGGGCTCTTGCTGGGCGGGATGGCGCTTTTGACGATGTTCGTGGCGCTCTCGTTCTACTTCGTGCAGGATGACCTGAAGCGGCTGCTCGCCTACTCAACCATTGCCCACCTGGGTTGGGTGCTGGTGGGAGTCGCGCTGGGGGCGCTGGGGTCTGACATCGGCTTCCGCGGGGGTGTGCTGCACATCGTCTGCCACGGATTCGGCAAGGCAACGCTGTTCCTGTGTGCGGGAGCGGTTGCATATGTTACCGGCACGCGCAGCATTTCGGCCCTGGGAGGGCTGGGGAGAACCATGCCGCTGACCGCTACGGCTTTCTTCGTGGGCGTGCTGGCGGTAACGGGGGTGCCGCCCTTCGCCTGTTTCTGGAGCAAGTTCATGATGCTGGCAGGGGCGATGCAGTTGCACGGGGCGATCGGGCCGGTGCTGCTGGTTCTTCTTCTGACCGAGAGCCTGATCTCGTTCGGGTGGATGATCTACATCGGCCAGAAGATATTCCTCGGCGCGCCGACGCCGGCGGCACAGGTGAACAGCGATCCGCCCGCTGCGATGAGCGCGACGCTGATCATCCTGATGCTCGGATGCCTGGGGGCAGCCTGGATAGGGATGCCGTTCGTGCAGTGGCTGGGAAGATGAGAGCCGGTAGGGGCACGGCATGCCGTGCCCCTACGGGGATGTGGTTGGTCACGTGGATAAGAAGGTGAAGCAATGAACACGGTTGGGTTGCTTGGGGTGAGCACGGCGCTGCTGCTGGCGGGCGCGGCGGTGAGCCTCCTTTTGTCCCGGCACCGCAGAGCGAGCGGGTGGGCGAGCCTGGTCTTCGTTACCGGCGCAGCGGCTGCTCTGTGGGTGGTGGTCGTGAAGACCTTCGCGGCCGGACCGGAGGACGAGGTGACCCTGCTCGCGCTGCCGGGGATCGTCGCGAACCTGACCGTCAGGGTTGATCACCTGAGCGCGCTCTTCCTTGCGATCGTGGGGACGATAGCGTTCCTGACCACGCTCTTCTCAATCGAATACATGACTCATTACCAGCGCGACAGCGTGGCCAAATACTACCCGGTGTTGCTGGTGTTCTTCGCGGGGATCGTGGGCGTGCTCGTTACCGCCGATTTCCTGTTCTTCCTGGTCTTCTGGGAGTTGATGACGCTGGCCTCGTTCTTCCTGGTGATCTTCGAGCGCGAGAACCGGGCAGCGCAGCGGGCTGGCCTGAAGTACTTCATCATCACGCACGCGGCGACGTTCTGCATGGTGGCGGCGGCGCTGATCGTGTGGACGAAGTCGGGTTCGTTCGGCTTTTCCGCGATGCGCGACGGGCTGGGGGCGCTGCTTGCCGAGCAGCCGTTCGTCGGCCACCTGGCGATCTTCCTGTTCTTCATCGGGTTCGCGACCAAGGCCGGAATCCTGCCGATGGGCGATTGGCTTCCGGATGCGCACCCGGTAGCACCGTCCGGGATGAGCGCCGTTCTTTCCGGCGCGATGGTGAAGTTGGGCCTGTATGGAATTCTGCGCGTTTTCTGCTACTTCGTCCCTGTTTCGCACACCTCGCAGGTCTGGGGCATCGTAGTTGCGCTCGCTGGCACGGCATCACTGTTCGTGGCGACCTTGACCGCGCTCAGACAGGACGACAGCAAGCGACTGATGGCGTTCCACACGATTGGGCAGGTCGGTTACATGTGCCTGGGGATCGGGGTGGGGGTCTATTTCCTGCGGACCAACCCCGCGCTGGCAGCGTTGGGCTTGATGGGCGGCGTCTTCCACCTGATAAACCACGCCTGCTTCAAGTCATGCTTGTTCCTAGGGGCGGGGTCAGTTTTGCACCGCACCGGAGAGCGCAACATGAACAGGCTTGGTGGCCTCGCCGGTTCGATGCCAACCACGGCTGGCTGCTCGGGGGTGGCGGCGATGAGCATATCTGGCGTGCCGCCGTTGAACGGGTTCGCCAGCAAGTGGCTGATCTTCGCTGCCTGCATACTGGGAGGGAAACAGTTCCCGCTATTCCTTCTGCTCGGCCTTGTGGCGATGTTCATCTCGCTTGTCACGCTGGCCTCGTTCTTGAAGTACTTGGGCGGGGCGTATCTAGGGGCGCCAACTACGCGCGAGGGCGTGCGCGAGGTGCCTGCGAGCATGTTGGTTCCCCAGATTGTGTTGGCCCTGGGCTGCTTGGCGTTTGGGCTGGCGCCGCTGGTGCCGCTGCAGTATGTGCACCAGGGGCTTGTGGGCCTGATGCCCGACGCGCACTTGCCTGCGCTGGGCGCGCTTCTTGGGAGCGGTTCGGGGCTCGCCTTTTCGCCCGCAGGTGCACCGGTGGCATTCTGGTCGCCCTTGGTGATAGCGCTCGCGCTCGTGGTCCTGGGGATCATCGCCTACGCGATTCAGCGCGCAGGCGCAGCCCAGGTCAGGCAGGTGCCCGTCTGGTATTGCGGCGAGGAGCACGCGCCGGAGGTGGTAAGATACCCGGCCTCGAGTTTCTACTCGCCCTTCAAGCATGCATTCGAGAACATCTACCCGCGCGCGCCGCTGCGGGTTCCCAGGTTCCCGCCTGCGCTGCGCAGGGCGTTCGACATTGACACGTGGCTCTATGGCCCCTTCGTGCGCGTGGGGCACCGGATCGCAAGCGGCGTGAGCAAGTCGCACGTGGGAATCCCGCAGATGTACCTGTTATGGATAGTCGTCGGTGCAATCCTGGTAGTGGGGATAGTCTTCGGTATCGCACGGTGAGGTGAAGGCGATGGCGATCGTTGGATTGAGTGCAACAGATGTAACGGATCGGTTGAAGGGGCGGCTGGGCACGAATTTCATTTCGGCGGAAATGACTCACCCGGACACCTTGCGGATCGAAATTGACAAGCGCGCGGTGCGCGCTGCGGCTGACTTGCTCGCCAACGAGATCGAGGCGCGCTTCATGGTAAGCACGGGCACTGACAAGCGCCCGCTGACTGGGGATTACGGGATCACGCACATCTTCTCCCTCGACAAGGAACACATGTACATCCTGGTCGACTGTTCGGTTGACCCTCAGGATGCGCAGATTGATTCGATCACCACGATTATCCCCGGGGCCAACTGGTCCGAGAGGGAGTTCCGCGATGCGGTGGGCGTGCATCCCGATGGGCACCCGGACCCAAGGCGCTTGCTCCTGGCGGACGACTGGCCGGAAGGAGTCTATCCGCTGCGCAGGGACTTTCCGTATGATTACCGTCCGCCTGCCTCCCCTGAGGCGCGGCCCGCGCTGCTTGACCCGCCTCCGGGAGCAAGCGTCGTTCCGGTGGGGCCATTCTTCCCGGTTCTGGAGGAGCCTTCATACTGGCGGCTCTTCGTCGAGGGCGAGACGATCGTCGGGTGCGACTACCGCGGCTTCTACAACCACCGCGGCATCGAGAAACTTGGCGACAGCGAGTTGACCTACAACGAGATCCCGTATCTGGCGGAGAGAATCTGCGGAATCTGCGGATTCATTCACTCGACCTGCTACTGCCAGGCGGTGGAAAACGCGGCGGGCATCGAGGCGCCGCGCAGGGCGAGGTATATCCGCACCATCATGCTGGAGTTGGAGCGCATCCACTCGCATCTCTTGTGGCTCGGGATAGCGGGGCACATCATCGGGTTCGACACGGTGCTGATGCAGACGTGGCGCATCCGCGAGCCGGTGATGTGGCTGTGTGAGGAGATCAGCGGAAACCGCAAGACCTACGGGATGAACACCATCGGGGGCATGAGGCGCGACATCCCCGACAACCTGAAGCCGAAGTTGCTGGACGTGCTGAAGCCGGTTGAGAAAGAGGCGCTGGCTGTGCGCGACGCGATCATCGGCGACAGCACTCTGCTTCTGCGAACAAAGGGCGTCGGGATACTGACGAACGAATGGGCGAAGAAAATCTGCGTCGTCGGCCCCACGGCGCGCGGCTCAGGGGTGGCGATTGACGCGCGCATTGATCACCCCTATGCCGCGTATGATGAAGTGCCGCCGAACATCTGCGTGCACGATGAGGGCGACAACTGGGCGCGCGTGCTGGTGCGAGTCGAGGAACTGATAGACTCGATCCGCATGGTGCGCGAAGGGCTGGAAAAGATGCCCGGCGGCCCGATCCTGGCCGAGATAGAGGAGGCCATTCCGCCCGGACGGATCGGCGTTTCGGTTGTCGAGGCCCCGCGCGGCGAGGCGATCCACTACGTGCTGACGGGCGGGGACAACAGGCCCTACCGCTGGCGCGTGCGCGCGCCGACATACCCCAATCTTCAGGCGATCCCGGCGATGATCGCTCAACAGCAGATCGCCGACGTCCCGATAACCCTCGGGAGCATTGACCCATGCTTCTCTTGCACCGAGCGGGTCGAGGCGGTGGACGTGAAGACGAAGCAGGTGAAGGTCTATTCGCACGAGGACCTGGTGAAGATGTCCAGGGAAAAGACGCGAGCGGACTCGGGAGAGGCGCTATGAACTCGAACACGATCATCACGATCGGGCTGTGCGCGTTGAACGCGGGGGTGGTGCTGTTTCTTTCCCCGCTCTACGAAGGGATCATGCGCAAGTTGCGCGCGGCGATCCACTCGCGCAAGGGCCCGCCGATCACGCAGCCCTACCTGGACATCCTGAAGTTGCTCGGCAAGGAGGACCTGAGAACGGCGAGGGGGGTCATCTACGGGATGGCCCCGGCGCTGGCGCTGGCTTCGGTGCTGGTGCTGGCGCTGCTGGTGCCGATGGGCGGAGCGCCGCCGCTGGGGTTTTCGGGCGACGTGATCGTGGTGCTCTACGTTGCGGCGATGAGCGCGGTGCTGGTTATGCTGACCGCTTACGGGAGTGCCAGCCCGTATGCGTTCATCGGCGGTTCGCGCGAGATGATGATGCTGCTGACGGTGGAGCCGGTGCTCGCCGTTGCGCTGGTTGTCGGCGCGCTCAAGGCAGGAACGCTCGCCACCGGCGGAATCGCGACCTGGCAAATCCATCATGGCCCCACCATCAGCATGACGATCGCCGGCATTGCTTTCTTCCTGGCGCTGCAGGCGCAGGCGGGGAAACTGCCCTTCGACATAGCCGAGGCCGACCAGGAGATCATGGGCGGCCCGCTGGTCGAGCAGAGCGGGCCCAGGTTGGCGCTCTTCAAGTGGACCTCGTGGGCCAAGCAGTTGGTGTTCACGTTCCTGCTGGTGAATGTTTTCATTCCCTGGCCGCGCCTGGGCATCTTGGCAGCCGACCTTGGCCTGAGCATGGTCAAGGCGTTGGTCGCCCTGATAGTTGTTGCGCTGATTGACGTCGTCAACCCGAGGCTGCGCATTGACCAGTCAATGCACTATTTCGCGCGCCTGGCGATCGCGTCGCTGGCGGCGGTCGCTTTCGCGGTGATCGGGATGTAGGAGGATGCAATGTTCCTGAGCAAATTGCGCGAGGCCCTGATTTGCTTGAAGGCCGGGCGGGTCACGCTGCCCTATCCTTTCAAGCCGCACGACCCCGAGCCGGGGTTCCGCGGCAAGATAACGGTTGACGCAGAGAAATGCTTCGGCTGCGGCGGCTGTGCGAATGTCTGCCCGGCGCGGGTGATCATCCTTCACGACCCTGACCAGCACACCCGGGTGCTGGAGTTCTTCTGGCGCCGGTGCACATACTGCGGTCGCTGCGAGGAGGTTTGCCCTGAGAATGCGATCACGCTCAGCCAGCAGTTCGAGACGGCGACTAACCAGGAACGGGACATGTATATGAAACTGGAGGTCTTCATGGGGCCTTGCCAGCGCTGCGGCAGGTGTTTCCCGCCGCCCACGCCGCTGGACAAGATGATGAAGACCGGGTTTCGCAACGGGGGGAACGGAGGCAAGCCGTGAACGCACCAGCCCAGGTTTTCAACGTCGAGTTGATAAGAACGCTGAGCATGGTGATGGTAATCACCTCGGTGGGCGCGGTGGAGGTGAGGAACCTGCGCTTTTCGGCGATGGCCTATTCGGTGCAGGCGCTGTTGATCGTATGGCTGCTGGCGGCTTTTGCGGCGGGAAACCCGGCGCTCTACTGGTGGGCGGGCACGGCCTTCGTAACCAAGGCCATCCTCACCCCGCTCTTCCTCTTCCTGTATATCGGCAAGACGGGAGATCGCGAGGTGAGGCCGGTGATCGGGTTCGGGCCTTCGGTGGTGGTGGCGGGCTTGTTGATGATCGGTTTCTACCGCCTGACGCACACCTACGTGCACTTGCTGGCGCCGTCGGAACTGGCACAGCAGGAGGTCTTCCGGACGAACCTGGCGGTTGCCTTTACGGTGTTTGCGCTCGGGATCTACTCGGTGCTCACTCGGCGCGACGCGGTGAAGACGGTGATCGGGCTGTGCCTTCTGGAGAACGCGGTGCACCTGAGCCTGGTGAGTCTTGCGCCCGAGTTGCGCGAGACGGCGCTGTTCGGAATTGCGACGGAGGTCGTAGTTACGGTTTACCTGCTGCTGTATGTGATCGCGGGGGTGCGCAAGGAATTCGGCACCACGGACACGTTCAAGTTGAGCGAACTGCACTGGTAGTGAGAACGCGGCGGATGCGACGAGAATGACAGCGAAGAGTCTTCAGGATAGACGCGGAGAGGGAACGCACTAATGAACGAACATGTAGTGTCATCGAGTCTCCCGGCTGCTGCATTTATCCTTCCGCTTGCAGCGGGCGCGCTTGTCTTCATCGGCAAGCCCCTCGGCCGATGGTGGTGGCAGGGGCTGGCGCTGCTGGCGTCGCTGGCCACCGCGGTGATCGGCGCGCAGATGGTGGCGGCAGCCGTGCGCGGCCAGGTCCTGGTTACCTGGGGGAACGAACTCCGGGTGGACGCGCTGAGCGCCCTGATGGTCGCGGCGATCAGCAGCATCGCGTTCCTGGCAACCCTTTACTCGATGCGCTACATCATGATGCCGGCGGTGCAGGAACGCGTCGGCACGGAGGTGGTACAGCGCAGGCTTCCGACCTTCTACGGCCTGCTGCTCTGGTTCCTGGGCACTATGCTCTGGGGGTGCGTAACCAACAACATCATCATGCTCTACGTGGCGGTGGAGGCGACCACCCTGGCGTCGGGGCTGCTGGTTGCGTTCTACTGGGACCGCCGCGGGCTGGAGGCGGGCTACAAGTATCTGATGCTGCTGACGATCGGGATCATCTTTGCCCTTTTCGGCTGCGTCCTGATCTACGCGGCCGCGGCGGCAACGAAGCAACTGGTCGGCGCCCAACCCCTGCTGATCAGCGAAGTGCGCAACGTGATCAAGTTCATCCCGCGCCAGACTGCTCTCATCGCGGTAGCGTTCCTGGTGGTGGGATTCGGAACCAAGGCGGGGATCGCGCCATTTCACCCCTGGCTGCCGGATGCGCACGCGGAGGCGCCGACCCCGATCAGCGTGCTCCTCTCCGGGGTGATGATAAAGATGGCCGCCTACGCCCTGGCGCGCACGGTGAGCATCTTCTATCCCTCCTGGCCTCAGATTACGCTTTTCCTCGTTGCCCTGGGCGCGTTCACGATGGTGCTCGGTATTCTGATGGCGGTGGTCCAGGATGACCTGAAGAGGCTCCTGGCCTACTCCTCGGTGAGCCAGATGGGTTACGTCGTGATGGGCATCGGCCTGGGGACCTATCTCGGGTGCTACGGGGGGCTGTTCCATCTTGTGAATCACGCGATCTACAAGGCGCTGTTGTTTATGTGCGTCGGGTCCGTTATTTACGCAACTGGGGCCAGAAATATCCACGAACTGGGCGGCCTGGGGAAGAAGATGCCTATCACGAGCGCCTGTTTCTTTGTAGGGGCGCTGGCGATTTCAGGGTTTCCACCGCTCAACGGCTTCATGAGCAAGATCACGATTTACCTGGCAACCGCCGAGGCGGGGATGTGGTGGGCAACCATGATTGCCATCTTCACCAGCGTCTTGACGCTGGTGGCGCTGGTGCACACGGCCTACACGGTGTTCTGGGGCCAGCCGCGCAGCGAAAAGGTGGCCCGGGCTGAGGTGCGCGAGGTGCCTGCGAGCATGTGGGTGCCAATGGCAATCCTGGCCGCAGCGTGCGTGGTGTTGGGCATATTCCCGCAGGCGATCTATCCGCTGCTCGATAAGGCAGCGGCTGTGCTGGCGACGCTGGCCAAGTGAGGAAGGCGAGGAAGGCGATGCTGAAAAGACTGATCAAGAAAGCATTTGGCAGGGCCTTGTGGGTCTATCACGCGAACACCGGGGCGTGCAATGGCTGCGACATCGAGGTGATCAACGTGCTCACCCCGTATTACGACGCGGAGCGCTTCGGCATAAAACTTGTGGGGTCGCCCCGGCACGCGGACGTGATCCTGGTTTGCGGCCCGGTAACGCGGCAGGTGGTGCCTGCGCTGAAAAGGCTGGTGGAGGCGGTGCCCGAGCCGAAACTCATTTTTGCCATCGGCTCGTGCGCAACCGGGGGAGGAGTATGGTTCGACACGTATAATATAATGGGCGGAGCAGACAAGGTGATCCCGGTGCATTTCTACGTTCCGGGCTGCCCGCCGCGGCCCGAGTCAATCCTTTACGGGGTTGCGGTGGCTCTGGGCCTGGTGCCCAAGAAAGTAGCAGAGGAGCATCTGAGCCAGGAATTCCTGGATCAACTGGCGCAGGTAGGATGAAAGAAGGCAGGGGGCGCGCATGAGCAACGGGCCGAAAATCCTGGTGATTGACGATGACGTGGACCTGGTGGAAACGATCCGCCTGGTGCTGGAGAGCAAGGGCTACGCCGTGGCTGCGGCCAACGATGCCCAGCAGGGATTGCAGAAGGTCGAATCGGAACGGCCGGACCTCATCCTGCTGGACATCATGATGCCCCACGGGACGGAGGGCTTCCATTTCGTGTGGAAGTTGCGGCAGGAGTCGGACGAATACTGCCGCACCGTTCCGATAGTCGTGCTCTCGGCGATTCACGAGAAGACCGATCTGCGTTTCTATCCCGACACCGGCGACGAGACCTACAAGGCAGGCGAGTATCTGCCGGTGCAGGATTTCGTGGACAAGCCCGTTGATCCGGCGCAACTGCTGGAGCGCGTGCAGAAGGTTCTGGCTGCGTGGCAGAAGAAATAAAGGCTGAATTGCGCTGACCACCGGCCTCGCCCACCCCCCAGCCGGTGGTCAGCGCTTCTTGGAGGGGCCTGTGCAAAAGCGGAGTGCGCTGCCCGCCACCGCGGAACTCGTGGAGCGCATCGCCTGGCTGATCAGGCTGCGCTGGGTAGCCATCCTGGGCGTTATCATCACGCTGGAGAGCGCGCGCCGCTTCTTCCACCTGCGCCTTGCGCTGCCCGAGTTATACGGCGTTACCGCTGGGCTGGCACTGTATAACCTGATATTGTCCCTCGTCGCGGGCGGCCTTCACCGCCGGGGAGCAGAGGGCAAACCGCGCTACGCCGCCGCGCTTGCAAACGTGCAGATCTCGCTCGACCTGGCAGCCCTCGCCGCCCTGCTGCACTTCTCGGGCGGCGTCGAGAACCCGTTCACATACTACTTCATCTTTCACATGATTATTGCGAGCATACTCCTTTCTCGCCGCGCAACCTATCTGCAGGCGACCCTGGCAATGGGACTAATGACGGCGGTCGGCGTGGGTGAGTACTTTGGGGTACTGCCGCACTACTCGCTGGCCGGCCTTTGGAGGGAGGGGGCCTATCAGAACGGGACGTTCGTGGGCGCGCAGTTATTCGTGCTGGGAACGACGCTCTATCTTTCGGTTTTCATGGCCGCCAGCATCACGTCTCGCATGCGCGAGCGCGAACGGGAGACCGTCCTTCTTTCCGAAGATGTCGAGCGCAAGGCGGCGATGCTCGAGGCGGCCTACGAGAGGCTGAGCGAGACCGAGCGCACTAAATCTCAGTATATGAGAAAAGTATCTCACGAATTGCGCGGCCCGCTGGGCACGATACAGACGGCGTTGAAGGCCGTCCTGGAGGGCCTGGCGGGCGAGGTGCCGGTGCGTTCGCGCGACCTGATAACGCGCGCCGAGCGCCGGGCCGGCGAACTCGCCCAGGTGACCCAGGACCTGCTCGTTCTTTCGCGCGCCAGAGAGGCCAGGCCGCAGGTCCAGATGTCAGATGTCAAGCCCGCCGAGATCGCGGCCGCAGTTGTGGAGGAGATGAAGGGGCCCGCTGAGCGAGCAGGGGTTGCGCTGCTGGCCGAGATCTCCTCGGACATCGGAATGATGCGCGGCGATGCAATGGGCCTGGAGCAGATGATCGGAAACCTGGTGAGCAATGCCATCCGCTACACGCCGCGCGGGGGTAAGGTTTCCCTGCGCCTGAAGAAGACGAATGCAGCGCTTCGGCTTGAGGTCGAGGACACTGGCATGGGCATTCCCCAGGAGGACCTGGGGCGAATCTTCGATGAGTTCTACCGCGCGGCCAATGCGCGCGAGAAGGTCTCCGACGGAAGCGGCCTGGGGCTGTCAATTGTCAAGGCAGTTGCCGAGCAGCATCAGGGTTCCGTGTCGGTTGAAAGCACGGTCGGCAAGGGCACGCGCTTCACTGTGGACTTGCCGCTCGCGCCTGCAGGCGGTGACGAATATGCATGAGATGGGGTTGGCCAGGCAAGTGGTGGCCGCGAGCATTCAGGCGGCAGGCAACCAGAACTTGCAGCGCTTAGCATCGGTGGCGATCGAGGTCAGCCCCCTGGCTGTTGTTGATGTCGAAGAATTGCAGGAATGCTTCGAGATCGCAGCGCGCGGGACGCCTGCCGAGGGTGCCAGTTTGCAGGTCAAGCGCCTTCCGCTTGCGGCGGTCTGCGAGAAATGCGGTGAGCGGGTTGTGCTGGATGTTGGCGGCCAGCGGACTTCGCCCGTCGAAGTCCGCCCACCGGCGGGCGAAGGCAGGGCGCTGGACGCGTGCCCCAAGTGCGGCGGCTCGCTCGAAATCCCGCCCATGCCCGACTGGCGCGTGGTATCAGTGCAACCATTGTAGGGGCACGGGGGCCCCGCCCTACACCTCACACGGCTGTCGCGACACGGGCGACCTTGACGCGGCAGAAGGGGCCTGCCTACAATCGCGGAGGATGGCCAGCAGGTTGCGCGATACAGACAGGGAGTGGCTGCTTGCGCAGGAGGAGGGCGTTGTGCGCAAGGAGCATCGAGGCCGCCTGCGAGTTGCCCTGTGCTACCCGAACACCTATCACGTGGGGATGAGCAACCTGGGGCTGCAAACCGTCTATCACCTTTTCAACAGCCTGCCCGACGTGGTTTGCGAGCGCGCTTTCCACCCCGATGAAGAAAGGCGGCGCGGGCCGATTCGCACCCTGGAATCAGACACGGCGCTGGGCGAGTTCGACATCGTCGCTTTCAGCCTGGCTTATGAACTCGATGCAGCCAATCTGGTGAGGATGTTGGCGAGCAGCGGTATCCCCCCGCGCGCGGCAGAACGAAGCAATCGAGACCCGATCGTCCTGGTCGGCGGCGCGTTTCCGACCTACAATCCCGAGCCCATCGCTTCCATCGCCGATGCGTGCGCGATCGGCGAAGCAGAGGAGATGGTGCCCGAGATCGCGGCGGCGATGGGGTCGCGGGGCCGAAAACAGGCTCTCGATCAACTCGCGCACGTGGACGGGCTGTACCTGCCCGATCGCTGCGAGATCCGCTGCGATGCGATCGGAGATCTGGTTGGGATCGCAGGTCCGTCGGTCAGGCGGCGGCACACGGCCGACCTGAATGCCTTCCCCACCCACACGCGGATCTTCACCAGGCACAGCGAGTTCGGGCGCATGTTCCTGCTCGAGGCTGCGCGCGGATGCGGCAGAGGCTGCCGTTTTTGCGTGGTGGATCACGCCTTCAGGCCTGCGCGTCGGCGGTCGCTCGATGTCCTGTTGGAAAGCGCAAGGTGGGGCTTGCAGCATCGCGATACGGTTGGCCTGATCGCCCCATCGGTAACCGATCACGGGCAGATTGATGAGATATGCGAACGGATCGCGGGCATTGGCGGAAAGATCGCGATCGCGTCGGTGCGCGCGGACTCCGTTACCGAGACTGTGTTGCGCGTGCTTGCCAGGAGCGGAACCAGGACGATCACGATGGCCCCTGAAGCAGGCCTCCAGCGGCTGCGCGACGTGATCGGCAAGCGGATAGGGGAGGAGGATTATTTTCGCGCTGCCGGGCTTGCGAGATCTCTGGGCATACGCAGGCTCAAACTGTATTTCATGATCGGCCTGCCTACCGAAACAGAGGATGACGTCCGGAGCATCGCCGACTTCGTGCGGCGACTGCGCGCGCAGGCGAAGTTCGAGCAGATAACGGTTGCCTGCGCTGCTTTCGTTCCCAAGCCCACGACGCCGTGGCAGCGAGAAGCGATGCGGCCGGTGAAAGAGACGCGCCGGAAACTCCAACTGGTGCGCGCGGGCCTTGCGGGAGAGCGGTGGGTGCGGTTTGCTTTCGAGAGCGCGCGATCCTCGTTCATACAGGCCGCGCTCTCGCGCGGCGACAGAAGGCTCGGCGAAGTATTGATGAGAGTCAGCGAGACAGATGGAAGCGCGTCGGACTGGCTGGCGGCATTCAAATCATGCGGCCTCGACGCTGAGAAGTTTGCGCTGCGGGCCAGAGACCGCACCGAGCCCCTCCCCTGGAAGACGGTGCGCTAGCCCGCAATGGTTTACGGTTCGCGGAGGAAGGCGGCGGTTTCTTCGGGCAGGGCGGTGTTGATGTAGATGCCCGTGCCCATCTCGAAGCCTGCGGGGTTGGTGAGGCGCAGCAGAATCTGGATGTGCCACAGGAAATATTCCTCGGTCTCGTCGGGCACAGGGGCGGTGTGGACAATCAGGTTGTAGTCGGGGTTGTTCAACTTGGTGTACAATTTGCCCAGCACGGACTTGAGCACGACGGCCAGGTCTGCCAGTTCCTCGTCGGTGGTGCGCCCAAAGGAGGCAGAATGCCTGCGCGGGACGATCCACGTCTCGAACGGCGAGCGCGAGGCGAAGGGATGGAATGCCACAAAGCACGGGGTCTGCAGCACCACGCGCCTGCCGTCCGCCAGTTCCTGGTCGCGCATGTCGCTGTAAACGCAATGGCCGGTGTCATCCCAGTATTGGGTCGCTTCGCCATAGCGCGTGCGCTGCCGATAGGGCACGATGGGCGTGGCGGCGATCTGAAGATGTGGGTGTTCGAGTGAAGTCCCGGCGGCGGCACCGTGGTTCTTGAAGATCAGGATCAGGCGAAGCATCGGGTCATCCCGCAGCGCGAGATACCTGGCGCGAAGCACGTTGAGCACGCGCTCTATCTGCGGAGTCTCAGCCAGCGCCATGGGCTGGTTGTGAAGGGGCGTCTCGATCACGATCTCGTGCCGTCCGACGGCATCCATGCAGCGGAAGAAGCCCTCTGCGTGGCGATCCAGGCTGCCGTCGGGTATCAGGGCCGCGAACTTGTTGGGCACCACGCGCGCGCTCCAGCCGCCGTCGGCGCCCGGAAGCCTGAACACCTCTGGCGGTGTAAGGTGCTCGTTGCCCGGGCAGAATGGGCAGGATGGGCTGCGGGGCGTGTCGGCGGTCGGCGCACGGGGCTCCGCAACAAAGTCGTGCGGGCGGCGGGAACGCTCAGTGGCGATGATCACCCATTCTTTGGTGGCCGCGTTCTGGCGCAGTTGCGGCATTGTCGGTCCCCCTTTGCGGCGTCAGTGCACGGTGCCGCCGGTATCTATGATCATGCGCTTCTTCTCTTCGCGCTCGCGCTCGATCCTCTCGTGGACGACGCGCGCCAGGATGGTTTCGCTGATCAGGATGGGCGCATTCATGCGCAGCGCCATGGCGATGGCGTCGCTTGGGCGGGAATCGAGTTCTTTCTCCGGCCCTGTGGCTGGCTGGAGTGTCATGCGGGCGAAGTAGGTGTTATCGTGCGCGTCCGAGATAACCACACGCACGATGCGCGCCCCCAACTGTTCGAGGGCGTCCCTCATCAGGTCGTGGGTCAGCGGGCGTGCTGGCTTCTTGCCCTCGAGTTCGCGGCTGATCGAGTAGGCCTGGCTGGGCTCGATCCATATCGGGATCGCGCGCTCGCCCTCGGCTTCCCTGAGCAAGACCACTGTGCTGTTGTCCTGGTCGAGCGCAAGGCCCTCAACCTTCAGTTCCACCATTACCGGCTTGTCGCTCACTTTGCCTCCTGTAGCGCGCCGCCTGCAGTTTACCGCAGCGCCGTGCGCGAGTCAACATCGCGGCAGGCTCGGGAAAACGCTTGCCAAGTTGCGCGATCCGCTCCACGTTCTCCGCGCGCATAACACAACCGTTTCAACGCGCCGTTGAGGCTGCAAGTTCCCGCGCTAGCGTTGCAGCCTGTCCCTCGCCTCAAGCAGCATGGGCCACACCCATTCGGGGATGGGCACGCTGCCGATTTCCACCGGGCGAGGGCCGAACGGCCCGTGGGAATCGCTGCCCCCGGTTAGGATGAGCCCGTGGCGAGAAGCCATGGCGATGTAATGGCGCTGGTCCGCTGGGGTGTGGTCGCAGTGAAAGGCTTCGATCCCCATCGCGCCTGCTGCGATCATGCGCTCCACCAGGGCAGGATCGCGTATCTTCAGGGGGTGCGCGATGACGGATATGCCGCCGGCGGCGTGAATGGCCTCGATGGCCTGCTGTGGCGTAATGCTTATCCTGGGGACGTACGCCGGTTTGCCGCGGCCGAGGTAGCGGTCGAATGCCTCGATGATCGAACCCACGTGGCCGGCTTCTACCATGGCAGCAGCGATGTGAGGGCGGCAGACGCTGCCTGCACCTGAGATCTGGAGGACCCTCTCCTCGAGGAGTGGAACGCCGAGTTCCTCCAGGCGGCGCAGGATATTGCGAGTTCGCTCGCAGCGCCCGTCGCGTATCTGGCGCAGCAGCGCCTGCAATGCGAGATATTGCGGATCAATGAAATAGCCGAGGAGGTGGATTTCCGTTTCCGCGTAGTCGGTGTTGATCTCGATCCCCGGGACTACTTCCAGGTTGAGATGCCCGGCGGCTGCAATGGCAGGCTCGATGCCGTCGGTAACATCGTGATCGGCCAACGCGATGACCGACACCCCGAGTTCGGCTGCGCGAGCAACGGCCTGGCTTGGGGCTAGAGTCCCGTCGGATACGGTGGTGTGAATGTGCAGGTCTATCATTTGCCTACCATGCGGTCGAGAATTCGCCAGATTTCTTCCTGAGTTCGCAGGCCCCGCTCTATCTGGGCGCAGCGGGCAATTTCGAGCAGGCGGCCCACTTGCCTGCCGGGCTGAAGCCCGTAGCGGCGCATGACCTGGAAGCCGTCCACGAGGGGCGGGGGAGGGGGTGAACGGAAGAATGCCGAGATCAGCCGCGCCGTCACCTTACCCTGGGCCCGCCGCCCGGCCGGGGTAGCAGCGCTGGCAAGCAAGTCGGCATGGGCCAACAGGGCCAGCGGAACGGCTTGCTCGCCAACAGCGAGCAGCAAGCGCCTGATCGAGCGCTCGGTCGGCTCTGCGCGCGAAAGCAGCAGCGGCCTCATGTGGTTGTCCACGAGCGCTCGCAGAGCGCCCTGCTCTTTCTTGCCGAGTGCAAGTCTGCGGGCGATGGCGGCGGCCATTTCTGCGCCCAGGGAGGGGTGGCCGTAGAAATGAACGCCGGTCTCGTCTTCAGTCCTGGTCTTCGACTTGCCGAGGTCGTGCGTCAGCGCGGCAAAGCGAAGAACGTCGGCGCGCGTGCGCCCGCCTGCGATGCGATGCGAGAGCAGGGCGCGAACCCTGTCGCCGACCCCGGCGGCCAATGACCCTGGAGACCTGATCAACCGATTGACGTGCCGCACGGTCAGCAGGCTGTGTTCGAGAGCATCCTTGGCGTGGAACTTCCCCTGTTCGATGGCGGCGAGATCGGTCAGTTCGGGCATCAGCGTGCGAAGCAGGCCAAGGCTGTGCGCAATGCGCAGGTAGCGGTCAGCGCGGTCGGCGCGCAGAATGATGAGCAGTTCATCGCGGACGCGTTCTGCAGCCACGCGGGAAAGCAAGTGAGAACGCCGCGCGATGGCCCGCTGCGTGGGACGCTCGATAGCGAAGCCGAGAACCGCCGCAAGGCGGACGGCGCGCAACATGCGCAGGGGGTCGTGGTCGAAGGTCTCGGGCCTGACGGCCCGCAGGATGCGGCGATTCAGGTCGCACAATCCGTTTGCTGGATCGAGCAGGTGCCGGCGCCAGCGCGGGGACGCGATGCGGCTACAGGGGAGCGCGACAGCATTGACGGTGAAATCCCTTTCGAGCAGGTCCTCCGGCATCGTGGGCGCGCGCAGCGAGGCGAAGTCCAGGTTCAGGCCCGATACCACGACGCGAAAGGTCTGGCGGCGCCGGCCCATGGTAACGAGCGAGCCGCCCAGGCGGTCGGCCACAGCGGATGCCGCTTCGCTCGCGTCTCTCTCTACCACCAGGTCTGCATCGCCAGTCTTGCGGCCAAGCAATCGGTCGCGAACCCAGCCGCCTACCACCCAGGCGCGGCGGCAGCGGCCTCTTAGGGCGCGAGCCAGCAGAGAGGGTGTCACGGCGGGCGTCGGGGTGGCGCGGCTCATGGAAGCACTGTCGTTGCCGCCTCGCCGCGTTCGTGCAGGCCTTCCTCCGAGAACACCTGGTAGCGCAAACGGTGGGTGCCTGGTTTCTCGCCCGTGATGGGCAGCACGATACTCACGCTCTCGTCAGGCCGCAAGCCGCCGAACTCAAGGTACCACATCGCCCTCAGGGCGCGGATGGCTCTGGGGGGCGGAGAGAGGAGTTTGAAATCATAGTGGAATCTTGAGAGGAATCTGCGATCCAGGGTGATCGAGATTTGGCGCACCACGCTGCGCCCGCGATTCAACAAGGTGACGCGCACCTGGCCGGTCGTGCCAACAGTCATCTGTTCGGTAGTGGTGGCCAGGACGACAATCTTGCTGGTCGGCTGTCGCCCGGCGCGATAAGCGATTGCGAAGAACACGGCGCCCGCGATGAGCACCCCGCCAATCAGCGCCAGGCTTTTGAACCTTGTGCGCGGACGCACCACCGCCCCTCTCCTTGGGACGTAAGTGTGATAGGGGCATTCGGTGAAAAGGTCGGGATCGCTCACGTGGATCCGGTCTGCCAGCACCTCGTGGGTGCAGTCCATGATGCGCATGTCGAAATGGTTGCAGTAGCGGCACTTTATCAGCAATTCGCCGCATGTGCGGCAGCGCGGAAAGCGCGGGTGTCTGCGCCTTGTGCTGGCCCCGCACGCAGGGCAGGTCAGACGCTCGTCGCTACCAGTAGCAGCCGCGTTCACAGTCGCCCCTTGCTCTGTTCCCCCAGCGCTTTTCGCGCTGTGACGAGGTCATCCAGTTTGTCCACATCGAACCCCAATTCAGCGTAGCGCGAGACTACCGCCCTGGCCGAGGCGCCAAGTATCTGGCTCGCGCGCCGCTCGATATCGGCTATGGCAGCCCTGCCCAGCAACAGGCCGACGACGAAGCGCGGCCCGAGCAGGCTTGCCAGGCGCAGGGGGCTCTTGCGCGCCTGGTAGAGTTGGCGAATGAGGTCCTCCTTTTCCATCATCGCCTCGGCCCGCAGCATTGTCGCATTTCCACCTGTGAACGAACCTTCCTTCACCCTGACGTACGTTCTGTGCACTCCCGGGAAGCGGGCGTCGCAGACATCGCGGGGGATGATGGAATAGGACAGATCCGCTGCGCAGGCGGCGCTGGCCTGCACGAAGTCCTCGATTGCAGCAGCAGTGATGCAGGGCACATCGGCGGTAACGGCCAGCGCGGGGCCGGAACAATTGAGATACTGCAAGCCAGAGAAGAGGCTCTCGGCGAGGCCAGCCCCGCCGGGCACGCGGGCGTCGTGCAGCGAATGCGGTATCGCATCATCCAACTCATCCGGGCCGACAAGAACAACTTTTCCGATGGACTGCGCCTGCCTGAGGGCATCGAGCAGGAACTCAACGATGGGGCGGCCGGCGATGCGGATCAGGGCGCGCCAGGTCTCGCCGGTGGCTGCGGCCAGGCTCCCGTATGTCTTTCCCCCGGCGAGCACTATCGCTGGGACCTTCACCTCGGCCATCTGACCCTCCCTGTCGTGTGCACGGCTTTCGCCCAGCCGTATTTCTTCTTCAGTGCCGATGCTGCTCGCTCTGCCTGGTGCCTGTTGCGAGCCACGCCGAAGACAGCGGAACCGGAGCCGCAAAGAAGAGCGCCCGGGCAGCCAGCGCGCAAAAGGTCGCGCTTCGCTGCGCGCACGGCGGGATGGTGGGCGGGCACGACTCTCTCAAAGTCGTTGTGCAGGGCCTTCGTTAGAGCCTGTGGCCTCGCGATCGAAACTGCGCGAATCGCAGCGGCGCAGTCGCCGCCGGGGGCGAGCGCCGCGCGATCCCACTCGTGATAAGCCCACGGGGTGCATACCCCGACCGCAGGCTTTGCCAGCACCAGCCACATTGCGGGCTGCATTGGCGCCAGCGGAACAACCACTTCGCCCCGGCCGAGGGCCAGGGCCGTCCCGCCGGTCAGAAAGAACGCGACATCGCTGCCCAGCCGGGCGGCCAGGCAAGAGAGTTGCGCCGGGTTCATTCCCAATCCCCACAGGTGATTGAGAGCAACAAGCGTCGCAGCAGCGTCGCTGCTCCCGCCGCCCAGGCCGGCCCGGGTTGGTATCGCCTTTCGCAGCATGATGCGAACCCCGCAATCGCGGGCCTGGCGACCAGCAAGGTCGCGCATCAGCATCGCTGCCCTGAAGCACAGATTATCGCGGCCTGCGGGAACGGACGGGTCGGAACATTCCAGGGTTACCGAGCCCTTGGTTGGCTGGAATTCGAGGGTATCCTTCAGGCTCACCGTTTGCAGCACGGTTCGAATCTCGTGGTAGCCGTCCGGCCTGCGCGCAATGATCGAGAGGAACAGGTTCACCTTTGCCGGGGCAGCGATCTTCAGCGTGCCTGAGTTCATTTCTGCTCTGCCTTTAGCACGGAGTGAACCGCCCGGGTGAGGGAACCGAATTGCGCGGCGTCGAGCGATTCGGCTCTTGCCTGCGGCTCGATGCCGGCTGCTGCGAGCGCCCGGGCTGCTGCAGCGCGCGAGAGGCCGAGCGCGCTGCCCGATAGTGCGTTGAGTAAGGTCTTGCGGCGCTGACCGAACGATGCGCGCAGCACCCTCTCGAAGGTCGCGCTCAATCTGACGCTCATGATGGGTTTCTTGCGTGGCTTCAGCCGGATGATGGCAGAATCAACGTTGGGGACGGGGAAAAAGCAGTTTCGCGAAACCGTCGCCACTCGCTCGATTTCCATCGCGGCCTGCACGAGCACCGAAAGCGAGCCGTATTCCTTCGATCCGGGTGCGGAAACCAGGCGATCGGCGACCTCCTTCTGCACCATCAAGACCATCAGTTCCGGCCGCGGGCGCTGTTTCAGCAGGTGGACCATAACCGGCCCGGTGATGGAGTAGGGGAGGTTGGCAACAACTTTCCATACATCTGAGCGCGCCTCTTGTAGGGCGCGGGCTCTGCCCCGCGCCGCGGCGGGCGATGGGACGCCCCCCATACAGTTAACAACCTTGGCGGGCTGGATCTTGAGGATGTCGGCGTGCAGGATTTCAACCTTGTTGAGAGCGGCCAGGTTCTCACGCAAGATCGGCACCAGTCGGTCGTCAATCTCGACTGCCACCACGCTTGCGCCCGCCTCGGCCAGGGCAAGGGTGAGCGTGCCGATGCCCGCCCCTATTTCGAGCACGGAGTCGCCTGGCCCAATCTCCGCCGCCTTGACGATCTTGTCGAGGATGTTGGCGTCGCAAAGAAAGTGCTGCCCAAGCCGCTTGCGAAGCCACAGCCGGTGTTGTTCGAGCAGTGGCCTCAACTTCGCCGGTGATGTGAGGGCCCTTGCTGTCGCCATGCCGGGGGCATTATAGCGCATCCTCGCCTGACTGGGAAACCGCCCGCGGGGTTGACAAGGGGGCGGTTTCCTGGTATATGTCAAAGAGGAAGTGGAGCGCGAGGCTCAAGTGGGGTTCCCCCATTTGAGCCTTTTTTGGGCTGCGGAAAGGAGAGGCAGTGCCAGCAACGGCAATCGTGGGGGCGCAGTGGGGCGACGAGGGCAAGGGCCGCGTCGTTGACACCTACAGCGCAAATGCCGACATGGTGGTCAGGTTCCAGGGCGGCAACAACGCGGGCCACACGGTGATGGTGGGCGAGGAGATTTTCGCGCTGCACCTGATTCCGACGGGCATTCTGCGCGGCTGCAGGTGTGTGATCGGCAACGGCGTGGTCGTTGACCCGCAGGCGCTGATCGAGGAAATGGACGGCCTGGAGAAGCGCGGGATCAAGGTGCGCGAGAACCTGCGCGTGAGCGAGAACGCGCATCTCATCATGCCGTGGCACCGGCTGCTCGATGGCCTGCACGAGAAGGCCCTGGGCGACAAGAAGATCGGGACCACGCTGCGCGGGATAGGCCAGGCATACTCCGACAAGATGGCGAGAACCGGGCTGCGCGTGGGCGACCTGCTGGAGCCTGAGACTTTCAAGGCCAAACTGGGCGCGATCTTGCAGCAGAAGAACCAGATCATCGAGAAGGTTTACGGCGAGAAGCCCCTGTCTCTTGAGGAGGTCCATGGCGCATATCGGGGCTACGCGGATGTGGTAGGGCCGATGGTCGTTGACAGCGCGGTGTTGATCAACGAAGCGCTGGCGTCGGGAGAAAACGTGCTGTTCGAGGGCGCGCAGGGGGCTTTGCTCGACATTGATTTTGGGACCTATCCGTACTGCACTAGTTCGAATCCGATCGCGGGGGCTGCGTGCGTCGGGGCCGGGGTCAGCCCGAAGGCGATCACCACGATCATCGGCGTCGCGAAGGCTTACACTACGCGCGTGGGCGAGGGGCCTTTCCCGACGGAATGCGGCGAGGACGTCGCCGTAGCGATGCGCGACAAGGGGCGCGAATACGGCACCACGACCGGCCGCCCGAGGCGCATCGGGTGGTTCGACGCGGTGGTCGTGCGCCGCGCCGCGCTTCTCAATGGAATGGACTGCATGGCGATCACTCACCTCGACGTGCTCGACGAGAGCGATGAGATACCTGTGTGCGTGCGCTACACTTGCGACGGCGAGACGGTCGAGGTTTTCCCGAATTCGCTCGAGAAACTCGCGCGCTGCAAACCTGTTTACGAGGTGCTTCCAGGCTGGAAACTGGACACGACGAAGGCCAGGCGGTTGGAAGACCTGCCGCTGAACGCGCGCCGGTATCTGCAGCGGCTGGAAGAACTAACAGGGGTCAGGATTTGCCTCGTTCTCGTCGGCCCTCGCCGCGACGAAACGATCCACGTGCTGTAGAGGCGCGGCGGGTGCTTGCGCTCTTGGAGCGCGAATATGGCAGGCCGAGGCATCATCGCAGGCCAGCCCTGGATGTTCTCATCGGCACGATACTCTCGCAGAACACCAGCGACACCAACAGCCACCGGGCATTTCGGTCGCTGAAGGAGGCTTTTCCTTCGTGGAAGTCCGTTGCTGAGGCAAGGGCTTCGGCGATCGCTTCTGCAATCAGGTGCGGCGGACTGGCGCGGATAAAGGCGCCGCGCATTCGGGCGATAGTTCGGCAGTTGCTGCGCGAACGTGGGAAGGCCGACCTGGAGTTTATTGAGCGCTGGCCTAGAGAGAAGGCTCTGGACTATCTGATGGTCCTTCCGGGTGTGGGTGCGAAGACCGCCAGTTGTGTTTTGCTTTTCGCGTTCGGTAAGCCTGTGCTCCCTGTTGACACTCACGTTCACAGGGTTTCGCGCCGCCTCGGGCTGGTTGACCAGAATGCAAGCCCCGAGGATGCGCAGGCTGCGCTCGAAGAGATCGTGCAGCCGAAGGATCGGCTGTCCTTTCACATAAACCTTATAGCGCACGGGCGGGCAGTTTGCCGGCCGCAGCCCCGCTGCGGTGAGTGCATGCTTCTGGTTCTGTGTCCTCATGGCAAGAAGTTGAAAGGAGTGCAATGATGGGCATTGTGGGCGCGGTGGGTTTGCTCGCAATCGGGCTTGTCATGGTTGGTGCCCGTGCGGCAGGCGCCGA
>Ga0315296_10000935_pt1 | contig 25944 bp, 49 predicted proteins | sample YL17G14_18_MG_FD_203921 | JGI IMG/M metagenome (GOLD analysis project Ga0315296, IMG submission 203921) | Sediment microbial communities from Yellowstone Lake, YNP, Wyoming, USA - YL17G14_18 | ecosystem: Environmental > Aquatic > Freshwater > Lake > Sediment | place: USA: Wyoming | collected... | reverse complement strand
GGGCTTGGGCTTGGGCTTGGTCTTGGGCTGGGGCTTGGTCTTGGGCTTGGTCTTGGGCTTGGTCTTGGGCTTGGGCTTGGTCTTGGGCTTGGTCTTGGGCTTGGTCTTGGGCTTGGGCTTGGTCTTGGGCTTGGTCTTGGGCTTGGTCTTGGTCTTGGGCTTGGTCTTGGGCTGGGGCTTGGGCTTGGTCTTGGTCTTGGGCTTGGGCTTGGTCTTGGTCTTGGGCTGGGGCTTGGTCTTGGGCTTGGTCTTGGGCTTGGTCTTGGGCGACTGTACGTTCTGTCCTGTGAAAAAACACACGCGCAAACGCGGATGCGCCGACACGCCATATAAGGAGTGGCTTGAACACCACGAACGCAAGCACATGACATGCGATTACCCGCTAAAGGCGAAATGTGAAACCTGCGTCAGACTCGCAAGGAAAGAAGCGAAGTTCTTGGAGTCACTAAGGAAGGAGGACTGCTGATGTTCGGCGACCCCTGCATGGAACAGCTCGCAAGGCGACACAACGCGAGGCTCATCATGCTCATTCCCGACCTAACAGAGGTGGGGCTTTCTGGGAATGAGGCGCGGCGGGATCGGGGGGCCGATGACGGATTCACCTCTTTGCCCCCCGGGCCGCGCTTGTTCACGCCTGATATGGTTCCTGGTCATGCGCCCGACGAGTTCCCAGCCAAGTCGAAAGCGCTCCTTGAGGGAGGCTACAACACCGAAAACAAGGCGGGACGGATGAGGTCGCATGACAATAACGGTCATGCCGTAAACGGGGTGGAGAAGTTGCGGCATGAAAAGCGGGCCGGGTCCTGGTTCACCTCCTTTTCTCGGCCCGCCCAAAAAACAGAGGTGGTAGGTAGATGATAGTCGAACTGGGCGTGGGCATAGTCACTATCGGAGTGATCGTCTACTCGCTCCGGAGATTGAGGCAGAGGCGCGCCCGGGACGATGTGCTGCGCTACATCGAAGGCGCCAAGAGGGAGGCAACCAAGCACGGAGAGAAAAGAGAGGGGGTCGGGTGAGGGATGACATTCAAAGTTAAAGTTGTCAAATACTACTATCTAACTCCAAAAGCCGTAGAAACGTTAAGGGCATTTCGAGAACAGCTAAAGCGTGATTTTCCAGAAGGTTGGTGGCAGAATTATCAAAAAGAGTTGAAGGAACTGAAAGAGAAAGAATCGAAAAGAGAGGGGGTCGGTGAGGATGGGTGAAAAAATGGAAAGAGGTGATTGCTGTGGATAAATTAGAATTCGGAAAATTGGCAGTCGGCGTAGGTTTTGGTATGGTTATCGTTGCGGTGTATGCTTTGAGACCTGAGTGCATGATTGTGGGTGGTATAATCGGACTATTTGGCATTAGAGCAATAAAAAAGGTGAAACCCCATGCCTGAAAAAATCGCATCGTCGTCAAGGCCCTGCGGGCTGGCGGGGCTGAAGAAGGCGATAACTAAATTGAAAATCGAGAGGATTGGATATGTTGGTGGATTAGTAGACTATCCAACTGTCTTGCGGTTAATCGGCAAGTTCGAGGCGGGGCTGATGGAAAACAACTTGACCGATGAAGAGATGAAACTGCTCGAAGGTTGGTGCATAGGAACTACAGAAACAATCCATAGCGAAGATTGCCGCAAGTTAAAAGTAGTTATTAAGAAGTGCAAAAAACTCCGCAGGATTTTGTCAGGAGACCCATCTGGGGAAGGCGGGGAGACGGCGGCGGGAGGGCGAGGCGATGAGTAAAGTTCCTCGTTGCAAGGATTGCCGAAACTACGATAACCATTTTTGCAAACACCGTGATAGGTTCGATTGGTCTTTTCCAGCCAACCCCGAAGATTTGCCGTGTTATAATTTTGAAATGAAAGCGGGTGAGCGGCAATGAGCGAAAATAAAAAGCGTCTCAGACGGAAGCGCCCTCGGTGGGGGATAAAAGAACGTATTGAGGAGTGGCGGTGAACATGGCGACGATAAAATTCAGGGATGAAAAAGGCGACATGGTAGTGAAGAAGATTCCAGGCTTCGGCTTCATCGATTGCACGGAAACAGCGGGAGAGGTAGTGAGGATGAGTAAATATTTTTGGTCTTGTCCTAATTGCGGGTTACGTTTTCCCATGGTGTTGCCAAACGTAAGCAATTTGGAAATCAAGGAGCATAAGAAAAAATGCGTAACCTTCACAATGAGTCATACTGGCACGGCGGCGGGAGGGGGGAAGTGAATGGGTGGAAAGCGCAAAATCACCTGGGAACTCATCGAAAAAAACATGAGCCACAAATGGGAAAATACAAACAGAATAGCAAAAAGAATCGGCGTTACTCATCAATGTATCGCTAGGTTCCTCAACATGGGGGCGGCGTTGGGACTCATAGAAAAATCAAGAAAAAAGTACTGGTGCCCCTCATGCGGCGCCGCTTTCGACAAGGTAGCGAGAGTGGACAACCCATTTGCCCTTTACAGACTGTCTTCAAGCTCGGACAAGGAAAAAAATGGGGGGATGTTGAATGGACGAGAAAAACATTAGAGAAATAGCTAATGCACATAGTTGGCCAGAGGATGAATTTTTGAACGAGATCAAGCAATTCATTGATGCGTATGGTTACAGCGAAGATGGAGCACTAGCCCAAGCCCAAAGGCATTTCACCCGTAAGTTCCCGAATCGAACACTGACACCCTCCATTACTGTAAAAGTTCCCCCTGAAATCCAAACCCCCGCGAAACCCCCTACCCCAAATGAGCCAAAAACACCCATTCAGATAGACTCTAGGCTGGCAGCTTGGCTAGTGCAGTGTGGTTTTTCTAAAGGACCCAACGGATCCGCATACTCAAAAACCGGCTTGTTGGGCGACGGGGCTATCATCAAGCTCGTCGTGGACTTCAAAAATAGTGAGAAGGGAAATAGGTACGGTCTGCGTTTCGACGAAGTGAATGGCAAATGGGTAAACGACTTGGTTCTGCACGACCACCCCGAGCTTTTGACATTCAAGGCATACAGGGATAAACTGCTGGAAGCAGAAAAGCCGGAACCAATCAAGGCCACGCCTAAAAAGGAAAACAGGGAAATCTCTACTGGGAGAGGAAACCAACAACTTTCTCTTTTGCCGCCAGAAGTGGAAGAAGCAAGGGAACTGGAACAGCGCGATGAGAGCCAGATCATTAAGGAACTGAAAGGGGAGCTGAAAGAGGCCGTCCTTTCACAGATGTTTTATGATTTTACCTACAAAGGACGCCATGTTGTAGGTTTGAGCTATGCGGGAGTGAAGGCCGCGATACGCAGGATGGGCCATGTTGAGATCGTTGAGTTGAAGATTGACGAAAAACCAGATGCCTGGCTTGTGCTGATAAAGGCGAGAGACAAACTCCGCGATTTGGACGCCTACGGTGTAGCTTGGCAACCTAAAAAATTCCCATCCGGCGAAGAAAATCCCTTTGGGCTTATTGTGGCCGTATCAAAAGCACAGCGCAACGTTTGGAGAGTATTCATAGACGAGAAGATGGTTACCGAGGCTTGGAAAACGCATCTGGAAGGAATAAAAAACGAGAACATATTGGTAACGAGGGGTCGGTGAGCGATGAAAGACCCCCGTAATGAAAAAAGGCAGGAGTGGTTCAAGTGATTGAAATTAAACCATGGGACAGGCTACAAGAAGTACTGCCCCCACTCCGCACACATGAATTTGGCGAGCTGACTAAAAGCATAGAACAACATGGAGTTCTCCAGCCAATACTCGCGTTGCCAGATGGTAGAATAATAGATGGATACCACCGGTGGAAAATTTCAAATGGAAAAGCGCCGTACAAAGTGCTCGAACTAACTGAAAATGAAGCGTTTGCACTCGGCATTATTTTGAACGCGGCACGACGGAATATGTCCCCTGAAGTTTTGGGAGAGGTATGGAAAGCACTACACAAAGATAGGAAACAGCTAAAAAAGACTGCCTTAGAGCTGCTGAAAGCTGGAAAGACCCAACTAGAAGTTTCGGCGATTGTTGGAATCCCTCGACAAACGATTTCTGATTGGAAAAATATGCCTAATGCCGATATCGGCAATAGGAATATCTCCGACAGTAAGGTAAAGATACCAAAAAAAGAATATGAGAAAATCTACAAGCGTGTCAAGGATGGAGAGCCACAAAAACAAGTGGCTGCCGACTATGGGGTTCAACAATCCAGTATAAGCAAGATTGTAGCGAAAGTCGAAAAAACGAAGCAGCAGGAAGAAATTATCGAAAAAACGAAAGTAACCGCTAAAGAGAAAAATAGCGTTATTTGCTGCGATATCGAGGATGTTGTTAATTACCTCGAACCAAACTCTACCGATCTCATACTGACCGACGCCCCCTACGCTGAAAAGTTTGTTTCTCTTTGGCCCAAACTTGGAGACGTAGCAGAAAAAGTATTGAAACCTTCTGGATTTTTTGTATCTTATTGCGGGCAAGTGGTTTTGCCAACCGCGCTAGACGCACTAAGCCGAAAGCTAGAATATTTTTGGACGGCCGCATTACTGCTCTCGAAAAGGACACAGTTTTATCAGAGGCCAGTCGCAAGCTACTGGAAACCTATCTTAGTATTTTACAAACCTCCATTCAAATTCTCAAAAATTCTCTGGGATGTCGTCCAGCCTGGCGGAAAAGAGAAAACCCAGCATCCGTGGCAGCAGGCTTTGAGCGAGTCCAAAGTTTTGATAGAAACATTCACGAGCGAAGGCGATTTGGTAGTGGATCCACTCTGCGGATCTGGAACTTCGCTTTTGGCGGCGAAAGTGTTGAAACGTCGCTATCTGGGTTTTGACCACGACGAAAAGGCTGTTAAAACGGCCCGAGCGAGGTTGACCAACAATGAAAAATAGAGGAAAAATCAGGGTTGTCATAAAGCAGGGGACTTCGCGGGATCCAACACATGAATTTTATCCTTTTTGGATGGTTGAGATAGAAGGTCCAGACGGAAAAACCACTGATGTAGCTCCGTCCTACCCCGACTTAAAACAAGTTTTGTTGGATATCCTGACACACGAGCTTATTGTGGATCGGCTGTATGGGCGAAAGCCTGAATTCACTAAGTACCGAAAATGGTTGAAGGACTTGCTACAAGAAGATTTGATATCGCTGGCGCAGACAAGGTTAAGCCATTTTTCCGATATCCCTCTTGTCTATACTAAATTTGTCGGTTTCCACTACAAGGAATATTTTAAAGGAGGGGTTTTGAACCCCACCCCAAAGGAGGAAAACGCATGATTGACGAGTTCGCCTCCGGCATCTGCGAGTTATTGAGCGCGGGGCCGCAGAGGGTGAATGGGTTGGAGAAACTGATCGTCGGCGTGGATGTCCGAGACCTGAAAAACAAGCTGGAAAGGATGCGGCGAGATGGTGTGGTATACAGGAGCGGCTCCTATTTCAGGCTGACCCCCGCGCCAGCCGCCAACCTCATCAACGAGATAAAAACCCACCCGCAACTCATCGAGGCGCGGATCGCGGAGTGCCTGATAAAACATCCAGGGAGCACGGCGCGGGATCTTGCTTTTTCCACGGGTGAGTTGGTCGGGAAGATTGTGCAGCACCTCAAGCGGATGAATCACCTGGATGTGGTTTACTACGAGCAAGCATCGCACAACCGCCGGTATTTCCTGCGCAGCCATTTCGTGTTCGTGTTAGGGATCGGGGGGAGATGAATGATTAAGTGCCCCAAGTGTGGATCAGAACGAATCGAGAGAGACACTGAGAAAGGCAGCCAGTACGAGCGGTGCATGGACTGCGGCAAGCGAATTTGGGTGGTTAGTGAGAAGAACACGAGGGACACGGAGCTGAGGCCTTGGCAACTCTTGGATGAGAAGGGGAAAAGTATTAATGATAATACTTTACTAAAAGAGATGTTTTGTGATACTTTAAAAACTAAACCTCTATTTCGACTCCACGGATTATTCAATTGCATACAAAATAGTAAAATACGTAATATATTACGTATTAAACTATTTCTATTCTATTCTATTCTATTCTTGCAGTGGAAATGCAGGTTAGGTAATACCAATAATACTTTTGGTTTTTGGGGGGTTTCTCTTGGTGCGCCCTAAGAAATATGACCAGCCACGCACCTATCCGTTCAAGTGCGAGGATGCGGTGTTGTCCCTCGCGCTAGAAAAAGCGAGGACGGACGGAAGAACGTTGCCGGACGTGTTAAATGATTTCCTAAACGCCTACACCACACCCAACACAACCACGTTGGAACTGGAGCGCCAGATACGGGAGCGGGGAGAAACCATCAAACACGAAAACATCGAGCTTGAAGCGCTCAAACTTCAGTTGAAGCAAAAAACGGGCGAGATCCCAAGCGAATTCATCGAATACTACAGGAAAAAGCGCAAGGTGTGGACCGAGGAGCAGAGGCAGGAATACATCAAGCAGACATCCGAAAAGCTCAAGTGCGGTCTGGAATGGCTGCGCGAGAAATTGGAAGGCTCCGCAACCGTCAGGCCCGCGGGGCTCTCCGAGCGCCCGGAGGAAAAGGAGAAGGAGGCCGAGTAAACGGAAAGATGTTTGATATGCGGTCGCGAGTTTGAAGATTCACCATACAGTTTATGCTACGACCCTCTCTACAAAGAAAACGTTTGGGGCGGGGATAGTCACAAATACATCGGTTACTTCTGCGAAAATTGTGCTAAGAAGTTAAAGAAAAAGGGGGGCGGGATGAATGGGTGATAAATGCTTTAGTTGTGGCAAACCACTCCCCAAGCCAGTCATGTGTTCCGTGTCTCATACAATCAACCCAGGAATGAAAATTTGCTCTGAGTGTAGTCTAAGAGAATCATCCGATTATGCGTGGGCTGAAGGTCGTCGTATTGCGTATCTTCGTGTAGTTGCTGCTCGGTTCTGTATACTCTTCGGTTGGTGCGGGGCGACACCCCACCACTCAGAAGACCAAAACCCCAAAAAAATCTGGGGGGTTCTGGTTGAATAAGCCCCTTGATAAAATCCTACTATCTCTCGCTAAAAACCTTAGTGTGATATTCGTTCTAAGCTTTCTTTTACCCCTCCCATTCCTAATTCTAAATTATGATAAAATTTTGATTATTGCTTTTGTAGTTTCAAACCTGATTATTTGGACAGACGGTTTTCTAACTGTTTACGGCATTAGAACTAGTGGGACTGAACTAAATCCACTTATGGCTCTCTTGAACAAATTCGCAGGAAATAAAGGATGGTTATTGCTTTCGCGGGGTATCGGTTCTGCTATCCTTCTATATGGTATGATAGAAAGAAATCTGGTCTTTCTCTTAGTCATGTCATGGATATTCTCAATCGCAGTATGTATGAATTCTCTGGTCTTGCTGTCATATCTTCAAATAAAGCCAAATCGAAAGCAGGGGCCGGTGATCTTCCATGAGGGCTCCAGAGGACCTCCCGGAAATAGGCAAAATGTCCTCGCACCTAGCGCTAGCGGTGCTCGACTCCGGGAGAACCCCGAAGAAAGAACCCAAAAACCAAGTTGGCTTCGCTCTCAAATATCCAGCCGCCCAGGGGGTCACGCAGGGGAATGCCCGACCCTGACCCAATCACACGGCACGGAATATCCCAGAGGCAACCCGACCTTGAAAGGTGTGTTATTACCGACGATTGGCGCGAACGAACTCAAAGGTTCATCCAAAAAAAGATTCAAAGGCGCGAAGGATTTTCATGGTGCAAAGATGTCAGAAGGGTTGAGGATCTGTCGAGAAGACCCGATATACCTGAATCCCTCTTTCGCGGAGCTCGTGATGGGGTTCCCGATTGGGTGGACAGAATTAAGGCGCTCGGGAACGCCGTCGTCCCCGACTGCGCCGAATTCATCGGGGAAATGATCATGGAATTCGACAAAAAAGAGGCTAACCCATGAACACCACCAAGTGCTCCATCTGCGGCTCCAATGATGTTCGGTTCTTCATCGGCGGCAAGGCGTACTGCCAGAAGTGCATGAGGAAAGCCAAGGAGGGACGCCCGTTCAAACAGAAGCCGAGGGATCTGGGGGGGACCGACTGATGGATAAAAACAAATTGGTTGGTTTATTCATGGGTTCGATAATTTGTTTAGGGCTTGGATTAGCGGGTCTTTTTATTTCCCATCATTTGGAGCAGTCATGGCCGCCGCATATCCCAGAAAACGAAGTATGGGCGATAGTTTCTCCCTATATTCTCGAAATTGCATCTTGGATATTTGTGGCGATTGGCATTTCAGGTTTATTGTTGGCTGGATTTTTCGGTTTGATGTACGTTAGTAAAAAACTCAAGTCGTGGCTCATAGGACATGAAATGAGGCGTTGTCCGTCCTGTGGCAGTCGCAACACAAAGAACATAGGCGGCATCGGCGGGCGGCTGTGGTCGTGCTGGAATCCGTATTGCAGGTGGGTTTGGAGGCAGAGGAAGGTGAAAAGATGAAAGCATATATCGAGCAAATTGGTTTGGGGCATAAAGAAATTAAGTTGCCTTTCGGACGGGCTTTGAGAGAAACCCCCGACCTTTTGATGATCAGCAACGGAAAAACAGATGCTTGGGTTTTCAGCCTGTTTACGGGTTACAGGCAGGTTGGGGGTTTCGAAGTTTTTAGACCGCACCCGTTTAAAGAGAGGATGTGGGTCGATGTCAGACTAAGAAACGGCAAAATCGTGTCTGTTAAACTATGGAGGTCTAAAAATGACCGATGCAAATAAAGTATTTTCAAAGGAACACGGGTTGGCGTATTCGGGGAGGCGCAGGCTGTTGAGGATGAACCCGGTTTGGATCCTCATGCTGGTCAATTTTGTTCTTGCCTCGGTTTGCCTGTTTTTGTTGCTAAACTCTGGCATCGATAGATTGGTTGTCGGTTTTCTCGCTGGGCTTTTTTTGTGCGTTTCGGCAGGATTGGCGTTGGCGTATTGGTGCGAAAAGGAGCTGAGAGATTGAAGCCCAGCCAACTTATTCTCGCGGCTAGGATTTACTTCATGCTTTCGCGCCTGGAGGAACCCCTGACCGTCGACCACATCAACGACAGGCTGGTGAAGCACAACTGCCCGAACCGTTGGGGGATGACCAAGAACGAGGTGAAATCCCTCCTGTGCCTGATGAGGGCGCGGGGCCTCGTGAGGCGCATCGATGGAGGGTGGAAGATTGCGAGAAGAGTCGGCAACATCAGCCAGTTTGTTTCTCGTATAGGGAACTTACCCCCATCGTCTCCGCAAAGGTTTATATCAAAGTTATACTTATAAGTAAACGATAAAATGAAGCTAAGACTAATGGAATTGGGATGTAAACGTTGTGGTCATAAATGGATTCCTCGAAAAATTGAAATTAGGATTTGCCCCAAATGTAAGTCACCGTATTGGGATCGGGAGCGGAGAAAGTGAAAGAAAACACCCGATCATGCCTAATTACAATAATTACACCATTAAAAGTTTTGCAAGAACTCGACCAAGAAAGAGGGCTTTTAACTCGTTCCAAATATATCCAAAGAATTTTTTTAACAAGGAATGCAAATGATGAGTTTAAGCAAAAAATTTATTATGAAAACAAATCATTTAGAAAATCACGGTCGAAAATTAAACCGCTTCCAGAGAGGATGACAGAAAGGCGGGTGACTATACCCCAAAAACTTTTTAACGAACTCGATGAAGAACGAGGGAGCATTGGTTTGTGTACTTATGTTAGGGGGTTGATTATTTATCGAGACAAAGAAAAAGCGATGCCCAAATTCCCAGAAGTAGATAAAACATTCCTTATGTGGTTAGCTGGTTTTTTTGATGGGGAAGGAAGCGTATCAGGTCAATTTGTGAAAGATAAAGATAGTAAATTTGGGGTTCATATTGTCCCTTTTTTACAGATTGTTAATACCAACAAAGAAATAATGAAGATGATTAATGAAAAACTTGGATTTAGTTGGTTATACGATCAAAGTTTGTGGAAATGTTATTCTGATAACTGGGGTCATCATCATACTGCTTATCGAATCGTGATAGGGGGTCCATTCAAAACTCAACTTTTTATTGATTTATTAAAAGATTACATAAAGATTAAAAAACCCCATTTTGAAATTCTGACAAAACTGAATTATTTGATAGGAGCCAAGCAAAGGTGGACAAAAGAGGGATTCATTGAAGCCATGAAACTTTGTGGTCAATTACAAGACTTGAATCGAGCAATTCAACGAAAACATGACGCATGGAAAATTATCGAAAATTTACAAAATTCTGGCGCCAAACAAAAATAGAAAGATAAGCATTCCGAGGCATGCCAGCGCGACCTCCTTTTTGCCTTTCGCCCAGCCCCACATCGCGACAACCGCGATTGGAACCCACAGCGGCACCAGTTTCCCGAACGCCGAGAAAACAGGCGTGAGGAGCGCCGCCGTGGATGGCGTCAGCGGACTTGGCAGGAGCACGTTCGTCAGCCTGGCTCCGAAAACCCAGATGGCGACCAACATGAAAGCGCACCCCGCCACGATGATTTTGCGTTTCTTGGCCCACCCGTAGACGCCGGCAATCACAACAGGGAACCACAGCGGTATCACGTTCCCCAGCACCTGGAACGCTGGCAGGGCAAACCCCACCATCGTGAACAGGGGCGGGCTTGGGGCGGCCACCGTCACGATTTCCTCGGACGGGGGGGCCGCCGCCGTGGTTGTTACCGTCGTGGTTGTAGAGGGGAGCGAAATCCCAAAAACATCAATGCCAGAATACGCCGCGCTGAACTCGTAGCCGTCCCAACTCCTCAACCTATAATAGTAGATGTTCCCGGCGACGAGCGCGTTGTTCTCCCCGATATCGTCGTTGTTGTCGGTGGTCGAGCTTTCCAGAGTTGTCGGCGCGGGGTCGTCGTCCATGTAGATGTATGTCCAAACTGTATCGCCGTCAACATCAGTCCCCCTCACCCATTCGATGTAGGGCGTGTTGTCGTTTTCGACCGCCAGGTTCGTGTAGAGCGTTGGCGCGGTCGGCTGCGTGTTGGACACTATGACCGAGTTTTCAAAAACAGGCGAGTTCTCGTACCCGTCAAAAGCCTTCACATGGACCCCGATATTGTCGTGGGCATCTGAGACCGCGACAGTGTAGAAGTTGTCCGTGGAGTAGGCCTTTCTTTCAGCAGCATCCGTATAGTTGTAGAATTCGTAATAATAGGTGATAGAATCCCCATCTGCGTCTGTGGAACCCGAGGCCGCCGCCGTGTAGTTTTCGTTCACTTTTGGGCTGTTCAGAACCAAGCCCGTGGGGATAGTCGGCGGCGTGTTCGTCACCATGATGCTGTTCTCAAATTCCCCCGAATACTCATACCCATCATAGGCTTTCGTGTAGACTCTGATATTGTCATGGGCGTCGGCTGCTTGGATCGCATAGGAATTGTCGGTCGAGTAATCCTGTCTTGTCACAGCATCGGTAACATTGTAGAACCTGTAGTAGTAGGTTATGCCGTCCCCTTCAGCGTCAGTAGAACCAGAGCCAGTTGCAGTCAACACTTCTCCTACCTTTGGAGAATTTAGGGTTAGAGTAGTTGGCGTTGTCGGCAGCGAGTTCATCCTGAAAGTGTCGGTGCTTGAATAGCTGGTGCTCCACTCGTAGCCGTCCCAGCTTCGCAGGCGATAATAATAAGTTGTTCCATCTGTGAATGTTATGGAGTTCTCTCCCAAGTTCTCAGAAGTCCCGGTGGTGTTATTCTCTTGCGTCGTTGGAGTAGCGTTTGCGTCGCAGTAAACATAGGTGGTTACCGTATCACCTTCAGCGTCGGTTCCCTTGGTCCAGCTGACTTCCGGCGTGTGGTCGGTCAGGTTCATGCCCAAGTTCGTGAAGCTGGTTGGAACGGTCGGCAGCGAGTTCATCCTGAAAGTGTCGGTGCTTGAATAGCTGGTGCTCCACTCGTAGCCGTCCCAGCTTCGCAACCTGTAATAGTAGGTCGTCCCATCGACAAGCGTGATAGAGTTTTCACCTATATTTTCCTTGGTTCCAGTTGTGCTGTTTTCAAGAGTAGTCGGGGTGGCGTTGGCGTCCATGTAGATGTAAGTATAAACAGTATCACCATCCGCGTCGGTCCCCTTTGTCCAGCTTATCTCAGGAGTGTGGTCTGTAAGATTCATTCCTAAATCGGTAATTCCAGAAGGGGCGGTCGGGAGCTGGTTAATCTTAAAAGTCGCTGTTTCCGTTGACCAAGCCCCTTCATTATTGACATTATCCCAGAACTTAATTCTCCAGTAGTAGGTCGTCCCCCTAACCAAGTCCGCGTTTTCGTAGCTTATGTCGGAGCATCTTACTCCATTATCAAATGAGGTAATAGATGTCTTTGACTTGTTGTAGATGGTAGAACTGAAATCCAAATCATTGTCAACTTGCAGGGCGTAGTAGTTCATGTTGTCGTGGTTGTTGTCGGTTCCGATGGCGCTGAACTCTGGAGTGGTGTCCATTATGTGGGTCGGGTTGGTCAGACCTTCGCATAGTAGGGAAGTTGGAGGATTAGGAGGACATGATTCTTCACTCCCGATTGTTACAGATGAACTTGCTTTTCTGAGCCCAACTATTACATTTACGAAAGGAGGTAAAACTTCCGTAGTTCCAGTAGTAAATGATACGCTGTGTGTGTGTGTAGCTAAACTTCCGTGTCCTGTTCCTGACGCAGATAAGTTGTTTGTAGTAGCAGACGGAGCTCCAGTACTCCCTGAAACAATATGAGAATGAGATGCGACACCTCCTGCTCCTGCGTATGCCGGCCTTATCCTAAAGAAACGCTGGTCGGCTGATGTTAGGATATCCCAACCCAAAGGTGGGAGGTTGTCAAAAAACGCGATTGTTCCGCTTGGTAAATTTACAGTTGAATTTGAACAAGCAACAATAACATCTAAATAGGGAGGATTGTTGGCAACATTATCACTTACCGTGCTAAAACTGTGATTGTGCTGGTAATGTGGATAAGAACTGCTTCCGCTAGGAATACCCGATGGCGTCTCTGCGCTCGGATTGCCAGTGGATGCACCTGCTGTGTGACTATGAGTGGATGTTCCCCCGCTGGTTCCATAGGCGTCTGCTCCGCGGATATAAGAATTTTCAGTTCCTACTGACGTATACCCAGATGGTAGGTTATTCAAAAACAAAACAAAATTGTTATCTATTTGACTTGGCAAAAAGTTTTCTTTTTTAACAAAAATAACATCAAAATATAGAGGAATACTCGAATCGGTAGATGTCGTTCCAGAAAAAGCGTGGTTATGCGGGTCTTCTGAAACTATGGCACCAGTTGAAAGACCTACAGGATAATCATAAGTCATAGCTGTTGTTCCAGAAAAACTATGACTGTGGCTTGTTGAACCTCCTGTCGAACCGAAAGTGCCGAAACCTCTCGGAAAAACATTTACTATTGTCGGTTCTTGAACCCAACCAGCAGGAATATTCTTTGCTCCAAGAATAATTTTTCCTGTCCAAGTCAAACTTGTAGTTGTGACGCTTGGATTTCCATAATACATAAAGATTGAATTATCAGAGAAGTCAGTTCTATGAATCGAAACATACGCATTTGACGCCGTGTAGTTCTCTATAAAATATGTCAGTACACCAGTTGTTTCGTTTTCTAAGAATCTCAAGTCTCCATAGTCTGCTCTCATATCGCTGTCATAAGGAATTATTATGGAAATGTTGTCATTACCTGCAACATTCTCAATCGACTTTCTCTTTGTCCAATTACCATCCCACCAACTAGGATTTGCTGAAACATTGGGAGCGAGGGCAATTAGTAGCATGGTGGCCATCAGCCCAACGACAAAAATCTTTTCGGTCTTTCTCATAGGCGATACCATCCAACAACAAATCCTAAAACAAAATCGGCAAAAAGCCAAGTAATTGGGACAACCGAGGCATGGGTATCAATGTATATCGAAAAGACCAATAACGACATGAATAGACAGAATATGACTACTACAAATTTAAATCTCTTAGCAGGCAGTGAAAAAATTATACCAAACACAAAAATTCCAATCATTTCAGGTACGTAATGGAACTGCAACCAAATATTAGCATTGCCGACATCTAAAGTTTGCATTGCTATGAGTGAGATGAATATGCAAATTGTAGCTATCCCTAAAAGTACTGCAAGCTTCCTCATTATGCCCATCCCCACGACCCCGAAGTAAACCAACAAATCGGTTTGTACCTTTCTGGTTGTATGCCTTCAAAATCCTTTGTGAGATCGACAACTCGCCAAGAGCCCTCGATTTCGACTTCCGTCCACGCATGACCGACATAATCCCTATTGTCCAGTTCGTAGGTTCCCAGCACCACCCTAGCGTTCTCGGCCCCAGCCGCTTTGACTAGGCTCACGTAAAGTATGGAAAAATCGTCGCAATCACCAGTCAGCGTCGCCAGAGTTTCACCGACTGGCTGGAATCGTTCTTCCGTGAAGATTACCAACCCCACATTGTCAAAAAAGCGGATTACTGTGTCGCTGTCCCTCTTGTACATGATGTTCGTGCGGATCCACCTGTGCATGTCCCTCAACGTGAGCATATCAGCGGATTCCATGCTCCAGCCCATTTGTTCTACTAGTCCTTTAACAGCTATGTCTTTTGGGCGCACTAGAGTGGAACCGTAGATCATCAATGTTGTTACCCTCCCCTGCGGGGTTTGCGTGTAAGCCCATAACGCCACGCCCGTTAATATTAACAGAAGTAGCAATGCCCCTAGCCAATTTATTCGCCTAGCCATTTTTCTCAGCTCCTTTTGGATCCCAGATAACTTTTAAACCATCGACACCTATAGATCTGAGATAATGATTAGCGTTGCAGACACGGCAGGTTAGTTCTAGATCGTCTGTTTTTCGTTCTCCCGTTAAGATTTTCTTATAAAATATGCCCCCATTTAAATTTTTGCGCTCTTTCACACCTCCACCGTTTCTATGATTAACTTCTAGAGCTCTATAGTTATCACAACCACAATAAATACATTTACCCCCAAAAAGTTCAATAACTTTTAATCTCTGTTCCATTCGCCGCTTCTTCCCTTGCTCCAATTCCCGTTCTCGGACTTCAGGTCTTTGGTGATATCTCCTCGCTCGCTCCTTAACTTTTGGTCTTTGGTTGTACAGCTTCTTTCGTTCCTTGACTTTTGGTCTTTGGCAGTACAACCTTCTTTGTTCCTTGACCTCTGGTCTTTGACGGTACAATTTCTTCCATTCTTTGTATTCGGGGCTTTGCTGATACTGTCTCCTTTGTTCCTTTATTTCAGGTCTCTGGTAGTATTGTCGGTTGTATTGTTTCATGTACTGTTGCTTATTAAATGTTCTCCCCATTGTTGTAGCTTCATTTTTTATATACATTTTTATCCCGTCCCGATTTCGCGCTCGTATTCTTTTAGCGCTTTCATGGTTTCGTCGTAGCTGCTTTTCAAGTACTCATCGGCTATGTGGATATATATCTCGAGCGTGTCTATCCCCGTCCCCACTTGCTCGGACAGCCCGCGAAGATCCTCAGGTAAATTTTTCAAGCGACGGATGAGGCACCAAGTACTACAGAAACTATGTTTTAATGCGTGGAATGGGCGATTTGTCCTAGCTAATCTGATCAAGCCAGCTCTCAAAGCGACCCCCCGCACTATCTTTGTGTTCCTACTTGCCTTCTTGTACACCGGCATTCTTCCCCCCGCATCCCTATACTTTTCAAGCAGGGTTTTGGTGGCATCATCGAAGTGGGGATAACGGATTTTGCCTTTTTCCCCCGCCCCTTTCCCGTAAATTTTAACATGGCGGCGGTCCAAGTCTATGTCCTCCCAGTGGATCCCGCAGAACTCACGGCGCGGGGAATACCGCCCGTTGCGAACGCCCGTCTTGAGTGGGAACATTATCACGAGTTGTTCCTTGATGTTGGTGCAGGCGGCGATGAGTTTCTGCTGCTCTTGGAAGGCGAGCCAGACGTATTCCTCTTTTGGCTTCTTCGGTATCTTCTGGGTGGGCATAAAGTGGCTCAAGTCGCTCTGATTCAGGGAGCTTTCAAACGCCCAGGAGAGAAACTTGCGGATGGGCATGGCGGTCATATTGTACATAGAATCTGACCGAGCGGAGATCAGCTTCCCGAATTTTATCATGTCATCCTTGGTGAGTTCTGCGACATTTCCCCTGCCCGTGAGCGCGAACAGCTCCATGATCCGGGGGCGGTATTCCCGGGTCGTAATCGGGGAGCGCCCCTTTGTCTGCAGAAAGCTAAGAAATTCACCCACCTGTTCTCTGGCGGGGGGAAAATTAAGTGCGGTTAATGCGCCCTCCGAGCTCTTTTCACCCGAATCTGCGGTTTTTGGTTGTTTTGGATATTCTAGTATGTACAAGGATTGAGGTAGGGGCACCGTGTCGCTGGCTACCTTACCATTTTGGGGTGTTTTTTCGGTCATTGTTCGACCCCCAAAGCCTCTTTCTCCAAGGACGGATAGCTTTCCATGTTGGTGGCGATCTTCTCCAGTTCTATTAACGCCTCTTTCAAGTAGCCCCTCCGCATTTTGTCGTATCGCTGGAAAACATCGTCGGGCAAATAACAGGAGAAGTGATCCTCAAACTTTTTCGACACCCATGTTTTTCCGCTTGGCAATGTGAACATCCGGTATCCCGTTGCCATCCGCTGCCATTCAGCGTCTTTGGCTGTGACACGGATGAAATAGTCGTCGTAGTCCGTTCTCAGGAATTTCAACACAGATTTAGGGCTCGGGCAGGTCATCAGCATGGACGACACCGCCGATCTGAGTGTGTCAGTCATGGCCTGCAAGAATCTGACCTCATACGGTTGGGACCACCACAGGAACTTGCTCAAATGCGCCCCGGCGTCATCCACCACCAAGCACATGGCCAGATCTTCGTTGTCGGCGTGTTGTCGAACAAAGGAGAGCACGTCTTGGAGCTTGAATTTCATCGTTTTCAGTGCCATGTCGTAGGCTTCATCCTCGCTGTAACCTTGGGCCATATAGAGATCTCTCAAAACTTTAAGCACGTAAGAGCTTTTCCCTATCCCCCGCGATCCATAAATGATACCTCCGCAAAACCCCTTTTTCTTATGGGCCTTGGCAATCTTATCAGCTAGAACTAGCATCAGTACCTACCTCTAATCAGTACCCACCTCTATTGTTCTGGTTTTGAAAAGGTATCCCTGTTTGCGGAAGTAGTCGATCATGGCCATGTATATATTCCCCCATGTGCCCCTCCCCCACGGATCAGTAATCCGCTGGATGAGCGTGTACTCCACATTGGTCGGTTCCAGATAATCTTCCGCCTCGCCAGACGAAAGACGATAATCTCCCGGGTGTTCATTGATGAATTCGATCAGGCCTTTCCGGTCTATTATCAGCATGTTTTTGAACAGCGTAGTTATCCCAAAATGCGCACGGTCAAAGTCGCCTCTGTTGAGGGCGTTATCGATCGATAAAACGTTGGAACTCAACCAAGCCTCGTAGGAGAGAGCCACTAATTTGTCCTCGCGCTTGACTTCAACCACGATTACTCCCTCCGTTCTTCGCTACCTAGAACGGCTGCTTTGAGTCTCTCCATGATGCTGGGTTTGACACGGCCAGCAGCCCCTAGGATTCTGCCGACCTCTTTATCTATCATGTCATACTTCCCCATCAGCGCATTTTTGAAAGTGTTGGCTTGGATTGACGCCGCATCCGCGCTGGCTTCCAGTTTGCCGATGTCCATAGTCTGGCTTTCGAGTGGTATTTTTACATTTAGGGGAACTCTCGCTAAGTAGTAGGGGGGGCCATATCCTTTCAACCCATGGACTATATCTCGCACTTCAGGAGGCAGCTGGATGTCCTGTACTGGCTTGGGGGCGGCGAGCAAAACAGCGTTTCTCCCTATATTGTACAAAGTGCCCTTGGGGACAACAACGGTTCCTTCGCCACCGACATCGTATAGATTCCATCCCTCGCTAGCCACGCTCCCGACAGGAAATACAAGCCAGTGCAAATACGTCACATCATAGCTAGGGGCGGGGTTTGGACTAGACGGGTTCGGGGCTGGGTTTGTTTTTTCAGGTTTTTCCTTGACAGCTACAGGTATTTTAATAACCGTGTCCCTGATGTAGCTTCCCTTGATGGTCGGAGAGATTACCTGACCAGTCCCGTACCTCAATTCGCCCTGCACCGACCCAGCCAGCAACGCAACTATTAGCGTCACGCCGAACAGGAGCGCGGCTTTAGGAACCATCGCGTCCCCGAGCCAGCCCCAGCACAACACCATCAGAACGAACGAGATCACAGCGATGGCTCTGCGCTTTCCCATGTTTACGCCTTCTCCACACTTTCATCCTGGGGGGCTTCGCGTTCGGGTTCCTTTTTTTTCAGCCCCAGCAACCCAGCCGCCGGGCCGAACAGCTTCGTTAGCCTCTTGAGTTCTGGTTTTTTGTAAAGTCGGGGCAAAGCGAAACCCAGCAAGGCGACAATAGCTATTATCGTCGCCCCCGTAGTTGCTATTTGAAGTCCAGCAATGTTGCCCCATAGATTATTAACATCGGTTGCGAGCCTGTCTATCTCTCCCTGGGCGTCGGCAAGTCGTTGTACCAGCTGGTTGAACTTGTTCTCAAGTGCTCCAACCTGCTCGCTGTTCTCGGCTGTGTTCTCGGTGTTGTCCGTTGCATAGCTGGCGCAGACTAGCGGTGCCGCAAAAGCCAGCATCAGCATGACCGCCAGCCCTGAGATTAAAACCCCCCTCATTTTTTTACCCCGTTTTCAAAAAACCATTTCTTTATTTTGCGCCCGATAAGTGTGGCTTGGTAATCCCCATCGAAGAAATTTTCAATAGCCTCTTTCACCACACCATCTTCGTTTGTGCCAAGTTTTTTTGCTGCTTCTTTTACCTTATCCAACAATGCAGAGTCCAGAATTACCCCAATATTGCCGTTAAAGCGGTCATTGATGATATTATTCAATTCATGTGAACGGTTGGTTTGGTTTGTTTGGGCTAGATAATCTAATTTGCCCAAAAGATCGTCATCGATGCGGAATGTAACGCGCTGTGTCATTAATTGTACGCCACTGGAATCACCTATTATAGATGTCGGACATGTCTTAAACATCGTTATAAGGTGCTTTTTTCAAACCGCTTAAGTAGAAAAACAATTAGGAGGAAAAAAATGGACTGGTATGTTATTATCTTTGGGCTTATGGTACTCGTAGGCATTTTGAAAGCTTTCAAAATATTCAAGATCAAAGCCATCAACAAGAACATGGCATTGGCATTGATCGTCATCGGCGGAATCGGTCTGGCGTGGACGCAGGGATATTTGCAGGGGATTACGCTACCGACTGTTCCAACTACTCCAGAGGTAGCCGTAACGCCAGGAGTGACGTTCGAGGCGGAGGGTTCTGAGTCTGATACGAACTTGGCGTATGACCAGGCCACCCGCGTCTTTACATGTAGCTTCTACGAAAACACCGCAGCAAGCAAGGCGTGGACTTCAACTTCGGCTGGGTCCGCCATCGACAGCGTGACCTTCACCATAACCGTCTTCCGAACCGACATATCGGCTGGCGAGAATACTAGCGTTGCGACATCGAAGATCTGGGCCGTTGTTCCGACATTCTACGGGAAGGACGCAAACGCATCTGTTCTCTACTGGCCCGTCGATAAAGACGCCACATCGCAAAAGTACGAGGTTGCATTTACCCCGGCGGGCGGATCTGCGAGGGATGAGTACAACTTCTTCACCGTGGGGATTGGCGGATCGAAAGCAATTTCAACAGTCGTAGACTCTTACCACACTGGGCTCTGCCAGTTGGACAACTTCCAAAGCAAGGATGTGGCTATTCACATATACGGACTGACCGAAACATACACCCTGAGATACATAAAGATCGGCGAAACTGCGTAGGGCGGGGGGATTAAGGCCATGAACGATGGTCGTTCTCCCGCCGCAGTTATTTCAACGACCATGACCAGTGGTGGGGAGATGCAGAGAATGAGACGAAATGAGGGTGGGATAATACCCATAATAATCCTCATCGCTATTGTAGGCATATTTGGAGTATTCTCACTTTGGGCGATGGCGAGTATTAACTGGAAGGGGATAATCGCGGTTTTCGCGGCTGGGATCGTGGCGATGGCTGTGGCGGGGGCAGTGTTCTTCAAAGCAAACTGGAGCTTCGTGATGATGTCGATGATTTGCGCTTTGGCGATCGTGTTCATACTAGAAGTAGGGTTCATCACTCTAATTGGCGGCCTGATGATATTGCTTGTCCTCTGGAACTATAAGATGTTCAGCAAAAATATTCTGATATTCGCGTTACTGGTGATTATCGGGCTGATTGTTATGATCGCGGGTAAGTATCTGGTCATGGTTCCACTGGGGATGATGTAGAATGAAAGGAATACTACAATGGGTTTTAGTAGCGGTCGTGGTGGTTGCAGTGGTGCTTGTAGTAGCGGTATACATGTTCCCGGAGGTGGCTAGCAGGATCCCAGGCATAGGTGATGTGGTTCGCGCGACGACACAAGAAGTATATTTTGCGAATGTGGACTACGAAATTAGAGGAATAGCTAATTGGACCTGGGTGCCGACTACGGTGATTGAAATAAAAAATACCACAACAACGCTAAGACTAATTCCGCTATCTATAGGCCCATTTTTTGACATTGAACCCATTGAAATAAAAGGTAAAGTGGTAATAACGGCTGTAAACAGCAATGGAGTGGAAACGGGTCGTTTCTCGCGCGACTATGATGTTTCAACTGGCTGGTTTCAGTTCTCAGATACGGTCGTTAGAACAACCGATTCTGTGAAACTCGGTCCAGCAGGTTCTGGTACTTACACGATAACGGTTACAGCCTACACACGAGACGGCGCGTTTATCACTGAGGATCATACGACAAGAACGATACAGGAGGGATAAAAAATGAAAAGCATTCTGATGAAAAAGCCGATAACGATACTCGGGTTAGTCTTGATTGTCGTTGGTCTGGCGGGTCCAACTGTCCTCGCAACGCTCAACATTGACACTGTACCGCCAAGTATCGCGGGTAGCTTTCCTGCTGGAACTGTAAGTTCTCCGCAATCCATTTTCCCCAACACAAATCACACGGTTTACGTCGCAACTATTGAGAGGCTTCCATTAGGAGGGGCATGGGTTTTGATAGCCGGAGTTAATAATACTTTGCCGACAGAGGAGTATCTAGGCGCGTACGGGGCTTGGAAGTACAGCAAGAGTTGGACATCTCCCGCAAGCGGAACAATGAGGTTCGACTTCTCCGTCAAGGACGCCGCTGGAAACACCTCTACAAGAACAACTTATGCAATTGTGGGCACTCCGTCTGGAGACTTCTACATCAACAACCAAGGGCCTCTAAACACAACGAGCATAATAACGCTGGCCACCCATGATATCGCTTTCAAGTGCGTTCCCACCAACTACGCAGGTTTGATTACTAGGGTCTATATCAAAATCACGGGGGGTGCCTCTGTTCCAGTGCTGGACTTGACAAAGGGCGCAGACGGGAATTGGACTGCGAGCTGGGCTGCACCGGGAGATGGTTCATACACAATAAGTGGCTATGTCGTCACGGGAGATTCCGGGTATCAGATGATGAGAATAGTGGTGGGTATACCAAACCCAATAATCGCGGCCGTTGGATCCGCGGTTGGTTACCTAGCATACATCGGCATCGCGCTGGTCGTCATGGGGCTAATCATCAAAAGGTAGGAGGGATCAAAATGGACAACAAGGGAAAGGCGTCGGCAGTGATGATCCTAGCGATAGCAATCTGCATCGGGATAGTTGGTTACATTGCATACGACTGGTGGCAGAAAACAACTAGTGCGTCGGGCAGCGCGCCGATAGCTCCTGGCGGCCCGAACGCACCGCACGGAACCGTCGGAATAGACTTCATGGCGCAGAAAATGGATGGCAGCTGGATTGGTCTGACATGGGACAGCCCAACAAACCCGGGAACCTTCTCAATATACGCAAACCCCGCAACCCTCTCGCTCTGGACAGGGAACGGGATTCAGATACAGAAATTCGTCTACAGGATCTGGATCAACCCCACTTGGTCGGGTTCTGGAAATGCGGGCGGGGTAAAAGTGACGATCCCGGAGAAACAGATAGATCGGGTTGTGCCGCTGAACACGAAAACATACATCTCTGAGCTCTCGATGTCCAGCACAAGCACTACTCTGCCAGGAACCTACAACATGCACCTATCCTATGCGGGAACTTGCCAAGCCATCGCCGCCGGGACGACCAGCACACTAATCGGGGGCGCGTCCGGATTTAACTTTTCGGACACGTTCACCGTGATATACAAAGCCAGCTAGGAGGGGAGTTCAAGATGTTCCCCTCTCTCAGTGCGGTCGGGGCGGGGCGAAACTCCTTCACTGATAAACAGGTTTTAATAATTCTCAAGGGAGCTACATGAAATTCTTTTCCTTCGCCCAGTTCAAGCGAGTCCCGTTTTTTATATGGCTCCTGCTGGCAAACGCATTTTTGCTAGTCAGCGCTCCAGCAATCGCACCTCCTGATCAAGTCGAGCATTTCCAAACGGCTCTGATAGTGTATATGCTCCTGACTACCGCGTTCATGTCTCTCGTTCCGCGTCAGCCGTGGATGAAGGTAAACTTGAACCAAGCAATCATATGGTTCACCGGGGGCTTCATCGTGACGGTGATCCTGCTGACATCGATACGCGAAATCCCTCGCTTTTTTGCGTCAATGCAACTTACGGGGCCAGTTTTCCTAACTGTCTTTCATGCGATAGTGGTCGCCACAAACGAGACCTGGATCTTCCAGGGGTTCCTTCCGATTTTGGTGGGCCCTCTCATCTCTTGCGCGGCCTTTTCAATATTCCACTTCGCTGCCTACGGGGGCGCGTGGCCCGCCCTCGCAACGGCGTTCATCGCGGGGCTATTGTTCTACTTCATAGCTAGGCGCTTCAATATCTGGCTCGCCGTGTCGATACATGCGGCATACAATGTCGTGATTTTGGGAATCTTCACAATGGGGGGGTTCTGATGGCCTCTCCCGAGCGCGTCCCCGCGGAGGAGATAATGGGGGGGACGATGAAGAAGATGAAGCTCAAGATGCTGATAGGGATAGTCGGGGCATTCATGTTCCTGACTGGCGTCAAAGACATCATCCCAGAGATGACCCCGACCGCGTACATCTTGGTCGGGTTCCTACTATTCTTGGTGGGGATGAGCTGATGGCAGGGCGCTCAACATTCGCGGAGAAGATCAGGCGAGAGAACATGGTAAGGGAACTCAAGCGCACAAAAGAGTTGATCAAGGAAAAGCGCCCATGCGAGGCTGAGTGGACGCTTGGTCGGGTAATAGAGAAAATAGAAGGGGGGAAAACGCCGTGAATGTGATGTTCAAGGCAGGCAGCCTGTTCGCGCTGGGTGTCACCATAATGACGTTGCTGGCTGGTGCGTGGAACGAGGCTCCTGGCGTGTTTAAATTTGTGTCCGACAACCGCGCATTTTTTTACGGTCTAAGCATAGGGATAACCGCGGCAGGGCTGACGAAGAAAATCGTGCTGGTGCTCATCATCATCGCAGTTGTGTTCGTATTCCTCAAGTGGGCGGGATGGTAAAAATGGAAGGGGGGATGTAAAATAGTAAAGAACTATCTTAAGTTGGCTTTGATAATACTTGGTTTTATGGCTGCTGCAGCAGGAGTAGATATGTACATTAATCACACACAATCAGTTGAAACAGCAGTTATTTACATGGCAAGTGGTTTAATAGCGTTTTTTGTTGGTTTGACAAAAGTATAGAAGTGAAAAGTAGGAGGAATGTAAAATGCCGTGCCATAGGAGAAAGCATAGGCACTGATGAAAACTTAGTCTGCTCCCCCAAGCACTACCAACCCCGCCCCGTCGTAAATCTCCTTCAGCCTCTCCGGCGAGTAGTCCGTGTAGTACCTCCCGATCACCGCCTTCGGAACCCGCCCGCAAAACGCATCAACATAACGATCTGGCACACCTAGCCTGCCCATCTCGCAGCAGAACCAGTCACGGAGGATCTGCGGAGTGATCTTCCCATCGCTGGCGCGCTTGAACTTCTTGGTTAGGGTGTCCTTGTGCATGGTGAAAACGCGCTCATCTGGTTTGGATGAAGGTGTACCTATCGGTATATACCTATTGGTAATATATTCATCAGTACATTCATTAGTACTATTCATTAGTAACTTTATCAGTGCCGCCTTCGCCTCGTCGTTGAAGCAAGTTATCCACTGAAACTTAGCAGCACTGGATTTGCGACCCGGGTAAATAATCCTATTTTCCATGTCGATCTGCCTCGGGGTCAGCTCCATCAGCTCGTGCCTCCTCAACCCAGATGAAGCGAGCACTAGGAACGCCGCTTCCAGCTCGGGGTCGTCTAGGTTGTCGTATGTTTCTCGGAGCACCTCGTGGGTCGGGGCGATGATCGGGTGGGGCGGGGACTGGGGAACCCTGAAGCACGATGCCAAGTCGCTCTCAAGGAACCTCCCATATAGGACGCGCAGGGCCTTGACCGCGTTCTGGGCTGGGTTCAGTTCCAGAAACCTGCGCAGGTCCTCGCGGGTCGCCTGGAGGGGGTGGCAGCCGAGAAACTTGAGCAAACGCTTAACATGGCGGAGGCGCTCTCGGATCGTCAGGCGATTCAACCGATAATCAACGCGACATGCCAGCTCGAACTCACACAGGAAGGTGTCGGGGTCGAAAAGTGTCGGTTGCGGCAAATGCGACAAACTAAATGAATTAAAAAGTTGCTCGATTGCACTACGAGGAACCATGACATACGCCGATTCAGCTACTTCCATCCGTCGCGCCTCCAGTGGAAATGTAGGTTTGGGATTGCTTATAAGACTTTCCTTTAAAGGAAGGCTAACCAAAAGATTTAAATACCCACCCCCCGATAAGGAAACGGGGAAAATTGTGAGTATAAGAGTCCAGCGTACGCGAGTGAAAGGCGGAGGAATGCCACCGAACTCGATTTATGTTGGTCGTCCAACGAGGTGGGGGAACCCGTTTAAGGAGGGAGTGGACGGCGATTTGGCCGAGGTGATCGCGAAGTATCGGGTATGGTTGGAGGATAAGTTGAAAGTTGACCCGACCTTTTTAGAGCCGTTGCGGGATAAAGGAAGTTTGGCGTGTTGGTGTCCGTTGAATAAGCCCTGCCATGGGGATGTTTTGTTAGAAAAGTTGGGGGAAAATAAATGAAAGTTGAACTTCCTCGATATCGATGCACACATTGCGGATATGAATGGATACCCAAGAAGGAAGAAATTTATGAGTGTCCTTCCTGCCATTGCTCATTGGAGAAATACCCGCCAGAAAAGGTTAAAAGAGGCAGGCCGAAGAAAGGAGTGGAAGTTTCATGACTGTTTTGATTGTAGCGTTGTTGATGACGGTGCTATCAATTGTGATAGGTTGGAATGGTCTTAGAGCTATAGACGCTATGAAACGCGAAGCAAAGGCCGACACTAAACTGCGAAAACTGATGATAAAAGCTGAAATTGAAATGGAGAAAATCAAAGAAAGGAGTGGAATAGGATGAGTCGACTTTTAAATAAACAAAGGATCGTGTTAGAAACAGACCAAGGGACTGCCCACAGCGATGCAGTCCTTAAGAAAGTTTGGGAATATAGATTAAAAGAAATAGCCCCGCACTACAAAGTAGTATCAGCTAAAATTTTAGAAATGAGGTATGATTAATGTCATCTTTTAATGGTGGGCCCGGAGGGAGTCGAACCCTCGAGCTTCGCCATGTCAAGGCGGAGGTCTCGCTGAATTTCCCTAAAGGGTTCTCTGAAAGACTTGCTGGGGGGGCTGGGATATGAACGCCCTTGAAAAATCGATACAGAAGTGGAGACTGATAACCGGTGGAAAGGGGAAAGACCTAGGATTCGAAAACTGCGCGCTCTGCGAAAGGTCTATCAACTTATCAATCTTGGTCTTGGGCTGGGGCTTGGGCTTGGGCTTGGGCTTGGGCTTGGTCTTGGGCTGGGGCTTGGTCTTGGGCTTGGTCTTGGGCTTGGTCTTGGG
>Ga0315296_10000934_pt1 | contig 25947 bp, 31 predicted proteins | sample YL17G14_18_MG_FD_203921 | JGI IMG/M metagenome (GOLD analysis project Ga0315296, IMG submission 203921) | Sediment microbial communities from Yellowstone Lake, YNP, Wyoming, USA - YL17G14_18 | ecosystem: Environmental > Aquatic > Freshwater > Lake > Sediment | place: USA: Wyoming | collected... | reverse complement strand
CTAATAATGGAGAAATTGCAGAAATGGTTAGGAAGCTGAGGGATCACGGAAGACGGGATAAGTACGTCTTCGAATTAAAGGGTTATAATTTAAGGTTTAATGAGATTCAAGCAGCTATTGGAATAAAACAGTTGGAAAAGCTTCCGGAGTGGAATGAAGCTAGGCGAAATATTGCAGGGATGTATAATAAAGCTTTGGAAGGTTTAGTGACTACGCCTGTTGAGGAGCCATGGGCTAAACATGTTTACCATGTATATGTGATAAGAACTAAGAAACGTGATGAACTTAGAGAATTTTTAAGTCGCCACGGAATATCTACGCTTGTGCATTATCCGGTTCCAATTCATATGCAGCCAGCCATAACTAGTGTTTTGGGTACTCAACCAGCATTAAAGAATACCGAGAAGTCTGCCGAGGAAGTACTTTCGATACCGATGTATCCAGGATTAACTAAACGTGAAGTCAAATATGTTTCAGACAAAATAACAGAGTTTTTTGAAGGCTCTAAATGATTATTTGCCCATCACTACTGATTTTAACATTGCCAGGTAGGATTCAGCTGTACCTATGTCTACTCTTCTCTCGGTAGGGTTCAGTTTTAAACCGTAAACTTTGCAGTTCCATTGTACCAGCAGTTTAAGAGCATCTGCCAGTTGTATTTCTCCGTTTTCGTCGGGTTTTACCTCGCTGATCGCTTTATATATTACTGGTTTGAGAATGTAAAGGGCGATTATGGCTAGGTTTGACGGGGGTTTCTTGGGTTTTTCAACAACGTTTGTGACTTGGAAAATGCCTGGTTTTATTTCTTTTCCGGTTATAACGCCATAGTTTCTTGGGTCAGGAACTTCTTCGACTAGAAATAGGGTGTCTGCGTCGTATTTTTCGAAGGTTTTAGTGGCTCTTTTTAAGTGGTTGTTGTTTTTGGAGATGATTAGGTCGTCGCCTGCTTGCATTAGGAATTTTTCGTTTCCCGTGAATAATGATGCCCGTGCAACTGCGTCTCCGAATCCTTTTGGCTTTGGCTGGTTTATGAAAACTATGTTTGAGTCATTTATTTTATTGTAAAATTCTTGGAGTTCTTGTGCAAGGTCTTTTTTGTTTTTGTTTTTTAAGTATCGTATGAAGTCTTCGTCTGGTGAGAAGTGGTCTTCTATTGCTCTTTTGCCTCTGCCTACGATGAAGGCGAATTCTCTGAAGCCTACGTCGTATAGTTGTTCGAAAATTGCTTGTAGCATGGGTTTTAGGCATGGTTCACCGTTTTTCATCAGTGCAACTATTGGAAGCATTTCTTTTGGGAGTTCTTTTGTTATTGGCAGCAGTCTTGTCCCGAGGCCTGCTGCTGGAATTACTGCTTTTTTAAGCAAGGTGAAACCTCATGTAGTTTTTGTTGGCGAGGCGAAATTAAAGTTGCGGTTTTAAGGGTTCGCCTAGGCCTATTGCTATGTAGCGTAGTTTTTTGGAGAATTCCTCTGGATCGTAGACTCTTCTACAGTCTATCAAGATTGATTCTCGCATGTTTTGTGTGAAATCTTCTGGTTTTAGTTTTTTGAATTCTTCCCATTCTGTAACTAGTATTGCACAGTCGGCGTTTTTTAGACATTTCGTTGGTGAAGAGGCATATTTTATTTTTTCTTTGAAAACTTTTTTAATGTTCGGCATCGCCATCGGGTCGTAAGCGGTTATTTTTGCTCCTTCTCTTAGAAGTTGGTTTATTATTTTTGTTGATCGGGCTTCTCTGATGTCATCTGTGTCTGGTTTGAAGCTTAAGCCCAGGATGGCTATTGTTTTGCCTTTTAGTGTTTTTAGTTCTTTTTTAACTTTTTGTATTGTGAATTTTATTTGGTCTTGGTTGGCTTTGCACGTTGCTTGTATTAGGGTTGGGTTGTAACCGAGTTTTTTGGAGAATGCGATGAGGGCTTTCAGGTCTTTTGGGAAGCAACTTCCTCCCCAGCCTAGTCCTGCATTTAGGAAGTGAGGGTTTATTCTATGGTCCTTTCCTATGGCTTCTGCTATTTTCGTGACATCTGCGCCTGGTATTTTTTCGCATATGTTTGCTATTGTGTTTATGAAGCTGATTTTTGTGGCTAGAAAAGCGTTGTTTGCGTATTTTATGAGCTCTGCTGTTGGAATATTTGTTTTAATTATTGGTGGGAGATTTTCTTTGTGGAATTCTTTGTATAGGGTTTCGAGTGCTTCTGCAGATTTTTTGTTGTATCCTCCGATTACTATGTAGTCTGGGTTTAGCGTATCGTAGATTGCGTTGCCTTCGCGTAGGAATTCTGGGTTAAAACATAATAGTAAGTGTTTGCCGCAGGTTTTTCCGCTTTGTTTTTCTATGTTTGTTTTGACGAGTTTTTCTGTTGTGCCTGGCGGGACTGTGCTTTTTACAACTACAAGGTGGCCGTCTTCTTTCTTTTTTAGTGCTTTTCCTATCTCCTTAGAGGTTTCCTCTACGAATCTAAGGTTGACGCTTCCGTCGGGGTTTGACGGAGTTCCAACCGTTATGAATGAAATGTCTGTTTCTAAAATAGCTTCTTTCCTTCCAACAACAGCCTTTAAATTTTTGTTTTTTATGACTTTTTTCAATAAAGCTTCAAGTTGAGGTTCGTAGAATGGTGGTTTTCCTTTGTTAATCATTTCTATTTTTTGGGGGTCGTTCGTTGAGATTATGGTCTTGAATCCTTTGTTTGCGAAACATACAGCAGTGCAAAGACCAACATAGCCCATGCCGACGAAAGAAACTTTATGCATGTGTTTCATCTTCTCTTAGGAAGACTTTGATTGAACGAATATAATTAAGTTTTCATGAAACCTGTGGATTTTGTGTGTGCGTGCGTACAATTGGTTTAGGCCCGTCTATTTGGAGCCAAATAGGCTACGAATGTTATATTTGCGATTGATTAACTTATTTGCTTATGGGAAAGTTACTGTTATGCCGTGTTCTTTTGATTATTTCTTTTGCAATTTTGACGTTGACTTTGTCTTTACGTATTTTCTTTGCTAAGGTAATTTTCTTTACGTTGCTGGATTTCTTCGTAAAGGTCTGTCACGACTTGGTCGTAGCACTCCTCCCATTACTAGACAAAGAGGTTCATTTATTGATTGCTGGAGGGTTGCATGATCTAAACCCTACTCTTACTTGATAAGGAAGCCCGCCGGATGCCGGGAACCCTATCGAATGCATTGTCATCTGAGATGAGCTCCTCGTCCACGCTTAGGGTTGATGCGGCTATTAAACTGTCAAAATAGGTTAAGCCATATTTTTCTTCAATTTCACACTGACGGGCCAGAAGAGTTGAGTTTATGGTGCTCACTTCTTCCCCTCGGTTGACTTCAATTGCTTTTCTTAGCCCCAGAATTGAGGTTTTAACAATTGGCAATTTTTTACCTATGCTCCTGAGGACGATTTGAAACTCAAGCATCACTGTGTCGGGCACAAATATTTTTCTACCCTTCTGTCGCAGCTCGTTAAGAAGTTTCAGTGCAGCATCGTGTTTAGGATCTTTCGGATTTAAAGCGAATAAAATTTCAGTGTCTAGAACCGGCAACTTTCTTTAACCACTCTACAGCTTTCTTTTCGTATTTTTCCTCACTATAACGAAAATCGCCTAGGGTCTCGGACAAGACCTCGTAGGGATCGTTCGGTAAGGGCTCAATCACTATCTTTCCTTCTTCCTCCCGCACAAGAGCCCGTTGACCCTCTCTAAGCTTAAGCTTTTTTCTCACTCCTTTAGGTATGACTAGCGAAAAACGTCTTCCTATGGTGGCTTCCTCGGACATATGCTTCACCTTGATGTTAATGTTTTTGTTGGATAAAAACATTTCTGTCCGATATAATACCATTTGTCCGAAACCATCCATCTAGCTGAGATAACTTCCACGTTAAAACGTGGGATCGTGCTTAATTTTTGATGAACTCGACCGACTCAAAACTATCAAGTTTTAGCGAGTTGATCACCCATGTGGCGAAGTTTTGTTTCCATGGATGCCAGCCGTATGTCAACTACCACCCCTTGAAAGGGGTGGCTTGCACGTCACTTCAGCTTTTGGTTGCGATGCGTGCTGAAGCGGTGCGTTTGGCTCGTTGACGGAGAGGGGAAGGATTGAAGATTTAGAGGAGAAGCTTGAAGTTCTCATAAAAGGAGGATCTGTGGGCGTGCCCAAAACAAGAGCCAACATGCATTCCTAAACATTGATTGTTGATTTATTCTTGGCGCTTGGCAGATGCATAGACGTTTATACGTATAAAAATTAAGTTTATATGTAACATTTAACATTCTAAATGTTTCCGTTGATTGTATTGCTGAAGGAAAAGGTTTTGATTATTGGTTTGGGCGAGGTTGGTCATGCATTATTTGGATTATTTAAGGAAAACGAAAAATTTGATGTATATGGTTTTGATTCTGACGAGCAAAAAATGCGAAATGTGGCTGGTTATGTGGAACTGCCCAAAATTATTGATGTAATGCGTATTTGTTACTCTTACAAGGAACAGGAGAAATTTATGCAAGCAACTTTAGATTACAGAAAAAAGTTTGAGCATAAACTTACAATAATAGAAAGTACCGTGCCTCCGGGCACAACACAGAAAATTTACGAGATGTCCAAGGCTCCAATAGTTCATTCTACGGTATGCGGTATGCACAAGTCTTTGGAGGGCCATGAAGAAAGACATACTTTTCTGGACTAAATACATTGGCGGAACAACAAAAAGAGGTTGCAAATGCTGCCAGAAAACACTTTGAAAAATTAGGCCTAAAAGTTAAGATTTTAAAAAGTCCTATTGAAACAGAGCTAGCAAAACTCTTTGACACAGCTTATAGGGCTTGGATGATTGCTTGTTTTCAAGAAATGCACCGTATCTCGAGGCATTTTGGAGCAGATTTTGACGATGTAATGGATTTTCTGGAGGACAGTCACCGTGTGAGGTTTGACAGACCAACAATGTTTCCAGACGTGATTGGTGGGCACTGTTTGATTCCGAATGTCGAGTTGTTCCTGAAAAGCGTTGGAAAGAGAGTTAATACAGAGAGTGATATAGAACCTTCGTTTTTTGTTGGTTTTATCAGGTTTTTGAGCATGTTAAATTCTACCCCTTCTGTTATGAGGATGAGTAGTCTGTATCTTGTAGGCATTTATTCAGCTTGTGCCTCTTCTAGGTTATTCGCTCTATCGAGACGCCCACGTTGCGAAATTCCGCATCTCGACCTACTAGCAGATTTGCCTTCTTCACGTTAGCGGTCGCTACCGCGAATGCATCGGCTAAGGATAGAGTGTGCCTTCCCTTAGTCTTCGCTGCCTCTTTCCAGAGTTCGTCGTCGTCAACGGGAACTATTTCCAACCCGTAGCCTCTGAGGTTCCGTTCCTTCTCCTCGGCGAGGTTAGGATTCCTCCGGTATAGAATATAATAAAGTTCTGTGAGGTTGATAATGTTTAGGTAGCCCTTTATTTCTCCTTTCATTATCTTTGTTAGGTGCCTCTCAACATTTTTTCCGCCGGGTTCTCCTAAGTAGAAGGCTAGGAGGGTCTCGGTGTCGAAGACAACGCTCACGTTTCGACGCCCTTTAGCATCTTTTTCTCCCTCATCCAATCCTGCGTCCTAGCCTCCTCCAGAATCTCCCTCGCCGTCTTTCCCTCGAAGAGCCCCTTTAGAGAGCCGAATTCGTCTTCGGGTCTGGGCAGAGGCTTGAAAAGGATGCCCTCATCCGTCTCAACGACGAGAACCCTATCGCCTACGCCAAACTTCTCCCTCAAATCTTTTGGGATGGTCGCTTGCCCCTTCTTAGTAACACTAACAACTCTAGCCATTATGTCCACCAAATTAATACTAAATATAAAAGTATTACTTAAATCTTGCCCCTTCGTGATATTCTCAGGAATCCTCATTAACGTTAAAGGCATTTTATTCCGGATGTTGCATTGGGTACTGTGTTATTCTTTCCCTCCCTATCAAATGTCTTTACTCTAACTTGATTGATTAGTTTGTGTAACGTGTTTTGGTGATGGTGAAGGACAACATGAAGGTTCAGACTGGGTTGCGGGTTGACGGGTTTCTGCTTGACCGTTTTAAGGAGTTGTGTAGGCGGGAGAGGCTTATGGTGGGTGAGGCTGCCGAATTAGCTAAAGAACATTTTGAAAAGTTAGGGTTGAAAACTAAAGTTTTGAAAAGTTGTATTGAAACAGAGCTGGCTAAACTCTTCGAAACTACTTACAGAGCTTGGATGATTGCATGTTTTCAGGAGATGCACCGCATTAGCAGAAGTTTAGGGGCGGATTTTGACGGGATCGTGGATTTTTTGGAGGATACGCATCGTGTAAGGCTTGACCGACCAATAATGTTTCCGGGAGTAATAAGCGGACATTGCATAATTCCTAATGCTCAGTTGCTTATGAAAAGCTACGACTCTGAGTTTGTGCGTTTGATTTTGAAGTCTAATGAGAGGCGGAGAGAAGAGATTAAAGATGAAAGGACTTTGAATGAAGTTGAAAAGATTAAGGGAAGGGTGGAAGCATTAGAGAAGGAGTTGATTGGGAGAACATATTAGCTGCTTATCACGTGATAAATACTGATGGTTCCTTAAGCAGTTATTTTGAGATTATTTGATGAAAAATACATTTTTCAAATTTTGGAAGTGTTCGTCTCCTGTTACTATTTCAGCTTTTTTCATTAACCCGGTTGCGTAAACTATAGAGTCGGCTAATCCCCAGCCTTTAATCTTCTGTTTCATGGTGGCATCCATTTTAGCGGATTCTACAGCGATTGTTTCATCTAGGGAAGCGAGAGCGCTTCTTTCTTTAATGAAGGTTCTCTGTTTTTCGGCTAGTTCTTGGCTTTCCACTTTGGTGGTTTTTGCATAAACCTCGGCGAGACAGATGGTGGGAGTTATCTTTTCCTCCAAACCTTCGATTATAGGTTTAACCTTCCCTCCTGCTTTGGTCCCCATGAAATATTCTATCCATGCGTAGGAGTCTATTACGTATTTCATAATCGTTCCCTATGATCTCTTAAGTCGCTTACATCAACGAGTTTCATGGCTCCGAACATGCTTTCCTTTTTGGCAAAATAATCGACGAGAATTTTATTTATCAAGTTTGAAATGTTTCTGGCTCCTGCTTTTTGCTTGAGGACCTGATATACGTCTTCTCTTAGGAGGACCGTTGTTTTCTTGACCATAGACATCACCGTAAACATCTATGTAACCTTCCTTTATTAAAGTTTATGTCCTGAAAGGGTTAAAGCTTGGTTTAAAAAGTTAAGATTATGAAAAGTCCAGCAAAGACCGATTAGCTAAATTGCTTGAGACCGCTTATCATGGTTGGATGATTGCTTGTTTTCAGGAGATTTATCGCATTTCAAGGCGTTTTGAAACAGATTTTTATGGCGTCATGGATTTTCTGAGGATACACATTGTATACGACTGGATAGACCAGTGATGTTTCCTGAGTGATTGATGGACATTGTGTAATTCCGAATGTCCAACTGTTGTTGAAAAGTTATGATTCAAAGTTTTGTGTTCAATTTTAGAGTCTAATGAGAAAAGAGAGGAGGAGATTAAGGATGAAGACTTTCAAGATTCAAATTCCACTTCCAGAAAAACCTTTGCAAGCTCCCCAGGCTCAGGCTCAATCAGGTCTGGTACATTTTTAATTCTGTTTAAATGATCTTTTAATGCTGCTTTAAGCTTTTCTTTATTAAACCTTCTGACAGGCTTAAGAGTAATGCCATCTCCAACTTCAACCAAAACTTCATCCCCCTCATTTAATCCAACCATTTCTTTCAAGGCTTTAGGCAAAATAATATAGCCCTTTCTTCGACCCTCAATTTAAGAGTCAAACTAAGTCCACGAATTGTTAACCTAGTCAAACCAAAATATAAACATTACATAGCCAAAGAAAACAGCTCTATAGGTGCTTATTACAAAATCAAATACAGAAGGAAAAATGTGCCTAAATATTGTTATATTCGTAATTGTGGAGGTTTACTTGAGTTTTATCTTAGTGAGGAGGAGAGGGGAAGGATTGAAGATTTGGAGAAGAAACTTGAAGTCCTCATGAAGGGAGGGAGGATATGTGGGCGTACCCAAAACAAGAGCAGATATGCGTTCTTAAACAGTGATTGCTAGTTGTTTATGCGTGTGCAATTGGTTTAGGCCCGTCTATTTGGAGCCAAATATGTTTTGTTTGGGTTTGGGATATAGATTGAACCTTTACTTAAACGCTTTAAAAGCAATAGAAAAAACCGCTAAAAAACTGAAGAAGAAGGAAGATTTAAACGTAAGAAGATTTCTGTATGCTCCTAGGAAATGGAAGATTTGCATCGACTTCAGGGTGTTCAGATGGGATTGACTTGTGTTGTGCATGCTGGTGGTAAAGGTGAAAGACTTCATCCTTTTACTCTGTATACTCCGAAACCCTTGATTGAAATCGGGTTGAACAAGAAACCTTTGATATACTGGAGCATGCTTCCTGCAATAAAGTTTGGGATAAAAAAATTTGTGATAACTACAAATTACATGAGCGAAAAAATAGAGGAAAACTTCAAAAAAGACGAATGGAAAAGTTTTGAAATAATTATATACAGGGAGAAAGATAAACTTGGAAGCGCAGGAGCTACAAAGAAGTGTATCGAAGAAGGGATTATAGACAAAAAAGATGTCATTCTGATGCAGAACGCTTCAGACATAACTAGGAATTTTGTTCCAGATTTGTTAAAGCATCATGGGAGATACGAAAAGAAGGGCTTTGAAGTTACAGTGGTTGTTGCAGAGAGGTGTGTGATCTCTTCTAGCAAAGTTGAGTATGATAAAAAATCAAAAACTGTTATAAGCTTCAAAAGAAGACCAGAGCATGTATGGAAGTATGGAGAAGGAAGTCATGTTGGAATGTTTGTTTTTAGTGCTAAAAGCTTGGAAAAATTTCAAAACATAAAAATACCTTCTAACCCTGAGGACAGCATCGTACAGGATTTGATAAACGAAAAAAAGGCAAACATTTACGTTACGGATACATGGATACCTATCAAACATAATTCTGACGTAACTTATGCTAACGAAATTGACCTGGAAAAATTCATTTTAGGTGAACATGGGTAGCCAAGTCCGGTTAAAGGCTCAAGGTTTGGGTTTGGGATATACTATGTGCGCCCCCTCCCACCCCTAGGATGAAGCATATGTTGTGAGTTTATGAGTTGAACTACCTCGTGTATCTCTTCTTCCTTTAGTTTTACACTACTTGGCAGGTTAATTCCGCTTGAAGAGAGCTTTTCTGTTACATGGAAACGGCAATTGATGGCATACCTCTTATATGGCGGCATAATGTGCATTGGATAAAAGAAATATCTAGTTTCAATGCCCTTCTGGGCCAGTTTTTTCATTAAATCATCTCTATTGATTCCATATTTTTTAGCGTCAATAAGTATTGAGTAGAGCCAGTAAACATTTTTAGCCCAAGGCATTTCAGGATGTAATGTTACTCCTTGAACATTTTTTAGAAAGGTATTGTAGGTTTTTGCGATTTTTCTCTTTCTCTCTATGAATTTATCTATTTTTTTTAGTTGGGCAACGCCTAAGGCTGCTTGTAGATTTGTCATTCTATAGTTGAAACCAATAACCTGGTGCCAATATTTCTTTTTAGTGTCCATCCCGTGGTCCCTAAAGACCCTTATCTTTTCGGCTAACTCTTCATTCTTGGTGAGGCACATGCCTCCTTCTCCTGTTGTGATTATCTTGTTACCGTAGAAGGAGAAGCAAGCTATGTCGCCAAATGTGCCAACTTTTCTGCCTTTGTATTCTGCTCCGTGGGCTTCTGCGCAGTCTTCGATTACATAGAGGTTATGGGTTTTCGCTGTTTTCATTATTGGGTCCATATTGCATGGATGACCGTAAAGGTGGACTGGTATTATTGCTTTTGTTTTTTTGGTTATTTTTTCCTCTATTTTGCTTGGGTCGATGCACCAATATTCTGGGTGGGAATCAACGAAAACTGGTTTGGCTCCAGTGTATATTACTACGTTGGCTACCGAAGCGAATGTGAGTGCAGGAACAATAACTTCATCTCCGCGTTTTATTTCTAAGGCTGCTAATGCAAGATGTAGTGCTGTAGTGCCGTTTGAAGTAGATATACCGTATTTCAGTCCAATGTAGCTGGAAAACTTTTCCTCAAACTCCTTTATAAATGGTCCTTTTGAACTAACCCAGCCACTTTTGACTGCTTTAATCACATTTTTTAACTCGTCCTCACTTATATCTGGCTCTGTTATAGGAATTTTATAATTCACGTTTGTTACATCCTTAAAGCTCTTGTTAGGATTCTGTTTTCGCTTGGGTAGTTTGGTGCGTCCCATGGAAATCTTTCACCGTTAATCCATTTTTTCCAGCGGTTGATTTCTTCCTTCACCATCAATTCAACGAGCCCATCAAATTTTGTTTTCGGGCTCCATCCTAGTTTTATCTTGGCTTTGGAATAGTCTCCACGAAGACTGGGGGCGTCGAGCGGTCTTAGAAATTGTTTGGAAACTTTGACGTATTTTTGCCAGTCGAGTCCAGCGACATCGAAGGCTTTTTGCACTAATTCTTTGACGCTGTGTGCTTCATTAGTAGCGATTACATAATCGTCTGATTCTTTTTGTTGAAGCATCAGCCACATCGATTCGACATATTCGGGTGCATAGCCCCAATCGCGTTTGGCATTAAGGTTTCCGAGCCTAAGCTCTTTACTGAGACCAAGGGAGATTTTGGCAACTTCGTTTGCTATCTTTCTAGTTACGAATTCTAGGCCGCGTATGGGCGATTCGTGGTTAAAGAGTACTCCATTTACAGCAAATATTCCATATCCATCCCTGTACGTTTTAGTAATCCAATAGCCATATAGTTTAGCTGCAGCATAAGGGCTCATTGGATGAAAGAAGTCTTCTTCACGAAGAGGTCTATTTGTCTTGCCGCTTTTTCCAAACATTTCACTAGTAGCGGCAAAGTAAAATTTAGCATCAGGACATAACTGGCGGACAGCTTCAAGAATTCTGGTTACAGATAGACCAGTGACGTCTCCTGTTGCAACTGGAGTTTCAAAACTTGCTTCGACGAAGCTTTGAGCCGCGAGATGATAAATTTCATCAGGTTTAGAAATCTTTAATGTCTCAATTAATGAGCCTGTGTCGCTTAGATCAGCGGGGATAATGTTCACTTTATCGAAAACATTTAGGTATCCTAGACGCCAAAAGTTTGGGGTACTAAGCCTACGGTAAGTACCATAGACCTCATATCCTTTGTTCAAAAGGAAACTTGCTAGATAGGCACCATCTTGACCAGTAATACCTGTAATCAATGTTCGTTTCAAATAGTTCACCTAGTGAATGTGTTAAATGAAATACTTCTTAAAATCATTTTTGAAAGTTCGCATTACAGCTACCAAAATAGGTAGCGCGCGCGAAAAATATTAAATATGAGATTAGATTTACCAGTCATAATCGCAAAGTGTAAACCTAAAAAAGCTTCGGTGTAGAGTTTAAATACTGATTATTTTTACCTCTGGTAGGGGAACTATGAATTTACCTCCAGAAGAGAGGTATTCTCTTTCCCGTTCTAAAAATTCAGGAAGGAAGTGCCATGGGAGAACCAAGAAGTAGTCAGGGTTAGCTGCACGTGCCTCTTCTTCTGAAACAATCGGTATATGAGTGCCGGGGGTTAACAGGCCCCATTTGGCAGGGTTCCTATCAGCTGCTGCGACGATAACATCGGAGTGAAGTCCGCAATACTGAAGAATCGTGTTTCCCTTTGTTGATGCTCCATAGACATAAATGGTTTTGCCAGCATCGTGTTCTGATAGGATAAGAGTGCGGAGGTCATCACGGATTTTTTCAATACGCTTCGCAAATGATTTGTAGGGAGCACTTGTGTTAAGAGCAAGTTCTGCCTCGCTTTTTCGTAACTCCCGAACATGTTTTAATCCTTCGGATGTGGGGGATGAACTATTTGTATGTTGAACATATAAACGGAAACTCCCGCCGTTGATGTCATTTAACTCTACGTCGACAATTTGAAGAGAATTTCTGGAAAGCAATGCCTCCAAAGGACCCAACGCATAATATTCCAAATGCTCGTGGCAGATTACGTCGAACGCGTTCCATTTTAGCATTGCTGCCAGATAATGTTGTTCGAATATCCAAATACCTTCTGTATGAAGGATAGCTTTAATGTCTCTGACAAAGCTATTTGGATCCTCTAAATCATAGAACATCGCTATGCTTGTAATCACTTTTGCCAAGCCGTTTGGGTTAGCCTTTGCAAAACTTGATCTACTAAAATAATCTGTTACTATTTTGATATTAGTTCGGTTGAAGTACCGATTAATCGGTTGATTTCCTATATTCTTCGCAGGATCTATCCCAATAAGCTGAAGGCTTGGTTTCGTATAAGATCGTAGCAGAGTACCATCATTACAACCAATATCAAGCACTACATCGCCTGCATTCAATTGAACCATCTGCTCTGCTTTATGTGCGATGCCAGCAAGATGGTTTCTCATTGTTTGATTTATGCCCGAACGATACCAATAATCGGAGTACAGAGCGTCTGGGGGTGTACTATGCCTAAGCTGGACAAGGCCACATGCTTTTTTGTTCAATTCAGGACTGCACCGTACTAAATCTAGTGGTATACGAGGGGGGTCTTGGTCTGGAGATCTAACAGGAGCAGATCCTGTGCATTGCTCACCTAAGGATAGGACGGGTGTCAACTTTGAGCCGCAAATTCTGCAATTATGGCGTATAGTTGTACTCAAATTATTTTTAATCATACTCATTGCCGCCATTCGTTAACTATCATCTTAATTCCTTCTTCTAATATTACTTTTGGCGTCCAACCGAGCAATCTTTTTGCTTTTTCATACGAACCTATCAAGCAAGGTATGTCATTGATTCTCTTAGGTCCATGACCCCATACAACATCTCCTCCAAAGCCTATGATTCTTTTTGCCATATTTACTAGTTCTGATACGGAGGTGCCTTGTCCCGTACAGAGATTGAGCGTTTCACCTAATATTTTCTCATAATTTTGCAGGCAGGCGACATAACCGTTCACATGGTCTGTTATGAACAAAAAATCACGTATCGGTTTGGGATCTATCAATTCCACTTTCTTTCCTTTTAGCATTTGATCAATAACAGACTCTAATACAGTTCTACGTTTTATCACGCCATACGTATTAAATGGTCGTAGAGTAATGCCCGGAAAGTTCCATGTTTTATTCATATATCGAAGATAGAGCTCACTACTGATTTTTCCGACCGTGTATGGACAGGTAGGTTTTAGTTCAGCTTCTTCTGTCAACGGAAAACTTTCATGAACACCATACACGTCACAGGAGGAAGCTAGCATAAAACATTCGAGTTTAGGCACCCTCCTGCGTGCGGCCTCAGCTAAATTCGCGCTTCCGATTAGGTTCGTCCGCAATATGTCCTCAAAATTGTTATAGTTGTAGTCACTCCGAGTAGCTATTGCAGCTAAATGAATTATTACATCTGGCCTAACCTTCTCTACAGCCAATTCTACAGATGAATAAAGACTAATATCTCCATAAAGTATTGGAACTGATGTTTTAAGACCATGAGAGGAAGAATACCTAGCAAAACCATAGACCTCGTACCCCAGTTCAATAAGCTTCTTGCTCAAATGAGAGCCTATAAAACCAGTTATCCCTGTGATTAGAACCTTCATTCAATCACTCTCAATAATGCCGATGACTAATCCATTAGCATAAGGAAAGGGAAGCCCAAATTTTACCTCGCAAACATCTTTCCAATCGACTTCTAGATAGCTATTATAAGAAACTCTCTTTAGATAATACTTTCTCGTAAAAGGCATTTTGCCTTTCCTTAGCAACTTATCAATATGGCTATTGTATCCTAGAGGTAGGGTAACAACTATTCTCCCTCCGGGAGCAAGACACCTTGTTTTTAAGTTTTCTATCGCATGCAGAATTTTAAGCGGGTTTTTTGGCTTTTCATCCCAACCCACGTGTTCTAAGGTTGAAATGCTCACGATTAAACCATATTTCTTAGGCGGCTGGAAATTGACTACGTCTTGGTTGATTACTCTAGAAGCTTTTTCATACTTATCTAGAATGTCATGTTGAACAGGAAAGTAGTGAGAAAGTACATTACCCACTTCCAAAATACTCCCTTCCTGATGCTTCTTTACAATTTCCCAAATTATAGGAACTTCAACAGATCGTTCATTTTCCCATGTACGTCCATACTTATGATAAAAATAATCATAAATTCGTCCTTGAAACGTAAAGCTTTTCGGTTTAAACATTTTGTAATAGTAGCACTTTATAGTGTCACTTATTAGCATATCAACAAACACCTTGATTCCAGAATGAACAACAAAACGAATTCCTCTCTCCTTGTAAGCCTCTCTAACTCGTGTTGAAAGCCTTTTCACGCGAGGAGTTCTCAACCTCTGAATCATTTTTTAAACAATCCTATTTCAGTCGTAATAAGCTCTTCGAATTTATTTGCGATTAGTTTTGAGTCATGTTTCTCTTTGATCGTTTTCAATGCATTTTGTCCTAGTTTATTTGATAAATCCGAATCATTCAACAACAGAAGCAATTTTTCAGAGATATCCTGAACATTAGGCTTGGCTAATACACCATTGTATCCGTTTTTAATGATAACCCTGTTTCCCTTGATGTCGATTGCTAAAACAGGTTTACCTGCAGCCATGTATTCTAATATTTTAAGACCATACACAGATTCCTCTATCCCGCTTCTTGGCCAAGGATCTACGCAAACATCACAAGAATAGATTAAAGAAGGTATAAGAGAATATGGAAGCCAAGGTAATAATATCACGGATTCTTTTAAATTCAGCTTTTGAATCAGGTCTTTTAGATACTCAATATTTCCTGTATGTGGACCTGCAAGAACCAATTTTAAATTTTCAGCCCTTATCTTATTAAATGCTTTTAATAATAGATCCAGTCTCCTATATTCTAAGAGTGAGCCCATATAAAGTATCAGCTTGTCGCTGATGGGTAAATTCAGCTCACTTCTTACGTTTCTAAACCTAAACTTTTCTAAGTTTATCGATGTTGGAACCAAATATACCTCTTCACCTATTTCTTTTTGGAAATATTGTTTCCAGCCCTCTTCAATTGCTACCACTAACTCAGATTTCTTTAATACAAATCTTCTCAAAAATCTTAAGAAATTCCTTACATATCTATTCGCTATTCTTTCAAGTATCGCTTCTCTACAGTAAATCACTAAAGGAATTTTCAAAATTCTACTTATGATATAGAAAGGAATAGAGATGTTAAAGACAGAATCCGCAATTAAAATGTCGGGCTTTATCCTTTTGACTTCTTTCATCAGAAACAAAATGTGAAATATGAAAAAAAGTCTATTCCGACGCAGGCGATTCCAGAAAGGCTCAATGTCATAATATTTAAGATTCTTTTCATCCTGCAATTTTGAAAGCAAAAAAAGATGAATCTCGTGCTTTTTTCTTAACTCCCCTATCAGATTAAAAATGTCCAAATTGGCATAGCCACGTTCTGCAAGGCAATAAAAAGCGCCAACCATTCTCATGTTGCTACCCCGTTCTATTCACCTCAAACTGAAAAACATTCTCGTATAAATAGTTTAAAGCAGCTAAAGCTTGTCGACATTAAAGAATTTTAAGGTCTCTATAACCCTTCAGCAACGTACTCGCGCACGCTTTTCGGTGATAGCTCAATTTGCCGAACTTAGAAAATACTTAAAGTCTTTTTCTCCGAGAAAACCACATGTGCTCAGCCTAAAAAATCTACCTATTTTCCATTACCTCCCGTATTACACGATGTAACGCTTGTTTCCTTTTCTCCATAGGAAACATAGTTAACATACGTTTTCGAGCTTTTTCTCCAAGAGATTGAGAAGCATCCAAGGCCTCTCGAATACCCTTAACAGTCGCACTTATGTCACCATAGGGCACATAAAATCCACAGTCGCCCACAGCCTCTCTTATACTAGAAATTCTCGAGGACACAACTGGTATGCATTCGCAAGCCATAGCCTCCCCCACGGCACCACCAGACATTTCAGACTCGTGATATGAAAGCTGACAATAAACCTTCGCCCGTTGATACCACTCGACTAATTTTTCCGTTTCAACAAAACCCGTAAAAGTAACATTACGAGGCGCTTTTGCCCTCAAATAATTAATCGAGTCATCAACGTGTTTGCCTATAAGAACAAAACTAACGTCAGGAAAGAATTCTGCGGCAGATAGAAAAGTTTCCAGCCCTTTCCGTTTGATAAAAGACCACGTTATTTTGGATACAGTCATTACAAGTTTTTCCTTTTCCCAGCCTGGACGGAATTTTTTTGTGTCACAAGGCAGAGGGACAACATTCACATTAGCTTTTTTGGTTATACGGGAAATCTCTTTTTCTTTTTGATAACGGGAGACAGATAATATTTTTGTAGCGTGCTCCAAAACAAATTTAACCATTCTCGCACGCAACGGATTCAACATTTGACCATAGTTTATCTTTGGCTCTTTAGCAACATCATAGCCTCCAGTCACGACAATTGTCTTTTTGCCAAGGAAAAGGGATAAAAACACTACGATAAACGTGCTTATCTTGATAAACCACACATAGATAATATCAGCAGAGATAAATTGTCGAAGTAACTTAAACAAAGTAGGGAAGGACCTGTCTTTCATTTGCAACGTTTCTACATGAAAGTCGGATAACAATTCAAAGTCTCTACCAACCCATGAAGTGGACACATGCCCGATAAACAAAATTTTCAAGAGTGAAGCCTCGCTTTTAGGCATCCCATTAGAGAGAGAGCGCATATCGTACCCTCGTATCTTTTTCTTCAAATCGCTTTATTACGAGTTTCCCCCGAGTCACCAGCATAACAGATGTTCCCAGAAACCCTTAAACCTTCATCTACCGCCCAATTGTCTTCAACAATAATATATTCGCGCGCGCTTGATCCACAACGAACACCTCCTAGCTAAACATGAGATATGATAAACTTCCATTTTCCACTCTTCGTTGGAGAAATAAAATCCACAAACTCAAACCTTATTTCCACACCTTCCCCTATAACATCCTCCAAAATCTTACGCAACCGCTTTGTATCCTCATCTACATAGGTCTCACCCTTTATCACCCTAACCAGCAACAAATCATCCCTATCCTGAACAAGCTGAAACTGCTTAAAATCGAAATCCTTGAAAACCAAAGTAAGCGAAGGCCCAGACAACACCGCACCATTACTGAACCGCAACATATCCGTTGTACGTCCCAAAATCTGCTTCATTAAGGGCAGTTTTCTTCCACAAGCAAACCACCAGCCTCCTTTCACTGGTGGATTATTTCTTTTTAAGAACAGTATTTCGTTATCATCGTTTACAATCATAGCTTCAACACCTACAATAGGCATTAACAATATGATTTTGTCGTAAAGTGATTTTTCAATCATGTTCCCTTTCCACCTTTATTCAATTTTCCTATTAGCATATACATGATTAATATCTAACCACATTATAGTGTACCCTTTATCTTCGAACCACTTTGCTATGCGCCCTTTTTGTTCTAAATTATGCACTTCTACAACCCATCTTTTTATTTTTGCTAAAACTTCTTTGCTTCCTTCTAAAACTTCCCATTCTGCACCTTCAACATCTACTTTAACCAAATCAACATTATCTTCCCTCTTTAACAACGTATCAAGAGTAACCGTTTTAACCTGTAATCCTTCAACGTTTAGATTTGTACTCATTAAAGTATGGGCACCACAATGTTCACCATAAAATAATGTTGCAATTCCATTCTGGCCTGATACTGCACATTGCAAAAATTCAATATTTTTAACTTTAACATTAGCTACGTTCCTTTTTAAAAAGGACATATTTTCTGGACTAGGCTCTATAGCAATAACTCGTTCATAATTTTTACCCAACAATACCTCGTATCTTCCTAAATTAGCGCCTACATCAACAAACAATTTGCCTTTTGTTCTATACAAAAACTGTGAAACTCCAGTTTCATGCCTATAAGGGTCCGAGAATAGTGTTGACTCGATTTCTGCAACTAAGTTTAATAGATATTCATGCAATTTTAATTTGTTGTGCTTTATCTTTTTGCTAAAAATGTAAGGAATAAGAATAAAGCTGTGTTTTCCCAAGCGACGAATTAATTCAATTTGCATTCTTAATCTTTCTTTTTTCATATAGCCACCCCAACATCACATGAAATCTCAGATACAAAATCGACTTTGCCAGTATTTGAAAGATATTGTAATTCCTTGAAGCGAAATATCTTCCACTTTGAAACTGAACATATGGTTTGTCCTGAGCGTCTGCTGTGAGACAAACCGCGCCGACATCACGCAAATAAACACTTTTGTGCTTTTTGATTAAGCAGTTATGTAAATAAACATCTTCGCCGAAGACGACTTCTTCAAAACTACCATCCATGATCTTTTTTGGGCTTCTTAGTCTTTTAATTCCTTTATCCTCACTGTCAAGCCAGTATGGACGCCAAATAGCATATAATCCTGTGAATCGTATTGGGTAAACAAGATTGACTATTTTTTGTGTTATCATTCGCCATATCTTTTGTATTCCTTTATATGGATATTTTTTTGAACATGATACTAAACCAATGTTATCTTTGCCCACTAACTCAACTGCTTTAAGTACCTTTTTGTTTATAACTAAATCTGCATCAACTGTTAGTATCCTATCATACTTTGCTTTCCTAAAACCTGTACGCCTAACCCACGCTTGGTGATATTTGTATTCTGGGTCTCTTTCCACTTCAACAATCCTTGTAATATCCAGTGCATCACAAGCCACAGCCACTTTCTGGACGACCCGACGAACCTTTCTTGGTGTAGGCTTATCGGTGCAGATGATAACTTCGCTAGGGTTCACGGCATAGTACGATGGCAACGTCGTTGGAATGAGGTCTACCTCATCCTTAACCGGCACCACGATACTAAAATCTACTTGTTTACTTGCTTTTCGACCCATCGGTATGTTTTCTCCAATCCCTTTTGGTAGGTCACTTTTGGTTGCCAATTCAACTTCTTCTTGAGCAAAGTTATGTCTGCGTTTCTGCTTCTGACACCGATAGGCTTTGCCAAGTCATATTTTTTCTCAATATTCTTGCCACTTATTTTAATAATCATATCTGCCAATTCATTAATCGTGATCGCCTCATCCGAACCGATGTTTAATGGTTCCTTGCAATCGCTTTCCATCAAGAGTTTTGTAGCTTCCAAGCAATCGTCTATGTAAAGGAAAGACCGGATTTGTTTCCCGTTTCCCCAAATCGTAATAGATCCTCCATCTTTCGCCATAGCCACCTTTCTACATAGGGCCGCTGGAGCTTTCTCTCTCCCGCCTTTGTATGTTCCCTCGGGACCGTAAATGTTGTGATAGCGTGCTATTCGATTTTTTAACCCATAATCTTCCTCAAAGCTCTTGCACATAATTTCGGTGAAAAGTTTCTCCCAGCCATAAGGCGAGTCCGGTTGTGCCGGATACGCATCTAACTCTCTCAAATCGGCTACGTAAGAGTCATCTTTTTGCAATTCCTGTGGATATATACATGCTGAACTAGAGAAAAAGAACCTTTCTACATTGTTTTCTACGCAAGCCTTCAGTACGTTAGCATTGATTAGCACATTGTCGTGCATAACATCTGCTTTCACCTTGGTAATAAAACCGATTCCACCCATGTTGGCGGCGAAATTGTAAACCTGTTCCATGCCCCTTGTAACCCTGCGCACACCCTCTTCATTTCTCAAATCCACCAACACAAACTCATCGGCGCAACTTCTCACAAATTCAGGCTTTTTGATATCCACACCTCTAACCCAATAGCCTTCATCCTTCAGACATCTGACCATGTGGCTTCCAATAAACCCACCAGCTCCTGTTACAAGTATTTTCTTCACTTTTTCACCCCCACCCTAATCCATAAGCAACATACTTGCAGGGCAATTCCTTATCTCTCAACACTCGCCACACATCAATAATAACTTGGGCCTCATTAAAATCCTTAGCGTCTAATTCAGAAAACTCTGACCAGGGAACAGCTATAAAAACTATTTCGCCATCACGAACACACTTCTTCATGTTATCTGCAAACTCGACTCCCTTCAACTGGCGCTTAGCTTCCTCCGCTCCACACGGATCATAAATTATAACTTCATACCCTTTTCTTTGAAGCGCACGCGCAATTTCCAATGCTTGCGAACCCTCGGTCAGCGAAGTGTTCGGCTTGTAGGTTATACCCAAGATACTTATCCGTCTCTTATGGAAACCTTCAATTAACTGTATAGATCTAGAAATCTGTTCTTGATTGACCTTTTGTATGGCGTCACACAAGTAAGATGATGCGCCAAACTTGTCGGAAACCTTCTTGAAGGCAACGACGTCTCTAGGGAAGCACGGACCACCAAATCCCAAGCCTCCTATGAACATTTTCTTCCCAGCTATACGAGGGTCCAACTTCAGGATTTCCGATATGCAATCTATGTCACCACCAACTTTTTCACAAAACTCAGTAACGGTATTGATGAAGCTTATCTTGTTCACCAGCGCCAAGTTTAGCACGAACTTAGCGGTTTCAATGTTTATTATACTGCCGTGTATTATCGGGGTGCCGTTGGGAACAATTTTTTTCCAAACATTCTCCAGCTTGTTCCCCGCCTCCCTGTTAGACTCGCCAATCAAAACGTAATCAGGATGTTCGAACCCTTCTATCACATTTCCCAGCGCGATCATAGCAGGATTATAACAAATTCTTTTAATTTTGGATCTTACATGCAAACGGCTCAAAAGGGGGATTATTTTCCTGTTCATATCTGTAGGAGGAACAGTGCTGACCACCACTAAAACCTGATTGTCATCGGTGAGATAAGGCGCCGATTTTTTTAAAGCAGATTCCACAGCTTCTGAGCTATAACCTCCATTTTGCGTCCCAACAACTACAAAAACCACATCGCAGTTTCGGATTAAACCAAAATCAGTAGAAACCTCAAAATTATCATCATATTGTTCCAAATACTTCTTCACATTTTTTTCTGTGAAGTGCCCACGCTTCTTTATCCGATTCACAACTTCTGAACTTACATCTACCGCTTTCACTTCGAAATGTTTCGCCATTACAAGAGCCAACGGCAACCCCACTTTTCCAACGCCAACTACACCAATTTTTTCAGCCATAATGCTTCAACTCCCTTGGATTTGAGAACTGTAGAAAGATTACCCACCTACATAAGTTTTTTCACTCACTTTCCATCTTCACTGAACTGATCTAAAATAAGAACCGAGTATTAAAAGTCTTGACAAGGTAATTTTGTTCGACTCAATCTTTCCAACGAGTTTTTCGCTAATGCATAATTATCTTATCTTATCTTAGCAACAACAACAGCGCCACTTATCCATCCGCAACACCTTCAACTTTACGCGATATCAGCAAGTGATTTAAAAGTATTTAAACATAAATTCATACCAACAAAACTCAAACTACATACACGTGAAACACTTTGACGAAGAGCGAAATTAGACTGCAGTACTCCGGTTTCATAATATTTGCCACTAGACTGCTTAGCATAGCCACAGGCTTAGGTTTTACTCTCATGTTAACACGATCCATAACACAGCAACAATTAGGAATATGGTCTAACGTCAACGATATACTTGCCTATTTTGTGTTTCTTGCCGGTGCATTCCCTTTCTGGGCATTACGATTTGCAGCCAGGGATATGGAAGGATCAATAAAAACAGGTTTAATGGCAAATCTGACGGTTTCAATGATAGCCACCATAATTTATCTTCCAACAATTCCAATAATCATGTCATTGCTCCACATAAGCGAAACCTACATAATTATATACCTAATTGCCTCCATGCAAATAATTGAAAATCACCTTATAACAATGTTAGAGGCATGCTTACAAGCAAAAATGCCTCAAGCCGTGGGATATGGTTTAGTCGTTGAAGAATTTTGTAAAGTCCCGCTAGCCTATATACTTATCATTAAATTGCAGCAACCGCTCCTAGGAGCCTTACTTAGCATCATCATAGCTTACACTGTACAGATTGCCTACTACTTCAAACTGTTGTCTAAAGAACTGAAGCAACCCATTAAATGGAGCTATGTTAAAGAATGGGTGAAAGGCTCTACAATAAACATATACTATTCTGTAGGCGCCAGAATAGCAGCATTAGTCTTTATCATGCTGATCGCTTACAATCCCATAGCAGGCCCTGCAGCACGAGGACAATATCAAGCTGCTATGTACATTTCAAACATAATCATCTACTCTTCTTACCTATCTTTTGCATTATACCCAAAACTTCTTGCAGAAAATAGGGTTCAAGACATAACAACTTCATTAAAAAGTGTTTTAATGTTTGCTGTACCAATGACAGTGGGAGCAATAGCACTGGCAGACTCATACCTCATAATTCAAGCTCCAGCCACAAAAATATACTTGGTAGCAGTACCGATACTCATTATCCTGGCTGTAAATGCGTTTGTGCAAGTTATTTCTGGTTTCTTCCAGTCTGTACTTTTCGGACTTGAAAAGACAGATGAAAAAGCAAAAATACCATTAAGAAAACTCGTAAAAAGCCCGTTATTCAAGGCGTTAACTCTACCTTACGTACATTCCGCAATAGCATTGCCAACAACGTTCTATTTATTAACAAACTTCGCAAAAGACCAACCCATATCCGCAGCAATCTACGTGGGTATAATCGACACGGTGGCCCGTTCAGTAACTTTTCTAATCTTGTACATTATTCTATGGAAGATGGTTAAGATAAACATTCCATGGATGAACATTGTAAAGTATTCTGTCGCTGCCGCTTTTATGGCACTCTTTCTATTTCTTATTCCACACCCAACTGCAGCAACATTAATTTTTGGCGTAACAATAATAGCTGGAATTATTTATTTTGCGTTGTTAACTGTAATTGACAAGGAAGCAAGAGAATTAATTCGTTCTATCTGGCAAGAAATTAAATTCAAGTTTATAGACTGAATCTATGAATCATTGCTCCACAGTTCGAGGAAAAGTGCTTTTAAAGCTCTCACGAAAGCATCATAGTTTGTCCATAAGGCTGCAACTTTCTTTTTTCCATTCCTTCCAATAAGCAAAAAGCAGCTGCTCATCATCAATAATTATAAAGGTTGACAGATCCTCAACATTTGAAAGTGAATACTTGGCCTTTTTCAGCTTTATTTTTTCAATGAAAAAGCAACTTTTCGGGGAATAATTAGTTAATAGCTGGGCGTTTATGCTCCAATATTTGAAATACTTAGCGAGCGGATTCGTTGCCGTGGATTGGAGCTGCAATATTGCAGCAATCTATGAGAAAACTAACGAGGATTCTATCATCATAACAGTGATATGCAGCAGCGAACTTAGAACCCATGGTGAATAAGAGGAAGGCGAGCCGAAGATGGATCTGATCCTAAAATACGATCCAAAGGCAGACATCTTAGCAATAAAGCTTAAGAGGGAGCTGTAAAAAACGAGAAGCTTCCAGACAGCGACGTTGTCTTAGGATACGACGTGAACGGTGAACTCGTTGCACTTGAAATATGGGACGCCTCAAAAAGGGGCTTGCTGAAAGGCCTAACAGACCTCATATGCAAGAAGAAATTGTTGAAGCCCTCCTCTCAATCATTAAGCGAGTTTCATCTTTGCGACCAAAAATAAATAGCTGAATGAATAGCGAACAAACTTTAGAAAAACCATCCAGAAACTTTTAGTAGTACAAGAAGATTTAAGTACTACATTTTAGAAAAAGTACTATAGTGATAAAATTGGAAGAGGTTTCTGTAACAAGGAAGGGTCAGATTACAATTCCAGTAAAGTATAGAAGAAAGTATGGAATAAACGAGGGAACAAAAGTGCTGGTTGACGACGCTGAAAAAGGCATCTTTCTCAGACCTATCATGCGCCTAGAGGAACAAGCAGGAATCGACGCTGGAAAATATAACACTGAAGAACTGAAAAAATCACTAGACCGAGTACGAGAGGAATGGCGTTAAAGGTCATCTTAGACACCAGGTTTTACTTTTCATATTATAATCCTGAAAGCAGAAAAATAGCCGATTGGAGTAAAAGCGTCATCCAAAAAATATCCAAAGGACAAATTACAGCAGCTTCATCAGCCATCACCATTACAGAACTTTACAACACCATGGGAAAAATACTCGGAACAGACGCCATAAAAATAAGAATCGCCTCAGCAAAAAGCTCAAATATAAACATAATTCCAGTAACAGAGAACATAGCCGAACTTGCCGGAAAAATAACTCTGAATACACCCAAAATTCCTTTAGCCGACGCCACAATAGCTGCTACAGCCCTTATTCACGCCAAAGGCGTGGCAGTCACAGACGACGAACACTTCAAAACTATAAAAGGCATTAAAGTAAAATGGCTAAAAGACCTTTAGCCAAAATAACAAAGGCGCGAGGGCGATCGGAAGATGGATCTGATCCTAAAATACGATCCAAAGGCAGACATCTTAGCAATAAAGCTTAAAGAGAAAACTCTAAAAAACGAGAAGCTTGCGCGCGCGGTGCCCAAGTTTTTAACGTCCACTAATGTGCAGGAAAAAGGTTTTTATAGTGTTATGCCGCTACATAACTATATAGTGATAAGCTTGACGAAATATGCAACGATTTCGGTTCCCGCAGAGGTTAAAAAAGTTCTTGAGAAGGTTAAAGGTGGAGATGAGTGGGGCGAGTTTCTTCTCAAGCTCTACTCTGAAGTTAAAAGGTTAAAAAGTGAGAAGGCATTCAAACAACTTACAAACATTCTCACGGACGAAGACTTAAAAACCCTACTCGAATCTACCAAGGAATTTAGAGAAAGGTTCGCTCTCAGATGAACTTACTCGACACAGACATGATAATAGAGCTTCTACAGAAGAGAAAACATGAGGTTGGAGCTATTTCAACAATAACACTTATCGAGGTTTTGAGGGGGCTAGACGCCCAGAAAAGAGCAAAAGCGAAAGAACTACTCGAAGAAAGCTTCAACATACAAATCATAGACAACAAGATTATCGAAACCTACTGTAGCCTATACCAAAAGCTCCGAAATGAAGGTGTACAAATACCCGACGCCGACCTACTCATAGCTGCAACAGCCATTTCCAACAATATGACACTAAAAACGGGAGACAAACACTTCGAAAGACTAAAAACCTACGGCCTAAAGGTCACAACCTAACTACATATGCAACAAGCGCGCGCTCTTTCATGCAGCCTGAATAAGCATAAACAAAGCTTATCTTACAGAAAGCCCAATTTTTAGTCGACACCGACTGAAACATATTAGGACCATATTTGAATCATATATTAAACCCCTCCCCTAGAGTGTGCGCACACATGACGCAACCGTCTGAACCAAACATTGACAAGTTTGGGATATCATGGTCAGATGCAAAGACAAAAACTTCTTTTTTAGCATTATTAAGTATTTCATCGGCCTTTAAGCTGATTTGCTCTTCGCCCTCCAATATTTGAAATACTTAGCGCGCGCTAAAGCTTAACAACCTCTTCCATGCTCAAAACGTCTTCAGACGGCTCAATTGTCTCGACAAAAGCTTTCCGCCTCGCCACGACAAACCTACAACGCTCAAGCTGCTTGTTTATGGCTCAATAGTACTTACTATTGCGCTGGACTTAGCACTTACTATAGTACAGCCACAAAGCTGCCTCATAATGGCTTGGTACGTTCTCCAAGCCAAATGTTCAACATAAAACGACACACTTGTACTAAACCTAAAAGCATATGTCGAGTTACTTTCTAAAAGGGTAAACATAAGCCAAGATGAAGCGAAGCTAGCGCGCGCTAGGGGTTTCCTTCGCCCGATGCCTGTAAAATGAACGAGTGTAAGAATG
>Ga0315296_10000933_pt1 | contig 25954 bp, 21 predicted proteins | sample YL17G14_18_MG_FD_203921 | JGI IMG/M metagenome (GOLD analysis project Ga0315296, IMG submission 203921) | Sediment microbial communities from Yellowstone Lake, YNP, Wyoming, USA - YL17G14_18 | ecosystem: Environmental > Aquatic > Freshwater > Lake > Sediment | place: USA: Wyoming | collected... | reverse complement strand
CGCCGGCTGGGTGATCTTGATAGGCGCCAGTCTAAGCTTCGTCGGCCTCGGCGCGCAGCCCCCCACTCCTGACTTGGGAACAATGGTCTCCGATGGTGCGAAGTTGCTGCCTGAGCAGTGGTGGATCGCGATATTTCCCGCATTGACCATAGTGCTCGTCATACTTGGCTTCAATCTGTTGGGCGACGGCGTGAGAGACATGTTCGCAGCGGAGATGGTCTAATGGCAGAACAGCTGTTAGAGGTCAAGGACCTCTGCGTCAACTACAAAGTCTACGAAGGATTGCTGAGGGTCCTAAACGGCGTTTCCCTCAGTGTCGGCGCAAAAGAGAAAGTGGGAATAATAGGCGAGTCTGGCTGCGGCAAGACGACCACCATGAAGGCCGTAATGAGAATCTTGGCCACCAACGCCATAGTCCCCAGCGGGACGATAGCGTACAAGAGTAATGACCTCCTGAAGCTTGGAAGACAAGAGTTGATGAGGCTGCACAGGACGAGCATGTCCATGATATTCCAGGATCCAACCGCCGCTCTCAACCCGGTCTTCAAGATAGGAGAACAACTAAAGGACATAGTACGCTACTCCGAATTCACGAGCAATGCACCGACCAGACAAGAAGTGAGAACGAAGGCGGTGGAGCTCCTGAAGAGCGCCGCTCTTCCCGAGCCCGAGAGGATCCTGGATAGTTACCCGTTCCAGTTGAGCGGGGGCATGAGGCAGCGAGTCTGCATAGCAATGTCCTTGGCCTCAGCCAAAGATCTGTTGATCGCCGACGAGCCAGGCACGTCTCTGGATGTCACAATAGAGGATCAGATCATGAGGTTACTGAAACAGATAGTCGAAGACAGAGGCCTCTCGGTTATCCTGATAAGTCACTCGATAGGTGCGGTCAAAGGTTTCGTCACCAAACTGTACGTCATGTACGCGGGTACGATGGTAGAGGAGGCTCCCACCGACGAGCTCTTCTCCAATCCGGTGCACCCCTACACGCAGAATCTCTTGAAAGCGGTGCCGAAGCTTACAGGTGGAGGGGTCCCCGAGGGGATCGCTGGCAGGATACCTAGCTACCTAACGATCGGTGACGGATGCAGGTTCGCCTCAAGATGCAGTTCTGCCAAGGAAAGTTGCCACGCCCATGCGCCCCCCACTTTTGACATCGGCAACGGTCACAGGATAGCATGTTTTCACTACGGTGACATTTGATGTCTGCAGAGGAGATAATGATCGTTAAAGGTCTCAAGAAGTACTTCAAGACGACGCGGGGGATTGTAAAGGCCGTTGACGATGTCTCATTTTCCGTGATGAAGAACGAAACCTTCGGTTTGGTGGGCGAATCCGGGTCGGGGAAGAGCACCGTGGGCCACGTCGTTATGGGAATCTACGGGCCGACCGCCGGAAGCATCACATTCATGGGAAACGACATATCCATGGGCGTAGGCAGACGGGCGAAGGAACTCAAGAAACGACTTCAGATCGTCTTTCAAGATCCCGCATCCTCCCTGAACCCCAGGAGGACCATAGGGCAGATCTTGGAACTGCCTCTTCGGGTCCACCGACTCGCGCCAGAGGGAAAGTACCGCGAGAGAGTTCTCGAGATCATGGACCTCATTGAGCTACCCCGAGAGTTTGCTGAGCGATACCCGGGCGAGCAGGGTGGGGGCGAGAAGCAAGCTGTGGCTATTGGTAGAGCCTTGGCCACCGGGCCAACCTTCATCGTGTTGGACGAGCCCACGTCTGCGTTGGACGTGTCGATCCAAGCAAAGATCATCAACATGCTCATGAAGTTCCAGAAAGAGTTCGACCTGTCATACCTGTTTATCACCCATAATCTCAGCCTGATGCGGAACGTCGCCCAAAGAGTGGGAATTATGTACTTGGGCAAAATCGTGGAGCTGGCTGGTACGCCAGAATTCTTCAGCAATCCCCTTCATCCATACACTAAGATGCTGCTCTCAGCCGTGCCGGTGATCACACCTGAGGAGGAAAAGCTGAAGCCCGAGAAAGTTACGAGCACGGGAGAGATTTCCGGAGCTCTGAATGTTCCGCCTGGCTGCAGCTTTCATCCGCGGTGCCCGTTCGTGATGGCCGTGTGTAGTAAGGTGGTGCCTGCTCAGACAGAAAACAAGAAGGGCCATTACGTTGCATGTCATCTCTACAATCAGGCTTAAGTGCCAAGTGACTTAACCCGAGATAATCGAAAGCTGGAATTCGAGACATGGCGACTAAGATTATGTTCATTAATCCGGTTGGGACGGCCGCGTTCGACGACCACATCACGTCGATCTTAGACAAGGTCCGCAGAAAAGACGTGCAACCTACGGTGGTACACCTGCCCAAAGGTCCAGATCACCTCGAGTACCACTACTACGAGCACCTAGTCACTCATGACATGCTAAATGAGATCAGGAGAGCAGAGGCTGAGAAGTTTCACGCCGTCGTCATAGGCTGCTTCTACGACCCTGGACTAAGAGAGGCGAGAGAGCTGGTAAGCATTCCAGTCATTGGCCCAGCTGAGTCTACGATGCTTGTAGCCTGCACTCTCGGACACAAGTTCTCCATCCTAGTTGGCAGAAGAAAGTGGATACCTAAGATGGAGAGCAACGCAAGGCTATACGGCCTTGGGGATCGGCTGGCCTCCATCAGGCCCTTGGGGATAAGAGTGACCGAAATGCTCGCGCAGCAGAAGAAGCTGAAGGAATCAACCGCAAGGGAGGCTCGGGCAGCAGTCGAAGAGGACGGGGCCGAAGTGATCGTGATGGGCTGCACGGCCGAATCAGGGTTCGCCGACGAACTGAGCAGGGCGCTAGGTGTTCCGCTGTTAGATCCCGTTATCACGTCGTGGAAGTTCGCTGAGATGCAGGCGGACATGTACTCCACGTTAGGGATCTCTCACAGCAAGGCCTACGGCTACGAGAGCCCCCCGAAGGATGAGGGCTGGTTATAGGACGCAGGTTACTCTTCCACGAGGACCCAGAACACGACACAGGTTTTCCCTTTCACGTTCTCGACGAAATGCCTGGTTCCTCTGGGATTGTAGAGAACATCGCCCTCCTCCAAAACCAAAGTCTCGCCGTCTGCGTGAAATGTGCAGCTCCCGGATACGACATAAGAGATCTCGGATTGACGATCATGTAGGCTGTGCGACTCGCTGGGTAGTCTCTGACCCGACAGAATGGTGGCCGTCCCGAATTGAATGCGAGGGGCTTCCCCTTCCTTCACGAAGTATTCTACCGTGCTCCTCGGCAGATTTCCTCCTTTGAAGTGCAGTAGTTTCGAACTCGGATTTCTCATCGACCGATCGACCAAGCTGATAATCTCGCATGAAGCCCAGATATGTTCATCGCAGGAGTATTGGCCTGCATAGTACAGGCTTAAATGGAAAAAGGCTGCCACCCAAGGGAGCATGATCGTAAGAGCTGCAGTAGACGTAGGCGGCACATTCACTGACGTTTGCGCGCTCGACGAAGATACCGGAGAATTGATTTTCATCAAAGACTCGACCACTCCAAAGGACTTCTCAGTAGGTGTGATGAACACTATCAGAAAGAGCGGGGTCGAAGGTGACAGAATCAAACGCTTTGTGGCTACTGGCTCAACCATGGTAATTAACGCGATAACGGAGAGAAAGGGCGTAAAGACAGGTCTCATAACTACGAAAGGGTTCAGAGACATCTTAGAGATCCAAAGATCCAACCGCACAGACATGTACAACTTCATGTACAAGAAGCCCGAGCCTCTCGTTCCCAGATTCCTTAGGACGGAAGTACGAGAAAGAGTAGCAGCCGACGGCTCTGTCATCGAACAACTGCACGAAGAAGACCTTCAGGAAATATCTTCTCTGTTCAAAAGAGAAGGCGTTCGTTCAGTTGCCATCTGTCTCTACAATTCGTACGCAAACGCAAGTCACGAGGAAAGATGCGCAGCCAAGATCAAGGAACTTTTTCCGGGCGTGTACGTGTCGACCTCCGTATCGCTCTCTTCCGAGTGGAGGGAATATGAGAGGACCAACACAACCGTCACAAATGCATACATCCAACCAATAGTCGACAGCTACCTCCGCAATCTCAGAAAAGGTCTCAAAGATCTAGGCGTACAGGCCGACCTTTTCGTAATGCAGTCGAACGGTGGAGTATCCTCATTCGAACAAGCGATTGCCACTCCTGTATTCCAAGTGGAGTCAGGTCCTGCAGGTGGAGTCATCGGGGCAGCGGCCGTAGGAACCGCAGCTGGAATGCGGAACGTGATAGCTTTCGACGTAGGCGGAACCACGGCGAAGACTTCTCTCGTTGATGACGGCAAGGTCAGAATAAGTCCGGAGTATAATCTCGAGAAGACGCCATTCTTCGCAGGCTATCCCCTCAAGGTTCCGATAGTCGACATTGTGGAAATAGGAGCCGGCGGGGGAAGCATAATCTGGGCAGATGAGGTTGGATCCCTCAGAGTCGGGCCGATAAGCGCGGGTGCGGACCCCGGGCCGGCGTGCTATGACAAAGGTGGAGAAAGGCCGACACTCACAGACGCTTTCGTTCTCACCGGTATCATCGATCCTGGCTACTTCCTGGGCGGTGACATCCGCCTGCGCAAGGACCTTTCTGAGAAGGCCTTGAGGCCCCTAGCCAAACAGCTGAGTTTGCCGCTCAATGAGCTGGCACTGGGAGCAATCAGAATCGCCGACGCAAACATGATCAACATGATCAAGCTGGTATCTGTCAGAAGAGGCTACGACCCAAGGGATTTCGCGCTAGTCGCGTTTGGTGGTGCGGGCCCAATGTTCGCCGCCGACTTAGCCCGCGACCTCGGCATAGGAACTGTGATAGTCCCACTCGTCCCGGGAGTATTCTCAGCGTGGGGTATGCTGCTCACGGACCTGAGACACGACTTCGTCCAGACGAAGGTTATCTCATTCGACGAAGGCAGCTTGACCCAATTGAACTCCATTTATGAGAAATTGAGACAAAAAGCGACTGAAATCCTAGAACGAGAAGGCGTGAAGAAGGAGGACGTATACTTCAGACCTTCTCTGGACCTAAGGTACCTTGGGCAAGAGCACACCGTCAACACGCCGGTTGACTCAACTCCGCTGAAGAGCACCGACATTCAGAAAGTCAGGGACAGATTCGATAGGCTGCATCACAAGCAGTACACATTCAGCTTGAAAGATCCCTTAGAGGTCGTCAATACTAGACTGACTGCATACGGCCGCGTAAAGAAGCCCAAAGTCAAGCCGATGAGCAGATCCAGATCTTCGCTGTCGAAGGCAAGGAAGGGAGAGCGTGCCGTCGGATTGCTCGGCGGACAATACCGCGCCAAGATATTCGAAAGGTCACTACTTCCACCTGGCGCCAAGATCGAGGGGCCAGCTGTCTTGGAAGAGAAAACGGCGACAACACTCGTCGGGCCTAAAGACGTGATGACAGTTAACAAGTACGGGCATCTCATCATCAAGGTGAAGAAGGGGGCCGTTTAGATGCCAAAGACAGACAGATTCACCCTTGAGATAATAGGCAGTAGCCTCGTTTCGGCAGCAGAAGAAATCTTCGCAGCCTTCGGAAGAACAAGCAAAAGCCCCGTAATCTACGAAGTGCTCGACTACGCCTGCGGCATCACAGATGCGAAAGGTAGACTGATTGCCCAAGCCAATGGAGTGCCAGGTTTCCTAGGAATCCTCGACATTGCGGTGAAGGATGCGCTGAAGAAGTTTGGGCCAGATGGCTTCGAAGACGGCGACATAATCGTCATGAATGTGCCACACACCCACGGAACTCACCTTAACGACGTAACACTGATCATGCCGGTCTTCTACAAGCACAAGCTCCTCGCATTCTCTGCCAACAAGGGACACTGGTCTGAAGTGGGCGGCATGCACTTCGGCAGCTGGACATCAGATGCGACAGAAATCTACCAAGAAGGATTGCAGTTCCCCGCGATCAAGCTGTACAGTAGAGGCAAGCCGAACAACGATCTTTTCGATCTGATCCGATGGAACGTCAGAACCCCGGACATGACCATGGGAGACATGGAAGCCCAGGCAGCGTCTCTACGGGTCGGCGGCAGACGAATAGTCGAACTATGCGAAAAGTACGGTCTGAGTGCCGTAGAGGAGTACATAGAGTGGGGCATACAACAAGGGCGTCTCATGACCAAGAAGAAACTTGAGGAGCTCCCGCATGGAAGATGGGAAGTTGAAGACACAATCGACGATGACGGAGTATCCGACAATCCAATTCCAGTGAAGGCGGCTGTTGAGATATCCAACGATAAGTTCCTTGTGGATCTGACAGGTTCAGGGCCTCAAGCAAGGGGATCCATCAATTCGCCATACCCTGCCACGCTATGTGCTGCCAAAGCAATAATGAAAGCCGTCATTGATCCACACGAGCCCGTGAACGAAGGAAACTTCGAGCAACTTCAGCTCATAGCTCCTGAGGGAAGCGTATTCAACCCGAAGTATCCGGCCCCTACCTCCACCTACTGGGAGGCCATGTCATTCGTCACGGACATTGTCTGGAAAGCTCTCGCGCCCCATATGCCGGACAAGCTTACAGCCGGACATTTCCTCAGCGTCTGCGCCACAATTGTAGGAGGAATCGATGACAAAACGAAACAACCCTTCGCCATAGTGGAACCCCAAGCAGGAGGCTGGGGAGGAGGTCTAAACAAAGACGGTGAGAGCGGCCTCGTCTGCAGCGGCGACGGAGAGACCTACATAATGTCGAACGAAGTCATAGAAGTGAGACAGCCTATCAGGGTAGAACAGTACTCGCTCAACGTTGAGGACAGCTGCGGCCACGGCACGTTCCGAGGAGGTTTCGGTCTGATAAAGGATTACAGGATACTTAACTCCGAAGCTTCATTCACCGCGTCATTCGGCAGATCTGTATATCCATGCTGGGGAATGGAGGGCGGTCAGAAAGGCACCGCGAACTACTTCATCCTAATGAAGCAAGGGCAGGAACCACGCAAGACTAGGAAAGTTGCCGCCGAAGTCATGAAGAAGGGTGATCTGATCAGACTCAAGACGGGCGCCGGAGGCGGTTACGGTAACCCATTGGCAAGAGACGTGCAGCGCGTAGCGTGGGACGTAAAGAACGAGTACATATCGAAGCAGGACGCCGAACGCATATACGGAGTCGTCTTCAAGAAGGGCTCTATAGACCCTGACATGGACGCGACGACCAAACTACGAGCGCGGTAGAACATGCAACAGGAGCTGTCCATGCCGATTGCTTCGATGATTTGACCGACTGAAGTTCCTAGACTGTTCGTTTGCGGAATCGCTCTCGAAGGAACGAGTCTAGTTGTTGGATATGTCTATCGAGCCTTTCTCTTTGACAGAGCTTGGGGATTGACGGGATGCTTCGGGGATTGGCCTGTTAGTATTCTCCCGGCCTCCATCGCTGCATGGTCCTGAAGCCTTGATGATGACTGCTCAGAGTACCACCCGATGTGCGGCGTTACGATGACATTCTCCAACCTGAGAAGGGGATCGTCGCTGCTCGGCGGCTCCTTTGTCAGAACATCGAGGCCCGCTGCCGCGATTTTGCCGTTTCGAAGTGACGTGATCAAGGCCTCCTGATCCATGACGGAGCCCCTCGAAGTGTTGACCAAGATAATGGAGTCCTTCATGGATGCGAATTCTTTCTTGCCGATGAGCTGCTTCGTCTCTTTGGTTAGCGGTACGTGAATGGATATTATGTCAGAAATCTTCAACAAGTTGTCGAGGTTCGTCGGTTTAGCTCCAAGTTTCTCCATCATTTGGTGAGAAACGTACGGGTCGTAGGCGATCACCTGTGTCCTGAAGCTTCGCATCCTTTCTGCCACCTGTCTTCCGATGTTGCCAAATCCGACAATCCCAACAGTTTTCCCGTCTAGACTGTTGATGGGCCTGAACTTCCTCCAGTTCCATTCGCCAGCCCGGGTCGATGGACCGATTCGATGTAGCTTCCGAAACAATGCAAGAATGAGAGCCACTGCGTGATCTGCAACTTCAGCGGTCATGAAATCGGGAACGTTGCAAACGACCACACCTTTCTCTGTTGCAGCGTTGACATCGATGTTGTCGTAGCCGATTCCATACTCCACCACCCCTACCAGCCGCGATGAAGCGGCGATCGCGTTCCGAGTTATGGGCGAAGCATCACACAGGATCGCGTGCGCATCTCTTGCCGCTTCGATGACCTGCGATTCGTTTGAGCAGTTGAACTTCTGAACGCTGGCACCGATTCTTCCAAGTATTGCTTGCTCTCTGTCTGCGTTCTCGAACGGGCTGTCTGTGATCACAACAACGAACTGCTTTGCCATAGGTTGTTCCTGAGTTCGAAGATCTCTTTCCTGGGTCGATTTAATGATTCTGCATGGATGGGCGGATGATAGTCAGTGTCGCAAGATCCGAACGATAATTCGGTCGAATCGTTTCGCAGGTTATACGCCGGGAGGCTCGCAAAGTCATGATTGGTGATGAGAAGAGTCGGTGCCGTAACAGCAATAAGCGAATGGACTAGCCGCGGCTCTGAAGCCTGGTGAGAACTCCCTCAAAGTCCTCTAGGACCGGTTGAATCTCAGGCACGTCGTCGATCCGCGCAACTGTCGGCTCAATGTCATTCGAGCCATGGCCTGTGATTTCGCATGCCACGACATCGGTAGCATCGATCTGTCCGTTTCGGAAGAGTTTGATCAGACCACCCAAGGATACCGCGCCGGTCGGCTCTGCGAATATGCCCTCCTTTTTCGCTAGCAAGATCTGCGCCTCGATGATCTCGTCGTCGCTGACGATCTCGACAAGTCCGTTTGTGTCTCGAATGGCTTTGTAAGCGCCCCCGGCGTCAATTGGATACCCATCAGATATCCCCGTAGCAATAGTGTTCGGGTTCTTCCACGTCTTGACCCCCTCAACTCCAATCTCGATTGATCCACCGCATTTTGGACAACTGCAGGGCGATCCTTGTGCGAATTCGGCCTTGCACCGGCCGCACCGTATTCTGTACAGAGATTTCATCGAGTGGATTCCTCCAACCAATGGCGTATGTTGTTTGCATTAGAATGATGAGTCCATTTCACCCTCGGAGACCGATCATCGTGTCTGTCAGCCGGAGATCGGGAGGAAGCTCTTCACGCCTTTTTCGTCAATCACAACCAGGATGGAACGGAGGATACCTTCGGTATACTCGCTGCCGGGGTTTATGCAGAATGTTCGCCCCAGGTTGTAGGTACCTCTTGACTCGTGAATGTGTCCGTGCATTCCGAGCAGAGGCTGATACTTGTCGATCGCTCTCCTAACGGCCACACTGCCCACATTGTCCATGACCACTTGTCCGCCGGAGACGACGGGTTTCAGGTTCTCATCCAGTTTTGGCGCAACATCCAGACTGGTTCCATGTGGAGGGCAGTGGAAATCGAAGACGCAGTTCTTCATGTTCTTGACCTGAGACACCATGTCATCAATCTTCTTCTCGAGCTCTTCCTCTGGAATATCCCTGGGGCAGTTCCAAGGCGTGATATTGCTGTACCCCGTGCTGATCATCTCGTGGTCTTCATCCAGTTGGACGACTTTGCCTTCAGGATTCACAACATAACCGGACTTGTTGATCACGTCGTCTATTACGAGCTGGTCGTCGTTTCCAGGCATCACGAAGCACTTTATGCCCGTTCCCTTGAGGCGTTCCTCGGCTATGTTTATCCAACGCGCGACAGTTTCGACCATTATCCTGGTGAAGAGTTCGTCCACTTTCTTGCTGTCGTGCTTGAGTTCCTGCACCTGTTCGGGGGAGGTTCTGTACGGGTAGAAGCCTGACGTGCGTATCTTCTTCTCCAAGCCCTGCACTTCGTCCGTTGACTTCGCGGTGAACTTAGTTCCCATGAATTCTGCGGTAAAGCTACCGTCGCTTTGCTGGACTAGGGGTATGATCATCTTGCCAGTTATGTCTCCGCCCATGACGATGGCATCGGCTTTGTGGATCTTACCTGCATTGACCCACTTCATGAAAACTGGTTCCGAGCCATGAGCGTCGGTTGCAAAGAGGATCTTGAACAGTTTCCCCATAGTCCTTCCGCTCGATTATCTACCTGACCACTTCTTCAACGTCTCTGTACCATTTCCTCTTGGTACCTACGCGGGCTCTCATTTTCCAACCGGTTGTCTTCGGCTCGCTCTCAATCCGTTCCACAAGTCGATCCGTCTTGGTCACGACATCGTTGCTGTCCTCTTCGGTCATAGATGAGCGAGCATAACCCTTGATCTTGCTCAGATTGGTGGTCACTGTGTAATAGAATCCCCAGTCCTTGGCGAGCAGTTTGGAGATGTATTGTGCGTTTATGGTTTCCATGTCCGAGTCTCCGATCTCGTGCTCTCTCAACAGTACAACAGTGTCGATCTTGTCCTTCTCATTCAACTCAACGATCTGCATCTTCTCCAGCAAGAAGTCCGCCAGAGTGATCGTCGGAGAATCGAATTCCAATCTGCCCCTGAAATCGAGCGTGTGACACATTTCCAGTTGGTCGAAGAATACGTCAGCCATTCTGCGATTTGTAGGGTCACTGTACTGCTGACGCATCATCCCAAAGTACGCGTTGAATCTGTCGTCTGATGTGTAACCTAGCTCCGTGAACAGGGGCTTGATGCCCGGGTTGAATTTGCTGTAAGTCATGAAGTCTATGTCGGTAAGCGCTCGCTTCATCGCCGTATGCAGGTGTTGGAACTTCGGGCAGTGTTTCTTAATCACCGTGGCACCCATGACTCTGATCACGATACTCTTCTCTTGTGCCTTCTCTACGATCCTGGTTGCTTCATCCGCGAAGTCGGACATGACAGCTGTGCTCAATTCGCGTGCTTCCTGGTGGTGTGGTGTCCCCACGTGGAGATGGGGATAGTAAAAAGGTTTGAGAGGAAACTGGCAACTCCGCGTCTTACAGTCGGGCTACTTTCGTTTCTTTGGCTTTTTCCCGTAGTGAGGCAGTATCTTGGTTTTGAACATCTCGACAGTTCGGACGGGGTCGTATCCCCAGTCGCCAAACAGGAAGTGATTCATGCCGACTTTCCTGTATTTCTCGATCAGCTCAATGAATTGGTTGGGGGATGAGAACAGACAGGTCTTTTCGAGTATGTCGTTATCGGTCAGTCTGGATGTCGAGGCTTCGATCTTTCGCGGGTCGCGTTCGTTGAAATTCTCCGGTATCAGGGAGCCAGCGCTTAGTCGGTATTTTGCAACGAGTTTCTTCATGTTGCCGTATCCTCCGTCGAGGTAAACGCATTTCTCGATCTGCGCTGGATCCTTACCCACCGACTTGGCAGCTTCCATGAAAACAGGAAAGACATTGTCGCGCAAGTGCTCAGGAGCGCCTGATGTCATGAGATGATCTGCGCAGAGTCCGCCGGTATGTGCTGATTTCGGACCGAATGCGGACCAGTAGATGGGGATGCCTTTCTTGGGTTTGTCGTAGCAGAATACTCCCTTGACGTTGAAGTATTTCCCTTCGAAGTCAAAGTAGTCGGGCTCGCACCAATACTTCTTCATCAGTTGAACTGCTTCAGCTAGGGTTTCAGCTCTCTCTCGCCAGCCGGGCCAGCGACTGATGAAGGGTGCTTCGTTGATCGCCTCGCCGGTCCCGACTCCAAGAATGACTCTTCCTGGGTAGAGTCTCTCCATCGTCGCGAAGGCTTGGGCGACAATCAAGGGATGATACTTGAACATTGGAACCGTGATATCACTGCCTACTGGAATAGCTCGGGTTTCGGCTGCTGCGGCAGTCAGCCAGACCCAGGCCTGCGGACAATGTGCATGAGTGTGGAACCACGGAAGGAAGTGGTCTCCGAACCAAGCGATATCAAAGCCAGCTTTCTCCGTTTTTTTCGCCACTTCGATCGAGTATCTGGGCTCGAACCAGGCTCCGACAGGACCGACGTCGTAACTTATCTTGAATCCCAACGCGAGCACGACTGCTCCACGTTGTTGGGATTGGTATGAAAGACTTTGACATATACTGTACCTTCTGTAGACGCGAACTCATAGTGCATGTTTTATACCGTGCTCGCAATAAACCAAGCACCGCAACCAGGGAGGAAAATTGGTTGAGTGAAACGTTTGCAAGAAGAGCATCAGGGCTTGTCAGAAGCTTAGGCTGGTGGGATAGTTTCGGCATTGGATTTGGCGGTGTCGTTCTCGGGATCGCCATGACCTCGTTCTACTATGCAATTCCTTCCACTCTGCCGAGAGTGGACATGGTCAATGGACTCCTGGTTCTCTTGGTCGTGCTCATCCCTTACCTGTTGGTCTACACGCAGCTCGCGTTTGCTATGCCTCGGTCTGGAGGGGATTACATCTACCTGAGCCGTATCGTTCACCCGGCAGTGGGGTTCATGCAAAGCTGGCTCGCGGTTTTCATCGTAGCCTTGAACCTTCCAATCTTCTCGGACATGATCACAAGCTGGTTATTGCCAAGCCTGCTAACTGATCTCGGATATGCCGAGTCTGCTGTAGCTTTGTCAGATGTTACCGTGCGCTTTGTCATCGACAGTCTGATAATGATCGTGTGCGCGCTGATGATCATAATCCCCCTGAAGACATATGCAAAGTCACAGACAGTACTGATCGTCTTAGCACTGATATCGCCCTTCGCTATGCTTGGTGCGCTCCTGATCGGACATGATGCTTTTGTCTCGATGTGGAACGCCGTCTCACCAATCGGGTACAACGCCGTAATAGAAACAGCCAAGCAGGCCGGCTACGTGAGGCCGGAGCCTGATCTAACACAGACACTTATGGCAGTACCCATACTCGGGTTCTATCTGCTCACAATTTGGCCCGTTCACGTCGCAGGCGAACTCAAGGATGTCCGAAAGAGCATCTTCGCAGGTCTACTCGGCGCGGTAATGTTTAGCTGGGTCGTCTTCACGGTCGGGGTCCCACTATACTTCGGGACGGTCGGCCTCGACTTCGCAAACTCGCTAGTTGCTATTGGTGCCCAGTCACCAGTCAGTCCGCCGCTTCTCAGCAGTCTCATAGGATACGTGTTTCACAATCCTGCACTCTCTGCAGTCATAGATATTGGGTTGATAGCTGGCGCGTTCGTAGTGATCCCACAGTCCATTCTGGTCATCACCAGGTGGATCTTCGCATGGGCATTCGACAGGGTCGCACCGATGAAATTTGCGGAAGTTCACAAGAAGTACTTCACCCCTTACGTGACCGCAATAGCTGTCTGGATCGCAGGAGAGTTCCTGCTCTTGCTCGTGCTTTACACGGGGATCGTAGGAATACTACTGAACGCAGCCCTAGGCTCCGCGATGTCATTTGTTCCAACGCTCTTGGCAGGGATGGTATTTCCTTGGCGTCGCAAACGGATATTCGACGCAGCACCATCGTTTACCAGGGCTAAGATTGGCGGAGTTCCGTGGATCACGATCTGCGGTGCAATATCAGGGTTCGGCCTCATAGGACTCATGGCACTGCTCCTCGCCAATCCGCAGCTCGGTTTTCCTGTGACGCAACAATCCGGAGCATTCATGATCGGATATTGGATTCTAGGGATTGTCTTGTACTACATTGCCAAGGCCTACAGAAAGAGTCAGGGAATCGACATCGAGGCAGCCTTCAGGGAAATACCGCCAGAATAGACCTTAGCGAACTTTTCTTCAATCCCCCTTTTTTACAAGTCGCTCCTCGCAAGTGTGTCCTTGCAGCCGAAGGAAAGACGGTGAGGTGACACACAGTGTCATTCGATAGAATCAGGAAAGAAGAAATCGACACCCCAGCGCTTCTTGTAGACCTAGATCTCATGGAAAAGAACCTCCTAACCATGGCGAGTTTCTTTCGCGGGAAGAAAGCAAGACTGAGAGCCCACACGAAAGTCCATAGGACCCCCGCGCTTGCTTACAGGCAGATCGAAGCAGGGGCACAAGGCATATGCTGCCAGAAAGTTGGGGAAGCAGAGGTAATGGCGAGCGCGGGAATAGAGGACATCATAGTCACAAATCAGATTGTAACGCCCGACAAGATCAACAGACTCGCAAATCTGGCAAAGCACACTGACATCGGCGTTCCGGTGGACAATCCGAGAAATGCAGACGACCTTTCGAGAGCAGCCTTGAAGGAGGGCGTGAGGCTGAAAGTCCTAGTCGACATCGACACGGGGGCTCAAAGATGTGGTGTCGAACCAGGGGAATCTGCGCTGAAACTAGCCCAACACATCAATGCTCTCCGAGGGCTTCGGCTAATGGGACTCATGTCATTTGAGGGGCATCTTTCGTGGATGGAGCCCAGAGATCAGAGAAGAAAAGAATGCGAGAAATTGGAGCATCTTCTCACGGACACGAAAAGGTTGATGGAAAACAAAGATATTGCTGTTGAAGAGATCTGCACGGGCACTACAGGAACATATGACGTAACCGGCAAATGCCCTGAAGTTACGGAGGCCAAGGCAGGAATCTACCTACTTATGGACAATAATTATCACCAACATGTTCCCGAATTTGATTGCGCCCTAAGCGTACTATGTACTGTGATAAGCGTCCCGTCCTCCGAGCGGATTGTAACCGACGCAGGTCTGACGTCCATCAGCAACGCCTACGGAGACCCTATAGTAAGGGACGGTCTCGGTCTGAAAGTTCACGAGCTACATGCCGAGAATACTGTCCTCAAAGTCGAGAGAGGACGCAGAATTGAAATTGGGGATAAGATAGAGTTCATTCCATCATACCTCGATGGAACAGTCAATATGCACGAAAGGCTCTACGCGATAAGGAACGCAAAAGTGGAGGCGACTTGGAGCATTTCTGGAAGAGGCAGATCTCGCTAACCTTCTACAGATGTTCAGACCAAAGACGGATGTAGACAACGTCAAGGCCCTCCACTGAAGCAACACCTGCGATCTTGGTCATATTCGCCGTTGCCACAATCACGGAGGAGATGACAAAGAAACTGTGATAAAACGTGACCCGTCTACCACGCTACGGCAAGGTCAAAACGTTTCGGGCAGAGACCTACCGGGATGTCAGATGATCTTCATCTCTCTTCCTATCTTCTCAAACGCTGCTAGAGCCAAGTCAAGGTCGTCTCGCGTTAGACCTGCGTTCATTATGGTGCGTATTCGAGCTTTGTCCTTCGCAACCATGGGGTAGACTATGGGAAACGCAAATACGCCCTCCTCAAGCAGGTTTGAACCCAACTTCCTTGCCACGCTGCTCTCTCCAACTATGATGGGTGTGATGGGAGTTTCACTCTTTCCTATGTCGAAGCCCAGGTCCCCCATTCTCTTCTTGAAGTAACTCGTATTCTTCCACAGACTGTCTACATGGCACGCCTCAGTTTCCAAGACATCGATAGCAGCGATACATGCAGCGACCACTGGAGGAGGACTAGACGAACTTAGAAGCCAAGTTCTCGACCTATTGTAGGCAAAGTTGACCAAGTCTCTTGAACCAGATATATGTCCACCGAAGACCCCAAAGGCCTTCGAGAATGTTCCCATATCAACATCAACTTTTCCCTCGAGATGGAAGTGGGATACGATTCCCCTTCCCTTTTCTCCTAGCACTCCGTCTCCGTGAGCATCGTCGATGTAGGTCGTTGCACCATGTTTCTGCGCGAGGCGAACAATCTGGTCAACTGGAGCGATGTCGCCGTCCATGCTGAACACTCCGTCAGTGACTATGAGAATTCTTCTGTAACTCTCCCTTTCAGCTTCGTCGAGAACTCTCTTCAAATCGTCAACGTCGCAGTGTTTGTAGACGGTTTTCTCGGCTCTTGCTAGGCGAACTCCGTCAATTATGCTTCCATGGTTGAGCTCATCGCTGATTACGAGATCTCCTTCGTCCACAAGTTGAGGTATGAGACCAGCATTCACCGCGAATCCGGTTGGATAGGTGAGTGAAGCCTCCGCATGCTTGAACTCTGCAAGTCGTCGCTCCAGTTCTACATGCAAATCCATGTTTGCCGCTATGGCTCGTGCCGAACCGGCGCCCACTCCATGTGTTTGAATCGCTCGGATAGCTGCTTCTTTGAGCTTCGGATGATTTGTGAGGTTCAGATAATTGTTGGAACACAGCGTGATGACCTCTTTTCCATCGATCGTGCATCTCGGTGCGCTTGGGCCATGAAGTACTCGAAGCTTCCAGTCCAGTTCGTTCTTCAATAGCTCTTCATATTGTTGTTTGAAGAAAGCTCTTGGGCTTCTCATAAGTCGCGATATGCGAGCGAAAGATAACTATCTTTCTACGTTGGAGCCGAAACGCATTCAGGACAAACTTCGTCTCCGGTCCAAGAAACCGTACGCATCCGGTTCGTCTCATAGATTTGTGAGAGGGTATTTAACCATCACCACGAATCAAGCGTTGCAGGGAGCATCGAAAATGATAAAGTCACGGCTGATCAGTATGGACGCGTTGCGCTTTGGACATCGCCATACGCGGAGGAACCCTAGTCGACGGAACGGGAAATCCCCGGTGCCAGACCGATGTCGGAATCGACGCGGGCAAGATTGTCGAAGTAGCTTCTGCTGTATCTCTTGATGCGACCAGAACGATTGACGCACGCGGGCTCCTCGTTGCCCCGGGATTCATTGACATCCACACCCATTCAGACTTTGCTCTACTACTCAACAATAGGGCTGAAAGTGCGGTAAGACAAGGTGTCACTACGTCTCTACTAGGTGGGTGCGGGAGGACCTGTGCTCCGGTTGGGGAAAGGAACAAGGAGTTGCTTCTCAAGGATATCATAGGATACGACTCTCGGACACCAGTCACTTGGCGAACCTTCGGTGAGTATCTAGAGCAGTTCGAGAAGAGTGGCCTGGCTCAAAATGTTGCAGGGCTGGTCGGGCACAATGCCGTAAGGATCGCCGTGATGGGATACGATTCACGCAAGCCCAGCGGGACAGAACTCAACGAGATGAAGCAGCTCGTCGCGGAATGCATGAAGGCTGGTGCTTTTGGTCTCTCAACTGGGCTCGCGTATCCGCCTGGAGCATTTGCCGACACGGATGAGATCATTGAACTCTCCAAGATCGCGGCAGGCTACGGCGGCATCTATTGGTCACATCTCAGGGGTAGCGACGGTGACTTCCTTGCCGGCGTTGATGAGGCCATCGAAATCGGGAAAGCTGCTAGGTTGCCTGTTCACATGGCACACCTGTGCGGGTTCTTCGGCAACTCAGACACCCAACGAGCCCTTCGGATGATAGAAGATGCGAGAAGTCAAGGTTTGGATGTGACGTGTGACCTGTACCCGTACTTGGCTGGTGCCAATCCTCTTGCAGCGTTCCTGCCGCAGTCCGTGTTCACGCGTGACTGGAGAGATCTTGTGGAGGAAATCCGTGACCCGACGAGACGAAAGAGGCTCGCCGAAGAGGTGAGAGGATCCGAGGTAGGATCGTTCTGGCTTACGCGAAAGGAAACCCTTCGAGGGATAGTGCTCTACGACTGCCACGAGAATCGGGCGTTCAAAGGAAAGTCACTTGTCGAAATTGCAGAGCTGAAGCACATGGACCCGATCGAGTCGGTCCTTGAAGTGCTAGCTGACGAGGGACCCGATATGTACAACACGGGCGTGACTGCTCAATGGATGGACGAGAAGGACAACTTCGCCGTCTACAAGGCGCCATTCCACATGGTCGGCTCAGATGGAATTGCGCTAGCACCGTACGGGGAGTTGGCATCCTTCAAGTTTCATCCCCGCGCATACGGAACCTTCCCCAGAGTACTTGGAAGATACGTTAGAGAATCAGGAGTCTTGACGCTCGAAGAGGCGGTGCGAAAGATGACATCCTTTCCGGCGCAGCGTCTCAACCTCAAGGACCGAGGAATCATAAGAAAGGGAGCCTGGGCGGACCTCGTCATCTTCGACTACGATCAGATACTCGACAAGAGCACCTACGAAGAGCCGAACCTCTACCCGGAAGGCATCAAGTATGTCATCATAAACGGCGAAATTGTGATCGAAAACGGGCAGCATACTGGTCGTTTACCTGGAAAGATTCTGCGATGCGCATCGCGGGAAGGATGAGCCTCTCAAGTCCGGAAAAACGTAATATGCTGCATTGTTTGGGAGTGTTCTTGGCTGCTATGACTCTGGAACAAGAAATGCTGGATGAGCTGAAGAAGATACGTGAAGCCGTGACGCCAAAGCCCGAGCCTCCGCCTCCCAAGGGAATCCGGGCCGAGTTCGTTGGTTTCATAGGCAAGAGTGGTGTACTCGGCCTCGCGATCGGTTTCATAATGGGCCTCTACGTGAACAAGGTCGTTTCCGCCCTAGTCGGGGACATTATCATGCCGATTCCAGGCGCTTTCATCCCAGGAGGTGATTGGAGAAAAGCCGTTATCAACGTGCCGGTAGGGCAGGGAATATCCTTCGCAATAGGCGATTTTGTCAGCGTCATAATTGACTTCCTGATCGTCTTAATAGTAGTCTTCCTGATCGTCAAGTACGCGAAGAGGATCGGGCTGAAGTAGTCCCACCTTTCCAGGGTTCCCACATGCCAAATTCGATTTCGACTGACTCTCATCTGTTTGGCTATGATTGTTGATCAGGGTATCTGCCTCGACCGATAAGGAATGAAAACGAGTGGAAATCCCCGTTCAGAATCTCAGCGAGAAAATGCGCCAGATCATTGACGACAGAGAACGTTCCTATCGTGGACAATTCTCAGCCGCCGAGAAACGCGTCTTCAAGTCAGTCGCGTCGGTGGAGAAGGCGGCAGCTAACCTCCACGAAGCAGTCAAGCGGGCGTGGGGAACCCTAAGCAAGCCGGCGGAGCAACATGGTGCTCGACTTTCCGAACAGGTTCTTGAGGCTTGCAGATACCTAGCTCTGCACAGGCCTGAAGCTACTTACGGTGAATTAAGGACGTTCCAAGAAGACTCGGTTCAAACCATTCGAGCTATCGTGAAAGCATACAACAAGTATGTCCCAAGCATCATACGAGCGGCGAAATCTGACTCGTCAGTCTTGGAGAATTTCATTGCAGTCCTCAGTCATAGCGTCACAGAACTTGGCGAACTTCTTGATAGCTCGAATTTGAAGGAACTTCAGTTCATAACAAAGGACGCTGATCAGCTCGTGCAGACTGCCCATGGGCTAAGTCTCAAAATGGATGAGATCCAGCAGATGAAGGAAACCGCCAAGAAACTACAGGATCAGGAGGCGAAACTTCAGAAAGATCTCTCCTTGCTAGGTCGTGATCAGGCCATCAAAGAGCTGAATCAATTAGAACAGCAAGTTCGACAGAAGGAAGCAGAAATGCTTGCACTACTGGAGCCACTGCTGAAGCCGCTGCGAAAAATCGACAGAGCTGACAGCAAGGTGCTTGAGGGACCGAGTAGGCCGGTCATCAGCAAAGTGATTGAGAATCCGCTGGCGGCTGTGCTGGAGATTCCGGTTAGCGAGATGAGAGAACTCCTCGTCTCGGTCTATCCCTTGCTCGAGCACGATGAACTACTTCTTGATGAGAGGAGGAAACGGAGAGCTGCTGAAGCCATACAGGTACTTCAAGCAGGAGCGCTTGATCGATTCAGAGAGGATCATGGCATATTGGAGGCAAACCGACGGGAGATCCTAAGGCAACTCAAAGGCTCCGGTGTATACGACCAGTGGCTTTCAGCTCGTAAACAGATCGATGATTTCCACAAAGAAATCCCTGAATGTCAAGAACGCATCATCCAATTGGAATCACAGGCAACACGACTTCGAACCTCTGTCTTGGTCGACAAGCAAAGGATGGAATCTGCCATCGAGGGAGTATTGAAGAAGCCGGTATCCATAAGCCTATGATTCTATCCGCTCAGGAGTGAACGGGCAAGCAGGAATATGTTGCTCTTATGCTCCCGAATCCTCCTCACCGAGTAGGCCCACCAGCTCCTTCCGAATGGGATATACTCGCTTACGCGATACCCTCTCTGGACTAGTTCCAGTTTCTTCTTGTCTCTGATTCCCATCAGCATTTCGAACTCGAAATCTGCGTGATGAACATTGCTTAGACGAGTTGCTTCCTCGATCAGTCTCTCGTCATGAGTAGCGATTGCGAAACCTCTTCCACGTTCGAACATGACTCTCATGAGTTTCGAGAAATTCTCCTCGATCTGGCTCCTCCTCTTGTAGACAATTGCCTGACTCTCATTATAGGCGCCCTTGCATAGTCTAATTGCTCCGTCGCTGTCGAGTATGTGGCCTACGTCTCCTTCACTTCTTTTCAAGCATGCCTGGATGGCTAGTCCGATATTGTCGTATCTCTCGCGGAACTCGAGGTATGAGTCGACAGTCTCTGCTGTGAACTGCGATCCCTCCATGTCCATCCAGACGAAGGTTCCTAGCGATTTGGCCCTGTCCAGAATCTTGCTCAGGTTCCCTCTGAACAGGGACGGGTCAATCGATAGGCCCAATTGAGTAGGTTTCACGGAAATGCAGCTCTCAATCCGACGTGTGTTGATTGTGTCCAGAATCTCGAGGTATTTGGCCAGGGCGGCAGCCGTTTCCTCTCTGGAAGTCGTTTCCTCTCCCAGCAGGTTGATGATCCCACGTACCCCGCGGGCATTTGACTGCTCGGCGCGTGCAAAAGCATCCTCAGAGTTTTCACCCGCTATCCAATGCTTCGCAATACGAAGAAGTAGACCGGTCCACAGACTGACCAAATTGGTCGCCGTCCATGCACACGACTAATACCGTATAAAACCGTTGTAGAGGTCTGAAGATTCCTCTGAGCCGATGTCGGGAGGCGTGGCGAAATCGACAAATGATGTCAAGGTTGTCGCGTTGGGAGATAGTCTGACGGTTGGTTTCCAATCCTACGATCTCTTCGGAGGCATGGGGAAGTCCACACCATACACTGATTTTTTGGACGATTATGTAACTAGAGACTTCGCGTCTGATTCGCTGTCAGTCGAGATTGTTAACAAAGGGATTGTTGGTGAGCTCTCCGAGCAGATGTTGGCTCGATTCGATTCAGATGTGATCCGTCTCTCTCCCAGCGTCGTGATAATCCTTGGAGGTTCGAACGACTTGGGCTGGGGACTAGCTCCAAGAGAGATATTCTTGAACCTCAGCAAGATGTGCGAGCTTTCACTTGAGAACCGGATAGCGCCGGTCGCATGCACTGTGCCATCAATACTCGGATACGACGAAGGAATACCCCCACGACTAGTGCTCAACAAGTTGCTGCAGGATCACTGCCGAGAAATAGGGATACGTTGCGTTGACATTTTCCGTGCAACGCTCGAGCAGTCCACAAATCGCCTCGCTTCACAATACTCAAGCGATGGCCTGCATTTGAATTCTGAAGGGTACAGAAAGATGGGCGCAGCTATCTACAAAGAGGGATTGTTTCCTATCTTGCGTGAAATGGTAGAGCGTGGCGTCTCAAGCGGGAGCAGTTGAACAACCGTGAGAGATCCTGTAATATACTTACAGTGCTCTCCTGCAGGGCACTTGGTACCGCTCAGGGAACTGGCGTCAACGGCTCTCTAGTGCTTGCATCCGATCGCGTCGCCAAATCGGGTTTTCGGCAATGATGCTTTCTTCTTCATCAGACGGTCATATTCGCTGTCTTCCAAGACAGCTGCGCATCGGCCTATGCTTGATTCGCCGTCAACGAATCGCCATGGGAAGAACCCTATCGTTGCGCGTTGGTTGAGGAGGAGGTCGATGTCTCCTCCGATGCATTCAGCGTGAATTATCGTGTGAGGGAACATCTCGACATGCATAAGTTGATACTTGTCGTCAGAGAAGAATTCCTTCAGTGTCTTGCCATACTTCTTCTGGAAGTGAGCGTCGGCTTCTCTTGCTTGTCTCGGCATCCAGTCTCGGATGATCGTATTCATTGGATGGTCGGCGCTACCGCAGTCAACACCAATCCACTTGATCCTCTTCCTCTTGGCCCATTCAGCGAATTCTCTGTCTGGGCCAGGATGCTTGACCATGTATCGGATTTCATCTGCGGTTGGTTGGTCCCAACCGTACTTGTGGTAACCAGTGTGGATGATCAGTATGTCGCCCTCTCTGATCTCAACTCTGTCCTCAACCATCTTCGAAGCATAGACGTCATAGTCACCAGCCGCATCAGAGAGGTCTACTACTGCTCCAGGACCTACTAGAAAATCCATCGTTAGACTCGCAATGTCCTTTCCAGGCGTGTAAAAGTGAATCTCACCATCAAGGTGAGTGCCGACATGGTTGGAGGTTGTTATTATCTGTCCGTTCGCTCCGTTTGGAGCAAGTCTCTTGAAGTATTTCACTTGAAGCGGCTCGTAGGTTGGCCACGGCGGAGTCGCTATTCCGATCGGAACCGTCAGATCAATGAACTTCAAACACAAAGACCTTCCATGCCTCATGAGGCGAGGTCAAGACTTCAAACAACGAGATATATGCCTTACCGACCGAGTCCTATGCGACATTCTGTCTAGTGCTGCTTCATCTTTCGCAAGGCATCTTCAAGTTCAGGCATTCCTAGACCTACGCCCGCAACCCCATCCTTTCTGACAATTCTCACACCGTTACTAAATCCGACCAGAGTCGGAACTATGTCTACCTCGAATGTCTCCCACAGTGGGTTGCTCTCATCGCTGATGTCGACGAGGACTCCTAGGGGATTCGTCCTCTTCATCAGAGCACTTTCGAAGATCTTGAGGAATCTTGTGCAAAACGGACACCAGTTGGCATAGAATACGGCGAGGACATCGCGGGAATCGAGAAGTTTAGTTCCTGCAAAATCATCAGGCGTCAAAGAGAGCATGCACCATTTGCCCCTCGCTCGTAAGCATGAACCAGGCGAGTAAAAGAGTATCTAGTGATCCAGAGCACCACTCGAGCTCAATCGAATCACCCGAAACGAATTCTCTGCCGATGCTTCAAGAACCCGTTCAGTCATTTGAGCTGAAAGACAACGCTACTGTTGTCTTCGAATCATGGCTTGCAGTACGGCTCCTATTACTGCTCCTAGCCCACCGAAGAGCGAGGCTATCAACGTCACTAGGCAGACCAGAAGAAGTCCTGACATGCCGACGATATCCCCGAGTATGGAGATCAGCCGAGGTGCAGGAGAGATGATCCAGAGGTAGGCAAGGTAGATGACCCAAGACAACAGCACTCCAACGAAGCCTGCGATGAATCCTCTCAGCCAGCGCTTGACAATCAGGCCCGCGACCACCCCCGCCAGAATGACCAGTTGCCAGTAGTTAGCGAAGAACTGAAACAGGATCCCAAGCACGAACGCGATCAGAGTTCCAGTGATCAGCGCATGTTGTGAAAATGATCGCACCACTCTTGATTTGCTCAACTTGGCACCATCCTGATCGCTGAGGAGATCTCGTCGTTCGAGAATGATTCGGCCATTTGAGGATGCAACAGCACGTGATACTCGTACTCAAGCCACATCGTGAGCTCGTCGGAATAGTGGCTGCTTGCCACATTGCCGTTTTGTCCGCCAGGGTAGACTCCGACTGTCACACCACCGCTTCCGAGCTCTGAGACTATCCGCCAACTCGGGCCGTTCGATGAATAGGCAGCAATGGTGAAGTCGTGGTGAATGTGCGGAGCAGCCATCAACGTGAACGCGTCCCCGTCCTCCGGGAAGGGGCCCTTGGAAAGGGCGCCAAGACCAGAGAGGTGTCGGATGTAGAGTTGGTGAACCTTGCCCCATTTCCATGAAGTCATATCGGTGCCCAGTTTCGCCGCTAGGCTTCTTGTCGCGGTCGCGAGTGCTGCCAAAGCCACGCTATCGAAATCACCGTTGAACCATTTGGAGGCCGGATCTTCGACGGCCAACAGCCACATGGTTTCTGGAGTTGGGTAGTTGACGCCGCTGACTCCCGCTTTCTCATAGGTCGGCCTTATCGTTGCGTTGTAGAACGAGGAAAGCCAGTACCACCAAATCGTCGGAGCAACTTCGTCCTTGCGCATAGAGAAGTCCCAACCTCGCAGGGAGTCAAGAGCCTTTTGGGTCATCTCATCATTTGTCGGAAACCGAGCCGATGCCTTGAGAATCTTAGGAACGAACAAACTGGCGAAATAGTCGTAGATGTCGGACTGGAACCGTTGCATGTCTTCGAACGTGACCTTCTTCGTGCCCCAGAGGAGGTCATTGATTCGGTGTGCACGTGCTGCGGGGTCCCACCATCCACTGAGAATCAGGTACGGGTATCTCGGCCCTGCGGACATTTGATTCGGGCCGGCTAGATAGCCCTGCTCCGGATTAAGTGCCTGAGGGACATCTTCGAACGGAATGCTTCCGCTCCATTCATAGTCGCCCGTCCCGTTGAGAAGGCTTCGGGCGCCAACAACTCTCAACCCCGTGCCATTCGGAGGGGTAATGGTCCTGGTCGGGTACTTGCCAGCGACCGTGACGGCTATGTTGCCTTGGTCGTCTGCGTACATGAAGTTCTGTGGTGGCACTGACCATTGTCGAATTGCATTCATGAATTCATCGTAGTTTGACGCCTTGTCCACTGACAGGATTGCAGCTGCCTCCGTGACCTGCTCGGCCCCAGTCCATCTCATCGAGATTGTGAGACCATCGCGAGTGAGGACAGGTCCGTGGATTGTTAGGAGAAGGCTCGTCTTGACGGAGGGTTCGTCTTTCACGACGATTTCAAGCGGTACCTCATTCATCTTGTGCCATGCGCCTTGGAACCAGTACTCGTTTGCATTCACGGGGTTGACCTTCTCCACATAGAAGTCTGCTACCCCGATGCCAACATTCGTCAATCCCCAGGCGATGTGATCGTTCCTGCCAATCAACACTGCTGGCACGCCGGCGAGACTGGCTCCGTAGACATGGTAGCTCGGGCTGACGACGTGAACCTCGTACCAGAGGGACGGCATCTGCAACGACAGGTGAGGATCGTTTGCCAGCATCGCGTGTCCACTAGCTGATTTTGCGGGGCTGACGGCCCAGTGGTTGCTTCCGAGGCTGAACTCGCCTGTGGGATCACCTGCTTCTGCAATGATGCTCAAGACTGAAGTCACTGACTTGGTGATCTGTTCCTTGAATGTCGCGGATGTGAAGTCCAGACCAGTCGCCCATTCCGAGAACCAGTCCATTCTACTCAGCAGACCTGCGGAGTAGGGAAGTGATCTTCCTTTCAAGCTCCCGTCGCCGGGAACGACCGTGAATTCTTCCTGGAAGGACGAATAGACAGGGAAAAGCTCCGAGACATCAGCCTTTCCGAGCTTCGCAACAAGGAGCGACTGGTGGAGAGAATCGAAGAAGTTCGTTAGGGTCCATCCCATGAGTCTTGAGAATGCAAGTGAGTCTTCGAGGGTCCAAGGCGTGGGCTCGTATCCAATCAACTTGAACTCGAGAGGAAGGGCCCCTCTGCGTTCCGCGTCTGAGATGTAGTAGTTGACTCCGCGAGCATATGCCTCGAATAACGCGTACGCGGCAGCGTCGCTCGTGCGCAATCTCTTGGCGGACTCTCGGGCAACTCTGTCGAGGCCGATAGTTCGCATGAAGAGATCTTTCTTCACGAATTCTTTCCCTAGGATCTCGGACAGTCTTCCCTCGGCGAACCTTCGCTGAATGTCCATCTGCCAGAGCCTGTCAAGGGCGTGAAGATAACCCATCGCAAAGAATGCATCTTCATCGCTTGAAGCATAGACGTGGGGAACTCCCATCTTGTCAAATATGACTCGGGCTTCGCCCCTGAGTCCACCTACTCTTAGTTCTTGATAACTCGGAAGCGCGGCTTCACGTGCCACAGTCCAAACACCGGTTGCAGGATTCAGTAAGCCCAACAGTGCCCCCAAGACGCTGGAAAGGACAATGACGACAATCAGCGATACCGCTATCACCGAGAGATTGGCGCCAAACATCTTCAGTTTGGACAATAAGAAGCCCCGGATCTTATTCGCGATCGAACAGAGAAAAGCGTTTGCTTCAACTGGCGATGCCTGGCTTTGAATGTGCGCCAGTGTTCTGTGGACGATGTGGTAGAAGAACTGCCAGTGCAACAGTGCACGTGGCGAATGCAATTGCCGAC
>Ga0315296_10000932_pt1 | contig 25959 bp, 19 predicted proteins | sample YL17G14_18_MG_FD_203921 | JGI IMG/M metagenome (GOLD analysis project Ga0315296, IMG submission 203921) | Sediment microbial communities from Yellowstone Lake, YNP, Wyoming, USA - YL17G14_18 | ecosystem: Environmental > Aquatic > Freshwater > Lake > Sediment | place: USA: Wyoming | collected... | reverse complement strand
ATTACGATATCCGAAAGGGTGGCAGGTGAAGGTAGCCGACAATGGAACGACGTCCTTCTGCCAGACTGCCCAGCCTGATTCGCCGTGCCTGGCGGTTCAGATACTGGAGGGAGTTGGCGACTTGCAGGCGTTTGCGGACGAGACGTTGGTGGGGCTCGAGTCCACAGTGAGTGATTACTATGCAGGAGCGCCCTTCAAATCAACGACCGGGGACAACTGGCCGATCATCTCGGTCTACGTGGAATACACGTATCATGGAGTGGCGTGGGCGGCGAACCTGGCGTTTGTGGTGAAGAAGAATGGGCAGGGGTACTATATCAGTGCGGTAGCGCAGGGGGCAGAGCAGTATCGGGAAGTCGAAGGGCTATTCACGGAGATATTGCTGGGGATGCGTTTCGGGGAATAGGTTGTGATTGGGAATCGCGGGGGTCTTATGATTTTTCCAAGAACCCGCAAGACCTGCGCAAGGCTTACGAGGCCACCTGGCTACTTCTAGCGTGTGCTGGTGTGGTTTCCGTCGTGGTAGTGCACTTCTATCACGCCCCCTTGACAAGTATACGCCATTGGCGTATACTTGTGTCAGTATAGAGTTGTATTGGTTCAATCATGGTCATCGTAGAAACCTCAGTCTTTACCCGACAAGTGCAGGCATTGCTCACTGGCGATGAATACCGGCGGTTACAGGCCACGCTTGTAGAACACCCCGATATGGGACCGATAATCGTGGGGAGCGGGGGGCTTCGTAAAGTCCGCTGGGGAGCACGTGGACGAGGTAAGCGCGGCGGGGTACGAGTTATCTACTATTGGGCAGTAGCACAAGACCGGTTGCTGATGCTACTGATTTATGCGAAAAGCGACCAGGACGATCTGTCACATGACCAATTGAAGATGCTGAAGAAGATAGTCGAGGAAGAGTACCCATGAAGGATAATTTGTTTACAGAACTGGTGGCAAGTGTGAAAGAGGGAGGCGCGATTTTGCGTGGCGAGGTCGCGCCGTCCCGTGCATTCGTCATAGATGAATTGGATATAAAAAGCATCCGCGAGGGCTACAATCTTTCACAGGTCCAGTTTGCCTCTTTACTTGGCATCAGTGTAAAAACATTGCGGAATTGGGAACAGGGGCGACGTATTCCTGAAGGCCCTGCGCGGGTATTGCTTCAGGTTGTGGCCAAGCACCCCGAAGCAGTGTGGGATGTGGTGCGTCCAATCGCTCGCCCGGAGCCGGGCAGAGCGTGATTGACCGAGATTGAGAACCTTCGTCCAGGGAGGACTTGCCATGAGCGCAACCACAATCCTTGGCGATTGGGATCAGGAAGGGCCAGATGATCCTGCCGGCGATGGAGTGCTTCTGGAAGAAGCGCTGGTCGCGCCAGAAGAGTATGGAGACAAACCGGAGACCTGGGTGAAATGGGAAGACTTCGAGGCCGAACTCGACAGAGCCGAGGCTGCTGGTGAGTTGCCAAATTGAAGTCATCCCACAGTTTGGCGTTGCACTTGGCAGTCCTCCTGTTCGAATGGGGATTTCAGCTTCCCATCTTACAGGTACTGCCATTTGGCACAACTATAGTTAACCAGTCCTACCGCGCCACAGGTTGCATAAGGGTTCGCAAAAAGAAAAGTTCCCTCACCGGTCCCGATTTTCCCAGGGGAATCCACCCCAAGTGCGGGAAGTGGTATTTTTACGGACCCCAAGTCCACTAAACAAAGGAATACACCATGAGCGATCAAATCACTTTTGACGCATTCCGCAAGGAATGGCTTGACGACATCACGCAGGACAACCCATCCACTGTTGAACTTGGTAACCGCTTCTCACGAAAACTAATCACGCAGTGGCTGGATTTAGCTGAGTCGTCAGACGATATTGTGTACTGCGACGGGACGGGCGACGGCGGAATCGATATTGCCTGTCTGCACCGGGGCGACGATAGCGACGAGAGTACGGAAGAAGGCGACACTTGGTACTTGGTGCAGGGCAAATACGGCAGTGCATTTTCTGGCACTGGCACTCTCCTCAGAGAAGCCCAAAAAGTCGTAGATACGTTGGATGGGAATAAGCCGAACCTTTCCTCACTAGCGCAGGGGTTACTTGAACGACTCTCCACATTTCGAGCCAAGGCTTCAGATCGAGACAAACTTGTTCTTGTATTTGCCACCGTAGAGCTTTTGAACGATGAGGAAAAGCGCGCGATGGATGACATCCGCGCACTGGGACGAAGCCGGCTCGGAGCAATCTTTGATGTTGAAACGGTGTCAGTGGCGACAATCTATCAGCGGATGCTCGAAACCAAGGATGCTTTCGTGCGCATCCGCATTCCAATCAAGGCACAACTCGTCACATCAGATGAGGGCTTGCTTGTAGGTTCGGTGAAACTCACAGACCTGTACGCGTTTCTGAAGACTTACCGCGCTGCCACTGGTGATTTAGATCAACTTTACGAGAAGAACGTGCGCCGATTCTTGGGCACTCGCGGGAAAGTCAATAAAGCGATCCAAATGACTTTGGATAAAGAACCCGAACAGTTCGGGCTTTACAACAACGGCATCACGTTTGTAGTGGAAGACGTCAAGCCGCTATCAGACAACACCTACGAACTCATTGAGCCATATATCGTTAATGGCTGCCAAACGACACGGACGATTTGGGAAGTGCTTTTCAAGAAGATTGAGTCGGGCGGAACTGGTAGCAACTCAGCACTGGAACGGTGGCAGGCACGTCTTGAGAAAGGCATAGTAATCACGAAGATCGTGAAAGTAGGTTTTAAGGGCGAAGACCTGCTCACACAGATCACACGTTACACAAATAGCCAGAATGCCGTGCGTGAGAAAGATTTTATCGCTTTGACCCGTGACTTCCAGATGTGGGCAAAGCAAATGGCCGAATGGTACAACATATTCCTCGAAATCCAACGGGGAGGCTGGGACTCCCGGAGGGCTTTACAGCGCCAGAACCCGAATGCTCGCCAGTTTACAGAGTGGATCAATGCTTTTGACCTGCTGAAGGTATACGGCGCAGGTTGGCTTGGTGAAGCAGGACTAGCCTATGGAAAGAATCCCCCATTCCTGCCAAATGGCGCGATTTTCAAGAGGACCGTGAACAATCCGGACGACGCCGATCCCTTTGGACTCGATGACCTATATGCAGCTTATCTCCTGCATAAGCAGGCGGACAAGTATCAGTTCGGACGTGGCGCGAAAAAGGATACTCGGCGGCAGACAAGATTTCTATTCTATATGGTTACCATTGAACTACTCAAGTATGTGATGATCCATGCCCAAATTGAACGTACAAACCACAACATTTCACAGTGTCTATTGAAGATTCTGCAAGATGGGTCGCCAGCCGGTGAAGCTCTATTGGACACTGCGATTCGGGTAATTGATGAGTACCTGACCCAAGGAGCCGACGATTCCATTTTCACTGAGCCGGCCTACGTCTCCAAGTATGGCGGGGACCTAAACGCGTATTTGAAGTGGGATCAACTTGGGAAGTCGGACGACGCCTCACCGAAGTTCAGAGTCATGCTTGCCATTTATCAAAGGGCAATGAAGGTGAAAAGCGATGGACAGAAATCACCGTTCGAGGTTGTACTGAGTGCAATATAGTCTCATATCAGTGCACTCTCTGATCGGGCTGGCTAACCTCTCGCTGGTGTGCCCTGTAAAGTCATTGTCTGCTAACTGGTGGAAATCCGGTCGTGGTAACTGTCAGGGGGCCACGTAGCAGGTATCCAGTGCATCTGGGTGACCGGATGTGCTGAAGCGATATACCCCCTGAGTAAGTGGAGCAAAGCAGCAGCCCGTAACATCAAATGAACCCTTCGTGAACTCAGGGCAGGCTCCTCCGGCATAGGGTCAAGAACATGCGCGGCTTTCTCAAAGGCATTGACACAACCATCGAGCGGGAGCCAGATCGCGTATGAATGTGGTTGATTCGTCGGAATGGCTTGAATACTTCTGAGGTTGTGATCGCGTATTTCCCCATTCGTGGTATTCCTTGGGCGGACTGTCACAGGCCTCCTGCTGCGCAGGAGGCCTGGACAGGGGCTGGCGGGGCGTCTACGCACTGCCGCTCGTACAGGTCGCGGTAGAGGCCACCCCGCGCCAGCAACTCCTCGTGGCGGCCGCGCTCGACGATGCGCCCATCCTGCACGACGCAGATAAAGTCCGCGTTGCGGATGGTGCTCAGCCGGTGGGCGATGACGATCGCCGTGCGCCCGGCCAGCAGCCGCGCCAACGCCTCCTGGATCAGCACTTCGGTCAGCGTGTCCACGCTGGACGTGGCTTCGTCCAGGATCAGGATGCGTGGATTGGCCAGCACGGCGCGGGCAATGCAGATCAACTGGCGCTGCCCCAGCGACAGGTTGACACCCCCCTCTAGGATCATGGTAGCGTAGCCATTCGGCAGCGCAGCGATAAAGTCGTGCGCGTTGGCCAGGCGAGCCGCTTCCTCCATCGCGCTGTCGGACGCAGCGGGCTGCCCGAAACGGATGTTGTCGGCAATCGTGCCGGAGAAGAGGAAGGGGTCCTGGGGCACCAGTCCCATCTGCCTGCGCAACGACTGCTGGGTGACCTGCCGCACGTCTAGCCCGTCAACCCGCACCGCCCCCTCCGTCACGTCGTAGAAGCGCGCGATCACGTTGGCGATGGACGTTTTGCCTGCGCCCGTCGGCCCGACGAGCGCGGCCGTCTGCCCCGGCTCGACCGTCAGATTCACGTTGTGCAGCACCCGTTCGTCGCCCCGGTAGGAAAAAGAGACGTCGCGCAGTTCCACCCGGCCGGCGATAGGCGGCACCTCGATAGCGCCAGGCAGGTCGGCCACCTCCGGCTCGGTGTCCAGCAGTTGGAGCACACACTCGCCCCCGGCCATGGCCGCCTGCATGGTCGTGTAGAGTTGGCTCAGTTCGCGGATGGGCTGGAAGAAGCGGGTGACGTAGGAGAGGAACGCAACGACTACCCCTAGCGTGAGTTCGTCCTGGGCGACGGCTTGCCCGCCGAACCACAGCACGATGCACGTCGCCAGGATGCCCAGGAACTCGACCGTCGGCAGGAAGACGAAGGAAAGCGACATGGCGGCGACGTGCGCTTCCCGGTTGGCGCGGTTCACCTCGTCAAAGTGCTCCTGTGAGGCATCCTCCTGGGCGAAGGCCTGGATCACGCGCATGCCGGAGATATTCTCGGCCAGGTCGCCCACGACAGCGGCAATCCTGGAGCGGGTCTCACGGAACGCCGCCTTGGCCCGCCGGGCAAACAGGACGGTGGCCAGCACCATCAGCGGCAGCACGCTGAAGCTGAGCAGCGCCAGCCGCGGGCTCATCGAGAGCATCACAGTGACGATGCCCGCCAACACCAGCACGTCGCCGAACAGCGTGACCACGCCCTGCGACAATAAATCGTTGATCACGTCCACGTCGTTGATGACGCGGGAGATGGTGACACCGACGATGTGGGTGTCGTGGTAGCCCAGCGGCAATTCCTGCAGGTGCCGGAACAGCCGGGCGCGCAGCGTCGCCAACACCTGTTGCCCCACCCAGGCGAGCAGATACTGCTGGCCGGCCGTGGCCAGGTAGATGCCGACGAAGGCCCCCGCCGTCAGGAGCGCGACGCGGGCCAGGCCGGCGGTGTCGCCCTGGGCGATGTACTGGTCGATGGCGACCTTGATCAGGTAAGGGGTGGCCAGGCTGAACGCCGAAGCGATCACCATCAGCACGCACGCGGCGAGCATGCGCCGCCAGTGGGGCCGCAGGAAGACGAGCAAGCGGGCGACGACGTGGGGGTCGAAGGCCCGTCCTTCCTCCGCCTGTTCGCCGAAGGAGCGCATCATGCGGCCGGGTCCCATGCCGGCGCTCATGGTACCGATAGAAAAACTCATAACCTCACCACAATGATCACGACGAATTTGCAGCGGCGACTTTAACAACGGATTGAGAAAGGAACGGAAGTTTCACGTTTCACGTTTCACGCTTCACGTTTCACGCTTCACGTTTCACGCTTGCGGCCGCAACTGGCGATGGTAAATCTCGGCGTACAGGCCCGAGGTGCGCAACAGTTCGTCGTGCGTGCCGCGGGCGACGATACGCCCCTTGTCCAGCACCAGGATCAGGTCGGCCTGGCGTACCGTGCTCAGGCGCTGCGCGATGACGAAGGATGTGCGCCCCTGCATCAGCCGCTCCAGCGCCTGCTGGATCAGGTGCTCGGTCTCGGTGTCCACGCTGGAGGTCGCGTCGTCCAGGATCAGGATGCGCGGGTCCTTCAGCAGTGCGCGGGCGATGGCGATGCGCTGCTTCTGCCCGCCGGAGAGCGTGACGCCGCGCTCGCCGACGCGGGTGTCGTAACCGTCCGGCATTTCCACGATGAACTCGTGCGCCTGCGCTGCGCGCGCCGCCTCGACGATTTCCTGCTCGCCGGCATCCGGGCGGCCAAAGGCGATGTTCTCCCGTATGGTGGCGGCGAAAAGCATCGTCTCCTGCAGGACGATGCCGATCTGGTCGCGCAGCGAGTTGAGTGTCACCTGGCGAATGTCGTGGCCGTCCACCGTGATCTGCCCCTGGGTGGCATCGTAGAAGCGCGGGAGCAGGTTGATGATGGTGGATTTGCCTGAGCCGGTGGTGCCCAGCAGCGCGACGATCTGCCCCGGCTGCGCCTCGAACGTGACGTCCTTGAGCGCCCAATGGCGGCCAAAGTAGGCGAAGGAAACGTCCTTGAAGCACACGTGGCCACGCACGGGTGGCAATGGCACGGCGCCGGGCGATTCCTGTACCTCCGAGCGGGTGTCTAGGATCTCGAAGATGCGTTCGCCCGCGGAGGCGGCCATCGCCAGCACCGGGATGATCATGCCCATCATGCGCACGGGCTGGGCCAGTTGCCCCAGGTAGGTGGAAAAGGCAACCAGTTCTCCGAGCGTCAGTTGGCCACGCATGACGAGAAGGCCACCGTACCAGACGATGGACACCAGGCCGGCGTTGGCGATGAGCATCAGCAGCGGTGCGTTGACCGCATCCAGGCGGACAGAGCGGGCGGAGAGATCGAACCAGTAGGCGTTTTCCTGGTCGAAGCGCTCGATCTCGGCCTCCTCCTGGGCAAAGGACTTGACGACGCGCGCGCCGCGCAGGTTCTGTTCGAGCCGCGTGGTGAGCACGGCCAACTGTTGCTGAATGGCGCCAGAGAGGGGCCGGGAGCGGCGGCCAAACTCGAATGCCCGGTGGACCAAAAAGGGCATCGCCAGCATGGCCAGGAGCGCCAGGCGGGGGTTCATCGTCACCAGCATCACGGCCGTGCCCAGCAGCATGACGGTGCCGTCTATGATGCGAAGCATGGCCCGCCCGGTCAGGAAGCGGATGCGCTCGACGTCCTGCACGGCGCGGGAGAGGAGTTGCCCGGTCTCGGCGCGATCGTGGTAGGAGAAAGAGAGGGCTGCCAGTTTCTCGTGGATGGTGTTGCGCAGGTCGTAGGCGACACTCTGCGAGGACATCTCGATCCAGCGTTGCTGGAAGAAGGCCAGGACTCCCTTCAGCAGCGTCAGCCCCACGAGTGCCAGCACGGCCCAGCCCAGGAAACGGACGTCACGCCCATCAATGCCCCGGTCCACGCCCCAGCGGATGAGTTGGGGGATGAGCATGGTGAGCGCGTCAATGGTCAGCAGCGCCAGGTAGGCAGCGCTCGTCGTACGCCAGTAGGGACGCAGGCGGCTGTAGCAGCGGAGCAGGATGCGCGCAGCACCGGGTTTGTAAGTCAGGACAAGGGGTGTTGGTTCCTGCATCTACCTATGATACACGGTTTTGGGAAAATGAACAATTACGAATTACGAATTACGAATTACGAATTGCGGGTCTTGACTGTCTTATGGCGTATGTTAGAATGTACTCCTCGTGGCGTTACGTTGTCCCGACACTGTGGGCGAGACGAAGCGAGGGGGCATCATGTCCGAGTGGTTGGCGAGCGACCCATTCAGAACACCAGACCTGACAGGTTTCCAAAACCTGTCAGGTCTGCGGGTCTACCTGCTCGGCCCTCCCAGGGCGGAGTGGGGCGGCCACGCGCTGGCTGTCCCGCGCCGCCAGGCGCGCGCGCTGCTATATCGCCTGGCGGCCCGGTTGCAGCCCGTTCCTCGAGAGCACCTGTGTTTTCTGTTCTGGCCTGACACGCCCGAATCCATCTGCCGCCGCAACTTGAGCCGTCTCCTGACCCACCTGCGCCGTGCCCTGCCTGCGCCCGAGGTGCTGGTCACGTCGGGCGATGCCGTCTGGTTGGACGCTCAGCGGACCTGGTCAGACGCGGTGGCCTTCGAGCAGGGGGCAACCGCAAGGGGGGCAACTGCAAGAGTTGCCCCTACGGCCGTGGACCTGTATCGTGGGCCGTTTCTGGCCGGTTTCTCGCTGCCCGGGTGCCGGGAGTTCGATATGTGGGCCACGCTGGAGCGTGAAGCCTGGGAGCGGCTGTACCTGGAGGCGCTGGCAGCGCTGATCGAGGAGCGGACGGCCAGCGGTGATTACGTCGCGGCGATCGCGTATGCCCGGCGCTACCTGGCGACGGAGGAGTTGGCCGAAGACGTCCACCGCCGCCTGATCGAGCTCTACGCCGCCGTGGGCGACCGCAGCGCGGCGCTGCGCCAGTTCGAACGGTGTGTCACAGCCCTGGAGCGCGAACTCGGCGTCAGCCCGTTGCCGGAGACGCAGGAGGCCTATCGAACTGTCCTGGCTGGAGAAACCAGCAGAGAAACCAGGTTTTTCGGAAAAAACCTGGTTTCTGGGGGGCCAGTGTGGGCGACGCTGCCCGGCCTGGACGTGCCGCTGGTCGGACGCGAGGAAGTGCTGGGCCGGTTGAAGCAGGCGTACGCCGGGGTCCAGGTGGGCCGCGGAGGGGTGGTGCTGATCTCGGGGGAGCCTGGCATCGGCAAGTCGCGCCTGGTGCAGGAATTCGCCACGCGCTACCGGGGCCAGGCGTGGATCCTGACTGGCGCTGGCTTTCCTGGCGCGCAGGCGCTGCCTTACGAACCCCTGGTCCAGGCGCTGCGCTGCTCCTTTGCCCCCCTGCCTCCCCGCCCCCTTGCTCCTCTGTCCCCTTGCTCCATTGCTCCGGTGTGGTTGGCCGAGGCGTCGCGGCTGATGCCCGAACTGGGCGCGCTGCATCCCAATCTACCGCCCCTGCTGCCGCTGGAGCCGGAGCAGGCCCGCGCCCGGCTGTTCGAAGCGCTCTATCAGTGCATGGTGGGCCTGGCGGTTGGTCCGCATCCGGTGCTCCTGTGCCTGGACGACCTCCACTGGGCCGACAGCACGACGCTGGACTGGCTGGCTTACCTGGGGCGCCGGCTCCACGGCAGCCGGCTGTTGGTCATCGGCACTTATCGCATAGAAGAGGCCGACGGTGTGGCCGGGTTGCGCCATAGCCTGGCCCGCCAGGGCATTCTTTCTGAACTGAAACTGGTAGGGCTGGACGGGGCGGGGGTTCTCCAACTCTTGCAACACGTGGCGCGAACCGATTCACACAGGCAGGGCGATGAAGCGCTGGCCAGCCGGCTTCAGCAACTCACAGGCGGCAACCCCTTCTTTATCCTGGAAACGCTGCGGGCGTTCATCGAGGCCGGCAGGCGGCTGGAGGAGCTGGCCGGCCTGGAAGACCTCCCCTTGCCGGACAGCGTCCGGGATGCGGTGGGCGCGCGGGTAGAACACCTGAGCGCGAAGGCCCGGCAGGTGCTGGAGGCCGGGGCGATCCTGGGACAGGCGTTCACTTTCGACGCGGTGCACCTGACGGCAGGGCGCCAGGAAATGGAGATGGCGGACGGCCTGGACGAACTGGTGGCCCGGCAATTGCTGGTGGAGCAGGCGGCCGGGTACTGCTTCCAGCACGAACTCGTGCGGGAGGTCGTGTACCGCGGTCTCAGTTTCTGGCGACGGCGGCTGCTGCACCGGCGCGCAGGGGAGGCGCTGGAGCGGCTACAATCCGACGACGCGGCCGCGCTGGCGTGGCAGTTCGAGCGCGCGGAGGAGCCGGGGCGGGCGGCGCGCTATGCACTGCAGGCCGGCCAGGCCGCCAGGGCCATCTTCGCCCACGTCGAGGCGCGCGCCTGTTTCGACCGTGCGCTGGCGCTGTTGGAGCAGGAGGCCGTACGCTTGCAGGACACGGAAGTCCTGGCTGACAACTGGCGGTTGCGCATCCAGGCGCTCTACGGGCGCGGCTGGGCGCTGCGCCTGTTGGGCGACATGGAAGCGTATGCTCGCGACCTGGAAGAGGTGGCCCGGTTGGCCGAGCGGCTAGGCGACGGGCGCACACTGGCCCACCTGCGCTGGCGGGAGGCGTATACCCATCGCTGGTTCTGCCGGTACGCCGAGGCCAGGGAGGCAGCAGAAGAAGGCGTGCGCCTGAGCCAGGCGGCCGCCGACGCTGCGTTAGAGGCAATGTGCTGGCGCGAGGTAGGGGTGGCGGCACGGGCCACAGGCGATTATGCACGGGCGCGCGTGGCATTGGAGCGGGCATTGAGCCTCTTCGTAGACCTGGGCGACGCCGTGCACGAACTGCACGTGCTGGGGAACCTCTCGACGCTTTATTGGTATATGGGCGAGCACGAGCGGGCGATGAGCCTGGCCCGGCGGGCCTTGGCCCGCTGCGAGGAAGCGGGGCTGCCACTCCAGCGCCGGCTGCCGCTGGGCGACGTGGGGGCCGCGGCGGCCGGTGCTGGCGACGGGGACCTGGCCCGGCAGTGCCTGCTGGAGAGCCTGTCCATCGCCCGGCAGGTGGCCGACCGCACGCAGGAAATCCTGTGCCTGGGCCATTTGGGTTGGCTGTACGTGAGAGAGAAGCAGGCCGGCCAGGCACTGAAGAACCTGCGGGCCGGCCTGGCGCTGGCTCAAAGCATCGGTTCCTGCTGCGAGCAGAGCTGGCTCCTGGCGGGGCTGGCGGAGGCGTATCGCTTGCTGGGGAAGACGGACCAGGCAGTGGCGCACGCGCGGCGGGCGCTGGAACTGGCCCAGGCCAGTGGCCGGGCCTACGAGTGGGACCTGGCGCGCCGGATTCTGGAGCGGCTGGAAGAACACCAGACCTGACAGGTTTTGGAAACCTGTCAGGTCTGGCGGTTTGTAGACAGTTTGTAGACATCCCTATGCTATACTATTCTTTATTCTGGGACCGCAGTTTTTTTGTCTGGGCGATGGGCGACTTCGCTGTTGAGGGGAAGTCCGTGACCGCATCTACTACCGAGTACATGTCCTTCATGATCCGGCTGTGGCGTGAGCAGGACCCAGAACGGCCGGAGGTGGCTGCCGACTGGCAGGGCGAGGTCGAGCACATCCAGAGCGGGCGGCACTGGAGGTTCGGCACGCTGGATGAGGTGCTGAGGTTCTTGCGCCAACAGGCGAGAAACCCAGACCCGACAGGTTTTCAAAACCTGTCAGGTCTACGATGCGAGGAGGTGTAAGGATGAACAGTAGACGTGTCCGCACGAGGGGGCTGATGCCGATTGTCCTGGCTATACTGCTGCTGGCCTGTCGCCCCGGCCCGCCTAGTGCGGCGAATGAAAGCCTGGTTCAGGAATGGGAGACGTGCTCTCCTGTGACGATGCTCGCGCCGCAGGGAAAGACGTATTACGTCGCCACGACAGGCAGCGATTCCAACCCGGGGACGATCGCGCAGCCCTGGCGGACGATCCAGAAGGCGGCCAACACGATAGTGGCGGGTGACACCGTCTACGTGCGGGCGGGAACTTACCAGGAGCGGGTGGTCCCGCAGCATTCGGGGAGCGCCGGCCAGTACATCACGTACGTCGCCTATGCCGGGGAGACGGCCATCATTGACGGAACGGGCGTGGTCGTGCCGGAATATTGCGGGTTGTTCGACCTTACGGGGCGGGATTACATCCGCGTGTCTGGCTTGCAGGTGATCCACTCGGATTATTACGGCATCGTCGCCAAAAATTCCAACCACGTCACTATCGAGTATAACTACACCTATGACACCTACTCGTCCGGCATCTCTTCGTGGGACAGCAATAACATCACCGTGGCCGGCAACGAGGTGGTCGGGGCCTGTACCGGCCCCTGGCAAGAGCATATTTCCATCAGCAACACCGACAGCTTCGAGGTGCGCTACAACCACATCCACGATGTCATGCCTGAGACGGAGGGCAAAGAGGGGCTTTCCGTCAAAGACGCTTCGTCCCACGGGAAGGTGTACGGCAATCATGTGTACAACCTGAACCACGTGGGCATCTACGTGGATGCTGAGGCCGAGCATTTGTTCGACATCGAGGTGTATCAGAACGTCGTTCACGACATCCAGGCGATGGGCTTTTCACTGGCTTCGGAGCAGGGCGGGCTGTTGGAAAATATCCGCCTGTACAACAACATCGCCTACAATAACCTGGTGGGCCTGTGGCTGTCGGCCTGCTGCATTGCGACACACCCGTTCAAAGACATCACCATCATCAACAACACCTTTGCCTACAATGGGCAGGATGGCTGGGGCGGGGGGATCGGCATCGAGAACACGCAGGTGCAGAACGTGGTCATCCGAAACAACATCTGCAGCCAGAATATCTATTCGCAGATGGCCGCCCCCCCCAGCATTTTGCTGGAGTTGACGGTGGATCACAACCTGACTGACGGGGATCGTGACCCTGAGTTCGAGTTCCACGGCGAGAGCGACCTGGTTGATGTGTCGCCCTCGTTCGTGAACCCATTGATGGGAAACTATCACCTGCTGGCTGGCTCGCCGGCCATAGACCACGGCTCCGCCGCGGGCGCGCCCGGCACCGATTTCGACGGCCAGGCCCGGCCCTACGGCACCGGCTATGACATCGGGGCCGACGAGTACGTGCCGTTCACGAATTTCGTCTACCTGCCCATCATCCTGCGCAACAAGTAGTTCCAGGCCCTTCGGGTTTCCCAAACCCGAAGGGCCTCTCAGAAGGAGGGTCCCATGTCTACCCGGCGAATCCTGCTCACGGCCCTGGGCGTCGGCGCCGTGCTGCTGGCGTGCGCCGGCTCCCGGCCGGCCAGCACGCAGCCCACGGCCGGCGGCGTCTACTATGTGTCTCCCGCCGGCAGCGACGCGAACCCGGGCACCATCACCCAACCCTGGCGCACCATCCAGCACGCGGCGGACACCCTGGCCGCCGGCGACACGGTCTACATCCGGGCTGGGACGTACCACGAGCGGGTGGTGCCCCAGAACTCCGGGAGCGCCGGCCAGTATATCACCTACGCCGCCTATCCCGGCGAGACGGCGACGATTGACGGGGCCAGCATCACCTTGCCGGACGCGCTCGTCGGCCTGTTCAACATCTCGGGCCAGGAGTACATCCGGGTCGCCGGGCTGCGTGTCATCAACGCCGGCCCACACGACAACAACGCGGGCGTCCTGGTCAACGATTCGTCCTACGTCGTCGTCGAGAAGAACTATACCTACAACACGGTCTCTTCCGGGATCGGCGTGTGGGGGAGCGACCACGTCACGATTGATGGGAATACGGTCGAGCACGCCTGCACGGATATCTGGCAGGAATGTTTGACGGTGGCGAGTACCGACGTGTTCGAGATCAGGAACAACGAAGTGTTCGATTGCCAGGAGGAGGGGATAGATGTCAAGGACAACGCTTCCAATGGGCAGGTGTATAACAATCACGTCCACGACGTTCAGGCCATCGGCATTTACGTAGACGCCTGGGATCGCCACACTCACGACATCGCGGTCTTCCAGAACCGTATCCATCACGTATCGACGTACAATGGCATTGCATTGGCATCTGAAATGGGGGGCTTGCTGGAAAACATCGCCATCTACAACAACATCGTGTATCAAAATCACTATGTTGGCCTCGACGTCAGCGTGAACGACTCCGGCAGCCCGGATGGAAGGCACCCGATGCGCAACCTGTATATCGTCAACAACACGTTTTACGACAACGGTCGGGACGCATGGGGCGGCGGTATTCTCGTTGACAATCCGGACGCTGAAAACGTGGTGATCCGCAACAACATCTGTAGCCAGAATTTCTATTTCCAGATACTCGTCAATCCTGTCGTACCGACCCAAACGTTGACGGTGGACCACAATCTGATTGACGGCTACCAGGGTACCGAGGGAGAGATTTACGGCGATGTTCCCGTAACAGGTGATCCCCGATTCGTTAATCCGTCCGGGGCCGATTTCCACCTGCGGGCAGATTCACCTGCCATAGATCGGGGGTCTGCCGTGGGTGCGCCGGCCGACGATTTCGACGGCCGTGCTCGACCTCGGGATGGGGACGATGACGGGGTAGTAGCCTACGACATCGGCGCATACGAGATGCCTTTCTATTCCGAGCACGTGTATTTGCCGATCGCGTTAAGACAGGCTGGCGCAAGATGAAGGGGACACAACCTGTAATCTGCGGATCTATGCGAATGCGCGCCAGGTGTCCCTCAACAAGTTGAGGAGTCCGGAATCCCGCATATAGCGGGATGCACGAGCCAATATTTGAAGCAAGGAGAAACATCATGTCTATCAAAAGAGCCTTGATCGTCGTTGTGGTCGCCAGCGCGCTGTTGCTGGCCGTGGGCGTTGGCCCACAGTTTACCGGGACTGCGCGGGCGCTGCCACCGGCACAGGAGCCTGGTCCGATGGGCGCGACTGTCTCTTACCCCGGCCAGTTGACCGACGAGGCCGGGCAGGCGGTGGCCGACGGGGCCTACGACTTCACCTTCGCGCTGTACGATGCCGAGAGTGACGGGCAGCCGCTGTGGACGGAGACGCAGGAAGGTGTGGCGGTGCAGGGCGGCGCTTTCACTGCCCTGCTGGGGAGCGTTGCTCCCATCCCCAAAGAAGTGCTGGAAGGCGGCGCGCGCTGGCTGGCGGTGGGGGTGCGCGGGCCGGGGGAGGGGGAGTTCACCGCGCTGGCCCCGCGCCAGCAGTTGAGCACGGCGGCATCCATGTCACCGGCCAGTCCGTCCGCTGGCCTCGCCTGTCCTCACGACCACCTCTATGAGAGCTGGGTCGGCAGCAATGCTTATTATACGTTCCGTGTTCAGAATACCGGTGCCGGCGATGGGATCCGAGGCTATGCCAACACTACCAATCCCATCTTTGCTGGCGTGTATGGCTACAACGCTGGGAACGGCGGCAGTGGCGTGTATGGGGACAGCTCGTCCTCGGGGTCTGGTGTGTACGGGAGGAGCGGGTCGGGGGCCGGTGTGAACGGGACGAGCACGTCGGGGGCCGGCGTGTACGGGATGAGCACGTCGGGGGCCGGTGTGCATGCCGTCAGCAGTGGGAGTTATGCCGAGAAGGCGGCCCTGCGGGCGTACAACAGCAACACCACCAGTGGGGTAGCGGCCTGGTTCTACAACAACAGCGGCTGGCCTACCGCTGAGTTCGATCAGCGTGGCGGTGGCCGGGTGCTGGACCTGCAGAACAATGGCACCGGAACCGGTGAGGGCAGCGGCGACTTTATCGCTGCCTTCAACCTGAACGCCGAACTGAGGTTTCGAGTTGGAGGCAAAGGGGACGTCTGGACGCGCGATGGCTACTACACAATCTCCGGAGATCTGGCCGAGATGCTGCCCGCCGTGCAAGGGGTAGAACCGGGAGACGTGTTGGCCATCGGCCTGGATGGGCAACTGGCCCGCTCCACCCAAGCCTACCAGGCCAGCGTGATGGGGGTTTACTCGACCCAGCCGGGCTTCGTGGGCGGCCAGGCAGCGGAGGGAGAAATCCCAGGCGCGATCCCGCTGGCTGTCGTCGGCGTGGTGCCGGTCAAAGTCTCGGCCGAGAACGGCCCTATCCGCCCCGGCGATCTGCTGGTGGCTTCTTCCACCCCGGGCCACGCCATGAAGGCCGGCCCCAATCCACCCCAGGGCACGGTGATCGGCAAGGCGCTGGAGGGGCTGGATGAAGGCACGGGCGTCATGAAGATGCTCGCGACGCTCCAGTAGGAGGAGGTAGGCGATGAAGATACGAGTGGCGATCCTGCTTGTTGTCGTCCTCCTGCTGGTGGGCAGCGTGGCCCTGCGCCAGGTTCGGGGTGTGGCACTGGCGCAGTCCGGGGGGCCGCCGCCACTTGCGGGGTACGCGGTCGAGAAAGGGGTGGCCTCCGGCGGGGGCTACCGGCTGACGAGCCTGGCGCACACCTGGAAGGTGGGTGAGGTTGCGAGCGGGGAAGCGTATCGCCTGCTGGGGCCGGCCAGCCCCAGTGGGGGCAACCAGTGCTGCTGCACCTACCTGCCGTGCGTGGTGCGGAACTTCCATTAGAGAAGAAGAAACCCGGTTTCTTGGAGAAACCGGGTTTCTTGCGTTTCTATGTAATCTCATTCCCGGCGATAAGCCTGGACAGGGGCAGCCGGAGGACCCAGCGGCCAGTGAGGGGCAGCGGAACCATGCGGCCGCGCAGCGCGTTGCTCATCCCAACCAACCCACTCACCACCGCACAAGCCAGGGCGGCCATGACCAGAGAAAAGGCCATCATGCCGACGAGCGGCCCGATCAGGGGTATCCAACACAGCAACCAGGTCAAGACGAACCAGGCCACATACGCTCCCAGGAGGACGAGCACCAGTCCGATGGATTGGACCGTATGGTACGTGGCGAATTTGCTCTTGCGGTGAAAAGCAAAGACATAGATCCAGCCGGGGACAGTGAGCAGATAGGCCAGAAAAGCGGGATAGCGCTGAGATTCTGTCATGCCGTTCCTCCGATTCCTCTCAACGTCAGCTCCGTGGCGAAATGGCAACTCACGAAATGGCCGGGTTTGATTTCTCGCAGCACGGGCTCTTCCCGGCTGCAGAGATACCTGACGAAGCGGCAGCGCGGGTGGAAGATGCAACCGGAGGGTGGATTGGCCGGGCTGGGCACTTCGCCCCCCAGGGTGACCCGCTCCAGATGGATGTCCGGATCGGCTGGCGGAATGGCCGAGACGAGCGCCTCTGTATAGGGGTGGAGAGGATGCCAGAGCAGTTCTTCAGTGCGGGCCAGTTCGACGATCTTGCCGACGTACATGACCGCGATGCGGTCGGAGACGTGCTCGACGACAGACACGTCGTGGGCAATAAAGATCAGGCTGAGGCCGAGATCATCTTTCAACTGCTGTAGCAGGTTGAGGACCTGGGCCTGCACCGAAACGTCGAGCGCAGAGACGGGCTCATCGGCGATGATCAGGCGCGGGCTGAGGGACAGGGTGCGGGCGATGCCGATGCGCTGGCGCTGTCCGCCGGAGAACTCGTGAGGGTAGCGTTCCATATAGTTGGGATCGAGGCCCACTGCGGTCATCAATTCTGCCACCCGTTCTTCCATCGCTTTGCCCCTGGCAACCTGGTGGATGATGAGCGGTTCTCCGATGATCTCCTTCACCGTGCGCCTCGGATTCAGCGAGCTGAACGGGTCCTGGAAAATCATGCGCATCTCCCGGCGCAGTGGTTTCATCGCTTTCTGACTCAGGCGGGTGATGTTGATCCGCTCGCCGGCGCGGTTGCGGTACCAGACTTCGCCATCGGTGGGCTCATACAGGCGCAGGATGGAACGGCCGACGGTCGTCTTGCCACAGCCGCTTTCGCCCACCAGTCCCAGCACTTCATTCTCCCGCACAAAGAAACTGACGCCATCCACGGCCTTGATGTGGCCCACTAACTGCTGAAGCAACGCCTTGTAGATGGGAAAGTACTGCTTGAGGTTTTTGACTTCGAGAATGATGTTCTGATCGGTATCCATCGTTATTCCTCTAAGCCACTGACTGAAATCGCCGTTCCGGTCTGAGCCGATGGGCTAGACAATCGTGTATGGATCGGCGGCATCGCGCAAACCGTCTCCCAGGAAATTGAACCCCAGCACAGCCAGGAATATGAAAAACACCGGCGCAATGATCCACAGGTTGAAGCCCAGGGTCTGGATGGTCTGAGCCTCCCGCATCATTACCCCCCAACTCACCAGCGGTTCCTGGATGCCGATGCCCAGGAAGCTGAGGAAGCTCTCCGCCAGGATGATGGAGGGGATGGTCAAGGTCAGGACGACGATGGTATGGCTAAGGGTATTGGGATAGAGGTGGTAGAAGATGATGCGGGCATCCGATGCGCCCATCTCACGGGCGGCCAGGACAAAGTCGGTCTCGCGCAGGGCCAGGACCTTGCCGCGCACTTCGCGGGCCAGCAGTGTCCAGCTAAGCAAGGCGAAGATCACAGACATGGCAATAAAGACCGTCATCTGGTCCCACGTGGGAGGGATCACCGCAGCCAGCGCCATCCACAGCGGCAACTGTGGGAATGACTGGACGAACTCGACGAAGCGCTGCATCAGGTTGTCGAGTCTACCGCCATAATAGCCGGAGACCACGCCCAAGACCGACCCAACTGCAACGCTGATGAACGTGCCAAAGAGCGACATGGACAGCGAGATACGCCCTGCTCGAGCACACCTGCCGAAGATATCGCGCCCGAACTTGTCGGTGCCCAGCAAGTAGATCAAACCGCCGTCTGCGACGCCATACAGGTGAAGCCGGCCTGGAAACAGCCCCAGGAACTTGTACTGCCAACTCTGGACGAAGAACTGGATCTCGTACTTCTGGCTTGTGTCCTCTACCCAATGCGCGAACCTGTTTTCGTCCAGTACCTGCACCCAGTTGTAGACGAAGGGCCTAAAGTGGAACTTGCCCTCAGCGTCAACAAAGTGGACGCGATGGGGTGGGATATACCCGTACCGCATGTTCAGTCTGACCGGATCGTAGGGGGAGAAGAAGTCCGAGCAGATCGCCAGGACAGCCAGGGCCACGACGATCAGCCCGCCGAAGATGGCGATGCGGCTCTTGCGGAACTTGCGCCAGACCAGGTTGAGGTAACTTTCGTGTTCTTCGGCCTTCAGCTCTGCGGCCTCTATGGGTACCACCCGGGGAGATACACTGCTCTTGTTCATAACGTCCTCTCGCTTTCGGAGGCGACAACTAACCCAATTTGATGCGCGGGTCTACCAGTGCCAGCAGCACGTCTGCAATCAGATTGCCGGCGATGAGCAGGACACTGTAGATGAGCAAGAATCCGCCGGACACGTAGATATCCTGGTTTACCAGCGAACTGTAGAACATGGGCGCCAGGGATGGCATGTTTAACACGATGGCTGCCTCGAGCTCACCCTGGATCATGTAGGGGAGCACCGTGCCCTGGTACATGATGATGGGATGCAAGGCATTGGGAACTGCGTGCTTGTAGATGACCAGGCTCTCGCGCAGCCCCTTGGAGCGCGCCGTCGTGACGTATTGGGCGTTCAACACGTCCAGCAGATTGCCGCGCATCACGCGCATGTTGCGGGCAATGCCGCCGAACCCGGCAATGGCGATCACGGGCCAGGTGTACCGTAAGATATCCACAAATTTCGCCCACGACATGGGCGCAAAAGCATAGATGGGGGAGACAAAGCGATTGACGTAAGGCACTCTCCATTTGATGACCAGGAGATAAACGATCACGATGGCCAGGAAGAAACGTGGAGCGGCCGTACCGATAAAGGCAAAGACCGTGGCCAGGTTGTCTCCGAGACCATATTTGTGTGTGGCGGAATAAATGCCAATGACGATGCCAAGAATTGTCGAGATCAAGTGTGCAGAGGCTGCCAGAAAGAGCGTGCGCGGCAACCGCTCCGCGATCAATTCACCCACGTCCTGCTTGTAGGCAAACGAGTACCCAAATTTCCCCTCGAAGACGATGCCCTTGACCCACAGCAGGTATTGCTCGTAGATCGGCCGGTCCAGCCCATAGGTTTTCCGATATTCATTGGCCGCCTTTTCCGCTTCCGCCGCCGGCAGGTTGGCCTGGTTCACCAGGTAAGTTTGATAGGACGAGGCAAAGTCGCCGGGCGGAAGTTGGATGATCGTAAAAGACACGATCGTAATCCCGATCAACAAGGGAATCGAGATCAAGACTCGGCGCAAGATATAGTTGATCATGACGCCTCCAAACGGTAGGGGAGGAGGCAGATAGCCTCCTCCCCTGTCACAAACGTTATGGTGTGAATGTCGGGTAGGGGAAGTCTACGCCGGGCAGCGTCTCCGGATAGATCTCCGTCTGACCCAAAGCCCAGCGGTCGCCCTCGCTCACCCAGATCTGCTCGGGCAGGAAGTTGTTAAAGTCCCACTGGTACAGGAATGGCGGCGTGCCGATGGGGACGTTCTTGAAATACTTGTTCAACATCAGCCCGTACCGCCCGGTGACCAGGCCAATGGAGTAGATGTTTTCGGTGTGCAACCGGTTGTACTCGAACATCAACTCCTTCTGCTTGGCAAAGTCGGTCTCGACCAGGAACTTGTTGGCGATGTCAATCATCGCTTTCTCAAAGTCCATGTACTCTTCCGGCTGCTCGCCTTCGCGGTGCCAACCGAACTCCTTGGTCACCGGCGCAAAGTCCTTGGGGCGCGTGTTGGGGGTGGCCCAAACCTGGCCCGGGCGGCCAATGCGCATGTCCCAGGTGCCGTTGGTGTTGGCTTCGGTCATGGCCGTGTTGGTGAGGATGCGGAAGTTGACCTTGATCCCGATGTCCTGGAACATCAGCACCAGCGCCTGGCCGAGCGTGGAGCCGGCCGAGATGTCTTCCCAGGTCGTCAAGGCCAGCTCGACGTTCTGGCCGGCCATCGGCCCGGAGGTCCAGTTGAGGATGCCATCGCCGTCCGTGTCTTCCAGACCGATCTCCTTCAGCAGTGCGCGCGAGGTATCGGGCGAGAAGGGGTAGTAGACCACCGACTGCTTGTCGAAGAACTGGGAGCCGGGGAACAGGCCGCCCGGCCACGGGCGGAAGAACGGACCGTTGGTCAGCGAGCGGGACACCCCATCGCGGTCGATGGCCTGCGTCAAAGCACGGCGGAAACGCACGTCGCGCAACAGCTCACGCACCGCCGTGTCGCGCTCGTTCTCGGCGCCAAGATACTTGGACTGGTTGATCTCCAGGCTGAAGCCCAGCGTCTCCGGCCCCCACTCGACGCGGAAGGGCGCATTGGGATCCATGGCCTGCCTGACGGTCTCGTCGAAGGTTTCGGGGTTCTCCACGTTGGCGTGATCGGCGGTACCGGCAATGGTATTGAGCGTGCGGACCACCCCCGTCTTGGCGTAGGTCCACTGCTGCTCGTCGAGATAGGGCAGTTGGCAGCCGTTCTCGTCCACCTTCCAGTAGTATGGGTTACGGCGCATGACCATGAACTCGTCGGTCTTGTACTCCACCGGCACCCACGGGCCCATGGTGACGATCGGCAGCGTGTTGGGCGGCAGCGAGTCACGATAGGCCTGGTAGGTGGTGTTCGGGTTGTACTTGGGATGCAGCGGCTTCAGGATGTGGGCCGGGCCGGGCGAGAAGATCAGGTTGGTCATGTTGTACAACTGGGTCGTGGGGAAGGGCACCGGGAAGGTCCACTTGATCGTATAGTCGTCCACCGCTTCCAGTTTGATCGGCTGCTCGTCAATCGTCCAGAAGCTGGCCTGCGTCCACGAGTTGACCTGGGGATCGAGGATGTTGTCTTCCCACAGGAACATGATATCCTCGCTGGTGAACTCATCCCCGTCCGACCACTTGGCGCCTTCGATCAGGTGCATGGTCAACTGGAGGCCATCGTCGGACCACTCCCAGCTCTTGGCGAGCTGAGGCAGCGGGCTGACGTCCTCCGTCAGGAACATCGGGCCGGTCATCACGGGCTCTTCCTGGACGATGGCTTCGATGCCGAACCAGCCCTGGCTGACGCCGGCCGCCCAGTTCCAGCCTTCGGTCGGCGCTGCCCAGACACCGCGGAAGACGCCGCCGTACTCGCCGATGCCGTCGGACATAAAGCCGGCCTTGTAGACGAAGGGCTCTTTCGGCAGGCGCTCTTCCACCGGCGGCAGCTTGCCCTGCTCGACCAACTCGGTCACCCAGGCCGGCTCGCAGTACTTGTCGAAGGCGCGGAATTCGATCATCTCGTCAACCGCGAAAGTCTTCGGCGCGCGGCCACCGGCCATCAGTGGGGCGTCGGGATAGGGGATCGCTCCTGCCAGGACGAGCTTCTCGACCTCGACCGTCCTCTCGACCTCGACCGTCCGCACGACTTCGACGGTCCTTTCAACCGTCACTTCGATCGTGCGGGGGGCGCAGGCTGCCAGCATGGTCAGGGCGACCAGCACAGACAGCCCAGTAAACAGGCTCCTTTTCATTGTGCTACTCTCCTTTCAGATCACTTGTCAGGTTGGCGGAAATGTGGCTCATGTTCTGTCGGTCGGGCATCTTGAAATGCTTGCTGCAATCACCTCCTTCCCTTGGGGTCAGACCGGTTGTCTGTGGGCCGGTGTGGATCCATATAACCGGCAAGCCACAGTGTGCCCCGGTGCAGCTTCCTGAAGCACGGGCTCCTGCGAGTGGCACATCCCCATCGCGCGCGGACAACGCGGCGCGAAAGCGCATCCCTGGATCTCCTGGATGGGCGTGGGCACCATCCCCTGAATGGGAACGAGCACCTTGTGGCCCTTGCGTCCCAACACCGGCACCGAGTTCAACAAGCCCACTGTATAGGGGTGGAGGGGCTGGTGGAACAATTCCCGCACCGGTGCGTGCTCGACCACTTTGCCCAGGTACATCACCGTCACTTCGTCGGCCATCTGTGAAACGACGCCCAGGTTGTGAGTGATGATCAAGATCGAGGAATTGATGTCTTCCTGCAGTTGGCGCATCAGATCGAGAATCTGCGCCTGGACGGTCATATCCAGCGCGGTGGTCGGCTCATCGGCGATCAGGATGGAGGGATTGCACGAAAGCGCCAGGCCAATCATCACTCGCTGGCGCATCCCACCGCTCAACTGGTGCGGGTACGCGTGCAGGCGCTGCTTGGGTTCGCTGATCTGCACCTTGTAGAGCATCTCCAGTGCCCGCTCCATCGCCTCTTTGGCACTGACCTTCTGGTGCAGCCTGATTGATTCGGCAATCTGCTGGCCGACCGAGTACAGCGGGTTGAGCGAGGTCATCGGCTCCTGGAAGACCATGGCGATCTCGGCCCCGCGAATGCTGCGCATCTTCGGCCCGCGGGGGTCCAACTGAGCCAGATCCACCACCTCACCGTCCTTTGAATAGAGTTCGATCTCGCCGGCGACGATTTTGCCGGGCGGCGACTGGATCAGGCGCATCATGGACATGGCTGTGACACTCTTGCCACAGCCGCTCTCCCCGACCAGGCCGAGCGTGGATTTGCGTCTCAGGGTCAGATCGACCCCGTCCACAGCACGGACGGTGCCTTTTTCGAGAAAGAAACTCGTCTTCAGATTTCTGATTTCAAGAATAGGGCTCCGTGCAGTGTCTTGACTCATAAGCGACTCCACTCATGATCTGATGACCTGGCGCAGCGTCTCGCGTAAGCGTGCTGGCAAGACAGGCTTGATGAGAAAAGCGGCCGCCCCGGCCTCCATGCCGCGCTTGCGTTCGTCCGACGTGCTACACACCACGAGCGGAACAGACTTTTCTAAGGCGTGCAGGATGGCAGCCAACAAATGCCAGCCCTCCCCACCGGCGATGGCAGGCTCCAGGACGAGGGCGGCCAGATTGGGGGTCGTGAGTAATGTCAGGGCCTCCTTTTCATCCGCACAGGTGAGCACTTGATAGTCCTGGCTCAACTCCCGCTGGTAGAGCTCAAGCATCGGAAGGTCGTGATCAATAAGCAGGACAACTGGCTTGGTTGGCCCCATCACGTCTAGTATACCAGGACAGGCCGGGCCTGTCTTGGACAAAAGTAAGCAGTCTGTGGACAAAAGTATGCTATCTAGAGCGGGGAAGGATTTTCGCGGTAGGCGCGAGGAGACTGCCCGACAATTCTGCGGAAGACGCGGCTGAAATAAGCCGAATCGCCAAACCCAACCTGGCGCGCGATCGTGGTGATGGGTTCATCGCCGGTGCACAGCAATGCTTTGGCCTTTTGGATGCGTAATCGGTTCAGGCATTCCCACAATGGAATGCCCATTTCCTGGTGGAAGGTCTGGCTGAGGTAACTCTCGCTCACGCCGACAGCGTTGGCAAGTTCACCGCGCGAGAGGTCCTCTGCGTAATTCTGGTGCAGGTAAGCCAGCGTGTACTTGACCAATGTGCTCGTCGGCTTGCAGAGCGCCGTTTCACGCTTGAACGATTGCTGCAGGGATGCGACGGCTTCCTCTGACGATAAGAGCCCTTTGGTGTGGAAGGTCACGCGCGCATAGTCCAGGCGTTGCACGTCTTCGAAGGTCAGGACCTTGCCGCTCATCACGACCACCGGCACCTGGTGGGTGCGCGGGTCGGCGCGCACCTTTTCCAGCACGGCAAAGCCATCCACTTGCGGCATCATCAAGTCCAGCAGGATCAGGCAAGGGATTTGATCTTCCAGCAGCGCCAACGCCTGCGCGCCGTTCTCCGCCTCGCGGACGGTCGAAGTGGGCCAGGCCTCGGTCACGAGTTGGTGGTACAGGGTGCGCGCCTGGGGGTCGTCGTCCACGATCAGCACGAAGCCCGCTGGCGCCTGGGGGCGCAGGCTATCCAGCAGCTCAACCAGCGACTTGCCGGCGAAGGGCTTTAGCAACACGTTGGTCATACTTGTGCTGAGGCTGCCAGCGCCAGGTGCCTGCCTGAACAGGATGAAGGGCAGGCACGAAAGGTGCGCGTGGCTGCGCAAGCGTTGGATGAGTTGCCAATCATTGGCGCGCGCACCTGCCATGTCCCAGGCCAGGGCGGCCGGTTGTACTTGGCGCAGGAGTCTGTTCAGGTCGTCCCCCGGCCGGAGCAAGTACACTTTCAGCCCCTGACGGCAGGCCATCGCGCTGATTTCCGCAGGAGGCTGGGCGTGGGATGTGAGTACGACCAGGGTGGGCTGTTCGCTCAGCGGCCCCCCTCCCCACTCCCCCCCCCACTCCCCCCCTATAGGGGGGGCCGGGGGGGGGGCGGGGGGGAGCGCGGGACGGTCGTCCAGGGTGGGGAGCGGCAGGTAGACGTGGAAGACGCTGCCACGCTCAGGCTGGCTTTCCAGTGACATGAAGCCGCCGTGCAACGCCACCAGGTGCCGGGTGATGGACAGGCCCAGACCGATCGCCTCCCTACGGCGTGTGACGTGGCCAGCGGTCACGAATGGCTCAAAGATGCGCTCCTGCAAGTCTACGGGGATGCCTACGCCGGTATCCTCGACCCACACGTGGAGATAGGGTGGCTCCACCTCTGCGCCCAGGGTGATCTGGCCGGTGGGGGTGAACTTGCTGGCATTGCTGAGCAGGTTGAGCAGGATCTGGCGCAGGCGCACCGTATCGGCCTGTATCACCGGCAGACGGCCAGGCAGGCATAACCTCCATTCGACTTTGCCGGAGGTCCTTGCGCTGCGGGCCATGCTGTTAAAGACGTCTTCCAGGAAGGGGCGCGTGTCTATGGCTTCGGGGTACAGGTCCAGCGCGCCAATCTCGGCCCGCGACAGATCGAGCAGATCGTTGATGATGCGGCTGAGATGCTCACCGCTCTGGTAGATGTAACCCAGGTCTCGCCGCAGTGCGGCCGGCAATTCGACGTTGTAGGGGCCAGGAGTGTTGAGAGCGGCCTGGCTGTATCCCATAATCACGTTCAAAGGTGCGCGCAGTTCGTGACTGACGTTGGCCAGCAAGCGGGTCTTCAACTGGTTGGCCCGTTCGGCCACCTGGCGCGCGTGCAGCGCTTCGGCGTACAGCTCGGCGTTGCGCATGGCAATCCCCAACTGGTCGGCCAGGGCTTGCAGTCCCACCACTTCCCAGCGCAAGCTCATGTTGGGCTGACGGCTGTGCAGGTCGAGCAGGCCCAGGGTCTTTTCGCCCAGGCGGATGGGCACCACGACCCGCGCGCGCGTGGAGGGCCAGTTGGGGTCCGGCGAGAAGCGATGGCTGTGCTGGACGTCGGGGATGAAAATGGCCTCGTTGCGCCTCAGAACCTCACCCAGCAAACCTGCTTCCGCCAACGGCATGTGCCTGGTCCGTGCATCAGATCCTCCCACGTCGAGGACCAGTTCCTGTTCATCCTCTGACCACAATAA
>Ga0315296_10000931_pt1 | contig 25960 bp, 27 predicted proteins | sample YL17G14_18_MG_FD_203921 | JGI IMG/M metagenome (GOLD analysis project Ga0315296, IMG submission 203921) | Sediment microbial communities from Yellowstone Lake, YNP, Wyoming, USA - YL17G14_18 | ecosystem: Environmental > Aquatic > Freshwater > Lake > Sediment | place: USA: Wyoming | collected... | reverse complement strand
AGTGGCTCTTTGCAAACTTGGCCAAGCAACTGCAGAGGAAGTTGCTGAGCAGACGAAAAGGGCAAGGGCTGTAGAAAGTGGCTATCTAAACCAGTTGATGCTCATGGGATACGTGAAAAAGGAGCGGAAAGGACGAAAGGCTTACTTCTATGTTGAAAAAGAGGAAAAGGAGTAAGAAACATGGGCAAAATTGTTGCTTTTCACTCGTATAAAGGTGGAACAGGGAAGACATTATTGTCGGTTAATCTTGCCGCTATATATGCTAAACGTGGGAAAAGTGTCTGTTTGTTTGACCTTGATTTTCGTGCTCCAAGTCTTCATGCTGCTTTTGCAACCGATGCTCCTGAGTGTTGGCTCAACGAATATCTGAATGGCACGTGTGATATTAAGAGGACTCTAATTGATCTTTCTCAGCAGCATGGGAATGGGGGCAAGTTTTATGCTGGGTTGGCGAATCCGACGACAGAGGCTATTAGGGATATGTCGGCGAAGGATCGAAAGTGGGAAATGAGGGCTCTTGGGCGACTATTGTCGTTGAAGAATTCTCTTCTTAACGATATGCATCTTGACTACCTAATTTTTGATACAAGCCCTGGGCTTCAGTATTCATCTATAAATGCGATTGTAAGCGCAGATGTTGTCTTAGTTGTTACAAGTCTGGACACGTCGGACATTAAGGGAACTCAGAGAATGACACATGAACTATATGACCTATTTGAGAAGAAAACCGGAATACTGCTAAACAAGGTACTCACCGAAGCATTGACCACTGAATCTCAGAAGAGAAACCTGTATGAAAGACTGCATAACATACATACACTCCCGATTTTAGAGGTCATCCCGTGCTTCTGTGATATTCTAAGAGCAGGCGGAACACAAATATTTGCCGAAGAGAAGCCAGATCACCCGTTCACAAAGACTCTTGAAAAGATAGCAACAAAAATCGAAAATTTCTGAAACGTTTTCTACTAGTGCGTGCGCTCATCTTTCAGTAGAGTGTCCTTTTTTTGGTTTTAGGTTGCTGATGTATTTTGAAGTATGGTTTTTTTGATCTTTAGGGTGAAATTTGGTAACTTTTAAATACTTTTTGTTGTTTTTTGTGTTTGGTGGTTTTGTGGAGCAGTTTGTGGTTCGGGTTTTTCAGGGTGGAAAAGTTACTATTCCTAAGCGTGTGAGGGAGTTGTTGGAGGTTGAGGATGGTGATTATGTTCGTTTAGGTGTGGTGGAGGTTATCAAGCGTAAGGGAAAATAGGAGAAGGGCTAAATTTGAATACAGGTGAGATATGAGCGTGCGTGTGGTGAGTTGCGATCTTGAGTGGTTTGAAGCATGGGTTTTTTAGAGCTGGATTCATGTTGTGTGACAGGTGTGCAGTAAATGCAAAGTGTAAGCGTTTCAAGCCTAGCGGCGAATGTGTAGTTGAGAAGAGAGCTTTTGACAAGACTGTTTTGGATTTGATGGAGCAGTATGAGTTAGAGGGTGTGGCGGATCGCATTTTGGCTGAGCGGGCTGCAATGTACCTAATTCGTATTGCAAGGGCTGAAGCATATGAATCAGTTGTTGGTGTGACAGAGAAATCGTCTTTGTGGGGATCTTACATCAGCCGGTTGGACAACACCCTCAGAGGTTTACTTAGTGACTTGGCTGTGACGAGGACCAAACGTAAACAATTTCAAAAGAATGAAGCGTTGCTTGTGAATGTTGATGACTTGTTGAAAAAGTTTGCAAAAACTGAGCGTGAGCCAAGAAGGCTCAAGAAGCTGGGGGCTAAAAAGCGTCTAGCTGTGTATTCTCCAAAAAGGGCGTTGTTGGCTAGTTGGCGTAGGGAATGCCGACGGTTCAGGAGCAATGTTCGTGGGAGGGGAGATGTTGGCAATCAGGAAGAGAAAGCAGCGGAAGATTCCTAGAAATGCTGTTGAGCCTCTGATGCAAACGTGTGAATGGTTAAGCACAGATTGGGGAAAACCAGCAACAGATATTTTCAAGAGTTTCCTTGAATTGATGACAAAGTATGAGGACTATTTTTTCAGTCAGCCGTGGCCAAAAAAGTATGATCATAAGGAGGCTACTAGTTTTACTGATGAAGATGTGGATTTTATTTTGGAAAGTGAAGATGATTTTGCGGACAGGTATACAACAATGTGTCTTAAGAAGAATATGTGTTTGGATGTCGGGTTTATGGGGTATTTCGGAATGTTCTGGACACAGAAAGCTTTTGATGAGGAGTTTTTTGGGCCATTGTACAAGGAAGTCTTGGAAGCGTTTAACAGCTTGTTGCAAGAAGGCGGAAACGCTCGAAACGTATTGGACAAGTTGAAAGAACGTTTCAGTATTAATTGTATCCATGATAGCCTAATTGATTTGCTTGAGCATGAGTATCCGGATAAGGTTACTAGAAAGTTGATTGAAGATATGTTTGAGTTGTTGCATACTGTGGAAGGATTGTCATCGTGCAGGCAGGGTAGGTGCTCATGGTACTGGCAGCAGAAATACTCTTCGCAGACTAATCATAGAGAATAACATGCATGCATTGATTGATATCCCTAAAGGCCCCCATGCGCACGCATGAAAACGCAGATTTACTGCTTTTAGACATGTCTTCAACTAAAAGATGTGGCATAACTTTTAGAGTGCTTTTTGGACATATATTTAAAGATTCAGAGTTGCAATGATAGAAGTAGGGCGCAAAGCATGTCTGCTGTGGATAAAGAAAACGTCAAAGCGAAACTTGCAGAGCTCGTTAACCGCTTTGAACAGATCATAAAAAGTGAAAAGGAGGCAGCATTTAGCGAAGCTGATGTAAGTTCCAAATTTATTCTGCCGTTACTAGATACATTGGGTTGGGATACCAAAAACATAGATGAAGTCAAAGAGCAGAGAAGAACGTTATCCGGGTCAGTGGATTACACTTTGGCCATAAATCGCAAACCTCGACTTCTCTTAGAGTTAAAAAGATTCACAGAGGATCTTGATGGGTACCGAGATGTTCGTGGACACAAAGAAACATTCCCTGAGCAAGCAACCCGCTATGCTTGGCATCTTAAAGTTGAATGGGTTATATTAACCAACTTTAAGGAAATACGACTTTACAACTCATACTACAAGAATCCCACTGATGGGCTGAGACTTCAAGTTCGCTATAATCGCTTTGTAAGCGACTTGGATAGACTTTGGACAATTTCTCGTCCATGTGTAGAATCAGGCGAACTTGACAAAATTGAGAAAAAAGCTGAGCGGAAAAACATTGATGAAGCCATATTAGAAGATTTGCTGGAAATACGTCGACTTTTCAGCGGAAATATTAGATCGAAAAACCCCTCATTGCCAATTGAGAGTGTTAGAGAGAACGTCCAAAGAATCATGGACCGTTTAATTGTAATCAGAGTAGCAGAAGATCGGGGTATAATAGGTTTCGAAAGTCTTCATAAAGAATTAGAATCTTGGAAGAATCGAGGCCTTCCCACATCTTTCATGAGAAGTCTCAAAAACATCTTCAGAGATTTTGACGAAGTATACAACACAAAACTCTTCGAACCACACAGTTGTGAAGATCTATCAGTAGATAACGATGTTTTGGAAACAGTAATAGACATTCTTTATCGGTATAATTTCGATCTGATAAGTGCGGATGTCTTAGGTGCGATATATGAAGACTATCTTGGGCATGTTCTTGAAGAGAAAATTACTGGCGGAGTCCAGATCATCGAAAGTAGCGAAGCTCGAAAGAAGGAAGGTATCTACTATACACCAACTCATTTGGTTGAATATGTAGTTACCGAAACTTTAGGGGAATTGCTCAAAAAGTGCAAGACACCTATTGAGGTTTCAAAAATCAAAGTCCTTGACCCTGCTTGCGGATCAGGCAGTTTCTTGATTAAGGCTTTTGATGTATTCAAACAATGGTATGATGACTACAACAGGAAACTAAATTCGAGAGGTGGTAGTCTTGACGCTCATTTTCATACGGTAACTGATGTGGAACGTCGGATACTAGCTGACAATCTTTTTGGTATAGATATAGATCCACAAGCTGCAGAAATTGCGTCAGTTAACCTCATGCTGAAAGCCCTTAGACGCGGAGAGAAACTACCGCAAATTTTGGGGCAGAACATTAAAATTGGAAACTCTCTGGTAACTGGATTGGAAGAACAATTCGACGCCTTACCTGCCGAGGCGAAAGAAGGGCTAAGGCCATTAATGATGGAACAGAAATTTCTAGGAATATTTGCAACTGGTGGTTTTGATGCTATTATCGGAAATCCTCCGTATTACAAGGTAAGAAAGACTAACCCAATACGCATTTCCTCAAGCTTCAACGCTGTGAAAAGTGGTCCAGTGAATGCCGCTATGATGTTTATAGATCGCGCGATCAGATTGTCGAAACGTGAGGGATATATAGGATTAGTTCTGCCAAAGATGTTGACCTACACAAAAGGCTGGAGAGGTTCGAGAAGAAAGGTATTTGAAAATAAGATACGAAGTATTATTGACTGTCAGGAGGCATTCGAAGGAGTACTGCTTGAACAGATTCTATTAACGCTTGAAAAGACTCTACCGGATGAATCTCACACATACCGAGTGGGAGAAGCCAAAGGGCTGAATATTTTAGTTTCGCCAAAAACGGTCTTTCAGAGGTTAGCTACGCAAGAAGATTTCCTTTTCCTTGAGCCTTCGGATGTTGCTTATGAAATCAGAGAAAAAATGCTTGATAGGACTGTCGAACTTCGGAAAATTTGCAACATAATCTTGGGAGAGGGTATCCAAAGCTACAAATGTTGGCATAGGCTGCCAAAGCCAAGCGACTTGCGGATTTTAAGAGGTAACGATGTCCAGATGTGGCACATTCGAGATTGTTTATATTTTTCACCTACCGTGCCGGAGATGCAAAATTTCAAAGACAATATTGATCAACTAAGTATTCCACATATAGTAGTGCAACGGATTGTAGCTCACATAAGGCATCCAAAACCCCATATAATTCTAATGGCCGCATACGACAAGAACGGTCCTTTCGCATTTAATACTGTAGTTCACATACTTCTTACAGATTCCAGTTATGATTATCGGTACATTCTTGGTTTGTTAAACAGTAAGCTTTTCTCTTTCTATGCCTACAAATTTATCTACAACAACGCAATTCGCTCGATGGATTTCTATAAAGATTATGCTGGAAGATTACCAGTGATGCCACTACCTTCAAGCGATCAAAAGGAGATTTCTGACATTGTAGACCGCATTATTACCATTTCCGCAATCTACACCGTCAAGTTCCAAAATACCAGCAATATCTAACCGAGAAAGTCGTTGGTTCTAAAGAGTTCAATGACTACTATCGCGAATTAAGCCCAAATGAACGAGATCCTAAAGATATGACAACAGAAGGAATAATCAAGTCTCTTTTCGTGGGCGAGGAAGGTGAGTGGCTGTCTTTCAAAGTGAACTATCTTGATCAAGCGCAACATAGAATAGTGACGAATCATGAAGTACTCAGATGCAAAATTCCAGACCGTGCGATCCGAACTTTTCTGCAGAGCGAGATTAACTGTAAAGGGGCAAGCAACCGTGGAAGGCGACTTTTTGATAAGATATTAATGGTGAAGATTCCTATGTTTCACAAAGCATCCGTCGCTGATAAGCAACTTATTAGAAATCAACTTGAACCTTACCTTAAAGACTTGGATGCTCATCAAGCATGGGAAAGTGAGTTTAAAGAACTTGACGACGGTTTGAACAGGAAGATTTACCATGTATATGGTCTAAGCCAAGAAGAAGCAAAATATGTGGAAGATAACTCACGCCCGACTGGATGGCTTGTAGACTAGTTCTTCACTTGATTAGAATAGTAACTTCATTCTAGGTTGAATATAGAAATGCACTCATCTATGGGTTATCTAGGATTTTCAAATTTTGACATTTTATAGACGAGCTGTTGCATGCATGCATGCATGCATCGCTACAGAACCTTGTGCGTCTAGCGTTGCGCTAGTTATGTAGTTAACTGTACTTATATTCCCATTGAAAGTGGATCAGCTGATGTTAGTATTGAGTTTTTCAACTGGAGTCTTCTCTGTATACTCTCTAGCTAGCTCTACGACGTTCAGCAATTTTTCGATGTCTTTTATTAAGTCGATTCGATCTGTCCAAGTTGATCCTATAACAAGATCTTGAGCGTGGGCTAATATGTCTCTTAGATTTTCTGCTGAATCCAGTATAGGGTGAGGATTTTTCTTGAGTCCATCTTTGATTTTCTGTTTGATATCTGGGATTTTGAGAACAAGGTCGGCTTTATCACATATTTGTAGACAATCAGCCAAGTCTATGGCTTCATTTCTCTTCTTTCTCTCATTGAAGAGATCATTAGCCTTTCTCAAGCGAGCCTCGCTGATATGATTCTGCCAAGAATCATTAGAATAGCGGGCACGAATAATGAATAGGAGATTCATTTCTATAAGTGTAATAAGCCCGAATACCCACATGCGCACTGGTGCTTTTTGTAGGTCTCCTCGTGTAACAATGCCCATGACTTTAGTTCCTTTTAAAACAAATATTCGCGGAGCATCATGCAACACTGAGAAGACATCTGTTAAGGAAGCTGATTCCGCTATAAGTTCAGACGGATGAAATGTTCTGCTATACTTGCCACATGGACCACCAGCGAGAGTTGACCTTTCTATATAGCCGTAGATTTCACCGTTCTCTTCTATTCCCATAACATCAAAATCTAAATCTGGTTCTTCCATACGTTTTCGAATAACAGCAGACTCATCGTCAGCATCACAGGATTGTAGTGGCTCAAGAATGTGCTTAACGCTGATGTTGTCGTATAAAGCTCGCAGATCTTGATAACTCGATTTAAACTGTTTCATTTGAATCGACATATCTCATGATTTGCATGTTCAAAATTAAAAAATTTACTGAGCAGAGCTAAGTAAAAGACAATCCCAATAAATCATTCAGCTCCTATTTTATCCAACAAATTTGCCAAACAAGAAAACAGGCCGAAATTTCTTCCTCAAACTCCGGTTATCTAAAAGTGCAGACTTTTTCAGTTTCACACTTCTGAGACATTGACTTGAACCCGTTTGGGCTCAAATCCCTTCGGACAACGTGAGTACGAGTTTAACTTTCATTTCATAGCAGCGTGCGCACGTCAACACACACATCAGTGATAAATTTCTGTAGCTTGTGCTTTCCGATTCCTAGGTATGAGTTGAGCAGCCTGAGGGCGCCTTCCCATTCATTGTAAGTTGTGGGTCCTTTCATTTCTACATCGTTCAAGAAGTAAACGTATATCAAATATGCAGGTAGATCATTATTCCTTAACAAATACAGATGAGCAAATAGATTTGTGAACTGATAGAAACACTGAGACCATTCAACCTTGGCTCTGGAGTTCAGATAACGCTTGGTTTCTTTAAGGCTTGTTTTTATTTTTCTTATGGACCCTTCATCTTCAGCCCGCAATGAAGAAATCAATTCTGGAATGTGCGATTTCGCTTCAACCAAAAACACCTTTCCAGAAGAGATTCTTCCCAAAGCATCCCACTGAGACCCTCCCTTAGGCCAAAACTGAGTCAAAGGCATCTTTTCCAACCTTACATCAAGTAGGTTCAGGAAAGCTTCATCACGGTATTCCGCGTAATCATCGCTTTTCAGAGGTGAGAGCCATTCAATACGTTCTTCATTTGAGAAACTCAGTCTTAACTGTCTTCTTCAACTTCATCATCCTCCGCTTCTTCTTCACGCCAGAACCAAAAGTCATCTTCTTCACTAGACGTTGAACTCACCAAATAAGAGATGTTGCCTTTGCTACATTTCAATTTTGCCGAAATATATAGCGTGCGCTGAATTGAAGAGTTTTAGATCGGCATTAAAATCGGCAATAGTAGATCCGACTAATGTGTTAATTTAAAGCTCCTCGTGTAAAGAATGTCATATTTTCTACCAAGGCCTACTTTAGCCCATCTGTAGACCTCAAGCTCAGGGGCTATATCAATAATAAGAAGATTTAGTTCCTTCATCTGAGGATAGTAGACCCCCATTTCCTCTGAAAGAACATAGTCAAAGAAGTAGTCTTTGTAAGACGAGGTTTGTCCAACTAAATTATGGTTAATTACCAATATTCCAAAGAAATCCAAAGGAAGTTTAGCCTCTTGAGATTTTTGGCAAAACTCATCAGAGGTTCTGCATATTCTGCTGAATGCTTCAGCAATTTTTGACCTAGCTCCATGCTCAACTTCAACACGGACACGAACATTGTCTTTAACCCAAGCCACATCCCAGTCCTCAAACTTTTCGCAAGCAACCTTAAACCCGAGTTTCTTACCCAAATTGTAAAAGAATGATTGAATAAGGACATGGTCCCATTTGTATTTGTTTGGAGCACTATCAATCATATCCTCAACATTCTTAGAATCCCACCCCTTTTTGAATTCACTCATGATACTATCGAACAAAGGAAGCTGTTCTTCACCCATATTCACACATCCTGAACTAGGCACTACCACCTTCATAATCTACCACATTTTAGGACTTGCTCATACGAGCGCGCGTGCATAATACTAATTTTAATATCCAAAGGTTGGACTTAACTGTACAAGAAGTATGAGACAATTTGGGTTTTGATTAAAAATCCAGAGTATGCATCAAACAAAACTGAAATCAAATCAGCTTTCTGTCTATGAACTCCATGGAATTTTTGTCAGGTTTTCGGGTTTTTGTTGTTTGGCTATTGACCTACTGTGCTATTGTGTTTTTGTTGTAGGTGCTTCTGCAGATGCTTAAGCTTAGAAGCTAACAGCCTCATGGGTGAGGCGCTTCACTATTGTTTTGACTTATTTTTGATACCAAGGTCCTTTTTCTTTTCATTTTTTCTTATTTTAAATACTATATAAGAAAAATTCCAAAAATAATTCTAGCCAATAGTATCAGTCAAGTAGTAGCTGCTATTTGCTAAAAGTGAAAAATGTCAAGCAAATAGTGATAGACAAACAGCAAACATACAGTAGCAGTGGTATTGCTGAAGCTAACAGGGAGGCTGAGGAGAGAGGCTTCGCATGTTAAACTTTAACTTTTGTTGAATCTTAATGTTAGATGATTCTTTGAAGCGTAATACACAGAAATAGTTATATACATATAATGTATAAGGATATAACTGTATAACGCATGTGATTACCATGAGCGAAGAAGTATTAACCATGGTTAAAATACCCATTTCACAGATTGAACAACAAGTAAGATCAAAACACACACTTCCTGAAACATTAATCGACGCACGTCTTGAAGCAGACTCTCTGGTGCTTTATTTTGCCGAGAAACCTAGAGTTCAAATAACAGAAGATATTGCGCCAACCTCTATAGTAACCCAAACAAGACGTAGACGACGAGCACATCGAAAGCGCAATCGAATGAGAACGCGAGGGTGGGAAGTTGTAGACCATATAGTGAATTCAAAGGGTCAAAAGTGTGCTATTTACAAGCCCTTTATTGATGTACTAAAACAACCTATGAATTCGGCAGACCAACGATCAGCAGTGGCGAAGATTCTAAAGTCAAATGATAATAGGCCTTCAGAGACTTCTATTGGATACTTTCTTGAAAACACGCTCGAATACTTGAAAACACATCCAATGAAAAACGAAGAGGGATCAGTTTGATGTCAGAGCAGGCTATATGTCCAGAAACCCTTTGTCTGAAACTGTTGCGAGCCGAATCTGAGGATGAAGTAACTTCTATTCTTCAAGAAACAGGTTATCTGAATAATGCTTCAGCATGGAGTCTTCTTGGAGGGAGTGAAAGCAACCTTTCCATAGTCAACAATCAGCAGGCGCACCCTGTAGCATCATTAGTTGAAAAATTGGTGAATGCCGTTGACGCTGTTCTCATAGATAGTTGCTGGAAGCATGGAATCGACCCGAAATCTCAGCAAGCTCCAAAGTCTATGACTGATGCTTCTGAAAGATTCTTTGGAATCCCTAAAGGGTTACTTCAAAATATATCCGCAGAAAAAAGAGCGGAAATTGCAGAACAAATCGCCCTAGTTGCAACCGGAAGCGTTGACCAACCATGTTACACTATAATCGATTTGGGGGAAGGACAAAGTCCTGCAAAATTTCCATTCACCTTGTGCTCCTTGCCGACAGAAGGACCTTCTTACAAATCTAAAATCCGGTTTGTACAAGGGATTTACAACATGGGTGGCAGTGGAGTCTTGCCTTTTTGTGGAAGCAAACACTATCAGCTCATAATTTCCAAGAGAGACCCAAGCCTCCCACGAGATATAAATGATAACACAGTTGACTGTTGGGGGTTTACTGTAGTTCGCAGAGAATTTCCTACTGGGGAAGAACGCTACTCAACTTACAAATATCTTGCACCAGAAGGAAAAGTGTTGATGTTTAAAACTGAAGAACTACCACTGTTGCCAGGGGAATACCCAAAGCCATATCAGCGTTCTTTGCAATGGGGAACCTGCATAAAACTCTATAACTACAATCTTCAGCCAAGGGCGCTCACGACGATTGCTACACTAGACCTTTATTACGAGTTGAGCCGTCAATTGTTCAGTCTAGCATTGCCATTGCGTATCTATGAGCGGAGAGGCGGTTATGTAGCCCATACACCTCAGACTACACTCTCAGGAATGTCTGTCAGAATAGAAGAGGACCGAGCAGAAGTAGTTGAGGAAAATTATCCAACTGGCGGGACATTTGTTGTATCAGGATTTGGTGAACTAAATATTTGGATTTGTGCCTTCAAAAGGGAGGCCAGTCGAGATACTCAAAAACGAAAACGTTGGTTTGGAACAACCGACAAAGCAATACTCTTTGTTGTTAATGGCCAAACACATGGATCTTTGCAATCTACATTCTTCAGACGAGAACGCGTAAATCTAGACTACCTTGTGAAGGATCTTCTAATCGTTGTCGATTGCAGTGAAATACCGGCGGAAAAGAGAGAAAATCTTTTCATGGCATCAAGAGAGCGGTTGCGCGATTCTGTAGAAAAAGAGATTTTGGTGACCAAATTAGAAGAATATCTTGGAGATCATTCAGGTCTAAAAGAACTAAATCAAAAAAGATGGCAAGAGGAAATCCAGAGCAGAATTGGAGATGATAAACCACTCAAGGAAATATTAGATAAATTGATCAAAACTTCACCATCTTTGGCAACTCTGTTCTCTTCTGGAGGCAAACTCTTTGAGCCAAAAAAGTTCGAGTGGATTCAGGTTCAAACCAACTACAGAGGAAAAAGATTCCCTACCTTTTTCAGATTGGAAAATGAACCAAAAGAGGGATTGATAAAGTCTGTTCCACGTAACAAATCTTGTTTAGTTCATTTTGAAACCGATGCTGAGAACAGTTATTTTTCGCGGCAAAATGACCAGGGTATACTCAAACTGTCGACCCCTGAAATCAAAGAAAGTCTATCACTCTGGAATGGACGTGCTGCTCTGCGACTAAAGCCTGCTAAAATGCAAGTTGGGGATGTTGTTGATGTTATTGTTGAAGTAACAGACTCGAGCAAGGATCAGCCGTTGAGAAGCCTGTTCAAACTGAGAATTCTTGAAGAGGTGCACAGAAAAAGTCCAGCAAAAACAACTACTACTGAAAAAGAGGGAGAAGAAAAGGAAGGCAAAAGAAAAAAATATGAAGAGGGAGAAGATAAAGGGCTTGAGTTACCCAGAATTCATGAGATTTATGAAAAAGACTGGAGTGCTAGAGACCCTCCTTTTGATGGATACACAGGACTTGAGTTGCTACGGTCTCCAAAAGGAGATTGGGACGCCTATGTAAATATGGATAATCACTTCCTAATGACAGAAATTCAGGCTTCTCAAGGAGAAGATCCAAAACTTCTGCAACAGCAATTCAAATATGGATTGGTATTGGTTGCTGTAGCCATGCTGCACTATCATAAAGAACTGCTCAAGAAAACGCAATCTCAGAACGGTCAAGAAAAGGAACTTAACGGCGAAGAACAGGCAAACATGCTTAAGGAGATTCGCGAGACAAGTTGTGGAGTCTCAATGGTCATACTCCCCATAATTAAGTCACTTGGGAAAGTTAGCAAATCTACCCTCGATTGATTCCTGAATATCCAAACACACACGTGAGTTTCACAAACCGCTATTTCATAGACGAGTGTCTGACTGAATCAACATAGAACAGTGACATAGAGATTTTAGTGTATTTTGCTAGTGAGTTATGTTTTCAATTACTTTTGAATGGTAATTGAAATGAAAGAATTAGAGACAAAGCTGAGAAGAGAAAGACTAGAAAGATGTGTCAACTGCAAAAAGCTAGGGGAGTGCGAAGAAGAAAGAAAAGAAGAGATAGAAGAGTGTGTTGATTTTGAAGAGGTTGAAGGAGAGGCTTGGGTGATAAAGAAGATAGCAGGCATTACTTAACAATTCTCTTTGTCCAAAACAGAAAGTTTTCTTTCTAGTGTAATCTTGCTTTTCTTCGCTGAACGATTAAATCTTCTAACTCGTCTATGGACATTTCAACGGAACTTGCTCCGACTCTTGTGTAAAATTTTCCGTCATTTCTTCTGTGAATATATTTACTTTTATCAACTTCCGCGATGAGAACTTCTTTTTGGTTGTGTTTTTCTACATCAAACTTAGGGTGCATAGATGGTTCACAATTGTCTCTAGCAACACCACATACTCGTAAACGTAGGTCTTCTAGATTTTCCACACCAACTATAAATCCATCATCGTCAACACCGAAGAAAATTTTTCCGCCCTCAGTATTTGCAAAGGCGATTAGCTCCTTTGCCACCTCCATGGCTGTCTCTGGAAATTGTTGTTTGAATTCTGCTGTCTCAGATTCTGAAAATCCTATTTTCTTAAGATCTTGGCTTCTTTTTTCTTGGTAGTCAATTTCTGACAATTCTGCCAGTTTCAATTGGATTTCGAATATTTTCTCAGCTAGAAATTTGGGGGCGATTTCATCGATCCTTTTGTCAAGGAAAAAAGCCTCATAATCATCCCCTTTTATGAAAAAATACTCAGGTATATTCAAAATATGCTTAGGTTGTAGTTGGTACATTATGTCTTCTAATTCAATGAAATCCCCAATGCGAATTACCATTTGGTCTCGCGCAGTTTTCTTGAATATCAAAATAACTTGATATTCGGAAAGTTTGGCGTATTGTTGCAATCCAAGATGGAGTCTTTTGGGGCTTTCTATGCCGATTACAATGACGGTATTGTTTCTTTCCAACATTAGGTTCTGCAAATAGTATTGCTTCGTGTTTGGAACTATCTGTCGTTTTCGAGGGAGATATTCTGAGTATTTCTTGAATAGGTAAACATAGAAACTTTTAAAGTAGATTTCAAAGTTCATTAGGTTCTCTCCAACAGTTTGAGATCTCTATACCAAGTTAGATTTTTTGGTTTTGATTCAATAATGCGTCTGTATACTGACTTTTCACTTTACAGGGGTACTCATTGTGGGTGGGGGAAAGGGTAAGGGGAAACTGGGCTTCGGGGGGTTGCCCCTTGCTAGGAAGAACAAAGTGATTTTCTAATTTCTATTTTCTAAATTGTATATTTTTTTAGAAATTCTATTATTTTATTCCGTTTAGAATTTAGAAATTTAGAAAAACAGTGGTAACCTCAATACTTCTTTGCACATAACCACGAGACCAGTAAGTACGTGTGTATTTACATAACAGTCTTACAAAATTACATTTTCAAATCATTTTATTCTTTTGTAAAATCATATTTTCCTTATTATTTGTAATTTGTAAAGTTATAAAACTCGTCTGCACCTTTGTGAGCGCATCAGTCAGAAGAATTAAATATCTTTCCAACGTTCAATATAACCATGAAAAATCTACAGAATGAAATAAACTGCGTGCGCACACAGTTTATAAAAAATATAAATTCAAAGATAACTAAACATGATACAGCAAGAGTTGAACCATTTTCAGTTTGGAATCTAATTAATTCAGAAATAGTGATCGGAAAAGATACTTCACTTGGATCATTTCAACAAGTCACTCTTGAAAATGCACAACTCGAAATTGGTGACAACGTCAAAATTGGTGCTTATACCACGTTATGGGCTAAAGGGAAGCGAGATAAAAAAGTTGTGATCGCAATAGGAGATAATGAAAAAATAGATGAGTATTGTCATCTACAGTGTTTTTCAGACTTGGCTATTGGGAAAGATGGCCACTTATTTAATGGAGTTTATATTGCCCCTTTTGAGGAACCATTTTCCATAGGAGAAAGAGTCACATTCGCACAAAAAGCGGTGGCTGCCGGACGAGGACCATTGAAAATAAATAGTTACTCTCTGATAGGCAGCTCCACCGTCATCATCACAGAAGATCACAATTATGAAGTCCTAGAAAAACTAATTCGGGAACAGGGGTTCAAAAAAAGGGGAGTAGTAATTGGCTCTGATGTTTGGATAGGAGCATCTGCAACTATTCTTGATGGTTCAATAGTTGATGACAAAACCGTTATTGGTGCAGGAAGCCTGGTAAAAGGTGAAACTGTAAAGGGAGGGGTATATTATGGGATTCCTATTAGGAAATCTACTTCCTTAGGGAGACGATAAAATATGACACATATATTTCTAATTATGGCCCATCCAGACGATGCTTTTGTTTGGTGCGGGGGTCTAATTCTTGAGTGCCTAAAGTTGAATGCAAAGATATCTATTGTTTCCCTATCAACAGCTGATAATATAATTGAAAAAGAAATCAGCAAGATTACTACTGCTAACGAGATTGAATATCTGAGCTTTAATAAAAGAATGGTTGATGAAAACAGAATCTGTGATTTACTTATTAAAAACACTCCCGACTTAATAATTACACATTGGATGGACGATACTCACGATTATCATAGGAAAACTGCAAATCTAACTGAATTGTCAATAAAAAAATACAAAATAAAATGTTATGACAAGGGAGACAAGACTAACTTCAGGATATTTCAGTGTGATACTTATTATTCCGTAGGACAAAATGGTTCACCATTTCCAGGGAGAATCATCCTAGATATTTCAGATAGTTTTAGAAAGAAAATTCACATCTTGAAAAAAATATGTGACAAATATCTTTCTCTCATTGAGCCTATGGTCACGATACAGAATGCATTCTATGGGGGAAAAATAGGTGAAAGATTTGCAGAGGCATTTTTGGAATGCGCGTCTCTTGCAAGTATTGGAGGAGGAATAGGTAGAACAACTGCTAAAAGCATTGTTGATTTATCTACGAAAAACTAGCACATGCTTGCGCGCGCATCTAAAGCATACCCTCTCCTAATGCGTATTATGTGCACAAATGCTTGCATTTCAAAAACGAATGTCCAGAATTATCGGTAGGTGATCGGAGACTTCTGTTAATGAGACCCCCAAAATTTTGTATTCAATATCTTTCGACAGGAAAACATAATCGATCTTGTATCTCAGTCCTTTCGAGACTCTCCAACCTTGAAAGTCGAAGTCGTGCATAGTCCATGTTGGCATGCACGCTGTTCTGTCAGTATTAATGAGATATTTCTCGATTTCCCTGATCTCTCGATTTCTAGGAAGTGAATTGAAATCCCCCAGCAGAATTGTGGGGCGTCTCTCGTTTTTTCTGATTATGTTTACCACGGTTTCAATTTGTTTAATTTTTACATCAGTGGTCACAAATTCCCGCGAGTAGGCAAGATGCAGAGTCATGAAACATAGAGTCTTATCAAAGATTTTAATCGATGCTTCAAGCAGGGTTCTAGGCTCAGTTTCAGCGTCTTTTCCATTCCAATAGATCTCTGGACTCAGAAAATGCCTTTGATCCTCCAAAATCGGAAATTTGGACACTATGCAGTTTCCGTACTGCCTAATGGTATTGTTGTCATTCAACTCTATGCTTGGACAGTATGCCCAGTAAAAACCCAGATCACCAGCAATAGTTTTGCATGCGTTGAGCGACTTTGTTGTTTCTCTGAAGTTATTATCGACTTCCTGAAACCCCATGATCTCAACTCTGTTTAGTTTGGCAAACGTTGCAACGGCCTGCCAATTGTTTCCAGTGCGGATATTCCAAGTCATTATTCTAATGGTCATGAAATCCACATTTGGATTCTCATCAAGAGTATATTGTGCAGAAAAGCTATCAGCAGTAACAATGGGTTGTGCTTCATTTGTGGTAGTCCCTCAACTCAGTCACGATTGTGTCAAGGAGCTTCGTTCTTGCCTCACTATTCAAGAAGTTGTGGTCAGCACCTTCTATTTCGACCAAACGCCAATTCGGGAATCTATCAATGACTTTGGATATGCCTTTACTTGTGTAGAATTCATCCAATCCCCCTCTTATTATAGTGACTGCGACTTTAATGTTGAGATTTGCAGCGAAACCTGGAGCATCATCAAGAGATTCTATGAATCTCTTGTTCACAATGAAACCTTTTCGCGAGACAATACCAGTTTCGTTCAACCTTCTAATTTGATCCGAATCAAGGTATTTATGCTCTGAGTTCTTTTCGTAGACTGGGGAAATCCCAACAACCTTAACTACTTCATTACAGCGTTCTGCTAACAAGATCGACAGATTTGAACCAAAGCTATGACCTAGCAAGATTATTCCTGATTTATAACCGAGCTTTTTCATGTAAGAGATCACAGTCTGTCCATCCTCAAGTTCAGAATCCAGTGTGACTGATTCCATTTCGCCATCACTTTCACCGAAGCCCGTAAAATCAAACCTTAAAACGTGAAGACCTGTTGCTGCAAGGGCACGCGCGATTTGGACATATAGCCTTGCGGGACCAATTTTATCGGAGGAGAAGTACCCATGAATAATTATTACGAGGGGGGGCGACCTCTTCTTTGACATATGCAATACTCCCCTCATTATTCCTCTACGTGTTTTGATCTCCATGAATCTTTCTTTATTCGTTAGATGTGAGCAGCCAATCTTCGCTGTTTCAGGGTACATTTGAATTACCTTAGGGCATGCTTTGTTTTTGCTTGTGTCTTGTTTAGTAGTTCAGTAGCCTCGTCGCATAGATTCTCGAGATTTATGTTTTCTGCTATCGTCTTGGCTTCCTCCAATGCCACATGAGCATCAGGAAGCCTGCCTTCTTCTAACATAAGTCTGCCCATATGAATATCAATCTCACAAATCTGTTGAAGCCAAGCAAGTTCTTTAGCGCCTCTCAAACTCTGATTGTAGAACTCGATAGCCTTGCCACTTTCTCTTAACCTTTGGTATGTTTGCCCAAGTCGCATATTCGTTTTGACTAGTCTTTCGCGATCCCCAAGTTCTTCTTGGATATTCTTTGCTGTCAAGAAATGATCTCTTGCTTCCTCCGTCTTCGCTTTTTCGTTAGTCATTAGACACAGGTCGCCTCTTCCAAAACTTATGCCAGCAAGCATTTCCTTCTGGCGTTTCTTGTCATTGATTTTACTAGCTTCTTTTTCAGCCAGGTTCAGATATTCTGCCCCCATTTCTTGGTCCCCTTCTTTTTGCGCAACGCCTGACAAATGTCTATATCCTCTTGCAATCATGTAGACATCGTTCATTTGTTTGGCATATTGGATTCCTTCGTTGATGTTCTTTGCAGCTGCCTTCAAGTTGTTAAGTTCGACGTTTGTCCATCCCAATTCATCAATCAACGCTTGGGTCAAAGCTGAAAGCTCTGGTGGGTGAAGACTTGAAGCCGCTTTTTGAAGTAACTCTCCTAATCTTAGTCGTTTCTCATATTTCCCTTCAAGCCACAATGGTCTACTCATAGCTCTTGCTAAGACGATGGCAGAACGAAACTCGCCCTTGTCTATACAGCTCTCGATTTGCTTTATCACGGTTTTCGACAGAATATCTGTAGAACCAAGGCCTTTCAACATTCTTTCTGGATTTTGCATAATTATGTAGACTAGGCCAGCTATTATTGATATGAGTACTATTACCATGATGCCCAAAACACCAGATCCTTGAAGTAGCGGATAACCAAAATACGAGAATCCACCTACAATCCCAAGCAATGACATGAATACGGTGAAAGATATGCCAACTTGTTTCAAGAGTCTTTCATATGACTTTCTCAATATCCTCCCTCTTTCGAACTCTTTCCAAGTGTCATACTGTAAACAGAAGCTCTATATTGTCTTTAAGATTTATGCCCAAGAAAAGTTCAGTTGTTGCACATGCATATATCAGTGACACATTCACCAAACTTATAACGTAGAACTTCCCAGCCCCCTTTGCATGCGTTCGGAGGCGACCGCAAATTGGCGCAGAAAAGAAATGTTGTACTCTATCTCGACAAAGAACTGGTTGAAAAGACACGTGAATTAGGGTTTAATCTTTCTAAAACATTTGAAAACCATTTAAAACAACTATTAAATCAATTTTCTAATTGCTATTCACAAAAGACTAACGAAAATAATGTGATTGGTAGCCCGGGAGTTACCGTTCCCAAGTTGTAATTTATACTAACCCCCTTTTTTTCTCCTGTTTTCCTCCATTATGAACAACTGTGCACGCAAATGGTCAAGTAAGATTTCATCGAAAACTTTTACACAGATAATATAAACTCGAGCAAAAAGATACATAGTTGGTGGCGTAGTATCATGAAATTGAATCGAGTTCTATGCTCATCTTTTCTTATTATGCTATTGTCATTCTCTTCAGCTGTTTCGTTTTCGACGAATATGCCATATAGACTTGGCACAGTGTCTGATATCCAAACCTATGCTTGTGCACCAAGCATGTTATCCAAAAACATCAACATGCCTCATGCATACAATGAGTTATCGTTTAGACCGATAATTGCTGACGTAAGAGCGCTTTATCCGGACGATCAACCTATGTCAGATGCTATAGTAGTCGCAATAAATCACGAGTACTACTTCCGTCAGAGTGAGAGAACAAATGCAAGTGGATGGGTCACATTCAAAGCAATGCCTGGTAACTGGAGTTTTTTTGCGTATCTTGGACGCTCGATTCAGAAAGGTATAGGCTATTTTCCATGCATTTTGAACAAGCACTTGGAAAATCCCGTGGAAGAGGTTGTGCTGAAGCCTGAGGTAGAAGTTAATATCGAATTGTTGTCCTCGGTTGATGGCTTGACTGATTTTGATATGACCGATGTATGGGTAACAGAAAACAATTTTGGATTTTTTGGTGAGGTCGGCATGGTAGGGCTAACGGATCAAAGTAACTTCACTTTATTCACTCAGAGTAATGTCACAGCTAGAGTTTCTCTAAATAAGATGGCACAACCTACTCAACCAGGAATCATTTTCGTCAGTGAACCGATACTCTTGGAAGGATACATAAGGATCAACTTAACGAACTTGAGTACAGCGAAACTAAGACTCGAATTCAGAGGCGTCGACAACAATCTTGCTTCAGGTGCCCATGTGCAATTTCATGTCATGGAAAGATCGTGGCAATGGTCGCCCTACATTGTGGATTACTCTTTCGGGAATTTGACTTTTATTACATCTCTCAGCAATCTTTGGGTTTTCTGTGGGGTGGATGTTCTTAAAGACGCTACTCGCTATCGTATGTTGTTTAATAGTAAGCACTTGAAACCAAGCAACGGAGAGCAGATAGTCCTCAAGTTTGGTGGTCCGCTTTATTCAAAAGTTCTGATTACTCCGAAGGCAGCGGTAGGATTCAAGCCAGCAACTCAAGTTATGCTCTACACGACGGATGCTTCAAATAATGTTGTTATGGAAGTCTGGAAGTTTGGAGCAGACCGTTTGAAACCCCACTTGGTAATCTCCACAGACGGAGGCAAAAAGAATGAGACCGACATGGAATTGGCTTTTGCTTCGAAAATACTGAGAGAGTTTGAACGTTCAGAGAACCCACACTACAAGATTACGTACGATTTTGGTCCATTTGGAAATAGAACGTTTGAAGGTGATCTCTATGATTCAGAATCAGACAAGATGCTTGTCTGCGAAACAGACCAGCTAATTGCTCAGTCTCCAGCGATTGACTATGCGTTGAGAGCAGCTCAAGTGAATTATTATGAAACCTTGTTCCATTCGATGGAAGAGTTGATGGGAGTCCCAACGGACTACAAAATCGGTGTAATAAGCAATATCATGCATGCAGGTTTTGAGGATGAAGTCTTGCATGGGTTCAAGTTAGAGATACCGCTTGAAATAGGATTTCCTTCAACCTGGCCTCTTGGAGACGACTATAATGGCTATATTGCTCATGAAATGGGACATGGCAGAATAAACAAACCCCCAGCTAACTACAGGTTATGGGAAGAACCATATGCTACACTCGTTGGATATAAGGCAAGAGCTTACTTGTTTGGAGACAATCGACTCTTTGATTTCTTGATGGGCAGTCACGATTTCTTCTTGAGACACCAACATGGGGATCCAGTGCAAACAGGGTATGATCAGATCGAAATGATTCAATTCATAACGTACTATATTGAAAAGAATTATGGATGGGAACCACATAGATCTATGATTCTGGAGTGGCAAAACGCATTTGTGCCAATTAGAAATGTTCTTTCGTCTAATGGATTTTCGGAGATTGAGCAAATGGCTACGATTTATTCATATCTTGTCGGGGAAAACATCGCGTGGATATTCAAGCTTGGCAGTTTTGATGTGACGAAGGACAAAGTGGATGCTGGTATCAATTTAATAATGCAAGATCAACAGCAATCTGGAAACATTGAGTTGAAAATCGGCGAAGCTGCTGCTGTCACGTATACCACAAGCGTTCCCATCATGTTCAGGAGATGCCCTTCAGGTCTCAGCAAAATCAGTATGACATTAGTTTTTGATCATAAATCAGCGAGAATCTTGGATGTGTTCAGACGGGATCTGACAAGCAACCAAAAGTGGAACTTGACTATAATATCAGACGCTCCTGGGCATATGACAATCGTGTTAGAAGGTTCAGAGAACATCACGAGACTTGGGAGTATCGCCCAAGTCAATTTCGAATTGATTCCCACCAACAGAAGCGAATTACAAATAACAGTGTTAGGCGTAAGTACGGATTCAGAACGAAACGTTGCGACTGAAGGTGGAAGAATTGTTATGAACCAACTTTCCGTTGTCAGACCAAAGGAACTTCCTTTTGAGGTGATCTGGAATGAATCCACTTACTATGTGACTATGTCAAGTAACTCCACTATTCGGAATTTCCATCTTGATCAAGCAAGTCGGACCTTGTTGTTTAACGTTACTGGTCCAATAGGAACCCTAGGCTTTTGCAATGTTACCATTCCTAAACAGCTTCTCAACGCCTCCGCTGAAGAATGGATCGTGCTGATTGACAACGAACCTGTTGATCCAATCGTGAGTTGGAACACCACTCATGCCTTCTTGTTCTTTACTTATGTCCATTCCACTCACGAAATAACGATAGTTCCAGAGTTTCCATCAACGATTATTCTGCTGTTTACGGTTCTAACGATGTTTTCTGTCGTCTTCGCAAAGCGAAGATTTCTCAGAAAACTAAACACCTAATTCCTTGATCTTATTTTCAAGTCCATTCTTTTTCCAAAACAATGCATACATAAAGAAGAACTGGCAGAGACACCGTTGCCAACACTTAGAACGGTATAAATTACAACGTGAGAATGGTAGCCCGGGAGAGATTCGAACATAAACCGATACTTCTTCAGACGATTCTTAAGCATCAGATTCCAGACAAAAACTCTCCGCCCATTCCTTCTTCAAGAAGCTCTCTGATTTTTGCTATAAATTCTCTTGCATCAGTTAAGGCTCTCTCAGCGAGTCCTTTTTGGGTTATGAAACTGGTATCATACGAAGCCTTTTCTCGCTCTTCCTTCTTCTCAACAAGCTTTTGCACATCTTGCCTTGCTAACGCTGCTATCATGTCCAAGGAAATCAGATGCTCTTCGCCAAGTCTCTTTTTCTTGTGCACGTAATAGTAAATCAGTGCGCAGACAGTTGCTACATGAGTCTCGCCTTCTTTTCTAACAGCGGCTAAGGCTGCGAGCGATGCTTGATACATCGCATAGTAACATATGGTAATGCCCCAGTCGAAATAGTTCTCGCCTTCATACCTGTAAGATGCTTTGTCTTCATGTATGTTGAAAACCTTGTTTGCCAAGTCCAGATTGTGGTAAGCTTTCTTCAAATGTCCCAAAATATTGTCTTGAGCAATTCTTCTTGAAAAGGTTTTGATGGCAGCAATTTTTGGTTTTTCAAAAAACCTCATCGACTTTTCGCAAATCTTAGCACTTCGCAGCCAATCTTCCCATGTCGGTGATCTTGGCATCAAATCACCTTTGAAAGCAAATAATAATATCTTTCTTGTCCTAACAGGGTAATCCCATCCTTAAGTACATCGACAGCAAACCTCTTTTTGTCTTTGATGCTTTGCTCAAAATCTTTTGCCATCATAATGATAGTCGCAAGCTTTGCCGTATGTCTTCCGCTGACTTCGTCAGCCAACCTGTCGATAGAATTCATCAGCTTCTTGAAATACTCCTCTTCTGAATTTGGTACCAAAACGAGAACGTCTATATCGCTTCGGGAAGTAGTTTGGCATCGGGCTGCGCTTCCAAACAGTATTATGGATTGAACCTCTGGAGCAAAATCAGAAATCCTCTTTGTGAAATCTTCCATAAACCAAGCAAGCCTTCTGTTTTCTTGGTAAAATTTTTCCTTTCGTTCAGTTTCGAAAAGCTCGCATAGTTTTCTTGTTAGTGGATTGGTCAAATTAAGCCTGTAAAATTTTTCTCTCCCCTCAGCCTTCTGTAAAATCATCCTCTGCTCCACAAGTTTGCTGAATTCTTTGGACACAACCCATGTGCTGACTTTAGCAAGCTTGGCTAATTCCCTTGTATAGTACCATTTTTCAATGTTGGAGTGCATGGTCCTTAGAACGGATGTAACCTTTGGTGTAAGCACTTCGGACATAATTCTTGCTTGTGTTTACTGTCTTATATTTGTTTGTTTTTCCAAACGTACGTTTGTTTTTCCAAACGAATTCCTTACGAGTAATTCCAACAAAAAATGATTGGTAGCCCAGGAGTTACCGCTCCTAAGTTGTAATTTATACTAAAATCCCCTTTTTTGTTGCTAAATTTTTTTCATTTAGTTTTAGCAACAAAATAGGAAACCAAAGTACCCTTCAGCTATGCAAGGTCGCCGTCTAGTTTGGACTAACACTTTTATGGCGAAATCTCCCGCAACCTCCCTCTTTTTCTGTTATGTGGCTAGGCTAGTTAGTGCCCACAGTATAGCTGGGTGTCGCCTTATTTTTTCGTGGAACACTCCTTTTTCATCGATTAACTCTGGCTGAAAAGTCTTAAGTTCAAAGAATTGATCAATTGCTTTGATCTCATTTTTTGTCAAGCTTGCCATTATGGCTTTGCTGAACTTTATGGTTTGTTTAGTCATCTCGTTGAAGTCAAATTTTGATAGTTTCTCTGTTTGCAATAGATTTCTTAGGCTGGAGTTTATGGGGAAGATCCTTTATTCTCTCGTCGATTTCATTTCTCACTTCTCCCCAATCTCTTGTGTCTAAGTGACGGTAGTTTAGGTCCAAATCAGTGGAGAGACGTAGAATTTCATGTGAGTAGATGAAGGTAAGGGCGGTTCCGCCATAGAGGGAGAGATGATCTTTGAGGAACTTTACTGCTGAAATGTCTTCCAGTAGGTCGGAGATTCTGCAGACTTTTTCTATTTCTCGAACATTAAACCCGTATTTCCGTGCGAGTTCGTTGAAGTTGTATTGTCTTTTCAAGTTAGATGCCTCTCAGTTTTTCCTCGAAGTCTTTTGGAATGTATAGTCTCCATCTCTTGTTAAGGGAACCTTTCTCATTGGGTACCAGGTATCGCGGCGGTCTCGTTATCAGCCCCTCTATCTCATCTAACACGTGGTCATCTATATGCTCGTAAAACGGTGAACGCTCACGTAGAAGTTCTAAAACGTAGCCAACTTGTCTAAATAAGATGTCGTTTCTGTGCTCGCGCAAGAGGTTTAGCATCTTTTTCACATTAATGCTACCAAGCCCTTCTAAACTTTTGATGCATTCTTCCCAGCCTCCGGCGTACCGAACCTTGTCAATGCACTCAATTAATGTTCTTTCTTTGCTGCTGACCTTTAGGATGTTTTCTTGGTAGCGTTTTTCCTCAACCTCTAGACTGACATCTTTGACAAATACAGGTTTGAAGTTGAAACGCCTGTATTGGAATGGATCGAATCTATCCTTTGCTTTTACACAGATGTATGCTTCATTGTAGAGAGAGCTGGCGCAGCCATAGTATTCCAAGGCTGTGTGGAATCCCAAGTAGTATTTATCTCTGATTTTGGACGCGATGAGAAGTTTATCTGCTACGTGTCTTTGTGGTTCTTCAAGAGGCGATAGAACTATGTATATTCCTTTTCGAACCCTTTGAAGCTTGCCAGTTTCAATCAGTCGGTTCACATACTTTCGATAGATGTATCTGCGATTTGGGGCGGCTTCTACAATTGTTGAGGCTTTTTGTACGATATCGGTGAAAGTTACTATTTTCATTGATAGAAGAGCATTGTAGAGTGTTTCAGTCTTTGTAACCATATTTTTCACGTTTTTTAAAGTAGTTACCCATTTTATGGCATACTACATTAAAATATTTAAAAATTTCTACCACCTAGCGCTTTGCAAAGAATTTAATGTTATTATCCCAAAATTGGCATACTGCATTAAAATATTTGAATACCGCGTTGGAGTGTGTGATTTGTCTTCATTTTCATTCAGCTTTTCAAAAACTAAACTACGAATACTTCCACTATTACCATTCTTACAGTAAGAAACATGCGCGCGTTTTCTTCTGATACTTTCCTATTTATTTGTCATGAATAAACTTGAATCCTGTGACTTTCAATAGTTTAGTAGACGTAAGTGCAAGTAAGTACAATATACTTATAAAGGACGATGTCACATTGTTTAAGTTGAGAGGTAAACAGATCTTGGTAAATAGGCACGCCTTCGATGGAATGAATGCCGAAAACCCACATATAAAAATAGAACATTTAGAGGAGACTCTTCAGAATCCGGATCGAGTTGATGGAGAGCAATACATTAAATTGATAGGAAATAGAACAATAATTGCTTATGTAACTGAGTACTCAGACTATATAGAAGTTCATGGCGTGTCTGCGACGCGGAGGAAAATTTAATGCGCGCGCATGAAGTGAAAAGAGTGGAAAAAGTAAATCCTAGATGCCATAATTGCGAGATAGATATGAAACCGGATATTTTGTACACGCATTTTCCTAAAGGAGAATTGCCAACTAGAGGGTATAAATGCTCTCAATGTGGTTATGAACTGATTCCTCTGGAAGAGGCCAAAAGAGTGCAGCAAGAGGCAGAAAGCCTAGGGCTTTTTGGATCCGCCAACCACGTGACGAGAACAATTACAAAATGTGGAAATAATTTGGCGATTTACTTGCCAAAGGAAATAGAAAGAACTCTAGGGTTGAAGCAAGGAAGAAAAGTAAAGCTATGGCTTGAAAATGATGAGATATGCATCAAGCCTACATGAATCTAACATACCATATTATGGTGTTAGTTAAATATAGAATCTAGCAAAGCTAGACCTAGCCCCTATAACTACGGTTTAAATAGACTTATGTGCGCGTGGTTATATTTATCAAGCAGCTCAGCATTATTGTCTTATCGAGGCCCATTCCCATGAGCATTGAAGTCCTAAAAGACATCCGAGAAGAATTGAAAGAGCTAAGGCTCCTCTACAAGGAACTCGTTGAAAAACTGATACCAGTCGAAGAACCAACCCAAGAAGAGAGAAAAGCCATAGAAGAAAAAGACGAACTAGCCAACGAAAAAGAACTAATGAAGGCTATGTCAGCTTAATTGAATAAGAAGTCTACATGCGTTGAATGTTATTCTCTAGCTTTAGGGTCTCGGTTTTTTCTTGCTTGATGTCAAGGCTTCAGCTATTCTTTCAGGTAGTGTATCGATTTTTTCTGGCAGAGTTGCGATCTTGTCTA
>Ga0315296_10000930_pt1 | contig 25966 bp, 29 predicted proteins | sample YL17G14_18_MG_FD_203921 | JGI IMG/M metagenome (GOLD analysis project Ga0315296, IMG submission 203921) | Sediment microbial communities from Yellowstone Lake, YNP, Wyoming, USA - YL17G14_18 | ecosystem: Environmental > Aquatic > Freshwater > Lake > Sediment | place: USA: Wyoming | collected... | reverse complement strand
TACCTTGATCTGGTTATCGAGGAAATCGGAACAAAAGTCCTAATTGCTCAACTGGCCGAAAAATACGACACAATCGGGATCGACGGCATCGCGATGGCAGTCAATGACATCATACGTTCAGGCGCAAGACCGTTGGCCTTGGCGGACAACATCCACACTCACTTTTCCAACTCATTCTTAATCGGAGAATGGATGAAAGGCATTGTCAAGGGAGCAGAAGAAGCAGAATGCGTTGTGCCAAGTGGCGAAATAGGCGATGTCCCTGATCTGATCAAAGGTCTTGCTGAAGGGAAAGGCTTTGACATGATTTTCGCCTCAGTCGGCGAAGTTCACAGACACGACATAATCTATGGGAACGACTTGAAACCTGGAGATGTCGTCATCGGCATGCGCAGCTCGGGCATCCACAGCAACGGCATCTCACTAGTCAGGAAAGTCCTGTTCAAACACTGGGACGGCGAGTACGAACCGTTCGATATCCCAGAAGGCTTCGACCGCGAAGTGGTCTACGAGGCTCTTGAGCCAACCAGAATCTACGTCAAACCTTTCATTAGAGTAGCAGGCAACCTCAGAGTCAAGGCGACGGTCCACATCACAGGTGACGCCTACTTGAAATTCGACAAGCTCATGTATTTGAACAAGGGAATGGGATTCGAATTCAACAACTTCAAGCCTCAGCCGATCTTTAGCTTAATCCAGAAGGTCTCCAGAAAAAGACAAAGCGCGATCTCAGACGATGAAATGTTCAAGACCTTCAACATGGGTTGGGGCTTCGCGATAATCGTCGATAGCGCTCTGAAGGATGAAGCACTTGATTCCCTCGAAAAGAGTGGCGCTGAAGCGAGCGTAATAGGAATAGTCACAGACTCGGGTCGTATTGTCATAAGACACAGAGGCAAGCGAATGACCCTTACTCGGTGACGATTTATCGATCGGTTTTCGACAAATTAGGCTAAATCTTACACACGACTGCAGCAAAAATTGATATATACGTGTATGGTGCCTTCTTTGATGCCTAGAGGTTCAAGCCATGGAAGATGCAATCAAGGAAGAGTGCGGAGTCTTCGCCGCCAAGGATTTTCGAGGCGGGCCTGTCTTCCCATATGTATACTGGGGACTGCGGGGGCAAAATCACCGCGGTCACCAATCGCATGGTATGCTTACCTATGATGGTAGCTTTCATGTTTACAAAGGCTTGGACCTCGTTCCAAGAATAAAAAGATCAGATATCGAGTCATGGTTGGGTAAGCTGCCTGGTCATGTGGGTATAGGGAACGTACGCTACACTACGTCGGGTGGATCCGACGAGAAGGCGCTCGCCAAGGGCACACAGCCATTCGTTTTGGAAGCAAACGAAGCCAGAGTGGCCGTCGCGTTTAACGGCAACGTAGTCAACGTAGCGCCGCTAAGATGGGAGATAAAAAGCAGATTTCGTGATTTCACTTACGAGTGCGATGTTGAGCTTGTGGGCAACAAACTCCTTATGAACCTCATGGAAGACAAAGACCTGCGCAGAGCAGTCGGTAACTGCATGAGAGATGTGGAAGGCGCGTTTTCCGTTGTCGGGATAACTCAAGACGGCGAGTTGTTTGCTTTCAAGGATCCCTACGGTATCAAACCTCTGTGCTGCGGTCATAATCAAACAAGCAATGTATGGGCTGTGTCGTCTGAGACCGTTGGCTTAGACATCAACGGTTTCGAGTTTGACTTTGAAGTTGAACCAGGTGAGCTAGTAATTGCCACAGAAAACGGTTTCTCACGAGAGGAAATTGTGCCGAGTCGAAGAAAGGCTTTGTGCGCATTCGAGTTTGCTTACTTTGCACGACCAGACTCGAGACTTGGCAAAAGGTTTGTCTATGAGATCCGAGAGGAATTCGGCCGCAGTCTTACGCGCGAATATCCGGAAGTGGCCAAGGATGTCGACTTGATTGTTTCCATGCCTGAGACAGGCGACGACGTGGCTTATGGTGTTCATGAAACAACTGGACTCAGATGGGAGCGCTCAATACGAAGACACAGATACGTTACAGAACGAGCCTTCATACTGTTGCCCGAGGAACGGCAAGCCACTATAGACAGAAAAATCAACCTGCTAGCCCAGAAGATCAAAGGCAAACGGGTTCTGGTCACAGAGGACAGCATAGTGCGCGGCGACACTACTAAAGTTGTTGTTGAGAAACTTCGGCGACTGGGCGCCAGCAAAATTCATTTGTTCATCACGTACCCACGCATTACGGGACCATGCTTCTACGGAATAGACATGGCAAGATACAGCGAACTGATCGGTTTTCGCCGCACTCCAGAGGAGATCGCGAAGGAAATTGGCGCAGACTCCGTCAATTATCAGTCAATAGAAGGGTATGTCAAATCTGTCGACATGAATGAAGATGAACTCTGTATGGCCTGTGTGACAGGCAGATATCCAACTCCGCTCGCACAGAAAATGGCAGACGATATGCGAAGTAGCGTCGAAAAAGGCCACAAGGAGACAGGACGAGTCTACGAAGTGGCAAGCGTGATCTAATGGAAAGAGTCGGCGTACTAGTTGTTTCATACGGGTCACGGGAAGCCGCCATCGTAGATGCTTTGAGCCGCAGCCTAGCCCACCGAACTGAGCTTTACGTCGTGGACAAGCAGAGAAATCCCTTTAATGCGAAAAAGGCAACAGAGCACATTGTCATCCCCGACCTCAGCATCGAAGAAATAGCGAAATTCGTCAAGAAACGCAAAAACAAAATCGACTTCGGAGTTGTCGGTCCGGAAAAACCGATAATTGACGGCATTCGCGACCTAGTTGAGCATGAAACTCATGTGCCTCTTATTTGCCCAACAAAGGAATTTGCCATCGAAGCCAGCAAGGTTGTACAACGCCTTCTATTCGATAAAGTCGCCCCTGAGGCCAATCCGAAATTCAGAATCTTCCGCCCTGAGGATTACAAGAGCATAGCATCTACGAAGAAAGACGTTTACTCATGGTTAGACACTTTGAAAAATCAAGCCGTGGTGAAGCCAGACAGGCCAGCTGCTGGAAAGGGTGTAGGGGTCTGGGGCGACCACTTTAGCACTCGTGAGCAGCTTTTTGAGCATTTCCTCGCGAACTACCAGCAGGGCGCCGTGATCATAGAAGAAAAGGTGGATGGTGAAGAATCTAGTTTTCAAGCCTTCTGTGACGGAAAACGCATTGTTCCCTTGCCCGAAACACGAGACTACAAAAGGGCATTCGATGGTGACAAGGGGCCAAACACAGGTGGGATGGGGGGTTACAAGGATTCCGGCGACATCTTGCCTTTCATGACCGCTGTGGACAAAGAAAAAGAAATCGAATTGGTTAACAAGCTTCTCCGGGAACTTCGTAGAAGAGCGAATAGCGCCGATCTACGCGGGATACCCTTTTATGGAGCTTTCATTCACACTGCGAAGGGACCAAGGATTCTGGAAAACAACAGCAGACCAGGCGACCCCGAAATTCAGTGCTTGCTGCCTCTCTTGAAAGACGATTTTGTTGATATTTGCTATAGAATGCTTGAGGGGAACCTGAGCACTGTGAATCTCGAAAAGAAGGCGAGTGTCGTGATATACAAGGCGCCCCCAAGCTACGGCGGATACGCTACACTTTTTCCAGAGCGCGTCGACAAAAACGGAATTAGCGCTCCAGTGGATTTAAGTCAAGCCGAAAACCTTGGTGTCAGACATGGAGACAACATACGTGTGTATCCTGCTTCAATGGAGATCAGAGAAGATGGTCTTACCTACGCCTTGGGTTCCAGAGCAGTGTGTGTCGTTGGCATGGCGGACAGAATACAAGATGCGCGGGAAATCTCTCTTGAAGGAATTAACGCAATTAGGGGCGGAGCGCTTTGGCATCGAAACGACATTGCTTCAAGAGAACACATCGCTAGAAGCATAGAACACATGGACCGCTTGAGGCCTCAAATGCCATGAGCGCGCGAAAAGCGCCTAAAAAATTCAAGAGAATCTTCATCTCTGATTGTGAGGGCCCGATATCCAAGAATGACAACGCCTTCGAACTAACGAGCCACTTTGTTCCAGATGGCGCTCGGTTATTCACCCTGATCAGCCGGTACGACGACGTTCAAGCGGACATTGTCAAGCGCAAAGGCTACGAAGCTGGAGACACACTGAAGCTGGTTCTGCCCTTCTTGAAGGCCTACGGCTTGACTGACAAGGCCATGACTTCATTTTCGTCACAAAGCATAATGCTAGTCCTTGGCGCCAAAGAAATGCTTGAATGCGTCCGTTGCTCAATGCCGGCTTACATAGTAAGCACAAGCTACCAGCAGTACATACGCGCTTTGTGCGACGCCGTGGATTTCCCACTCGAAGACGTATATTGCACCCGTTCAGACTTGGACAAATACAACATTAGCGATGAAGAAAAGGCCGAATTGAAGCAGCTATCCAAAGAGATGATCGAACTTCCTATGTTGGAGATTCCTCCGCGAGCTCAGTCTTTGAAGGCTTTTCCTGAGGAAATGCAAAAAGCCGTGGAAAGGCTAGATGAGATCTTCTGGGACGAAATCTCAAGCATGAGAATAGGCAAGGCACTCTATAGGGTCAATCCTATCGGAGGCTCAGAAAAGGCCACCGCAGTTAAAGACGTTTTGGCGAAGCTGAAGGGACGACTTCAAGATGTGATGTATGTGGGTGACAGCATAACAGATATGTCAGCATTCGAGCTCGTGCGCGACGCAGGGGGTTTAACTGTCTCATTCAACGGCAACGCCTATGCTGTGCGAGAAGCCGAAATCGCTGTGTTGTCCAAGAGCGCTGCTGTCACGGCTTTCTTAGCGACCATGTTCACTGAACTGGACAAGGAGAAACTCTTGGACTCGATTAAGGACTGGAAGCCTTCAGCAATCAAGAAATTCCACTTGGGAAAACCTTTGAGGAAATTTTCCACCAGCATCTCTAAGGATGGATTCCTCAGGGTTGAGCTGGTGACCCGATATAACGTGGAGAAACTGATTAGTGACAGCGTTGAGTTCAGGAAAAAAGTGAGAGGCGAAGCGATAGGGAGACTGGGATAGTATGCTTTGCGGCAATTCTCGTGGGGACAAAAGGAGAGATGATGTTGACAGAGGTTGAAGACACCTTTGCTGAAGCCTTTGACGGGTTATTCTGCCGCATCGTGATCACAGCACGAGATGAAGTGCGGTTGAAGAGGGCTGCTTATGGCTCTACAGCCTTGCCCATGGTTGTCGTGGGCCGAGGTGAAGGTGGAGTTGAAGAGTGGCTAGGACCAGCCCAAACGCCAGACGGGCGTCTGGGAGCGATAGTCCAGTTTTGGACCGGCATATCAGAGTCACAGCCATTTGAAATCACGCTCAAGAAATTCGTAAAAGAAGCTTCTTATCGAATCCGCCAAGAGATCTTGGTTGAACCAACTACGTGCGTTTTCAATGCGTTGGATTCAGCTAGACACTTTGATGTTATGGACAGCGTGGGTCATTGTGGCGACGGCTATGAATGGGAAGAACAGTATGCCGGTCGCCGAGTCATCAATGTGCCGATTATGATGCCTGGCTTCCGAATAGAACGCTACTTAGGTTATGATGTCGGTGTTTCCGGGGGCAACCTTTGGTTCATGTGCCAAGACGAGGTCTCAGCGTTAAAGGCAGGGGACAAGGCGCTTGAAGCGGTCCACTCAATTGAAGGCGTGATCACACCATTTGATATTTGTGCGGCGGGTTCAAAACCTGAGACCAAGTATCCGGAGATTGGACCGACCACCAACCACCTCTATGCTCCCTCATTGAAATGGAAAATCCCTGAATCTAAAGTCGTCGAGGGAGTGAACTCCATCCCGGAGATCGTGATCAACGGAGTATCGCTTAACGTAGTCAAACAAGCCATGAAAGCATCGATAAACGCAGTCAGAGACATGAAAGGCGTTGTCAATATCTCGGCAGGCAACTATGGTGGCAAGCTCGGCAAGCACAGGATATACCTGCACGAGTTGCTGTAAATGAAGCTCGATGTAATCGGTTTTGGTGCGCTTAACGTGGACAAACTGTGCCACGTCAACAGAATCGCGCGAGGAGGAGAGGAAAGCTTCGTTCTAAGCGTGAGCGAAGCTCCAGGCGGCTCAGCTGCGAATACCATTGTAGGTCTTGCAGGACTCGGCATCAAAACAGGGTTTATTGGAAAAGTGGCTGATGACCATGGAGGACAGCTTTTGCTAAATGATTTCAGACATGAAGGGGTAAACACCGATGGAATAGCAATGGTGTGCGAGGGACACACTGGAAACGTTACGGCATACGTTGACAAAACTGGTGAAAGGGCGTTGTATGTCCATCCGAGCGTCAATGACACCTTGAGCTTCGAAGATGTTAGCCTTGAATACGCCAGACAAGCCGGATTCTTGCATCTTGCTTCAATGGATGACAAACCGTTTCGGGCTCAAAAAAAACTGACAGAGATGCTACCCGACGTGCGCATAAGCTTGGACCCGGGGCAGATCTATGCCAGAAAGGGCTTAGCCAAGCTCGCGCCCATCCTGAGAAAATGCTTTGCTTTTATGCCCAGTGAAAACGAATTAAGAATTCTCACCGGTCAACACTTCCGGGATGGCGCCGAGACAATACTTGAACAAGGACCGCATATTGTTGTGGTCAAGCTTGGCTCAAAAGGATGTTACATTACAAATGGCAAGGAGAAGCATCTTATCGGACCCTTCGACGCAAAAGCTGTTGACAAGACTGGCGCGGGGGACGCGTTCTGCGCAGGTTTCCTCTATGGCCTAGTAAAAGCAAAGGACTTGTATGAGTGCGGGCGGCTTGGCAATTTCGTGGCTTCGAAGTGCATCGCAAAAGTAGGCGCTCGAGCTGGGCTGCCCAGAGCCTCAGAACTCAGGAATATCTAGAACTTCTTTGTGAGATACTCGACAACCGACTCGAAAACTAATCTGCCATCGCCATACTTGCCGAGCTCTTCCTTTTTTGTCCAATCTGGCTGTTGCCAACCGTAGTAGGCGCGCTCAGGATGCGGCATTAGACCAAATATAGTCCCAGATGAATCACAAATGCCAGCAATGTCATGAAATGAGCCATTTGGGTTCACAGGAAACCTGCCTTCAGCAACCGCACCCTCTTCGCTGCAGTACCGGAAAACCAGCTGATCGTTCTCATAGAGCCTTTCGAGTTGCTGGGCCTGTTTGCTTTTCTCAAACATGAATCGCCCTTCTCCATGGGCAACTGGTATTCGAAGTATCGCGTCGTTCTTGATCTTACTGGTGAATATACATTTGCCTTTGTTCTCATGTTTCAAGTAGACCCACATGCAGTGATAACCAATGGACAGATTAGGTGCCAAGGCAGCTTGCGGCAACGCGCCTAGCCCGTCAAACCCGGGCAGCAGGCCAGCCTCAACCAGGATTTGAAAGCCATTGCAGATGCCTAGAATTGGACGTTCTTCACTGACAAATCGCTTCATGGCGACTCCGAGCTTTGCTAATGCTCCTCTAGCAAGTATTGCGCCCGCTCGAACATAGTCACCATAGGAGAATCCGCCAGGGAGCACCAAGGCATGATAATCGAGGAGGTTCTCGTTCCTCCTAAGGTCGTTGAGGTGCACAATTTCAGCTCGGGTGCCCAACTCTTGAAACGCCCGCTTGGTTTCTGCGTCGCAGTTGGTGCCTTCGACTCGCAGAACGCAGACCATGATTTCGTCAAGCTTCATATGAGTCGGCTCCTAAGGGGGTCTTCCAAGCTTTCCTAAGCTTTGCCAAATCGGTCTCCACAAGCTTTCTGTCGTTAATGCCGTACACAGTGAAAGATGGTTCTCTCTTGACTCTCCCTATTAATGCACAGGAGTTGCCTTGCATTAGATTCTCGAAATCCTTCGCATGTCTTTTGTCAACTTCAACAAGAAAGCGGCTGTTCGACTCTGAGAACAGAATGAAGTCGTCACGGATCATGCTCTTGGGCTTAGGTATGTTTCTGAGCCACAAGTCCACGCCACAGTCACCTGCAAACGCCATTTCAGCGGTAGCAATCGCTAAGCCTCCCTCTGAAAGGTCGTGGCATGCCTTTATGTAGCGCGAATCAACTGCCATAACCGTTGAGTCCACGCTTCTCTTAGCTTGTTTCACGTCAACTCTCGGCACAGTCTTTCCCAGAAAACCCATAAGCTTGTAGTAGGCAGAACCACCCAGCTCCGAGAGGGTCCGACCAATGAGATAGATCGAGTTGCCAGGCATTTTCAAATCAACTGTGACTGCTCGTCGCACATCTGGAATCACGCCGATGGCTGTGACCAGAAGCGTTGGAGTAACTGGTCCCAGTGGTGACTCGTTGTAAAGACTGTCTTTCCCTGAGATGAAAGGAGTCTCAAATCCTTTGGCAACGGCGTAACATCCTTGGCATGCTTGCACCAGCGAGCCGAGGCGATCAGGCTTTTCAGGGTTGCCCCATGTGAAGTTGTCGAGTAATGCGATTCGGCGTCCGCCCACTGCGGTGTTGTTGCGTATCGCTTCGTCAATGTTTGATGCCGCCATCCAGTAAGGGCTGATTTTGCCATAGTCTGGATTCATTCCACACGAGACGACTATGCCCTTCAGCGAGTCATCTAATGGCTTGATAATAGCAGCGTCGTTTGGACCGGCATATCTGCCCTGTAGTGGCTTGATTGCAGTGTTTCCTTTCACTTCGTGGTCGTAGCTGCGCACAGCAGCTTCTTTGCTAGCGATGTTGGGTGTCGATAGAAGCTTTAGTATGGTACTCTCTAAGTCAGTTGGCTGCTTGAATACAGGTTCGCTCTGTAACGCAGCTGTGAACTGGGCTTTCCTTTTGATTGAAGGTGGCTCGAAGAGAAATTCTATGTCAACCTCTGCGACTCTGTGACCTTTGTAGTCGATTATGAGACTCTGTTTGTCGATGAACTTCCCGATCGGTGTGGCTTCCACATCTTCACGTTCAAAAACGGACAGAACGTGTTTGAGATTGCTTTCAGGAATTGAAAGCAGCATTCTTTCCTGAGATTCAGAAACGTAGATCTCCCACGGAGCCAATCCCGGATATTTCAGCGGAGCTTTTTCCAGCTCGACGTATGCGCCGCAGTTGGACATATGAGCACGTTCGCCCACGGCGGAAGATAAACCTCCACCGCCAAGATCAGTTATGCCCGAGCCGAGTCCACGATCGCGGATTTCGATAATCGCTCTTTTCAGCTTCTCCTCTTCGACTGGATTAGCTATCTGAACTGCTGGGCGAGAAGTCTCCTCAGATTCTCTAGTCAGTTCGGCGGATGCAAACGTGACTCCGTGGATGCCGTCTCGCCCGGTTTTGCCGCCTGCTAGAATGATCATGTCGTTCGGTTTGATATTGCGCACGTACTTGATTTTCGGAAGGATGCCAACACAACCGCAGTAGACAACAACGTTGCCAGCATAGCTTTCGTCGAAGAATACGGCGCCGTTGATGGTTGGTATGCCCATGTTGTTCCCGTAGGTGCCTATTCCAGCTACAACACCGTTGTAGACATATTTCGGATGTTTTATTCCATGTGGCAATTTAGCATAACCAAAGTCTAATGGTCCAAAGCATAGAACGTCCATGCAGGCTATTGGATCTGCCCAGACACCGAGAATATCCCTAATTACACCGCCAACGCCTGTCGCAGCTCCACCAAAAGGCTCAATTGCGGAGGGGTGGTTGTGTGTCTCAACCTTAGCCGCAATGGCAAAGTCTCTATCAAAATCGACTATCCCTGCATTATCTTCAAAAACCGAGAAGCACCATGAAGGTTTGAGTTCTTTTGTGACTTTTGCGATGTAGGTTCTGAATAAGCTCCTAATTTTCCTCTTACCAACGATTATTTCGCCTTTGAAAGTCTTGTGGTAACAGTGCTCGGACCAAGTTTGCCCAATTGTCTGGAGCTCGAGGTCTGTTGGGTCTCTTTTCTTCTGGACGAAGTACCTTTGAACCTTCTTCATCTCTTCCGCGTTCAAGCCAATCGCGAGGTCTCCGCTGATTTGGAGTAATTGCCGATCGTCTGCATCATTCAGCGCGATTTCATAAAGCGGGAAGGAAAGAGGGAGCTTTCTATACCAGCCAGTGCTCATTCAAGCTTCCTCGATCTGGAAAAAGTAGTCGTCTTTCACGGGATTCGCCAGCAGTCGCCTGCACATCTCATCGATCATTTTCCTGGCTAGGGACAGACTTCTAGCGTCCAGAACGATTTCATATGCCTTACTCACGCCAACAGAGCAGACGGGAAAGTGTAGCTCAATCAATGATTGCTTTGTGGTTTGACCCTCAGGGTCGGAATGACCTGGCTTTAGTCTAACCTCAACCTTGGCGCGGAATTTCATATGGGAGGATTTCAATATACAAGTATATATCAATTTTTATGACATAAACCCGTCAATTTAGACGCCAATATGCTCACAGAACAGCGAAAGCGTCAGCGTTTCTCAGGAGAGTTTCCTTTTTGTCAACTTGCATGACCACGTTTGCTGCATATTTATGACCATCTGCCAAGCCGAGGCCTTACGAAGCTTTTACCATGAGATCAACCGCGTTTCGCCTTTTGATTTCGTCTATCAGTTCGCGGAGATTCTTCGGGACTCTTATTGAAACCTTGGCCAATGGGCCTTTCAACTCCCCATCCCATCCTGGCACTTTTAGTGGCACGTTCATGAATCCGAGAATGTACTTGTCTGGCCTGACGAGTCTCGTTTGATAAGACAAAAAAGAGCAGAACTGACCTATGACTTTCGTCCCCATATCTTTGTACATGTCACCAGCGTCGAACCACTGCAGATGCTCTGTCTCGTTCAACCGCTGCCGGGACAGCCATCCAATCACTCGTCTGTTGACGTTCTTTCTCGTTTCCTCCAGATCCCGAACCTTAGTCCTAACGTCATCAGTCATTCCCGATAGGCAGGTCTGAATGCCCAGCTCCGGCCCACCCTCATAGTAGCCGACCGCGCCTAGGACTTGGAGTTTGGCGAAGAGATCATCCACGCTAACACCGAACTTGACGATCCTGACTGCTCTTCCTTCAACCTTAACCACTCCCCCTCTGACTGCCTCATCCAAAACTGTTCTATTCAAACCGACCAGATCGTTAGGAATTTCGCGCTGGCAACCAACGCCAAAAAGCACAGATCAGAGTTGGCACTGTTCAAGATCTTGGCAAAAAAGTAGCTGCATGTCGCACCTGAGAATTCGGCTTCACCGTCATAACCAAATCGCTCCAGGTTCAAATCGCACAAATGCGGGTCGGCTGTTTCAGGCGGATCGTGGTGATGATCGAGAATGATGACAAGACTTTTTCCTAAATTAGCCCTGGAAATCAGATCAATATGGGCTGACCCGATGTCACAATAAACAAAAACCTCACCCTCATGCTTATGCAAGTCCTCGATCACCTCGGGGTAGATTTTCTCCAAACAAAGGGTTTTGGCTCGAAATCCCTCACGTTCCAGCGCCGCTTTCATTATCGAGGCAGAGCATAAGCCGTCTGCGTCGTCATGATGCACGAGCTCAACCTTTCTAGGGTCTCTTTGCTTCAGTTCGCTTATCGCGACAACCGCCCCTCTCTCGAAGTCTTCAAAACCCAACGCGCCACCCAAAGAACTAACTGAGACAAAAGCGCTTAAATCATCTTCTCCATGTAAACAGCCGGCTTTGAGCCTACATCTGCTGAGGAAACGTTAAAGCACATATTCGTCAAGCCATATCATTAATCGAAACTGGAGAGGCGTCTAATGGGTGCCTTAGTTGCAGCGCTGAGCAAACGTGGTGGAGATTCTGTTCCCCTTGTCATGATCATGCTTCAGGAGCTGATTCACCGAGGAAGCCAGAGCCACGAGGTGATTACGCCCGATGCGGCTATCTCGGCTCGATCTTTCGAGGAGTTGCGAAAACATACAAGCGCTTCTTCAAATGTGGCGATAGGTCACAATGCGTCTTCACGCGAGAAAGAGTTCCTGCGCCTGAGAGATCTCCGCGCGGTTTTTGAGGGGCGAGTATTCCATGAATCGGCGTCTAGCTATCTCACCCGAATCAAAACTATCGAAAGACAGTCGCCCGTAGAAATCGCGAAAGGACTACTTAGGGGCTTCGACGGGGCCTACACTTTTACCTTTGCATCGGCTGGACGAATTATTGTGGGAAGAGACCCGCTAGGAACGAAGCCGCTTTACTACGGCGAAAACGAAGAAGCATACGCTGTTGCATCGGAACGCAAGGCTTTGTGGAAAATCGGAATTCATAACACTCGACCATTTCCGCCAGGCAATCTCGCAATTATGAATCAAAGAGGATTTTCCTTCAAGCCTATCTGGACTATCAAACTGCGACCTCCAAAAAAAATCAGGATGTCTGCTGCTGTTATGCGGTTGCGGATCCTTCTCGAAGAATCCACTCAAGAAAGATTGCGTGACGTTCAAAATGTCGGAATCGCCTTTTCGGGAGGCCTAGACAGCAGTCTAGTTGCTCGGCTAGCGCAAGAAAGCGGAGCTAAATTGCACTTGATATCAACAAGCATGGCAGGACGTCCTGGATTATCGCACGCTACCGAAGCGGCAAAGGCATTGGGTCTGCCCATTGTAGTTCAAGAGTACAGCATTAGTGATGTTGAAAACACGCTTCCCAAGGTTTTGTGGTTGATAGAAGAACCCGACGTCATGAAAGCTGGCGTAGCCATCCCTCTGTTCTGGTCGGCTCAATTAGCTTCGAAACTTAGCTGCACCGTTTTGCTTGCAGGTCAAGGCGCAGATGAAATGTTTGGTGGTTACCGCCGATACCTGACGGTTTATGAAAAGAAAGGCGTCGAAGGAGTGGCCGAATCGCTTTTTCGTGACACGGTCATGTGTCATGAGGTGAACTTTCAAAGGGATGAACCTTTGTGTGCTTATCACGATATTGAGTTGCGCTTACCATTCATTGATACGAAATTGGCGCGTTTCGCATTGAGTCTTCCAATCGATCTGAAAATAGAATCAGCAGATGACCCTCTTAGGAAGAGAATCTTGCGTCAACTAGCCAAAGGCTTGGGCATTCCAGCCTTTATTACAGAACGCCCCAAAAAGGCAATCCAATTCGAGACAGGCGTGGACAAAACGCTTAGGGATTTGGCAAAAAGCAAAGGCTTAACATCGCGTGAATACGTCGAAGAAGTCTACAAGACAGTTCGCCTCCGATCTGAATGTGATCTGAGTTGAATACAGCGATCTACTACAGCCCAACCTTTCTCGAACATGACCCAGGACCTGATCATCCGGAGGTTCCTCTTCGCCTGAAATCGATTATCGACGAATTGAGCAGAAGCGGTATCCTGAAGTCAGGAAAATGCGCCTATTTTCAGCCCAAACCGGCCAAACGCGAAGATATAGAACTAGTGCATGAGCCTGATTATATTGAACTAGTTAAGAGAACATGCGCTGCTGGCGGCGGATCCCTTGACCTTGGAGACACTGTTGTCAGTCCTAAAAGCTATGAAGCTGCAGCTCTTGGCGCAGGCGCGCTCATAGACGCCTTGAACATGGTTGTACATGAGAAGGCGAGGAACGCATTTGCGCTAGTCAGGCCTCCTGGGCATCACGCTGGGGCTTACTACGCCCTCGGGTTCTGTCTTTTCAACAATATTGCTATTGGCGCTTCTCATCTGATCAACCGCCTGAATCACAAGCGAATTCTAATTATTGATGTTGATGCACACCATGGGAATGGAACTCAGGAAGTATTCTACGACACTGACAGAGTTCTCTACATCAGCTTGCACGAGGATTCAAGCGGCTTCCCGGGAACCGGTTTCATAGACGAAGCCGGCGAAGGAAGAGGTTTAGGCTACACTGTTAATATTCCCTTGCCCTTTAGAACTGACGACACAACATACCAAAGGGCCTTTGACGAAATCGTCGTACCCATAGCCAAGCAATACCTGCCGGAGTTCATACTGGTCTCTGCTGGCTTCGATGGACACTATACCGATCCAGTTGGCGACCTATCGTTATCAATGAAGACCTATGAGGAAACCTTCGCGAAAATCGTGACCTTGGCAAACCAACTGTGCAAAGGAAGACTCGTGGCTACTTTAGAAGGCGGATACAGCCTTGACTTCCTCGGAAAGATGGTCACTTCAGCTATAGCAAGAATGGCTCATGCATTCTACAGGGTTGACGACAACTGCCCAGTTAGTCATCCGCGAACTGTCAAAACAGCAGAACAAATCATAAAAAACGTGAAGCGCATTCAATCCTCGTTCTGGAAGTTATGAGGTGGTTCTGGCGCCTACTCTGTTATTTGGATGCATTGGTTCGGGCACTGGACTTCGCATGCTCGACAAGCCAAGCAGTCATTGACATTGACGGCGTGAGATTTCCCATCATTGATCTCATACACGGCAACTGGACAAGTGTCTTTACATGTTCCACAACCGTCACACTTGCTGATGTCTATTTTGATTTCAGCCATTTTGGGGTCATCTCCTTTTGAAGAATTCTATCAGAATAAATATCGTGGAATAAAAGCGTTTACCCATGATTGGATGACATCAGGCAATACAGTAGTATGTCAGCTCTAGGTGATTTCCTCTCTGAGCCTCAACAAAACGCCGTCTATTGTTGTCTGAGCTCGATCTCTCCGTCTATAGGAGGTTTCAAGAACGTTGTGATATGCTTGGGGTGACAAATCCCCACGACGGTATCGAACCTCAGCTCTGTCGATCTCTGCCTCGGCACCCTGCAGCTCAGTCTCAGCTATCTCGAGTTGGCGCATCAGCTCAGCGTATCTAGGACCCGCCGTTCGCAGTTTGTCTCTAAGCGCAACCAAATCGCGCGAAAGCGAAGTTAAGCGTCCGTCAATCGTCATTTTCCGGACTTTGTACTGTCGTCTGGGTATCTTGCCCTTCCGCGCAGCTGCCTCTAGTGACTCAACCTCCTTCAGAAGACGCCTTTTCTCGTCGTAATTAGCTACAAAGCTCCTTAGGTCGTCGGCACGTATGCTCATGACTGCTGTAGGCAACGGCGCGACAACGGAAGGCCGATAGAATCGTCGCGCACTGACCAGAGCACCAACAGCAAAGACAAAGGCGCCCATCCATACCGTGGGGCGAAAGGAATCCCAAAATATCGGGCGCTGATACGTGAAACTAAATGTAGTGTCGTGAAAAGGCGTGGCGTTCTCAAAGGTAAGAGTGAACGAAGTTGAAAAAGCAGTGTTCTGAAGGCTGTTGAGATTTTGACCTGTTGATGAACTCAAAACCGCTCCTTCAGGGATGATAACCTTCGTTGCTAGTTTCCTTATGGCCACATCAGGGTTTTCGAAGAGCGAAACCGAAACGTGGAATTCACCAAAACCCGCCAAGGTTATGTAATCTTTCCAAGGAAGCTTGTACTTGAGTGAAACATGGATTTCATCTTTTTGTTCGTGCGGTATAGCGAATGTTATAGTTGCATTTGCGTATTCGCCTATTTGCTGCGTCTTCAGATTGCTTTCTTGAACCAGCCCCAATTCATCATAAGCGGAGACCGAGTCAGCTCCTTTGGGGAGCCGAAGCTGAATCTGACCAAGTCCCCCAGCCTTGTTAAGTACCTTGTATGAATCCGACACGGCTATCTGCTCGTTGCCTAGGATTTCGATTCTACGCTCAGCCTCTTCAAAATCAAGAAACTGCGCTGTACCTCCCGTTCTGGACGCATAGCACCACGCAGGATGATCTGAGAATTCACTCAGATTGTTTTTTGTATAGCTGAAAAGACGCCTAGAGCCTTCGACCGTCTGTGTGAAGCTGATGCCTTCATTTTCGTATGAACTCCGATTGTAGTTGAGGACCTTAGGCATGGCTATTTTTACATTCACTTCTGACGCAGTATGGGAAAGACTTGGGTAAGCTGGAAAGCTGGCGTTATAGAAGAAAATGGGTGTGGCCTCTGGGACTATACTGAATGCAATGCTGTCGGAGAAAACGAATACAACCGTGAACTGGTACGGATTATTATTGCTGATACTAATCGGCGGCACAAAGTTGACTTTGACTCCATAAAAACCTATTTTGCCAATTCCAGCGTTTAGGTCAAGTCTTAACCTTGAGCTTTGGTCTGAGGTTTCATAGGCAAATGCATAGGCTAGATCCGAGTGATAGCTGAAGGGAAAGCCCAGCTCGTAGGAATGAACAAGGTCGGCGCTGTTACCTAGCACGGTTGACAATGTAACGGTGTCGTTAATAACAAGCAGTCCACTTTCTCGAATGTCAACGAAATGCTCTATCTTTACGTCTAAGGATGATGATGAAGAGGATGCTTCAGCAGTTGACAGCAAAATAATTGTCAACAATAACAGTGCACAAAGCGAAAGGAGAACGATTTTAAACCGTGGTCTGGTCAAAGCGTGCACCACATACATTCTTTACAAGTTTTCTGATTTGCTTTGCCGTATATTCTACAGATTGTGCTTATTTACTTTCCTTTAGACGGCGCTGTACATGTGAGCTTCCGAAACAGACGCTTAAGCCAAGAAATGAGATTATTCGGCACGGGAATAATAATCGTCTTGCTTCTTCGGTCCGAAGCTTCGAACACCCTTCGCTTTGAGCTGTTTCCTAAGTCTGTGTGCGTACTCGTTCGTGATCTCGTTTCTTCTTTCCAAGTAGTCGACAATTTCTTCCGCCTGCTTTTCACTATCGCACCGGCGGATATAATCCACAGCGTCCGGAACGTAATTGTCGAATCTCTTCCCCGAAGCGCGTTCAGCAACGCTCAAGTCTGAGCGAACCGATGATATCCCGAAGCGGTTTTCATCTGTTTCCATTTCCTCAGCGAGTTTTGGGAATATCTTCTTGAAGCGTTTCTTGCCCAATTCCATCTCTTCATCTTCCCTTGATGATAGCGTTGCGTCACTCGACAGTTAGTGTTCGTCACTTCTAGTTTTTTACAAGAAAAAACCTGTATTTAACCTATTTGCACCAATTGTACAACATAACAGTCAATATCCAGTATATTGTTTTCAGAGAATCATGAAGGAACGAATCTCTGGAGAGGATTGCTCAACAAGACTCTTCGAAGCTTATGAATATTCAGTCCTTTCACTGTGTCGCCATATATCTCACACTGATCGACCTCGTTCATCTTTTCCGGACTACGTACAATCAACTCAACTTGATTGGCAGAAGGCAGGGTCAAGTATATGTGGAGAGCCCTCTCTCGCTCATGTCTCTTAGTAACGAACTGCCATTCGGCTGTGCGAATTGCGAGCCCATTTTGTCTGATCCTTTGGAGCGTCACAGTTGGATCTGAGGTGAAAGCCTCGATATCGACATCGCTATTCCTGTTCGCTGTGCCCCTCCATACGCTGCCAGTCAGCCTAGGGCGGAGATCGCCTAAGATAACCATTATCGAGAGGGCATCTTTTCTCATTCGGGTTAGCCTTTCGGCTCTTTCTGAGCCTTCCCTCTCATCGGCTATCTTATCCAGCTCCAAAGCTACGTCCTTGTTGCTCGGCAGCAATCTTGCTCCTAGCGTCTCTGCTGCTCGTTGCTTGGCTTGCTTGTACTCTTTCTCTTGTTGCGTGTACAACAAAGCGGCGGCTTCTCTAGCAACCTTATGCTTTATAGAGCGTGGTGGCTGCTTGCGCAACACTCGGCCTTCGCAGACCTATCCTGCAATAGTGGGCTGAACAAGCTGTCCCGGTTGCGCGACTAGCTTGGATTTGCGGATGCCTACATGGCGCATAGGCGCAACTTTTTTTGCTTGGTTGTATATGTCGGATGCGATCTTTCCCAGAACAACTTCCTGCACAAACTGATCAAAAGTAAGAGTGTTTGCTTTTTCGTCAACGACGTTTTTCATTATGTCTCGTAGGGCGTGCTCTTGGGTTGTTCTTATTCGAGTTAAGGTGAAAGCGCATACTGCGAGGCGTACTTGATAGTCATCTTTTGTGGTTACGTTTCGAAGCATGTCAATCCTAGTGGTTTTTCTCCTAACCAAACTGCGGAGGTAGTCACGGCTGTATTCATGTCCTTTGAATACGGTGCGTGCGACTTTTCCCTCGATATCGGAGACTTGAAAATACATTTTTAGGTACTGGTGAGCGAAGTCATTGGTCAGATCGTACAAAGTTGCGTCAACGACTCTGCCTACGAGCTTGGAGGCTTCGTCGGCTGGCACAGAGCCGAGTTCGGTTGCCCCAAAATACTGGGGGGCCACGATTGAATACCAATCCTTGCTTCGCCACTTGTCACGCACGCGCTTCTTTGCAGACATGTACTAATCCCTGTTGCGACTGAAATGGTTTGGTGAAGTATTAAAACCTTTATTTCCATTAGGCCTCGGTTATCTTTTCCATCCCGTTCATGTAGGGCCGTAACGCCTTTGGTATAATCACTGATCCGTCTTCTTGCTGGTGCTGCTCCAAAACCGCTATCATAGTTCGACTCGTCGCCAGCGCTGTGTTGTTTAAGGTGTGGACAAAGCCCGCAGGCGCCAAACCCTTCTTCTTCCGATATCTTATGTTCAAACGTCGAGCCTGATAGTCGGTGCAGTTCGAGTTCGAGCCTGCCTCCCTGTAGGTGCCGTCAGCCATCCAAACCTCGATGTCATACCTCTTCGCGGCTAAGTTACCAATGTCGCCGGTGCACACGTTAACAGTTCTGAAATGCAGACCCAACCCTTCATACAGGTCTTCAGCGTTCTTCTGCAGTTCTTCGTGCAGCATCCAAGAGTCCTGCGGTAGGCAAAAGATGAACTGTTCGACTTTGTTGAACTGGTGCACACGGAACAGACCTTTGGTGTACTTGCCGTGAGCTCCTACCTCCCTTCGGAAATTGGTACTGAAGCCGACCAGTCTTCTCGGCAGATCCTTCTGTTCGATAACTTCGTCCATCAAATACGCTGCTAATGGGTGCTCAGCGGTGGCAATCATGTAGAGCTCATCGCCCTCAATCTTGTAGAGTTGCTCCTCAAAGAATTCCAAATCAGTTGCGCCCAAGTAGGCTTTGCGTCGGAGCATGAAGGGCGGTTCAACTAGCAGATAACCACGCTGCGACAAGAAGTCTATTGCATAGCGTAGAATCGCCAGGTCTAAGAGAGCAAGCGCCCCTTGAAGATAGTAGAAACCGTGTCCAGCGACCTTTGCGGCTCTCTCGGCGTCGATCAGATTCAGAGCTTGTGCGATTTCCATGTGATTCTTAGGCGGGAAACCGAATTCCACTGGTTTGCCCGCGACCCGTACAATCTCATTGGCGCTTTCATCTTTGCCAACCGGCACAGACTCGTGGAGAAGGTTTGGCAAACGGTAAAGCATGCTGTTTGCTTTTTCTTTTCGGTCTTCAACCTCTTTCTCAAGCTTTTTGATCTGTTCGGGTATGTTTTTTGCTTCGTTGACCTTTTGGTCGGTGTTCTTTCCTTTTTTCTTGAGTTCGGCGATTTCCTCTGTCACTATTCCGTGTCTGCGTCGAAGTTCGTTAGCTTGGGTTAGGAGTTGCCTCCATTGCTTATCATATCGTATCAGGTTGTCCAGTTGCTGCAGCAGCTCAGGTTCTCCTCTCTTCTGTAGATTTCTTCGTACCGATTCGGGATTCTCGCGAATCAGCCTAATGTCCAACATCTGAGTGGATCAGCCAGACCTTTGCCGCCCTAGCAATATGCTTCCTATCTTAATTGTCTTGGCATAATTGTTAAGCTTTCTGAGATATCAGCTGACAAGGGCGAGTTCATCATCATCAACTCGCTGAACAGAACTCTAATGTTGTGCCGTACGACATCACACCTTTAGGGGGCTGAGTAAGGCACAACGTGATCAACATGCCATGGATCATCTCAACGCTCCTTCACGGTTGAGATTGTCCTTTCGGCGATTGAAATTGCTTCAAGCAAGTCGTCTATTGTGGCGATGAAGGTCAACAGGCTTGATCCACACTCAATATTGGTCAACACCTCTCTTCCTCGCCGTACGGTCTTGATAGTCAAAGCTTCCGGCGTTTTCACATTGTCAGGCGACACTGCGTTGACAACAGCATTGGCCTCTGTAATGGTTCCGTAGGAGAGCGCGATTTCAGCTTCAAGGCTTGGAGGTTCCGAGCTGCTCTTTGACACGTTCATTCACCAGTTTTATGAAAGAATCCAGCTCCGTAATCGGTACTTGCGCCCCGGCTGCTATGTTGTGTCCGCCCCCCTTTCCCGAGCATCTCTCGGCTGCAACCCGCAAAATCTCTCCAAGATTAAGCCCTTTCTCTACTGCTAGTTCAATAGCTCGCGCCGAGACTTTGGCCAAGTTCTCTTTCGGCATTGCTGAATAAGCGATTATGGGTTTTTCCGGCTTGGCTAAGTTAGTGGACAACATTGATGAAATTGCGCCTATGATTTTGTCATCGATAACGCCTTCTCCGCGCACAACGTAGATGTTGTCCAACTCTTCGATTCGATTCATGTTCGGTTCCATCAGCCAGTTCAAATACATCGTTATGGTTCGCCTATAATCCTGAAGCAGCGAATTGGCTTCTTCAAGAGCTGTGCCTCGGTCACCCATGCATATGGCAATACCCAAGCTCGGCCGGTCCATACGTCCGGTTGCGTTCAGCAAGACCGAGAATTCTCTGGCATCACGCAGAGGAGTCCAAGGTTCCTCATGAGTCAGGGTGTAGACGTTTCCGCGAAGGCCTAGTGCCCTGTTGCCAGACAAGCCTCGTGACACCATGTAATCTGCTAAGGCATTGAACAGCTTCTTTTTTTCGTCCTCGGAGAGATCCCGAAGGGCCCGCCACTTCTCGCCCTTCTTTGGCATTATGCCCAAACCTGCTAGAAAAGCCAGACTTCTGTCTTCCTCGCCACTCAGGCCAGCTATGAAGGGTGTCGTCGTGCAAGCTAACGCTTTGTGAATTGGTCGTGTTTCTCTTCCAAAGAACATCAGGTCTGTTTCAGCTTTGAGACATCCCTTAGCTTCGGCATCCTCTAGGATTAGAGCGTTTGGTCCTCCAAGTCTTCGTTGCTCGTATTTGTCCTGTAGATCACCAAGCGCTCCTACAACGGCGACAGCTGCTAAGTCCATGTTGGCTCGATCAATGGCTTTTGCCACGAAGTAGGCGATTCCAGCTGAGCTTAGATTTTTTGAGCCATCGATTCCAAATACATGAGGATTAACATGTACGAAGTTGTGCTCCGCCTCGCCTACGGGTTGATGGTGGTCAAGAATGACTAGTTGTCTGTCTTTCAACCTAGAGCTTAAGAGGTTGATGTCGCCACCGCCGAGATCGCATAAAATCACGAGCGCGAGTCTATCAGCAACTAAGCCTTCGATGACCCTCTCATCAAGCCATCTTTCGATTCTTATACGGAATTTTCCGTCTAGCCTTGTAAGAGCAGTGCCGATTATTCCTGCCGCCGATAGTCCATCAGCATCAAGGTGAGACAGAACCTGAATGGAGCTATCTTTGCTAATATGCTTCTTTATAGTATCGGCCGCTTGAGCTGCAGCTTTCAAGAAATCCTCGATTTGACCATGATTTTCCAGGGCTGATGCACCTAGACTAGACTGGCAGTCTTCGCCTCATGCTTCCAATCTGCCGGTAGAACGCCCTCACGCTTGTAGTACTTTGCAAGCTTGTGAATCTTAGCCTCAACACTCTGGAGAGCGCGCACATTATACTTGTCCTTCTTGTTCTTTCCTAAATGCATAACCAGTCGAGAAGCCTTCTTAAGCAAGACCTCCAAGTCTTCGGGAATGGACGGAGCCAACTCTCCCTGCCTCATGATCTCCACAATGGATTTTCCAGTTATCGGCTTGATCAAAGGAATGCCGTATTGATCTCGCAGAGTTACACCAATCCTGCTTGAATTGTTACCTTCGCGAGCCAGTTTTATGACAAGGGACTCCACTTCTTCAGGCGTATACTTGGCCCAGGCAGGAGGCCTTTTGCCCACTGGTCTAGTTGAATGAGACTTGCCCTTTTCGGCTTTTGGCATTGTGCTTTCACCAAAGACTCTAAGACAGCGATTGCCCCGATATATTTAAGACTTACCTACTAGGGCAAAACAAAATCGTCGACTGCCAAGAGTGATTGTAGCGTGGGTGCTATTAGAAGGCTTGGATTCTGAGCCTGAATCCTTACCCATAGTTCATAATAGTTTAAAGAGAATGAAACCGTACGCCATTGATGATGATATAAAATGGTTCACCCACCATACAATCCAACGGTAGCTTTGCTGTGCATGAATTGCCAGAAGCAGACACCTCACTTGCTGGTTGATTTCTCAAACAATCCACTATCAGCCTTGGTGTTGGTATACGAATGCCAAGTGTGTGGACAAACCAAGAAGACCTATGATCTAAACGCACTGCCCGAACTAAAGGCAGCAAAGACAGTTAACGTCGAGCAAATAGAATTGGGCAGTTCGGCGGACGCGCCAACTATACCAATAGAGCGTGGACCGCAGATAGAACGCTAGCCGCCATGTACAACTGGAATAACCGCAAGTTCATCGCCATCGCTGACCTCAGTTTCCAAACCTTTTAGAACGCTGATTTCTCGACCGTTTAGGAGTATAAGTGCATTTGGTCGCGGATCGTTTAGCTCAGGATCAATTAAGAGCTTCTTAACCTCATCCGGAACCGAATCAGTCAGATATCCGATTAGGTCTCTCACGTTGAGATGCTCAACTTCAACTGAAAATTGATCGATGTCAGCGAGTCTCCGAAACACCCCAAACAGCCTCACTTTAACACTAATGGGCAAAGATCATTCCTCAGGATGAATAAGCAAGGCGAGTCAGCTAGTCCAGTTTGCCGCCTGTGAAAAGATTCACAATGCTTAAAGCAATTCCCACAATGGCATCCGCCTGTTTCATTGCCCTCTCCAATTCTGACTCAGGTATCTGTGAGATTTGCTGCACTGTTCTCTCAATCTCGACCAGGGTGTTCAGAACAGGATCCTTCACGAGTTGCTTCTTGAAAACTACTTCTCTCACTATTGCCTCTATTGAAGGCGGATCGCCCAAACTGTAATAGATGGCAGCCTGAGCCTTCCTCAAAGCTTCAAGGACCAGTCCAGGGGCCATGTAAGGTGTCTTCTGCGCCTCGGATAGCTCAGCCTTAGCTTCACGTAGATATCGCAACGCCCAGCCTTTTTGGTAATTGCTGATCAATGGCATTCCTAACCTATCTTGTCTTTCCTCAAGCAATATGGCTTGTGTCTACGAAGCAGGATAAGTAATGCGGGTATTATAAACAGTATCGCAGCGCTTGCTAAGCCTATTCGAGCATACGTCTTGAAAGGTGCGTCTGCGGGAACCTCTATTTGCAATGGAAGAGATACTTGCGTGGCGCTCTAGGCGCTGTAAAGCCAAATGGAAGCAGAAACATCGCCGTTGACTGCAGAGAGACACACTGACAAGGCGCCGAAGATTGAAGCTCCAGCAGCATTGTACAAGGTTGTCATAATGTCGGAGCAGTATGAAAATGCTAATGGGAATGTGACTCGCACCGAACAGAACCGCTGAAACGATTATTCGTTCGCATGCCAGCTGCGCTTGTGCCATCTAAAAATCCAAGATTAGTCTCTTTCATCCGCTTCTTCCGCCTCTTCCCCAGCGGCTTCTGCAGATTCTCCAGCTTCGGCCGCCTTGCGGATCACGACAAGCCTTGTTATGTATCCTGCTATCAAGTTTCTGAGTTTTGATGAGTATATGGTGGCCATAGAACCGAGCGCTTTCTTATTATTTTCGAAGTCTGCTGTAAACTGGTCCGGGTGTAGCTTCACCAGCTCCCTTGCCATCTTCTTGACTTTCTCTGGACGAACCTTGCCCAAGTACCTGATCAACCTCGTTGTTTCGCCGAATTGCTGTGTTCTGCGAGCCTTTTATGGCTTACTGAGTCATAAGCGTTTAGTTCACTGCGTTTAGATCACTAAATGCGCTGTTGTTGTTGAGCGTGAGAAAGAATGCTTAAAGACAGGAGTGACTTGTTGGACGTCAAAAAGGTCTGCAAAGTTGCGCAGAATCTGCTCAGCAACTTTGGACTCTTTGATCTTCTTGACTTCTGAAACTGCTCTGACTATTTCTGGAATGAGGGCTGGTGTCGTTGGTTTGTCTTTGAAAGGACCATAGTAGCGAACAGGTCCATCTGTCTCTGTGAGGAGCCGTTCCAACGGCACATGTCGGACAACTTCTTGAATTCTGTCTGAGAAGACGACAGGCGGTCCTTCAGAAACGTAGCCTCCACGTTCAGCTATTTTAGGCAAAAGCTCTAATGGACCGCTGAACCAATGCCATAAGACCCCATTTAGCCTGTAAGAAGGCAATACACCCAGTATCTCTTGTGCGCTCCATCTTGAGTGGACAATGATTGGCAACGCTAGTTGCTCAGCAAGTTGGAGCATTCTATTGAAAACTCTGCCCTGTTGCTCTTTATGCTCCTTTCGTTTGGCGTACTGGGGGTCCAAACCGATTTCGCCAATTGCAATGATTTTCCCTTTGACAGCGGCATTTTCAGATATGAAGCCCACAGTCTGCTCAAGCTCGTTTGATGCTAACTGATTGGCGTTCCAAGGGTGAATGCCCAAGGCTGCATAGACTAGGCGTTGGTGTTCTTCAGCAAGTTTGAGACTTAGCTTGCTTGTTTCAAGGTTCATGCTGTTCGCTACCATAGCTACAACTTCGTTCTGCTTGGCTATTGCGACAATCTCGTCGATTCTATCACCGTATTGTGAGTCGGAGAGGTGAATGTGGGCATCCACATACATCAGTGCAACATCGCAACCTTCAAAGCAACGCTGATTGGCCTGTTAATAAAGCCTACACAGCGGTTGAATACCGCATGGGTCAGCTTCTTCTTGCGCTTTGCCTTTGGCGCGTTGATATTCAAATACTCCCACACTTCTGCAACGCTAGAAAGAACGATAAGAAATTTTGCAGTAGACATTAGTCTTGTAGGTTTGGCATTTGTGGCTGGATTGATTTGGCTGGTGCCCACATAATGCAACGAGAAATCGACAATAGATCTGACTCAAAAGTGTTAAATAGTGGCTGAAAGAGAAAAAGAGCCTTGCAGGATGGTTAAATTGGCAGGTCCAGAATTAGCTGTGGCTCCCATGCACAGAATATGCAAGAAGGCTGGCGCAGACAGAGTGAGTGAGAGCGCAGCGAAGGCTTTGGCAAAAGTGCTCGATGAAATCGGCGTCAAAATCGCAAGGGAAGCCATGGACTACGCTATGCACGCTGGACGAAAGACCATAAAGTCTGAAGACGTAGAAATCGCTGCAAGGAAAGTAATGAGCAAGTAGGAGCTTTCTCCTAGTCTTTAGGTTTCGAGCACACTAGCACACTATATGTTTGCTCTTTTCGAAGTCGTTGCAGCTTTTGAGGCGCCTGTCATGCTTACAGAAAATCACAGTGCAGTCCGACGGAATGATTGGATTGCAGACGTGGGATCATGTCAACGGTAGCCGCAAAGAGAGTTAAGTTTATATTTCTGTGGAAAATGCATAGAGAGAGACTTCGAAAAACTATCAGTCTTGGAGGAATTTGAAACATGGCTTATTTGACGACACAGGGAGGACAACCTGTGCTTATACTGAAAGAGGGAACAGCTCGTAGAAGAGGCAAAGAAGCGCAGCGAAACAACATCATGGCGGCGCGCATAATCTCGGAGGTTCTGCGAACAACGCTAGGACCTCGAGGCATGGACAAAATGCTGATCGATAGCCTCGGTGACATCACCATCACAAATGATGGTGCTGCAATTCTCGACGAGGTAGAAGTAGAGCATCCAGCGGCCAAAATGATAGTTGAAGTGGCAAAAACACAAGATGACATGGTGGGCGACGGCACTACAACAGCTGTCGTTCTTGCTGGTGAGCTTCTGCGTAGAGCTGAAGACTTGCTAGATCAGAATATCCACCCAACTGTAATCGTTAGCGGTTACCGAAAGGCAACTAAGATGGCAGTTGACGTTTTGGACAAGCTCGGAACTAGTGTTGACATCAACGACAGAGAAACACTCAGAAAAAT
>Ga0315296_10000929_pt1 | contig 25967 bp, 24 predicted proteins | sample YL17G14_18_MG_FD_203921 | JGI IMG/M metagenome (GOLD analysis project Ga0315296, IMG submission 203921) | Sediment microbial communities from Yellowstone Lake, YNP, Wyoming, USA - YL17G14_18 | ecosystem: Environmental > Aquatic > Freshwater > Lake > Sediment | place: USA: Wyoming | collected... | reverse complement strand
ATCCGTCCGAGACAGTGGTACAAGAATCTGCTGCTGTTCGTCGGGATAGTGTTCGCGAAGGAGCTGAGCGACCTCAACCTGTTCCTTCTTGCGGTCCTTGGTTTCGTAGCGTTCTGCGCTCTGTCGGGCGCGGTCTACACGGTGAACGACATCGTGGACAGGAAGCTCGACAACCTGCACCCGAGAAAGAGCCAGAGGCCGATACCCTCGGGAAGGGTCTCTGCCACGGGTGCCGGGGTCTTCGGTGCGGCCTTGCTCGTGGTTGGCCTGGGATTGTCGCTGTACATCCACTGGCTTTTCCTGCTTGCGGCGCTTGCATACCTGGCGGAGGGCTTCTCCTACTCGCTCTACCTGAAGAGAATCGTGATAGTCGATGCGATCGCGCTCGCTGTGGGCTTCGTGATCAGGGCATATGCGGGTACTGTCGCTGTGGATGTTCCGATCTCCCCGTGGCTCGTGATCTGCGTGTTCCTGCTCGCGCTGTTCCTCGCTTTCGGCAAGCGGAGGCACGAGCTCGCGCTCCTGGGCGACCAGGCGGAGAACCACAGGGAGATATTGAAGCATTACTCGCTCCACATGGTCGAGGACATGATGTCCGTGTCGACTGCGACGCTCATCATGGCCTACGCGATGTACACCTTTCTCGCGACGAACCAGTACATGATGCTCACGATACCGTTCGCGATCTACGGCTTGCTCCGGTACATGTTCCTCGCGCACACGGCCGACCAGGGCGGGGAGCCGGAGCAGATATTCAAGGACATCCCGAGCGTGATCAATCTCGTCCTCTGGGTCCTTGCGGTCGTCCTGATACTGTACTATGCCCCCACGGAAGGCCCATTGATCGGGTGATCATCATTGAAGGTCGATGTTCACGTGCACACACGATACTCAGGCCATTCGATCCTGAAGGTCGAGGACGTTGCTAGGATTGCCAAGAAGAGATGCCTGGATGCGGTCGCGATAACTGACCACGACGCGATCGAGGGCGCCGTGGAATTGTCCAAGGTCTTCCCGACGATAGTCGCGGAGGAGGTCTCGAGCGACGAAGGAGATGTCATCGGACTGTTCCTGAGGGAGAAGGTCGAGAAAGGACCCGCGCTCGATGTGATGGACAAGATACGAGCCCAGGGAGCGCTCGTCATGATCCCTCATCCTTTCGACACGTTGCGCAAGGAGGCTCTGATGAATGAGGAGCTGGTATTGAAAGGCGACATTATCGAGATCTTCAACTCCAGAGTCGTGAGGCAGCAGGACAACGAGCGCGCGCGGAAGTTCGCCGTGGACAGGAACTTGCCGATGATCGTCGGGAGCGATGCCCACACATCGGTCGAGATAGGCCGGTCGTTCATCGAGATCGATTCGGTCGACGACCCGGGATCGTTCATGAGGGCGCTCAAGGACGCGAAGCTGCACTCGAGGAGGAGTTCTATGATGGTCCACGGGCAGACCAAGGTGCTCAAGCTGAGGGAGGCGTTCCGCTGAAGGGCTCGATCTGGAGGAAGGTCATCGTCGCCGTCGCTGTGGCGGCAGCGTTCTACTTCGTGCTTGTGGTGCTTTCTGACTGGGAGAAGGTCGCTGAGGCGGCCAAGCGGTTCGAGTGGGTCTATATCGTCCCCGTGATCGGCCTGGTCCTCGTGAACTACATCGTACGGTCGGAGAGGTGGCATCAATATCTGAAGAAGGTCGAGATCGGGCTTCCCAGGAAGAAGAGCTACTGGTTGTTCCTGGCGGGTCTGTCGATGTCCATCACGCCTATGAAGGCAGGAGAGGCGGTCAAGGCGCTCCTGCTGAAGATTGAGAAGGGCGTGCCCGTCGAGAGGGGCGTGGCGGTCGTCTTCGCCGAGCGCATGTCTGATATGACTGGCATGATCCTATTGATCGGGATCGGGTCGTTCGCGCTAGCACACGGGCTGGTATCGTTCGCCGTTGTGATAGTGATAGTCGCATCAATCCTGCTGGTCCTGAGCTCGCAGAGGATGAGCGACAAGATAGTGGGATTCCTGAAGGCGAGGAAGCGCCTCGCGAAGCTCGGGCATATGCTCGACGGGGCGCTCAAGGATGCGAGACAGCTGTTGACCGGGAGAAACCTGGTCGAGGGGACGGCCTTCGGGGCTTTGGCATGGGTAGCGGAGTGCATCGCGTTCTACCTCATCGCGCGGGGCTGCGCGATCGATATCGATATTCTGGAGGCGGTGTTCATCTATGCCTTCTCGTCGGTCATAGGCGCCATAAGCATGCTTCCGGGGGGCATGGGCACGACCGAGGCCACGATGGTCGGGCTCTTGGTCGCCTTGGATGTGACAGCTTCGACGGCCTCATTTGCCGTCATTCTTACGAGGGTATGCACGCTCTGGTTCGCAGTCGTGATCGGTATGGTTTTCATGATGATGTACGCGAGGGAGTCCTCTGAAGCGCGAAACGCCCTAGACGCTGGGTGACCAGGCTCAGTGGTCCCGCGCTCGATGGTGAGACGTCTTCTCGCCGTTTCCAGATGGCTGCGGGATATGGTTCGCAGGAGAGGCGGTCCCAAGCCGATATTCCTCCCGCAGGGAACAGATCATGGGAATCGTTATCCTCGAGGCAGGATATCGCGTTAGGAAGAGTGGTGTCGATCCTTTGCTCTGGCGAGACGTGGGGCGGTCTTCAGAATCTCCGCTGATGCGAGGGAGTCCTTGAAGCGCGAGGTGAAGGACGCAAAGACCGTCATGTTCTGGGAAAGTCGTCGGCAGATTGTGCTATTCCCATCTCTCTCCTTCTTGGGTGTTGGGTTCTTGGAGGAGATTCAATGCTCAGCGCTTCCTTAATATCGTGAAACTGCATCCTCTTATGTTCAATCCTGTGCGGTGTGGAGACAATGGCAAGGGGGTTCATTCGGAACAGGAGTTTCATCGAACATGCACTCATAGTCTCTGGCCTACTATTTTGTCTTGTCCTGCCTTCGTCCTATCTAATTATCCAGTACTTTGGTCCTGTTGTATTCTTTGTCTATCTGATTGTTGTGGCTCTGATTTTGGCATTCCTGTATAGACCTCTGCAGACCATACTGCTCAAGTATGTTGACGAGAAATACTGCCTGCTGTTGGCTCTCATAACGATTCTGGTCCTAATGATGGTTTTTGCTGTTGTTTACCCGGCCCTGAATTCTGGCAAACAGCTATGGTTCTTGCATCTTGAAGGTGGTTCTGACAGGGATGAAGCTCTAAACAATGCAGTCACTGAGTTGGTGAATGGGCGATATCCCTACTGCCCCAAAACCTACTTAGGCAACCCGGCAACCCCTTTTCCCGGGTCGCTCGTATTGGCAATTCCTTTTGTTCTTTTGGGCAACAGCGCTTATCAGAACTTCTTTTGGTTGATTGTCCTGTTTCTAGTTCTGAGATCAGATCTGAGGGATGGACGAAAAGGGCTGCTCCTCTTTTGGATGATTGTGCTACTATGCCCTGCGGCCTTCTATGAGCTCATGAGCGGAGGAGACCTTCTGGCAAACAGCATATTCGTAACCGTGTTTCTCTTGTTTGCGCTCAAGTCAATTCCTGATGAGACCACGTCGTCGCGAAGGAAATTGGGAGCTGCTGTTCTTCTGGGCATTGGCCTTTCGTCGAGAGCCAACTTTCTGCTGGTTGTCCCAGTCCTTTTCGTTGCCATTCTTCGAAAAACCGGGCAGAAGACTGCAATCATCTATCTCACGGTTACTTGTGTCACCTTCGCTGGAATCACACTCCCCTTCTATGTCTTCGACCCGAACGGTTTCTCCCCGCTTCACGCAACCAGCTTCCTTGGAGGCAATGGATCATTGCCTCCGAGCGCAGGTCTTCTCGTTCTGACATTGATCGGCATTCTTTCAGTCTTGCTTCCATTCAGACGCGGACGAAATGACGAATCCTTTGTTGTTCTGAACTGTGCAATCACGCAAGCGGCCTTTGTTCTTGGTTTTGCTGCCCTTCTTGCATTTGATGAATCTCTGTCGGGACCGGAGTTCAAGAACTTTGGTGGACTGGAGTTCACGAACTATGGTGTAATGTTCCTTTTCTTTGGTGCTTTGGTTTCTTCGAGATTCCTATTGGGCATCAAGGATGGCCTGCCTGGAAGGTAGTTCTGCCTATGGGTGTCTCCGAGAGGGTATCAAGGGAACTATTGGGGTTGCTTGACGCATCAACCTTGACCTCATAGTTCGTCGTCATGGCGAAGGTATGTCTCTCTGGTTTGTGGTGATTGTGGGCATGTCCTTTATGTTGGCTTAGACGAGCTGTTCGTTGGAAGCCCGATAGCCCTTGAATGCGTAGAGTGCGTTCAGGAGGCCGACGGCGATTGCGGACGATCTAAGGCGCCCTTCAGGGCGATGCTAGGTAGATTACAAGTAGCAAGAAGGTTCATCACACCTGTACTTTCAATCAATCGACTCCCAGAAAAGCCCATAAGCTCCATACCGCGATGGGGGTAAGGAGAAATAGCGATGAATCAAGAGGTCAGAAGAATCATCCTCCTGGCCATTCGACTACTGAGCACGGTACGCCTTTTCCCAAACAGATTGATGCTTGTGCACTCGGATCCTATAAAGCTTATAGAGTATGATGAGATTGTTCGCCTGGCTGAGTTGAACTCAAATGACACGGTCCTGGACATCGGTTGCGGAAGTGGCATACAAGACCTACTGCTTGCTCAAGTGTGCGGGCATGTTATGGGAATCGACTTTTCAAATAGGGCGATTGATGCGGCAAAGGATTTTGCTCACGCTTCTAAGCTTTCTAGTAAGGTGAGTTTCGTAGAAGGCGACGTTCTTGATGCAAACTTCCAGAAGAGTGGCTTCAGCAGGATTTTGAGTTTCTGCGTTCTGGAACACATCCCCGAGTGGCGGGAAGTATTGAAAAAGGCCCACGAATGGCTCGCCCCAGGTGGATATTTGGTGATTTCCGTTGACAGTCTCGCACCGATCAAAGACGAGGAAATCATCAAAAGGCACAAGGAAGACAGCTCGGTTGTCACATACTTTGACAATCAAACCCTGGCATCAGGTCTACAAGACGCTGGCTTCTCTTGTCTTGAGCTGCATCCAATACTAAGGAGTGGATACGCGAAAGACATATTCGTGCAAAGTATAACTCGCGGGAGTCGCGGTGGGTTCAACGTTCTTCGACTGCTGGGCATATATATTCGCCTGCGAGAGGCCGAAAGGGAAGCGGGGAACCCAGAAGAGGGGATGTTCCTGGTCGCGAAGGCGCAGCCGAAATAGATGAATGGGAGAAGAGAAAGAAAGGGGATGGTATGTAGAAGTGGTCCCTCGCCGATATCGATGTTGGTGAAACACGATGAGGCAAGAGACCATGCTATACGTGGGCCTGGACGTACATAAAGAATTTTGCCAGGCGTGCGTGATCGATGAACGAGGACGTGCCCTCTCTAACGAGAGGTTTCCGTCCACACACGAGAGCCTGGATGTCTTCCTGGCTGGTATCAAGAATGCCAAGTTCGTCCTCGAGTCCACCGGCATCTGGGAGTACATCTACGAGGGCATCGAGGACAGAGGGTTCGAGGTCGTCCTCGCCCATCCGCTCAAGGTCAGGGCGATCGCAGAAGCCAGGGTCAAGACCGATAAGGTCGATGCCGAGACCCTCGCCCAGCTGCTGAGAGCGGACCTAATCCCGAGGTCCTGGGTCCCCTCCAGGGACATCAGGGACCTCAGGCAACTCGTGAGACAGCGGACATATCTGGCTCGTCAGTCCACGAGCTTCAAGAACAGGATATCCGCAGAACTCCTCAGACGAGGGGTGAGGCGTCCTCCTGAGCTCAAGACTTCGTTCACGAAGAAGGATATCGAGAGGATGCGGAGCCTCGATATCCCCACGATCACCTCGAACCTGGATTGCCTTGAGAGAATCCAGGCTCAGATCGAGGAGATGAACCAGCAGTTGCTGGACGAGATCAAACGAAGACCCGATGCCCGGGACCGTCGCAATGAGCTGGGCATCGGGTACTACGGCGCCCTCCTCATCCATGCGGAGATAGACGACATCAACAGGTTCCTGGACCCGAAGAAACACATCAAGATCGACAAGCGCTACTACAGGCCCACTGAGGTCGAGTACCTCGTGGCAGATGTTTCGAAGGCCAAGAGGGAGCTCGGGTTCGAGGCGAAGATCAGGTTCAACGACCTCGTGAAGATCATGGTCGATGCGGACATGCACGCGGTCGGGCTGAAGCCTGTGGGCGAAGGGGACAAGGTCCTCGCGAAGAAGTCCCCGAAGCGCTGGTGGACCGCAGACTAGAACCGCTCCATTCTGAAGGTTCAGGTACTAGTCGATTATCTTGGCTATCCGTTCGCTGGCGTCAGATGGCCCGAAAACCTTCGGCCTGTAACTCGGGGGCTGGAACTTCGTGATTGCGTCGTGGGTCCTTTTCAGGTCTGCCCCGACGAGCGCGTTCCATTTCGCGTTGACGGTCTCGACCCATTCGGTGTTATCTCTGAGCGTGATGTCGATGTGCCTTCTCCTCTCTTCTCGACTGTCAGCGAGTTCGTTCATCTCATGCGCTCGGGACAACCCAGAAGCCGCTAAATAGTGACATCGGCTTTTTCGAGGGTGCTCTTTGAAGGGTTTGGCATGAAAGGTCCAACCTTATCCCGCGGGTGCGGATAGGAAATGGGTCCGTCCATAATCAGCGAGAACTGCAAGATAGTTTCCAATGCGCAAATCGGACCGTACGCGGCGATCGGGGACCGCTGTCAGATATCCACTGCGGAGGTCGATGATTCCATCGTGATGGAAGGCTCGACCGCGAGCGTCGAGTGGAAGATCGTCAGGAGCATGATAGGGAAGGAATCCAAGATACTGAGCGCGAACGGGCTCTTGCCAAAGGGCGAGCGGCTCGTCGTCGGAGAGAACACGACGCTGTACCTGTGGTTCGGGCTGCTCAACAGCTACTGGTTACGATGGCGTTCAAATTCATGGCGGTTCCCACTTATTTGTTTGCGCCGATGAATCATCTATGTAACTAGAACGGTCGCGCTGGAGGATCGAAGAAATGTGCTCATGGAACTGGGAAGTCCATCCTCGTTATCCTTGACGCAGCGGACCGCTAATAATTAGTCAGTTTTCTCACATTTGCGAGCGGCCATTCTCCGATTTCTTGCACAATAGGAGACAGGGATATCCGAATATTCTCGTTGCCAGAGGAGGGAGCAGTCGTAGCATCATCTCTTTTGCCACGTAGAAGAATAGCCCGATTCTTCCCATTGATTCCGTAAGATGGCGGTGCGATGGGTTGACAATCTGCTGCTCAAGTACGGTCATATCGCAAGACTGAATTAGATATCTAATCGATTTGCAGCTGTAGAAGTTGATGTGACCTGCGTAGCCCATCGAGAAGTCCGCCTTCAGTCTGATATTGTCTTCGAGTGGGACTTCAATCATGACATAGCGCGCAATTCGACCTGCTTCGTGCAGCATCATTCTCGGATACTCTAGATGCTCGATGACATGACTCAGAATCGCCAAATCGAAGGTATCGTCTGGATAGGGAATGTGGTATCCATCAAAAAGAACGCCACCGACAACTCGATCAACCTCCTTCGTTCTCATGACTCTTAGCGGAATTTCTGAGACTTCCAGAGCGTAGAGGTCAGTGCCAAAACCCGTCTCTGCTAGTCTCTTGAGAACGCTTCCGTCCCCACATCCGATGTCTATGATAGTTTCGTGTTGGACTGAACTACACAACATCTCGATATGTCTGACCTTGTCCATTGCGGATATATAGGAGAACTCCTGGTTGCTATAGTCACACTTGTCGTAAAGCGATTTGTACTTGTTGTGTATCCGGGCTTCGGTTCGCAAGTTTTCCTGTTGTTTGCAGCTATTGCCTCATAATAAGACTTTCGCTCAGCCTGCTCTGTAGAAACCCTATGAAAAGCGACATCCTGGAAAGATAGAAACGTCGGCACGCTATAGCCCCTCCCGGAAGCCAGCTAACGATCTGTCAAGGATCTTGGCTCCAAGGATGGGATAGCCCCGTGCCGTGGGATGGGAAGAAAGCGAACCAGCATAGATTGGTTCGCATTGTCCGCAGACAGAAGAGAGTGCTGGGGCGCGCCCGGTACCCTCGCCGGAGCTCGAAGTACGCGAATCACTTGTACAGGGACCAACAGCATGTGGTCCTGCTGGCGCTCCGCCAGCACTTCAGGAAGTCGTACAGGGACTTCTGCGAGATAATCGAGGTCTGCACCCCGATCCTCGAAGAGCTTGGACTGAGGAGGGTGCCTCACTGGACTACGCTGCACAAGTTTTCGAAGAGGGCGGAGACGAGGAGGCGAGGGTCAAGGTTCTCTATCTGGCAGTCGACTCGACCTGTTTCAGCTCGACGTCCGCGAGCACCTACTACACCCGGGTGCTCGAGGCCAGAGAGAGCAGGCTGGGAGGACACAGGCGAGGTGTCCTGACGCGTCGGTACATGAAGCAGACGGTGGCGGTGGAGACGAGGAAGCAGCTCATCGTCGCGGTGAAGTTCAGGCGTGGTCCGGCGAACGACTCGCCGGACTTCGTGAATGTGCTGAAGAAGGTTCAGCCAGCCGAGCTTCCAGTGAAGCTGGTCGTAGCTGACAAGGGCTACGACGCTGAATCAAACCACGAGTACGCCCAGGATGTCCTGGGCGCGAGGACGGCGATACCCGTCCGCGCCGCATCGCGTCCGAAGATCAAGATGAGGGGAAAGCGCCGGAAGAAACAGGCGAAGTGCTTCGACAAGAGGGGATACGATGGCCATCGGCCGAAGGTGGAGAATTTGTTCTCGGTGGAGAAGCGGAGGATGTGGTCGACTGTGCTGGCTCGGGACGCGAGCCAGCAGCACAAGGAGCTCGTGTTCCGAGCCTTGTCATACAACTCGGGGAGGCTGGAGACTCTCTTTTTGCTCTTCATCGAGGATTTCTACACAGCAGCTCAGCCGCTACCGCTCCTTCAGTCGCTTTCTAGTTGCAGGATGGAATTGGCTCTAAGTTCTCAACCGCCCATGTCCTTGATCATCCGTGCCTCGGTTGGGCATTGTTGTCATTGAATCGAATGACGAGATAAACCGCCTGTGGAGCTATCCCATTCCTTGCTCACCTTCTTCTCCTTGCATGTCCCGCCCCTCTAGCAGGAGTGCCATCATCGAGTCTGGAGTGTATGAAATTTGGCAACTGAGATACCGAAAGAATCAACCTTCATGAGGCTATTCTAGGCGTGTTGTCAGCACACGGAGCGGCCATTGTCCGGAACGTATCTTATGTTGGAGTAGCTCAGATTGTCACGATGGTGTTGAGTCTGGCTACTGCCGTGGTACTCGCTAGACTCTTGACTCCGGAGGATTTCGGAGTATTCAGTCTAGGAATGGTCTTCTTGACATTGTTTCTGAGTACTCAGGACTTCGGCATTTTCACAGCTGTCGTTCAGAGAGACACCCGGATTGACGAGTGCATTTCTGTAGGTCTCACCCTACGATGGATCACAGCCGTCCTTCTATTCTTTGGGGCCGTGACATTTTCTCCCTTGGTGGCGATATACGTGGGGAACCATTCAATATCGGCAGTTGTCATTGTCCTTGCTCTGAATCTGTTTATTCTGATCTATGCGTTCCCTTCTCAGGTTTTGCTTACCAGGTCGTTAGGTTTCTATAGGCTGTCAGTAGCGAGCGTTGTTCAATATACGGTTATTTCAGTCATGTCAATTGCCCTCGCTTTCTTGGGTTTCACCTACTGGGGTCTGGTGTATGGGTCGGTTTCAGGCAGCGTTGCATTCGTCATCGTACTAAGATACTTTGAAAGTCGAGAATACAAACCTCGGTTGGATGGCAGATTGATGTCTGAACTTCTCGGATTCGGAAAACACATCCTCATTTCATCTCTTATGGGGTTTGTGATATTCAATCTAGATCAGATTGCGATTGCTGGCGTTGTTGGAGTGGCGAGTGTCGGAATATACTACCTCGCTGTAAAGCTAGGAAGAACCGTGGGAGAACAGATTGCCGCAACTGTCAACAAGGTACTATTCCCAACTATGTCCAGATTGAAGGACAATCCTGAACTCTTGAGAACTAGCTATGTTCAGTCTCTCAGAATGATTGCCATCATAGCAGTCCCACTCAGTGTTGGCACTTCTGCATTAGCACCTGTCCTTGTTCCGGCACTGCTGGGAGAAGAATGGTCGGCGGTCATAATTCCGTTGGCAATACTCTCGTTTCAGGGTCTATTGAACGCATTGATACCTCCCGCTGCAAACGTCCTGATTTCGATTGGTCGACCGAGGTATATCTCAATCCAAGCAACTATTCAAGCTCTTGCGCTAGTGGTCGGAGTCTATCCTGCTGCTCTGTACTTCGGCATAAATGGCGTCTGTGTTCTGACCACCTTCCTTTCATTTGGTGTGCTGATCTATTTCCTCTTGGTTTATTCTTCGATCCAGAAGCAATCCTTCAGGAGCGTCGTTCGTCCGATTCTGCCTCCTGCAGTTAGTGGTTCAGTGGTATTCCTTGTACTTTCGTCGCTCATTCATGCGTTGCCATCGGGGCTATTCAGCTTTCTTGCTCTGGTAGCGATTGGAGGCCTCCTATATGTTGTCCTTCTGCATTTTGTGAGCGGAGGTCATGACGTGCGTGATTTTCTGTCTCTTATGAAGGGTGCTGTTCGCGGTCCATGAAGACTCTAGGGTTATCCTTTCTGTTGCCAACGATCACTGAGGTTGGGAAGAACAAAGACATCTTCGCTCCCATCCGAGTCAGCGCAGTGACTATGGTATTCCTGGTGGACAGGGTCAGGATCTAGATTCGGTATGGATGACCATGACTAACACAGTAGCCCTTCTACTACAATGGACGAGTTAGATTTTAATACTGGTATTCTCTAATCGCTATTGTGTCTCGGTTTGAGGATTTTGTCCGAACAATGCACGTATTAATGGAGTCGGGTGGGGTGCCTTCGTGCCTAAGGAATGGTACTCAGTATCTGTTCTGGAGCATTCTGGGGCCGATTCTCTTGCCATCCGTTGTTCGGCGCTTTCTACGTTCGGCGGAACGCGTGGAGACTGTCAATGACGCAGTTGGTTTTGCATACTCATATGCTGATCTTGGAGTCACAATCACTCCGCTGCAGATTCGATCGGAGATTCAGCGACTGGTTGAGATTGTTGAAGCCCTCAACCCAGAAGGGATCGTTGAAATCGGAACCGCTAAGGGTGGTACGCTGTTTATGTTCACACGAGTGTCTTCCCCTAGCGCCTGCATCATAAGTGTGGATTTACCTGAATGGACAGGAGCCGGTGGGTATCCTGATTGGGTATCCCCACTGTACTCTTCCTTTGGAAGGAAAGGACAAGCTCTTCACCTCGTTAGGGGGGATTCTCATGATGCGAGGACATTTGTCAAGGTCATGGATTTGTTGGAGGGTCGTGCAGTGGACTTACTTCTCATTGATGGAGACCATAGCTACGAGGGTGTCAAGAAGGACTTTGAAATGTACGGCTCGCTCGTCAAGCAAGGTGGTATGATAGCATTCCATGATGTTTGCCCCGGACCCGAACGATCAGTGGGCGGCGCACCTGTTTTCTGGAACGAGCTGGCTGGGCGATACAAGAATCTGATGATTGTTGGAGACCAAGACCAGCAAGGCTACGGAATAGGCGTATTGTTTGTGTGACCAATTGACTTGAGGACTCCAGGCTTGTGGAAGAGACCGTGCATTCCGTGGGGAAACGGATCATGGGATCACATGTGCTGGCAAGGGAGACTTGCTGGTAGCACAAGGAGCTTGTGTTCTGCTCTTCTACAAACACTCGAAGAGGATGGGGGATATGCCTTGTTGCTTATCATCGAGGACTTTCACAAAGCAGGATGATGCAAACTCTCATTAACGTCGATAGTGATTGGGCACGGACGTATCTTTCACATTCCGTGGCATAATGGATTCCGCGGATTGACTGGTGTGTGCAATGGTGTCCAGGAGAAAAGGCATATCATTTTGTTTTTTCTGTGCCCTTTGGATGGGTTTTGTCTTTTATCTGTTTAAGTTGGGATCAAACAGTGTTGTTTTTTGGGGTCTTGCAGTTGCCATTGCTGTGGTCGTGTGCTATCAGATACGTCTTTCTTCCGTTGATGGCGCATTCGGCTACGCTTTCGCTGAGGTTGTTGCAACCTTCGTCCTTCTGCAACTGACGTCAATTGCTAACGCTGGAAGTCATAGTATCTATTGGCTCGATTCCTATTATGAGGTGAGAGCGACTGACATTGCAATAACCAGCGGTTGGGATCCAAATACAGGCATTCTCGGAAGCGTCGGTGGATACCCCGCAGTTCATTTCCTTACGGGAACGATTTCCCAGACGATTGGCGCAAGTGTTTTTGAAGTAGCAAGATGGATGGGCTTACTTACATATACTGCGGCGTTCGTCTTTTATTTGGCGTTTGCTCGACGGACGTTCAGAGACATTGATTTGGTTCTCTATTCGGGTATCGCAATATCATTCATGTTCTATTTCGTAATGGTCACCGGCCTTGGAAGGATGCCATTTTCAGTTGCCATTTTTTTCATGATCTTGTTTCTATTTGTCTGCAATCTCAAGAAACCATGTTTGAATCTGATCGCAACGAGCCTGGTCTGCTTGTGGGCTCTTGTGTTGTCACACCCTATGGCGCCGATTGTCCTCGGGGCGTTTTTCATAAACCTTCTCATTCTGATTCGATTTCGCAGAGCTTTGGCGAATGAATCAGTCACTTCTACCGGACCGATGGACAGCATGCCAAGAAAGATGGGTGCATCCTCAGTCAGGATATACACACTGCTGGTGCTCGTCATTACCACTGCCTATGTAGTGAATGTGAGTATCTGGAGTCAGGATCTACTGGCATCTACAGTCTCCCTTCTCAGGGGATTCACTCCCGTTCAAGAGATTGGCACAGGATCCTCTATGCCCTTGCATTGGCGAGTATTCTTGTACGGACAAGGAGTCTTCGGAATAACACTTGCTGCATTTGTCACTAGGAGGCCGAGTGAAGCCCATGGCTTCTCTATAAATGCCATGGCCACATTCTCGTTTTTCGTGATTGCATGGATGTTTGTCGCATATTACCTTCGAATAGAGCTCATAAGATTCACGATCTTCATATGGCCCTTCTTGTTGCTCTCTGGATTTGGAGCAATTAGAATTGCCGGGTATAAGAGATTGATACCAGTCTTTGTTGTCTCCTTTGTTCTTATCAACATTGCTGGATACTTTCCGGATACTTATGACAGAAGTCTATTGCCGTCCAGAGGAGAAATCTATCAATACGTGTCCGAACAGGAGCTTGTTTCTGTCTCCAGTCTCAATGTGTCAGGCGTGGTTGTATCTAATCACTACATCGGAATGGCATTTCTGTACATGGCTGGTAAGGAAGTGAATTCTAACGGCATTTTCTTCCTTGAGGGCTATAAGCATCCAGGCGATACTTCATATTTCTACCTAGACCAGCGGGACCGACAATGGATTTTCACAAGAGAGGACACACCTGGTCAGTATCCGTTCGTCTCAGACGAATTGTATCGCAATTACCAACAAGCCACTTACATGCTGAGGATATATGACAATGGTGAGGTTGAAGCCTATCACATTCTCCGCTGACGCGAAGAGGAGATGATAGTCTGAATGCACTTGCACCAGATCAAAACATGTTAACTAGATCTACAAGATGACGCAAGCCCCTTACTTATCTGCAGCCTAGAGTCTTCTCAGAGTCTCCACCATTGTTGGATCGTCCGGTAGCCTCTGCCTATTGAGGTGCCAAATAATTGCCATTGCGATCGATGCCATGGTCGATTTGAGATTCCTGGACCTCGCGACGGCAAAGAGCGAAGACTGCACAGGGAATATGAGCATGAAAGCCACCGCCTTTGTCGCACTGTAATTCTTTCTCGCAAAAAGGATGCCATTTCTTAGGCTGAAATAGACTCTCAGAGGAGTCACAACTCCCTGCGAAGACTGCCTGCCCTTGTGCCAGAGTTTCGCTCTTGGCACAAACAGAAGTCTGAAACCCCCCCTACTCAGTCGAATTGCCAAATCCTTGTCCTCCCAATCAAAGAAATAGTCTATGTCAAAGCCACCTGTTTTCACAGCAGCTTCTGATTTCAAAACCATCGCAGCGCCACAAAGCATCATAGTCTCCTCAACTTGTCCATATTGACCCTTGTCCACCTCACCTAATCCTCGGTTCTTACTCCTGATGAAACCGATCGACCCCCCTGCATACATGATCTTGTTCTTCTGAGAATAATCATACTCCATCGGACAGAGGGCACCAACATCACATTCGCCATCTGCAACTTCCATCAACTCTCTGAGGAACATCCTATCAAGAATGGTGTCATTGTTCAAACACAAGATATATGCAGCGCCCCTGTCGATCGCGGCCTTGATGCCTTTGTTGAATCCACCAGAAAATCCAAGGTTCGTTGAGTTTTCGATTAGTGTTACTTCCTGAAAGCGCTCCCGAATGACCTGTTGCGAACCATCGGTTGATGCATTGTCAACAACTACTGTTTCGAAATTCGGATAGTCTAAGTTTCTGATGGAGTCTATGCACTCGCACGTGTCCTTGATATCGTTCCAGTTAAGCACTACAACAGCTACCTTCTGGAATCTTGATACGTCTTTGTCTCCGCCGTCAACGGGCATCATAGTGTGACTCCGGGCTCGCTAGTTCTTAACTAGAGATTCGAAGAGTTCCCCATATTGAGCTGCCACCTGTTTGAAGGTGTAGCTCGCTTCTACGGTCTCTCTCGCCTTCCGTCCCATGGTCTGCCGCAACGAATCGTCGGACAGGAGCCTTGTCATCTGCTCTTCAAGCTCATCGAGATTTGAGAACAGAACTCCATCGTGGTTGTTGGTAATTATGTCTTTGGGACCTATAGTGTTCCGGGCTATGACGGGTTTGCTGCAAGCCATCGCCTCCAAGATCACCACGCCAAAGGTTTCGGCTTCTGACGGAAGAACAAAGAGCGAGCAGTCCGACAGATATCTCCTGTATTCTGATTGGGGCAGGAAAGGCAGGAACTTGATCCTGTCACCTTTGCATTTTGATGCAGCTGACTGCTTCAGTGCCTTCTCACAAGGTCCAGAGCCAATCACAACTAGGTCTTGGACAGTGTCACGCATTCTCTCACAGTAGACCTGAATCAATTGCTCAATCCTCTTGTGGGGTACTAATCGTGACGCAGTCAGTATGAAGCTTCCGCTTTTTCCACACGAATACTCCGCGGGTTCAACCGCGTTCGGGATCACATCATCACATCTCATCTCAACCCCTTTCAAATACTCCTTCAATCCATTGGTGATTGCCACGGTAGCGTGATACTCCCTGTTGACTATTCGAAACATCTTCTCAGTTATGAAAGGTGTTCGTGTGTGCCCAACACCCTTCTCTATGAACACGTCATTGTTGTTCGCGATGAACACCCTCTTGGCAGGAGTCCTCTTAATCGCTTTCAGAGATATCCATGACTGCAGTATGCCGGTTGTGCATACTATGTCGAGATCACACTTGACGAGTCTCTTCGGTGCATTCAAGAGGTACAATAGGTAGCTCACTCGATTGTGAGGGAATCTGGAATTCGAAAATCCTTGGCCACTATTAGAAAAAGTGTTGACATTCAGCAGTCTGACTCCTTCTACCGCACTTTCAGTCCCCTTGCCAGACCAATTCCTGGTTATCACCACTTCATGCCCTATGTCCATCAGTCCCTTGGCAATGCCAAAGAACTGTTGCTCGATTGCTCCGACCTGCCTCTCCGATCCGTAGTCCGAGTTGTAGGACGTACAGAAAGGACCAATAAAGCCGATTCTCACTTCAATCTCCTCTTCGTCGAAAGTCCGATCATCTCTTTCCCCTAAGAGGCAACGGACAATCTAAGTCTTTCGGGACAATTTGTCAGTACTTCGAATGCGGTTAAGAGCTCTTCGTTCCTTTGACTGAACTCCTGCTGAGTTCCTGGTACACATCAAAGTGCTTCTGTATGCAAATGCGCTTGGAGAATCTGTCAATTGCAATCACCCTTGCCATCTTACCCATTGATTCGCGGATTTCAGGATTATCCAACATGAATTGAATTGCCCTCTTCAGTGCTTCTACATCCCCGGAAGGAACCAACAGACCTGTTCGACCCTCGCTGAGTAGCTCAGGGATTCCACTCACACGGGAAGCGATGACTGGAACGTTCATCGACATAGCCTCCATTATGACTGCGGGTGTTCCTTCAGCAAGCGAAGGCACGACCAACATCTCCGCGCTCGTAAGAAGCTCTCTCAGCCTAGGATAGCGTCCCACGAATCTTACTCCACGACCTAGGTTGAGATCATTTACTTTCTTCTCAAGGAAATCTCTGTAACCGATTTGAGTCGCGATGGCCTGTCCTGAGATAACCAGGGTGACTTGCGGATCTGCTCTAGGTAGCATCGAGAATGCCTGGATTAGGATTTCAACTCCTTTCGAGCGGTTCAGGTTGCCCACAAAAAGCACGATTCTTTCTTCCTCGCCTATGTGGAGCTCCGACCGGCACTCTTCGATATCTTTCGGTCGCACTCTCTCCTTTGAGAATTCGTCAGTATCTACTGCCTCAAAGATGATTCTCTCTGATTGACGTAGCGATCGCTTGCCTACATAGAACCTCGAAGTAGTCTCAGAGACGAATATTGTGATGTCTGCCGCTTTTGAGAGCAAAATGCGCCATATCCATACAAGGAACTTGGGGTAATTGGTACTAACGAGATGCCAGACAACTCTCTTCCCTGCAATCTTGGCAGCCGTGACTGCTCGGATCCCGTACAGGCCATTTACGTGCACAATCTCAGCCTGCCGGCGTCTGATTTCTCTGATAAGCAATGCTGGAAACGCCAGGGACTTCAACATCCACAGTGCCATTTCCTTGTGGGTCAGCTCCAACTTGGTCGGAATTAGCAGGCCATAAGTGAGCGCTTCAGTTGGGATTCCCGCGGATAACAATAGATGCTTTGCCTGGTCAGAGCCCTTTGGCACTACGGCAGATACTATGCAGCCTTCTTTCATTACGCCTTCCGAGACAAGAGCGACTCTTTTCGGGATTCCGCCGAATCGGGGGTCCAGTATGACTACCAGGATTCGCATGTTATCATTCTCTCATCCATTCTCCAAAGATCAGGGAGCTTGGGATTCCCTCCAGACTCCTCTGAATCTGCAGAGCTCTTTCAATGTCGGAAGTGTATTTGTCGGGATTGCTGACAAGATCCTCCAATCTCGACTCTATGTAGCTGGCGTCGACCATTCTCTCTCGTTCGATTACTGAGTCTCTGAGTCCAAATTCCATCGCCAGGTCAACGCACTTCTCGGCATATGGCAGGACAACTGTTGGAATGTGCCTCGAGACAGAAAAAAGAATAGAATGATATCTCATTCCGACGAAATAGGCACAGCAAGAAACAGCTTGTATCATCTTGTCCGGATTGTCGTTGTATGAGACTATTGATGTCAAGTGGGGAGACTCAATCTTCTTCAGGAGTTTCTCAGAAATCTCATGGTCTCCATACTTGTCATTGGCTGAGAACTCAATTACCTTGAAACGCAGCCGGTTGTGTTTCCTTGCCAGGCTGTTCAGGGCATGTGCTAGTGGCTGTAGCCAGACGTCGTCATCTCCTGCCCCCATCTTGTATAACTTCATGAATGGTAGAATGGATATTCCGATTGTCTTTCCTACATTCTGCCAGCAATCCGCGCTCGGTGGATCGCTCAACAATGACACATCAAGAGTGCTAACAACCTCTCCTTTCGGATTCAGCTCTGCAGCTCTGTCTGCTGATGCCTGATCTCGAACGCTTACAAAATCGGCAAGCCGAAGTACGACTGAGGCAATGAGTCTGGTCACTCCACTATTCATAGGGCCGAGACCAATCGAAACATGGGCAATTCTGATCCTCATTAGTTTCGCCCATAGCGTAAGGCATAATATCGCGAGTTGCGCTCTGATGCGTCTAGTGCGGATGTTGCCCTCATCAGTAATGTGCGTTCCCCCAGCAAATATCAGAACCTTCGAATTGGTCAGTTCTCTAATTGAATCAAAGACTGAGAGGTTGACAAGGATCGATTGTCTTCTCACGTCCTCAGGGAGACTGCATCCACCTCTCGCTAGTATCTTGAAGCGGACGTCAGGGAACCGCTTCCGAATCTCTGAGGATAGATTCCAGAGGATTGCATCATCGCCGACGTTGTTCTGTCCGAACCAGCCATATATGAAAACGCTGGCGGACCTATCGGTGATTATGGAGTTCCCTCCGATCTAACGTCCTTCTCATTCCCGCTTGGACATGACACCAGAAGGGCGTCGTATTCTTTTTCCAACCGCTATTCCAAATTGCATGTAGGGCCATGAGCACTCCTTGGGTGCGAACTAGGCGTGTTTCTTGATGCATTGCTCGTATATTGTTTCAAATCTCTCAGCAACACTGTGCCAGTTGTGATTCTTGACGGCGATTTCCCTTCCCCTTTGACCCAGTTCATTCCTCAATTGCTCACTCTCAAGGATGCGGATTATCGCGTCACGCATCATCTCTTCGTCGTAGCTAACAACATAGCCAGCTCTTCCATCTATCCAATCGATGTAGTCTCCGCCGTCGGTCGTCACAATTGGAGTTCCACACATCAGAGACTCAAGGAACGTCGCTGGGAAACCATAGAACCGAGGTGTCACAAAGACATCTGCATCGATTAGTGCCGCAAGTTTTTCTCTCTCAGTAACGAAGCCAAGAAACACAAGGTTCTCAGGAACTCTTATGCTGAGTGATTTCGCGAGCCTTTCGAGGAACTCCCTGTATCCGTCGTCCTCTCCAACCAGAAGTAGTCTGCTCTTCGGAATCCGATCAGCGACACCCGCATAGGCTCTAATGAGCAGGTCCAATCCCTTTGTGCCGTGAATCCTGCCAACGTACAAGACTACTCTCTCATCATCTCCAATTCCATGGCTCCTTCTGAACTCACCGCGTTCTGGATATTCCTCTCCCTCTGGCGGTTGCACACCAACTGGCACAATCTCAATTGAATTTCGCTCAGCACCCGCTCTCTTGTAGTCGTTCAGCTCTGTGTTCGTCACGGCAACCAGTCGCGTGGAACTCTTAAGGATTTTTCTGCCCCGAATCATGTCATACAACATCTTGAGTATTCGCTTCTCGTAAAGCGGCCTTACGGAGCCATGAGCTTGCAGGACGACAGGTTTCCCCGTTCTTCTAGCGAACCTCGTCGCAAGTTCATTCTGATAGGATCTCAGACCATGTAGGTGAATCACGTCATAATCGCTGATGTTGTTCTTCAGCCATGGTTTCATCGAAGGCGAAACAAGGTACTGTCCGATGTTCGCAACACAGTGAAAGGAGACGACTTCAACTCCTTTGCTTCGGATTCTACTCACATAGTCATCGTCTAGTTCAAAGTCTGTAGTCAGGATGGTAACGGTGTGGCCTCTCTTGATGAGTTCTTGTGAGAGTATGTATGGGAATGTGGAGGCTCCTCCTCGTCGTGGTGTAAGAAACATCGCTACCTGGAGTATCTTCAATCAGACTTCATCTCCTGGTTTCACAATCTGTCTCTTATGTGTCCGTCCTGTCAGTCTATAGATGGTTTTCGTTAAGGCGGAATCGAACACGATTTTCGAAAGCAATCTACTCTTGAAGGTGAGCGCACCAAGCCTGTCCACAAATGTAGGTTCTATGCGGAACTTCTGCTGGAAGATTGAGAGATCTTCAAGAATGTGGATGTCGTCTATGTTGTAGGGACCGAGCCCCTCATTTGCTGCAATTCTAATGTGTTTGATTCTTGCCGGGTCGAATCCCATTAGTCTGCAGGCCGTCGCATCTGTTGCCACGGGATTGTCGCCTAGCATGATGACTCCAACTTTCACAGGGGTTCCGTACATTGGTCCGTGTATGTTGAGTCCGCATATCCCATCAACTAGGGCAAACCTCAGGTGTATTGATTTTGCAATAAGTGTGAGCTTCTCCTCGAGATTCTTGTGATCTAGTAGCCTTAGCGTGTCTGGATGGCATCCCCATAGATTCTTGATTGACAGGGAGACCTTCGTCACTGCGTGGACTTTAAGAACAGGGAGGGAGACGGATTCATCCACATTGAGGAGTTCCTTTCCTATGGTGACTGTGATTAGTTTTCCATTGACTCTTTCTGTCACTCTGGCCCTTTCCATCTGCGAAATATTGACCATGGTGGTTCCTGTACGTCTGCAGATGTCCGGTATGCCATGGTTTGTCAGAGCGTATTCAGCAGTATAGGACCCGTAGCCTCCATCTGCTTCTCCTATCAAGACCTCAGAAGCCCGGTCTTTCAGTACTGCGAGGGTAGCTTCGATGACACTCCCGTGGGTCGTTACTCCAGGCTGGAAGAAGGGCAATGTAAAATTGGGTTTGACAAAGACTCTCGAATCGCTCTTGATGTAGTTTCTCCACTGCAACCTCTCAAATGCGGCCCTTATGTCCGCCTCGAGAGTCTCCGGCTGGTGCTTGAATGCCGTTAATGTTCCTTTTCTCGCCAAGGTGCACCTCGAAGGTTTTCAACGCATCTGCCCGATCAGGCGAATCAACGTCTCCTCAAACTCGCCCAGCACAATGTCCCAGCTGTTATGCTGAACGAACTTCCTAGCCTTTATTCCTTCGCTCCGAATCCTGTTGCTCTCTTCCAGTCCCTCCGCTAGCATCAACACTTCTTCCGGTTTGTCAATGTACAGGACACCGTTGTCCTCCCCGAATTCCTTGACAAGACCTGGAAGTCGGGTGGCAATGACAGGTTTCCCTGCCACCATGTACTCATACATCTTGATTGGAACAATATCCTCCATAACTTCATTGTTGTACGCTGGAAGAATGCATATATCACACGCGTTTAGATACTGAGCAATCATCGAATGGGGCATCCAGTCCAGGAGAACAACCCTTGAACCTGCCTCAGGTCGCTCTGCGATGCGATGAAGACTCTCCCAGAGATCTCCCCTTCCAATCACGATGAGTTTGAACCTATCGAGCTCCCCGCTTCTTCTGAGCATCTCGCCGACAACTTCAGATAGTCCCGAGAATTTGTAGAGCCATCCCATGTAGAAAAGGACGATCTGATCACTACCGATGCCTAGTTCCGCTCTCATCTTGGTTCGCTCGTCAGGATTCGATGTGAAGTCTGTCAATGTGACTCCCCCAGGAATCACCTTCGATTTGGAGGCTGCTCCCCTGAAAGTGTCAGCGTATTCTTTGAGAGCCACATTGATGACTAGACAATCGTCCGATGTTCGAATGGCCTTGGATTCGAGCCATCGGGCATAATCTCTCAATATCCCGAGCCTGGAAGGAACCATAGTGTAGTACTTCTCCAGCAAATAGTATACACATGGAATCTCATACTTGCCACAGAGTCGGACTATGTAGTTCACATTCAGAAGAGATGCGAAACAGACCACGATGTCAGGTTTTAGTCGCTTGACCTGTTTTCGGATCTCGTTCCTCTGAAGAAGCACTGATAGGTTGCTCAGGATTGGTAGGTTGACAAATGCTGAGCGGTGGATCTTCATTTCGCTTGACTCAATCACCTTTCCTCGAGCCAGAAGGGTTCTGGGTCCCTGGATAGTCGGATACTTACCACGCGACAGATTCTCCCAGATTAGGGGGAAGTCAACGATGTGGACTTCATAGTCGTCGGGACTTAGTCTCTCAAACAGATGGTGGCTTTGATGAGGGCCTCTCTCTATCCAATCTGTTTCTTGGACCACTAGGATTACCCTTTTCATATACACAATCCCTCAGACGAACCTTCCACCTCGCTTCCTGAACTCGATCCCGTCATCGATCTTCGGCTTCCTGTATTGGGATCCAATGCCTTCTTGGGGTTGCATGGCAAGCCCTCCTCCTTCAAGTTGACCAACTAAATCAACCAGCATATCGCCAGCCAGTGTAGATACCCTGCTCTGTAGACCGTACCAGGTCTCATTCTCTTGAATATCAATTGCCTTCTGCATGATTATGGGACCAGCATCGAGTGCGCTTACCATCTTATGAATCGTGATGCCGGTCGTCCTTTCTTTGTTGAACAGTACCCAGAAGGATGGGTTGAACCCCCGGTATTTCGGAAGAAGTCCAGCGTGGATATTGACACACATCTGTTTTGGCGCTTCAAGGAATCTCGGAGTAAGAATCTTCGGATACGCGATTGACAGAACGTAGTCAATCTCCTCTTCTTTGATTCTCTTGATGAACTCTTCCGAGTTAATGTCAACATCAATGGCAACCGGTACGCCAGAAGATCTCAGGATTCTCGCCGGACTCTGGAACCTCTTGGACCCAAGAAGGCCGCCAACAAGATGGATGGCGTATTTCGCGGAGAAAACGATAGACTGATTGAAACCCCAGAATCTACGATAATAAGCGATTGCCTCACGCTTTCCTGCAATCTCTGGTGGGGTCGATAACACCGCAAATGCCACGTACGGTTTGTACTGATCGATCATTATCCTGAGTGTGTTGCTTATGAAGAGCCTGTCGTTCTGGGTCGCAATTACGAGTCTCATAGTCTACCTCCGGTGTACATTGTCTCGGAGATCTGAGACATGCTGGTCTGTGAAAAGCCGAGTGCCTTCAATCTTCTGTAATAGTCTAATAGTATTCTGACACCTTCATGCCGTTTCCGCATGTATGGAATTCTGTCGAACAGTCTCATTCCCGCTGTCGCTTTCAGATCATACAAATCATGCAAATGAAGATCCACGACTATCACTGAAGTAGCATCGCTTGGTTTCACCATGAAATGCAGGGGATAAACAAGTTTCATGTAACTGAGACTGACTGGAATTCGCAAGATGTCCGAGAGAACGGCAAATGGGATCTCCACAACTTCATCGACCATGTAGGGCGAAAGTGGTTTGCTCAGATTGTTGAAATACCCTGGTCGTATTGTCGGAAAGACACTTGCGCTGAATCTGAAACCATATTCTCTGAGCCATCTGTAGTCTTCATCTCTTATGTCTCCTTGAGGGAATCGGTAGCCCATTGGTCTTCTGCCGAAGAAGTCGCGATAAAGTTCCACGCTTTTTTGGATCTCGTAGTAGTCGTTCAACTTCCGCTTCAGGGGATGAGAATAGGAGTGAAGGTGCAAGTCAAAACCTGCTCTTCGCAAGGCCTCGATTTTCTCGGGTAATCTTTCTATCAGTTTTGCCTGGACAAATACTGAAGGATGGATTTGATTCAGATTGCATAACTCGACAAACTCATCTACATGCTGCAACCCTTCATATGAATCAGTAAGAATCCCCGCGTGGTCCTCCTCAAGATCCAGTGTGTAGCATATACTCTTGACGAAAGAAATCACCCTCTAGAGATCGGTGCTCTTCACAATGTTCTGCCATTGATCCGAAAACCATGTATGTACTGATACAAGTCCCTCTTTGAAATCAGTTCTCGGTTGATATTTCAGGACTCTTCTCGCTTTCTCTATAGAGGATAACAGTCTGCTCTTCTTGTCCCAGTCTCTTCTCTCAGCGAAGACAATGCCAGCAGTGTTTTCAGTGATTTCATTGACTGACTGGGCAAGGTCCACAATACGGGTTTCTGTTCCAGCACCAATGTTGAATGCATCGCCTATTGCATCATCATGGTACGCCATTGTTAGCAGTGCTTGGACAATGTCCATGACGAAGGTGAAATCCCGAGTTTCTTCTCCTGTGCCAGTTATTGGCAGCGGTTTCTTCTTCATTGCCCAATACATGAAGTTAGGGATGACGTTACGGTACTTGCCTGGGACCTCTCCCGGGCCATATGAATTGAAGAACCTAGCATTCACAATAGGCAGGCCATACAGATTGTAGAAGTAGTTCGTGTATAGCTCTCCGAGCATTTTCGTGACTTGATACGGGGTATGGAGTCTTATCGAGACATCGTGCTCCTCAAAAGGCATCTTAGACTCAGTTCCGTATATTCCACACCCTGAAGATGCGTAGACAAAACGCTCTACGCCAATGAGGTGCGCATGCTCAAGTACCTTAAGAATGCCCATTCCGTTGACCATCAGGTCAGTCTCAGGATTGTCGACGGAGTTCTGGTTTGCGAAGTGCGCCGCCAAATGGTAAACGATCTGCGGTTTGTCCTTGAACGCCCATCTAAGCTTCTCCTCTTCTAGGATGTCACCCAGAATGAACTGAATCTTCGGACCCTTCGGTATGTTCCACTCGTACGACGAGGAAAGGTTGTCTATGATGATGATCTTCTTGGTCTCAAGTTCGCTGAGCTTTCTTACTAGATTGCTACCAATGGCTCCAGCACCGCCAGTAACGAGTACGGTCTTACCTTTGAAAGCCTCGTTAACCTTTTCCATTCACTCACCGATCCTGTAGTACCATTTCATCCAATCGACGGTCTTCCTGATGCCTTCCTCAGGTGCGACCTTCGGGTCGTGTTTCAGGTCCTTTACCGCCTTCGAGAAATCCATGTGCTTCACCTTGGTCGTGAACGGCTCAGCCTCCTTGTATGAGACCAGCCTCTTATCTCGACCGACTGCCTTCAGAACGATATCCGAGTACTCCTTTATGTCCTTCTCCCACTCAGGTCTTCCACCGACATTGTAGACTTCACCGGGTTTGAAATTGTCAACGAGGTTCGCCCAGGTCCTGCACGAATCCTCGACATAATCGATGATTCTCTTGTGGCCCTTGTACACCATATACGGTTTGTTGTGCAGCGCGTGGTAGATGAACTTCGGGATGAATCCACGGTAAGGTGTGTACTCCTCGTGAGGACCGTAGCAGTTGACTGGCCTTACTCTAACCGTCTCCGTTCCGAACATCTTCGCCGAGTTGAGGCACATCAGTTCGCCGGCCCATTTCGAGATTGCATAGTCATTCATCTGGTACGTGTCCTTGATCTGGTTTGTCTCCATAACGGACTCGACCATCTTGCCTTCGTAGTCGCCGTAGACCTCCGCAGATGAGAAGAATACCATTCGAAACTTCAGCTCTTCCTGGATTCGTAGCATGTGCTTCGTGCCAACCACATTAGTTGCCCAGAGGTTCTCGTAGTAGTCCTCGCCATTCCACCTGCCATACTCAGCCGCCAGGTGATAGACGTAATCGAATTTCCGACCATCGAAGACCTTCCTTAGCTGTCTGTAATTGCTAACATCCGCACGCATGTATCGATCTCTGTCCGTGTTGTAAAGGTCGATCGCAAGGACGTCGTGGCCGCGCTTCTCCATTTCTTTCACGAGGTTGGTTCCGATGAACCCCGCACCGCCCGTAACGAGCACTTTTTGCGTCTGCATCCGACTCAACCTGTTGATTGGTGATTATCGTCACTGCTCATATCGTTTTTGAAACATAATGCCTTATCCACTGGGTCAAGTAGAGAGACTATCGACCATTTGTCCTGTGATTCTCCCTGTCCACGACCATCTGGCTTATCGCGTTAAGTATCAGTCCGACAAGGATGAACAGAATCCCAAGAGCTGTCAGCATTACCGCCAGTAAGCTTGGGCCGAATGGAAGTGCCTTCACGCTGATGTACTGCTCAATGGAGTAGAGCCCGAAGACTACTCCAACGATTGTCATGATAAGCCCGCTGGCTCCGAAATACAGCAGCGGGTGTTCCGATCTAACCGCACTTATCACTGACCCCAGAACCGACATTCCATGAGCGCCAGGCTTCAGTGTGGAGGTGTCGAGACCCTCGTATTTCGCGGTAATGGGGACCTCCTCGATCCTCAGTCCACTCTTGACCGCGCTCCTCACCATCTCCGATTCTATTCCCATGCCAGTTTGGACGTAATCAAAGGACGTCAACGCGTCCCTCTTGAATGCCCTGTATCCGCTCTGGGAGTCAGTAATCCTCACCGGGTTCCCCAAGTTGGTCGCAAACGTCAGCACACCTTGACCCACTCGCCGGTATGAAGGTATCAGATCCTTCGAATGCGCAACCAGG
>Ga0315296_10000928_pt1 | contig 25972 bp, 24 predicted proteins | sample YL17G14_18_MG_FD_203921 | JGI IMG/M metagenome (GOLD analysis project Ga0315296, IMG submission 203921) | Sediment microbial communities from Yellowstone Lake, YNP, Wyoming, USA - YL17G14_18 | ecosystem: Environmental > Aquatic > Freshwater > Lake > Sediment | place: USA: Wyoming | collected... | reverse complement strand
CGCCGGCGTAGATTAGTCGCAGCAGGTCTTTTTCGCTAACGACCCCAATTAAGGTCATGTCATCCTCGACAACCGGCATGCCTGTGATGTCGTTTTTTATAAGAATCTGGGCAGCCTCATATATTGGAGTGTCCTTTCTTACGCAGATGACATCTCTGGTCATAATATCTTTTGCTTTGAGCATTTGGGCATCCCTTCTGTATGGCGTCCAGACTTCCAGCCTATCTCAACAGAAATTTCTTGAATTCTAGATTTGGTATCGATGCAAGATTGAGAAAATTAAGAGAGAAAATCAAATTGATGGGGTTTTGCCCCAAAAATACGTAGTTACCACAATAGGTGCGCTCAAAAATATGCGGGCCCGGCAGGCTCGAATATCGCCTGCCGGGCCCTCTTCTTCAGGAGGAAGAAGGTGTGAGTCGGCTGCTTCCTGTGCCTGCGAAACAAGGCCAAAAACTCCCTCCGCATATAGCATAATACGAAAAATGCACAGGGCTTGACAATTGTGGTAACTACGTATTTTTATCAAAAATTTTATGGGCAGGTAGCAGCCCGATTAGGCTACATAAATAAGGTTTTGCCGGCTGCAAAATCAATTTGGGCTACTGTTTATTTGCGGACTGCTCAGCCAGTCCCAGAGCAACGGCCCGTCTGACCAGAGCGACTACACTACTGACGCCCAGCTTACGCATAAGGCGGTTGCGGTGCACCTCGATGGTTCTCAGCGAACGGTGGAACATCTCGGCTATGTCCCTGTTGCTTTTGCCGTCCAGGATTAGCTGCAAGATTCTCATCTCGACTCTGGTAAGTGCTTTGCCCAGCAGTCGGTCGAGCGGAGCACTTCTTTGCAGTGCAGCCTCCACAACCGAGAGGAATCTCTTGCGGTTCAGAGGCTTCTCGATAAAATCCAAAGCGCCAGCCTTTAGTGCTCGCACCGCCATGGGCACATCGCCGTAGCCTGTTATTACAAGAACCGGCAGCCAGGGGGCGATGCGTTTTGTCTCGGTTAAAAGCTCTATGCCGTCCATATCAGGCATTTTCACATCGGTTATAAGTAAATCGCACCTGTTGGAACGTAACCGCTCCAGGCAATAGCGTGCACGGGCGAAACAACTGACTTTTGGGCCTAACTGCTCAAGGGTTCTGCTGACTACCCTGCGTACGGTAGGCTCATCGTCCACAAAGAAGATATGCTGTCTGGTATAATCCGTCATTGCTACCGCCCTAAGCTCTGGTAGGTCTTACCGATAGGCAAGGCGACGAAGAAGGTCGCACCTTTGCCCGGCTTGTTTTCCACCCAGACTTTGCCGCCGGCTCTTGATACGATATGCTGGACAATACAAAGTCCCAGGCCGGTTCCTTCGCCAGCGGGCCTGGTGGTAAAGAACGGCTCAAAAATCTTATCCAGATTTTCGGGCGCAATACCGCCGCAGTTGTCGGCGAACCGCAATTCTATGTGGTCACCTTTCACGGCGCCGCTTATACTAAGCTGGCGTTTCCTCTTGCCGTCAGCGGCGTGGATAGCGTTGTCGGCCAGCGCAAAAAACAACTGTTCCATGTCCTTCTCGTGAGCGTATATCGGCGGCAGTTTCTCCAGGTCTTTTAGTTGCACCGAAATGTTGGCCTGCTGAGCATTCTTGTCCAGCAGCCGCGCAATCCTTTCAGCGACTTCTCTAAGATTTACCTCGGTGATAGCTTTCTCTGAGGATTGGCGTGCAAAATTGCGAACCCTGTCGACAACTGAGACTGCATCCGAAACCCCGTCAAGACCATCCTTGAGTTCTTCTAAGATGTCACCCGGACATGAGGTTGCTTCCAACTGCGCCAATGAATTCTCAATTGACAGGCGAATGGTGGTCAGCGGCTGGGTCAGCTCGTGGGCTACAGTAGCACTTAAAGTGCCCAGTGAGGCCAGTCGCTCCGCCTGGGCCATCTTCTCGCGGTATAGATTAAGCTCTCTTTCTTGCTGCTTGGACTCAGTGATATCCCAGAAAATGCCAAGTATCCCAGTGACATTGCCCTGTTCATCTCGGACGGGTGTTTTGACCGTATGGACAATAAACTCTTGGCCCTCCAGAATGTATTTCTCTTCGATGTCTGTTGTCTGGCCTGATTCAACAATTCGTCTGTCGTCTGCCCTGTATTTCTCAGCCAGTTCCTTGGGGTAGAAGTCGTAATCTGTTTTTCCAACGATCTGGTCTGCTTTTATTCTCAAATCCCGGGCGTAGTTTTCATTGCAAGATATGTAAACAGAGTTTCTGTCTTTAAGGAATACCTTTTGGGTAAGATTCTCAAGAAGCGTCCTGTACTTAATCTCGCTTTGCCGAAGTGCGTCCTCCGCTTGCTTACGTTCGGTGACGTCCACTTGTGCGGTCAGAATGGTGTTCTCGCCGGCGAAGGGAAAGGGGATTACGCTTATATTTGCCCAGTACGTCGTGCCGTCTTTTCGCTTTAACTGCACTTCAAAATCACGTACCAGACTATTCGTTTGCAGCTCTTTTAGGAGCCTTGCACGCTCCTGAGGATTCACGTAGGTATCTTTGAGATTGACCTGCCTTATTTCGGCGTTTGAGTAGCCGGTCATTCCAAGCATGGTGCTATTGCTATCCAGAATCTGACCATCCGTGGTAGCCAGACCAAGACCCACTGGGCTGCTCTCGAAAAGGCTACGGTAGCGAAGTTCAGATTCTCGCAGCGCCTCCTCCATCCGCCTGTGCTCGGTCATGTCGAACGCGAAAATAGCCAGCCTTGTCACTCTGCCGGTGGAGTCCTTGATAGGATTGAGTGAGTGCAGTAAATGTCTTGCCCCGCGGATATCCTCAAATATGACAGGCTGACCAGTGCGGACAACCTTTTCGGCTTGGACCCTTCTTGACTCGGCCACGTCCGGCGGAAGAAAATCGTAGCCACATTTACCAATCAGCCCATCAATAGTTGTGCCTAATCTTTCCGCACTCACTCTGTTCGTAGCCCGGACAGTACCATCCGGTTCAATCAGCAGTACCGATTCGGTTACTGAGTCGATGATTGACCTCAGGGTGCTCTCGCTCTCTTTTAGTTTCTTTTCTGCCTTTTTGCGTTCAGTGATATCGCGGGTAATACCCTGAATGCCGGTGATAGTATTTCCATCGTATATTGGGCGGACATTTGTTTCGACGGCGATTGTTTGTCCTGTTGCGGTTCGATACTCCACCTCAAATGGTGGTACTTGTTCCCCCGCCAAAAACCTGGCAAGATTCGCGCTGACGATCTCATGATATTGGGGGGTCACAACATCTCTGAAGTTAAGGCCAACAAATTTCTCAGCCGGGATTCCCGATCTTTCTTCGATAATTTTGTTTACGTAGGTAAAGTTTCCTTCAGTGTCGGTTTGGTAGACGCCGTCAGTAATGTTGTCCACAAGCTCGCGATATTTCTTGTGGCTTTCTCGCAATTCGTACTCAGCTTTTTTTCGCTGGGTGATATCTCTAATTATCCCGCGAGCTCCCACGACCATACCATCTTTTATTATGGGGATCGAACTGACCTCGACATGGAGCTGCTTTGCGCTCTTATCGAAGGCAGTCGTTTCCATAGTGACATTTTCACCGCCAAGCACCCGCTCAAACGCTGCTATTGCCTCCGGTATGTACTCGGGCATGAGGAAACTTGTAAAATGCCTGCCGATTGCTTCTGCTGCGTCGTGCCCAGACACACCTTGCACAGCTTTGTTTGCTGAGGTAAGGATTCCTTGTGCATCAACGGTGTATATTATGTCGGTCATCTCTTCGACGAGGTCTCTATACTTAGCCTCGCTTTCTTTCAGGGCCGCTTCAGCATTTTTCCAATCGGTGATATCGCGGGCGACGCCGACAAGTCCGGTTATCTTTCCCTTATCATCAAATTGTGGAACCTTTATACCGTGAAACCATCGCTGCTTCCCACCGGCATCGGTCATTTTCTTAGTGATTTCTGCCACCTTGCCTGTGTTAAAAACGAGCCGGTCATCCTCGACATTTTTCTTAGCCTCTTCTCCGTCTGCCATTATTTCATAGTCGTTCTTGCCTATAACCTGCTCGGCGGTTAATCCAAACGCTTCCAAAGTTTTCTTATTAGCAACAATATATCTGCTGCTCAGGTCCTTAGAGAAAATAGCATCGTTTGCAGACTCTATCATAAATTGATATTGTCTGAGTTTATCTTCCCTTTGCTTACGCTCGGTGATATCCACGCCATAAGCGTTCAGATAACCTTCTTGCGCTACTGGCGCCAGCGTTACCAGAAATATTCGCCCATCCACGCAGGTGAACTCAAACGTAGATACCTCGCCCCGGCTTAGAGCTTCTTTTGCCCGTTGACAGCAGGGGTCCGGCAGAGGCTCACCTACGCGGCGCTGCCAGGTCTGCAAAACAATAGAACTGGCATCGTTGGCGTAGAGAACTGTGCAATCCTTTGATATTCTCAAGACAGGGTTGGGGTCTTCGGCGGGCAATTTCGCCAGATTGGCAATTTCTTGTTTGGCCGGCTTGCGAACCGCTATTTCTTGTTCAAGTCCGCAAACCCGCCGGCGTAAAAATTCTAACTCTTGTAGTCCGCCAAGGGCGGATGCTTCGCTTTCTTGCTCGTCTGGCATATTCTGGCATCCCAGTCGAAACATATACCCAAGTAACAGATTCAACCGAATTAGGCAACAAAAAACATTCAAAAGGCAAGAAACATTTGCTAAAATCTTACAAATATGTACATCATACCCGCAATTGACCTAATTAACGGTAAGTGTGTCAGACTGATACAGGGACAATATCAGCATCAGATAACCTACCAGGACGACCCTCTCAGGCAGGCCAAAGAATTTATCTCGCAAGGAGCGCAGTGGCTGCATATCGTCGACCTGGATGGCGCCAGGCTTGGTAAGCCCGTCAATACCGAGGCCATAGCAGCGATAGCGGCGATTGGCAAATTGAAGATTGAGGTGGGCGGCGGACTGCGTGACGAGACGCCCATAAAGCAACTACTCGATATGGGCGTCGAACGAGCAATCATCGGCACCAAAGCGGTAAGTGACTTTAGGTGGTTCAGCCGAATGGCCAAAAAGTTCACGGGCAAAATTGTGCTCGGCCTTGATGCCCGCGGCGCGAAGGTCGCCACGCACGGCTGGACAAAGGAACTCAAAACTCAAAACTCAAAACTCAAAACCGTTGAGGACTTTGTAAGAAAGGCCGCGAAGTTGCCGCTGGCTGCGATTATTTATACCGACATCACCAAAGACGGAATGATGGCTGGGCCAAACCTTGAACGAACAAAAGCTCTTATCCAAGCCGTGGATGTGCCGGTCATCGCTTCAGGCGGCGTAAGCACGATAGATGACATTAAAAAGCTGGCCGAATTAGGCGCCGCAGCAGTCATCATCGGCAGAAGCCTTTACGAAGGCACACTCAATCTTGCTGACGCCATAAAAGCAGCAATGTAGGGTGGGCTGTGACCACCAATTTCTATTTTCTACAAGCCACGAGCGACGAGACACGAGTCACGAATTCTTCACTCCTTCGCCCCGTGCTTACGCAGAACTTCAGCAATTTCGACGTGTCCCCTCTCCTTTGCCAATGACAAAGCTGTCTGCTGCTTGTTATCTTTTGCGTTCATATCGGCGCCTTTGGCAATCAGCAATTCTACCACATCCTTGTGGCCGAGTGAGCACGCACGGTGCAGCGGCGTCTGGCCGATCTATCCGCCAAGCCGTAACCATGCTCTCATCGTCGCCCGTGACGGCGAGCTTGGAGGATCTTGTTGACAGCGTCATCGTGGACGCTACTGTTTGTGGTTTAGGTGGCCCCCATTTCGGCGCGTCTCCTGGCCCCCTCTTCATCGCTTTTCACCAGGTCCTTGTACGCGCAGCTTCGGGAGGCTCTGCTTGAGCTGCTGTACACCCACATCGGTGACCTGGGTGCCGTCCAAGAAGAGGACCTTCAATCCCGTCAAGGTTTTGAGATGCTCCAGGCCCGCATCCGTGACCTGTGTCCCGGACAGATCCAAGAACTTCAATCCGGTCAAGGTCTTGAGATGGTCGATGCCCGCATCCGTGATCTGCGTGTTGTCCAACCACAACGCGCCCAATCCGGTCAGGCCCTGGAGATATACCAGCCCCGCGTCCGTGATCTTCGTGCCGTTTAAATTCAGTATATTCAATGTGATGAGGCCCTTCAGATGCTCCAGACCCGCATCCGTGACCTGGGTGTACTCCAAGTTCAACGACTGCAGTCCAGCCAGGCCCTCCAGATGCTCCAGGCCTGCATCCGTGATCTTTGTGTCGGAGAAATCCAGGCGCGACAACGCGGTCAGACCTTTGAGGTGCATCATGCCCGCATCCGTGATCTGGGCGCCCACACTCAAATCCTTCAATCTGGTCAGGCCCTTGAGGTGCACCAGCCCCGCATCCGTGATCTTAGTGTCAGACAAGACCAGCACTTCCAGTGTGGTCAGGCCCTTGAGATGTTCCAGGCCCGCATCGGTGATTTGGGTGCCGTCCAACCACAGTGTGTGTAATCCGGTCAGCCCCTGGAGGTTCTCCAGGCCCGCATCCGTGGTCTTTGTGCTCGACAGATCCAGCCGTTGTAGTGTGGTCAGACCCTTGAGGTGTTCCAAGCCCAAGTCGGTGACTTGGGTATCGTCCAAATACAGGAATTGCAGCGCCTTCAGGCCCTTGAGGTCGGCAAGCCCCGCATCCCCGACTTGGGTACCTGACAAATCCAGCCACTGCAGGTCGGTCAGACCCGCCAAATGCCTCACGTCGGAATCTGTGGCCACATCCAATTCCAGACCAGGAACCCTGTTCTCGCTTATCTCCCGGGCTAACAAGTCCCAGTCTTTCACTGAGCCCGAGGGCTGCACCCACCAGATATAACAAGCCGGGATATCCAGCGGAGCGATACTAGGCGTACTTCCAGGCTGTCTCCGGGGGGCCGTAAAAGAATGGGTCTCCATGACAACGACCTTGAACGCCACCTTGGAGTTGAACGTCCGGCCGGCAAAGCGAGGTTGTTCGGGTTTCTCGCTGTCTGCGGCGGGCTTGTTCGGCAACTGGGCCGGCTTGTCCACGCTCTGGGCTGTCGGTTGTGCTTGGCCTCTGGCGGTCAGGACGAGCGTGGTCGGGATGGTCACGAGGGCTATGAGCAGTGCGACTGTCACAGCTACTAAGCTTGGGCGTTTGTAGAATTTTTTTCCTGGTCTTAACATAGTTTTTATCCTTTCCTCAATATTTTTCACTGGACCGGCTACAGCCAACGATGGAACAGGCCGGGTCGATTCGTGCTCCTCAACTAATATGTTCACAATTGCAATACTATAATCTCTAACCTTAGCCCCCAGACGAGCGATAGCCATTTCATCGCAGCATTTCTCCCGCTCGGCACGTATTCTCTTATTCGCCCACCAGACAAGCGGATGAAACCAGAATATCGCCTGAGCAATAACCTGCAATAAATTGACTGCCGCATCAAAACGCAGGATATGGCTTAGCTCGTGGCCTAAGATGCCTCGGCGGTGCTCAGCGCTATCAAACCTGACGAAATTAGCCGGCAGATAAATGCTGCCTCGCAGTAGGCCCCACACAAACGGCTGACCTATACCTTCAAGCAACCAGATCTTTGGGAGAGTTTTCAAGTCAAACCCGGAGAATAAGTCCTCAATCCCGCTTTGCAGTTTAGCTGGAAGCGGTTTTCTCTCCCGCCTCAGCCAGGAATTAGTCTGCAACGCTTTAATCATGGCAACAAGGACAAACACACTCACACCCGTAATCCAGCCGATGCCCAGCAAAGGGCGCACATTGAGTCTTGTTCTTACTTGGCCGACTGAAGGCGCCGCGGGCCTTGCGTCCGGCACGGGCGGCGACGCCATAGGCTCAGATATCACTGGAGGCGGTGTCTCCAACAACAGTACGGGTCTTTCCTGGGGAAGAACTGCCAGCGGGACAGTCACCAAAGGCGGTACAAGACACTTGGCCAGGACAATCAGCCAGAGCAAATAGCGAGCGTGGGCACTTTTATTTCTCAGCAGCCACGATGCTGCCGCTATTACGATTACGAGAATTGGTATCTGCCAGCTTTGGGTCAGCAGATAGTCCATGATTTCAGTTAAATGACTTTCCATTGTAAAGACTCCGCGAACAATTATTGGCTATCTGTTATCTGTCAGTTGCTTTAGCTTTTCTACATCCTCGGCGTTGATTTTGCCGTGCTCGGCCAAATACTGCATAAGCGGGATAGGGTCGCCACCGAATAGCCGATCTAAGAAATCACCCACCGATCTTTTTATAACCGCTTCCCTTTTAACGGTCGGGAAAAAGACGTGGGCCTTGCCCCGGATGGTGTGTTTCAAGTAGCTTTTCTTTTCCAGCCGACGCAAGAGTGTCTGAACCGTTGCGTAAGCAATTTTCCTTCTGGCAGGTAGATTGTCGCAGACTTTCTGGACTGTGGCCTTATCGAGCTGCCAGACCAATCTTAAGATTTCTGTTTCGGATGGGCTTAATGCAGGTAACCGTTTCAGCGTCATTATAATCTCCTTTTACAAGTGTCTTTTACAAATGTAAAAGTACAATATCGTACAATTGTACAAGTTGTCAAGAGAAAAATTAAAATTTCCCAAAAATTTCTCTTCCGTGTACGGCTGGTGGACAACCTACGAAAATCTATCGTAAAGCCCCATCAGTCATCTGGCTTGGCAGGCTCATGTGTAACAGTCCACCGGGCCCAGAATCGAACTGTGGAGGCCCTTGTCAAAAAAAAACTGCCTGATACCCGTACACAGATGGCATTTGCCTGCGTAGAGATTTGCTTTTCTGTAACCAAGCTTTTCTGCCGGACTAAGCAGACCAGATGGACCGAGCGTTAATAAGGTGTTAAGGACTTCGTTGCTTGCCGGATGGAACTGTTGCCAAATCTGCTCCAGAGGAGTTTGGCTCACATTGCCGATTATGATACCACTGCAAGTCCCGCTAAAGACATTGCCATAAGGGTCGATGTGCACACCTTTCGCACCAAGGAACGCTTCTTTGCAGTTGGCTTGCGTGATTTTCTCGACCGTGTCTTTTGCGACAAGTTCGGCGAGTTTGCCTGCAGCCCTCCCTGTGAAACGACAGAGATAGTCGTGAATTGCCCGAATATGGTTTTCTTCACGCTCGGAAACAGAAAGATTTTTCATTTCAACAGGTCTTTTCAAATATTCTCGCCAGCGAACAAGCATACGCTTCTCGCCAAGGATCTCCATTGCAATTCGAGCCAATCGGCGAACCGGCTCTATATCAACAAATTCTTGGTGAAATGGGTCGGTGCTTATTTTGAGTCGCCGCATCCCGAGCTTGTCGAGAATTTTCAGCCGCTGCCTTGCAACCTCTTCGCCGGTCGCCCAGAAGCCATTTGTTTCTATCAAATCAACCTTACCGAGGTTTAGTCTTATTGCTTGTTCAAGGATTTGCTGGAGTTGGTCCCAATACAGAAACGGTTCACCGCCGGTGATATGGATTCTCGCATCGTCACCAGCCAGCACTCTCAAAGATTGCCACGCACTTATGGCCATATCAACAGACATCAAGCCGTTTTTTTCAGGTGAGCAGTTGTAATAGCAGAATTCGCATGCACAGTTGCACTTGTAAGTCAGCAGCAACCCTGCCGACCGCCAGAGCTTAAACTTGGGCTGGTCCCTACCCAGAGAGCGATTGTAGATGTTTTCAGAAAGATCATTCATGCTTATAGCGTATAGCGTACAGCGTTTAGCGTTTTGCGTCCAGCGTATAGCCCTGCCTAAGTCTGGATACGGAAAACGGGTCGCCTTAGCTCAAAACTCAGCACTCAAAACTGTTGATTCACCAACGGGGGCGTGGTATCATTCTGACAGTATCTCGACCAAAAGGTCTTATGAGGAAACCAGATAATACATAGTTGGGCGCTCGCCAAGAATACTGTGCAAAGCGAATGGAACAAGCCTTTAATAATCCAGTGACAAACATGCTTGGGGCAGGTATTACCGAACCTGACTTAGCCAGTGCCATCCAGCACTCAGGCTACCCTTTACAGACAGTAATTGCCAATTCTCTTCGAAGCAGTTTCACAGTACAGGACGAGTGGGGTTACATCGATAGGGACACAAAAGAACTTAGAACAGTTGACATTTTTGCACAAAGATCCTTGTACGATATTCACGGCGAGCAACCACGTGTTCGACCAATCCTAAACCTGCTAATTGAATGTAAGCAATCTGACCTCCCATACGTTTTTCTTCTTTCGCCTAATCAACCCTCGTTGCGTGAGTTTCCCGTTATTGCAGGTCTGGCGCAGGATGAGATAAAAGTTACGACAGATGATAGCGCATCTACTTGGAATTTTTCCCATATTGATCTGTTGGGACTGGAAACTCATCAGTTCTTTCATGAACCAAACTATTGCTATACGTTGAGCAAATGTGTACGCAAGGGGGGGCTTTGGAACTTTCGGGAAGCGAGTCGTACAATACCCTCGTCCTGCCCATCATAAAAGCGCTTTTACATTTCCAAATTGCGGAGGAGCCTCCTAAAACGGCTGTTTACTTCGACGCCCATCTTGCTTTGGGTATTGGTGTGCTCAATGCGCCGATGGTTGGAGTTCGCGTGTTGGACAAATCTAATGAACTCATTCTTGTCCCGTGGGTCAGGGTAGTAAGACATGAATACTTTGAGAATTTGGAGCGGTGGAAACGGTCTAAACACCTCGTAGTAGATATAGTCCATAAGGATTTTTTCCAGAAATATCTTGAGGACCATGTATGGTCTTTTGCCAAAGAGTTCGCTGCTCTCGCTGTGAAGCACCAACAGGTATTCGCTACTGGAGAAGGATTCGCCACAGGCATGGAAAAAGATAGTTGGACTAACGTTGAACCACGACTGAAACCCAGAGACATCAAAGCGAATATTACTCCTGCAAAAATAATTCTTCAGAATATTCTCAGACTTATAACTGGACGGAAACCACTTGAATGAAATTGGCTCGCCCAACCCCAGCTTACAGCGGACGAGCATTCCGCTATGCTCCATTGCGGCGGGTGAGTTTGGTCGTCGAGCCGACAGGCTATCGGGAGGTTTTTCATTAGGCGCAGACATGTGGCACTCAGGATCGAGATGCTTGACCCCCTGCACTTGTTATTGGTAGAGCTGGAATCAGGGATAGGCGCGCAGATATGGTTGGGATATAATACTTTCAGAAGTTGAAACGCTCAGAAGGAGTATGAAGACAATGGCTACTCAAGAGCAATTTGTGGTTGACATAAACGGCAAGAAGACCGGCGTCATTCTTTCACTGAACCGATATCAACAGTTGATGGAAGACCTGCACGACCTTGTGGTGGTCGCAGAGCGCCGCGCCGAACGGCCGATCAGCCTTGAAGAGATGAAGCGTCGATTAAAGAAAGATGGCGTCTTATAAAGTCATATTCAAACCATCGGTTGAGAAAGACCTGCGTTCGCTGCCGCAATCAATAGTGACGCACGTCTTCAAGCGTATCGAAGCATTGAAGGACAACCCTTTTCCACGTCAGTCGATCAAGTTGACAGGCGCAGAGAAGTTGTATCGAATGCGCATCGGTGATTATCGGATGATATACGGCTTCGATAAGGACAAACGGCTAATTATCATTCATTATGTTCGGCATCGGCGAGATGTCTATCGGCAACTATAATGGGCTGCAACTGTTCGGCAAGCCGCTACACGTATGGGCCGCCCGGCAATTCATTGCACCAGGCCGCGTACTGTTGGTGTGCCATAGTTTCTCGTTCCTGCCTATGCGCTTCACGCTATACGCTAACTACTCAATACTTATAGCTTTTCTTGAGGTGCACCTGCAAGACCGTGATGTCGGCGGGCGTGATGCCGCTTATTCTCGCTGCCTGCGCAAGCGTGCCGGGCCGAAACGCCGATAGCTTCTCTTTTGCCTCTGCGCGCAGGTGGATAATCTTACTGTAATCCAAATCCGGCGGGATTTTCTTGTTCTCCAGAATACTGAAACTGGCTACCAGACGCTCTTGTTTAGCTAAATAACCCTCATATCTGGCATCGATAATTACCGCCTGCAAAACATCTCTATCGAGATTCATCCTTTTAATATCAGGAACATCAGCCAGTGTCTCTGCGATATTATTTTGTGGCTGGCGAAGCTGCTGCCACAGGCTTAGGCCATCCGAGCGGGTGCTCATTAAACAATTTTTAAGCACACTAATGTCACTGAGCTTTTTCTGAAATTTTGACCATCGTCTTTCGTCTGCAAGACCGACCGATTTACCGATCGGTGTTAATCTTCTGTCCGCGTTGTCGGCCCGCAGCGAAAGTCTATACTCAGCCCGCGAGGTAAACATCCGGTAAGGCTCATCAATACCTCTTGTTAGCAAATCATCTATCATCACGCCGATGTAGGCCTGGTGTCTGCCGAGAACAATCGGCTCTTTGCCCTGCAATTTTCTGGCTGCGTTTATACCAGCGATGATACCTTGCCCCGCGGCCTCTTCATAACCGCTGGTGCCATTTATCTGGCCCGCTAAAAATAGCCCTGATATTTTTTTGGTTTCCAAGCTGCTATACAATTGAATTGGCGGACAATAATCATATTCAATCGCGTAGCCGAAATGGATAATCCGTGCCTTTTCGGTACCCGCCATAAGTCGCAGCATCTGTTCCTGAACATCTCGTGGCAGCGACGTGCTTATCCCGTTACAGTAAATGCTGCTCATCTGCTCATTCTCGGGTTCGAGAAATACCTGATGATGGCTCTTATCTGCAAACCGGACAATTTTGGTCTCTATACTGGGACAATATCGCGGGCCGGTCGAAGTGATTTGCCCCGTATAAAGCGGCGCACGGTACAGATTGTCCCGAATAAGCTGGTGTATATTCTCATTCGTGTACGTTATCCAGCATGGAATCTGTTTTCGGTCTATCCTTGCGGTCATAAACGAGAAAGGTACGGGTTCTTCGTCTCCGAGTTGGATTTCGAGTTTGTCGAGTTCAACGGTAGATGCGTCCAGGCGGACCGGCGTGCCGGTCTTGAGTCTTTTCAGTTCCAGGCCGAGCCGCATTAAACTCTCGGAAAGCTCATAAGCTGCAGGTTCGCCGAGCCGCCCGCCCTGAAACTGCTCAGGCCCTATGTGCATCAATCCGCGAAGGAATGTCCCTGTGGTTAGAACTACCGTCGGGGCGTAGTATGTGCCGCTGTTCACGCAGTCGACAGCCCTGACATGGCCATTTTCGGTGATTATCTGTGAGGCCATTGCCTCGATGATGGTCAGGTTTTCGGTCTGCTCAAGTTGGCTTCGCATGAAGTCTTTGTATTTATACTTGTCTGTCTGGGCTCGCGGCGAACGAACAGCGGGGCCTTTGGAGCGGTTGAGCAGACGAAATTGAATCCCTGTGGCATCAGTGGCCAGGCCCATTAGTCCACCTAAGGCATCGACCTCGCGCGCGATCTGTCCCTTGCCAAGTCCGCCGATAGCAGGATTACAGCTCATCTTGGCTATGGTGTCACGGCTTATGGTTATCAGGCAGGTTTTGGCGCCGATTTTCGCGGCAGCATGTGCAGCCTCGACGCCAGCATGCCCACCACCTATGACTATGCAGTCGAAACGGTTTCTTTTCACCTTATCAGGCATATTTGCCCACGAGAACTATAACTGTCTGGCGTAAATGAAGTTAAATCCGAAATCCGAATATCGAAATCCGAAACAATATCAAATGACCAAAATTTAAATGTCCAAAAACGACAGTAGTCGGGTGGTGGCCGTTTCGGTCATTCGGATTTCGTGCTTCGGATTTTATAGCTTTGTAGTATAGCTTTTTGGACTCTTTAATCAATCGTGATTCGTGCTTCGTATCTTGACAACTGATGTCATGTTTCTAATAATGGTAATGACTTAGGAAAGCGGTGCATTTTGAATCTCCCGTAAGGGATACTGTGGATTGTGGCGAGTTTGCCGAAGCCGCCGGTTAAAATATATCTAAATGGCGTCTTATACGGATACCATATAAGCAATAGTTAGTCATAAAACAAGAAAGGAGAACACATGAAAAACTGGCTGAATGGGGCTGTGCTCATTATAGTCTTGGCGCTTAGTTTCTTTAGTACGGGCTGTGGGAAAAAAGAAGAATCACGGCAGGAGGCCGCAAAGGACAGCCTTCCTCCCGCCCAGCAGGAGGCCACAGGCAAGTTGCCCGCAGCCCCGCCCAAGGCTGGGCAAACCTTTGAAGGTACTCTCACCAAATTCTTTGCTATGAATCCCAAAGGCGTTGGCCCTGAAGGGATGCACGTAAGTTTCTGGTTAGCAGAACACAGCGATCTTGAGTTCATCACTGACGTTGCAACTGCTGTCAAGTGCGGACTGTTCAAGGCGGAGGATGTCACATCCCTTCAGTTCTTTGCCAAGAAAGGATTGTCTTGGAGGGTACGAGTCCAATGCTCGCGGGAAGAAGACGCCAAGGAGTGCAATGTGCTTTCTCTGCAAGTGCTCGATCTAACTGACGGGCATCCTTCAGCAGCTTCACCTCCAGCGTCTCGCAGGCCACCGTCCGCTACAACGCATTCCTCATCAGGTTCTGCATCTGCCGATCGCGAATTAACTGTGAACCTCGCCGAAGGCGTGATGATCAAATTCGCTTTCATTCCCGCCGGTAAGCTCGTGATGGGTTCCCCGATTTCTGAGGAAAATCGTCTCGACGATGAAGGCCCCCAACATAACGTGACCTTCCGGCGGGGATTCTATATGAGCATCTACGAGCTTACACGGGAACAGTTCGCGTTCTTCGCTTTACAGTCCTCTTACAAGACGGACGCAGAGAAGTCTGGTTCGAGTCGGCACCTCAGTCTCGGAACGCTTGATTGGCGTGAACTCAAAGGGGGGTCATGGTCTAATCCAGGATTTGCGCAAACAGAGAAACATCCTGTAGTTTGCGTCAGCTTTCGCGATGCTTCAGAATTCTGCGACTGGGCAAGCAAGAAGACGGGTAAGAGAATCCGCCTACCGACAGAAGCCGAGTGGGAGTATGCGTGTCGTGCCGGTACTAAGAGTGCATATCAATGGGGAGACTCCCCCGACGACGGTATGGGATGGTGTAATGCGCTCGACAAAACTTTCTGTGATAAAGCCGGTTTTTGGGTCGGAAGCGCATTCAATTGGGAAGACGGTTACGTAGGTACCTCTCCTGTTGGGCGTTTAAACCCAACGCTTGGGGTTTGTATGATATGCACGGGAATGCTCTGGAATGCTGCGCAGATTGGTATGACAGCAAGTATTATCAGAATTCCCCCGGTGTAGATCCCTGTGGTCCTGATTCTGGAACTAAACGTGTTGTACGCGGAGGCTCTTGGTTCAATTTCGTGCCCTCGTACCGTTCTGCGCAGCGTTTCAGTTATGATCCGATGTACCGCGGCTCCAACCTTGGTTTTCGTATCGTCTTGGAACACGATGGGCCATAAGCATGCGAATTTGGTGAAATATCTCAGATTGACACTTCCTAACAAATCGCTCCAGCGGACGCAAACGAGCCGCGTTGCTCACGCTGACCGTTATGTGCTTTGAGAGATTGGAATTGAAGACAATCCGCTCCACCCGGAAAGTGATCGCCGCACTCGATACAACAAATTGCTTGATTCTTCAAAACTCGTATGGTATTTTTATAGCAGAGGTGATTAGAAAATGAAAAAACGCTATCAATTGCCTATATTAATAGAAAAAGATGAGGATGGATTTTATGTAGTTGAATGTCCTGTATTCTCGGGATGCTACAGCCAGGGAAAAACCATAGATGAGGCCCTAAAAAACATTCGAGAAGTAATTGACTTATGTCTCGAGGAAAAAGAAAATAAAGAAGCCCTTAAAAATTTCCATCCCCAGGAATTAAGTTTCTACACCCTATCTTATGCCTAAATTACCTATCATTTCCGGCAATAAGGCCATAAAATGTTTTGAAAAGATAGGTTATCAAGTCATTCGCCAACGAGGCAGCCATGTACGAATGCGCCACAAAAGCAATAGTACTAAACAGCCCTTGACTATACCTCGTCATAAAACATTAGGTAAAGGTCTCATACGAAAATTACTCCGTGGCGCTGAACTTACTATCGAAGAATTTTTAAAGTTACTTTAATGCTCTGTCGCAAAATGAATGCCTTAAAAGGAGCACCTGAAATGGGCTATGCATACGCAGATATTTCTCTTAAAAATCCCAAAAATAATAAAATTAAGCCTGTATCTATAAAGGCTCTCGTTGATACCGGGGCAATGACACTATGTATACCTGAACATATCCGTTTACAACTGGGTTTAGAACCAATTGAAAAAAGAGAAGTAACTACTGCGGATGGTAAATCTCATATTGTGCCGTATGTTGGGCCGGTGCAAATAAACTTTGAAAATCGTACGTGTTTCACAGGAGCATTAGTGCTGGGTGATTCTGTTTTAATGGGGGCTGTGCCTATGGACGATATGGATTTGGTCATTAATCCTTCTACGCAGACAGTGTGCGTAAATCCGCAAAGTCCCAACATTCCGTCCGCGCTTGTAAAACAGTCCGACTGGCACCACAGGTAGATAAGCCCTGCCCACAGCCATTCGACTTTGCTCAGGCCAGGGGTGGCAGGGCCAACCATCGTCCGTCGTTTATCTACCGGCACAGTTCCTTTTCCGTCAAAGCGACGGCTGATGCTATGGCAAAATTTGCTGTGTGCGTTATGCTCACGCTTATATGTTTGATCCCAAGCTCATCGGCTATTTTCTTAACTTCGCCGGCAAGCGCAACCTCCGGCTGACCTGCGGAATTGTTCACGATCTCAATATCCGTCCAGGCGATTTTTCCGCGCCAGCCGGTCCCGAGAAGTTTCAGAATGGCCTCCTTTGCCGCGAAGCGGCCGGCTAATTTCTCTACCGGATTTCTATTTGCCTGGGCATATTTTTGTTCAGCAGTCGTAAAAACCCTGTCGATAAAACGCTCGCCGTGGCGCTTGACCATATCTTCTATCCGCGGACAGTCAACAAGGTCTATGCCGTGTGCCACAATTTCCATTCGTTAATCCTGGTCGTTTGGGTAACGTGAATCTAATTTTGGTTCCGACGCCTTCCTGGCTTTCTGCCCATATATTGCCACCATGTCGCTGGATAGTCTGTTTTGCTATGGAAAGACCAAGGCCGGTGCCATCTCTTTCAACCTTTCTGGCATTGCTGGCTCTGAAAAACTCGTCGAACACCTTGTCGATTTCGTTTGCCGGTATGCCAATGCCGGTGTCGGCTATCTCCACCAGAAGTGTGTCACCATTGTCTTTAGCATTGACCTGGATGTTTCCCTTTGCAGGCGTGTACTTGATTGAGTTCAGCAGCAGATTAGTTATTGTTTCTTCGATAGAAAATTGATCGCCAAAAACCTCGCCAACTAAAGGCTCGATGCTGGAATTTAACGTTAGACCCTTATTCTCGGCTCTTGTTCTGACCGCCTCAATTGCGCTGGATATAGTGTCCCTCAATGAAAATAAGCCCATTTCGAATTTGTCGCTAAGGCGCATTTGCGTCAGTCGCAACAGAGCCCGTACAAATGTGGTGAGCTTTTTGGTGCGGTTGTAGGCCCGGCTGACAAAATCAGCCTGCTGATCGTTGAGCGGACCGGCTAACTTGTTGACAAGCACAGCGAGGCAGCTTTGTATGGCCGCTAGATGAGCTTTGATGTCGTGGGTTAGACGCAAGACATACTCGTCTTTTATGCGGTCTTTCTGCTGAAGCTGGAGGTTAGCCTGCCTATAGGCCTCTTCTTGCTTTCTTAGCTGAGTCGAGATGGAGCTAGTCATGTAAACCACCAGATACAAGGTGGTTGAGAGAATAAAGACGGTTCCCAGGACGTAAAAGGCTCCATCCTGCATATTACATGTCAGAAAACCTTGCAGGCAGTAGTGAGGAATGATTCCTTTGTACTCGAACATGGCTAAAAGACTAATCAGCGTTACGGCCAGAGTAGCTTGCAAGTAACTTTCCCACACCGACAGCAGAATGCTCGCTATAATCATGTGGAACACGAAATAGATAACTATGGGACTCTCGACTCCGCCGGAAAAATGCAATAGGATAGTTAAAATCGCAAGGTCAACAGATATTTGGATATTGATTACCCTCTTGATCGGGATAATGATGTCGGCGGCAGTTGTTCTTAGGATTCTTTTCAGCAGCAGCACCGAAATAACATTGTGAAAAATTAGCACAGCTGCGATACAGTACAGGGGGACATCGCAGACTGCTACACCCATAATACTATGGGCAAAGAATGTAGCTGCAACCACACCTACTATAGCTATCCAGCGCAGCTTGATCAGCCAATAAGCCTGCTTGACAAGCCTTGCAATCTGGGGCGTCGATTCCATATCAAGCTCTTTTTGATAGGAGTCTTTCCACCTCAGCCAGCAATACATCGGGTTCGACTGGTTTATCCAGGAATCCGTCTACTGGCAGCCAATTGGGGTCACCTGCTGCCGATTTGAAATCTACGCCGGTTCTGTCTTTGATCGCCGTCAGCATCAAAATGGGCATGTCTTTGAACTGCGGGTCTGCCTTGAGCTCCCTGGACATCTCAAAGCCGTCTTCCCATGTGGACATCACCACGTCCAATATGACCAAATCCGGTTTCTCGCTCTTAATCTTGTCCATTCCTTCCGGCCGGTCAGATGCTGTCACCACCGCATATTGCTTACTCTCTAAGGTCCTCTTTAGCGCCTGAGTCAGATCGGGGTCATCATCGACAATTAAGATCTTGGCCATTTCCATAGCGTACCTCATTGAATTCAGCAATTACTGCTTACGATTCATTGCTTGTCCATTCTGTAAATTTTCTCCAGACAAAAATCTACAAATTCGTCTTTCTCGCTCAGCACTATTTGCTCCCTAAGCTCAGCATTTAGCTTCTCGATAGCCTCTTTCTGGCGATCGGCAATAACCTTCTGTTCTAATTGCTGCTGCACCTTTTCAAATGGCTCGTAGCTCTTTGGGCGATTCTCTTCCAGCTTCATTATGAAGATGTGTCCCTCGACTTCAATTGGGCCTGCAATTTGACCCGGCTCTATTTTTTCCGCGGCGGGGACAAGGGCGTCGTAAGGTTTAGCCAGTGAATCCGGATGCACTGGTTTCCACAGTCCGCCAAATTCTTGTCTGTGTCCGTGTGAATACTGCTTTGCCAGCTCTGCGAAGTCTTCGCCCGCCCGTATTCGGTCAAGCAACTCTTTTGCCAACTTCCTAGCGCATTGGCGCAAATCCTGCTGCGGATCGGCTGTTTGAAGTTTCGCGGGCTCGATATCAATCAGCCGGAATGTGAGGTTCGCCGCAATTACAAAGGATTTGTCCTTCATTTCATCGTAGCACTGCGCCAGTTCCCGCTGGGTGATAGGCCTATTGCCACCCAATTTCAATGCTATATAGGATTGACGCAGAAGCTCTTTTTTCCAATATTCCTTAAAACCCTTGCGGTCTATTTTCTGCTGCCGCAGTGCCTCTTCTGCCTTAGCCTCATCGCCTCCGAAGCGAAGCACAAATCTTCGCCACTCTTTTTCTGCCGCCTTTTCCAGAGCCTCATCGACATTCTCGCCCGCCTGTCTTTTGGCCTGCTGATAAAGTAGAATATATGAAATTCTGCTGGTGACGACCTCTTCGACTCGAGGCCGGGCCCATTGCTTGAATTGTTCAAGCGAGCCAGCTTGTGCAACCGGCGCGAGCAGCTCAGCAAGTGACACAATCATCTGATTGTACTCCATGGGCGTGGCGATTATCTGGTCGCAAGTTACGATCTCACTGCCAACTACCAGCACTCCCGGCTGGCCCGCTTTTCGGATAAGGGTGCTACGCTGCAGCTGGTCTTGACTCGACGCCGGATTGCTGCTGTCTGCGCAACTGCCGACAAACAACAGCGCAGAAAAAGACCACGCCAGAACTTCCTTCAACCAACCGTAACTTCTTTGCTCAGTCATTTTTTGAATTTTCGATTACTGTGGATTGCCTCTTAGGCCGATTTCGTCAGCCACTTCGCGCATCCCCATAATCACATCGCCAATAAGCTCGCTCAATTCCATGCCCAACATTTTAGCGCCTTTTTCGATTACATCGCGATTTACGCCCGCAGCGAAGGATTTTTCTTTCCATTTCTTTTTGACGGATTTCGGTTCCATATCCATCACGCTCTTGCTCGGCCGAACGAGCGCCGTCGCAACCACCAGCCCAACAAGTTCATCAACAGCGTATAACGTCTTTTCCAATTCGCTTTGAGGTTCGACAGCGGTGCATAAACCCCAGCCGTGGGATAGCACCGCCCGGATGTAATCCTCCGGCCAATTATGTGTTCTGAGAATCTCCTCGGTCTTTTTGCAGTGCTGGTCAGGGAACTGCTCATAGTCCAGGTCGTGCACCAAGCCGATAACACCCCATTCCCCCTCGTCCTGGCCGCGCTTGCGGGCACAATACCGCATCACCGCTTCGACAGCTAAGGCGTGCTTAATCAAACTCTCATTCTTATTGTATTCTTTCAGCAGCGATAAAACCTCATCACGCGTCGGTTTACCTTCCGCCATATTCTGCTCCTGGATACCGGAAAATCTATGTTTGCCAGCGACGGTTGCTAATCTAAGCCAGACAGCACGAATTTGCAATTTCTATTTTCCGCCTACTTGGCCGCAGGCCTTTTCGCTTTTTCGTACATGTGTAAATCAAATATCAGAATCCCTCTGCCGACGCCTGCGGGGTCGCCTGTTTTAGCAAACTGAAACGCGATGAATCGGCCATCGTCACTGACTACCGGGTTAGAGGCCTTGTAGCCGGGATAGTCGCCAAAAAACGTCAGCCGTTCCGTTTTGCCTGAGCCGTCCAGAGCAAGCTTATAAATGTCCACATACTGTGAACCCTTAATGTTGTGCTTGTCACACTCGACCAGCGTGAATTTGCCGTCCGGGAAAATGCCTTCCGGCTCATCATATTGGGCCGGCGCCAGCGAATAGTTGGTAATCTTCCGTGTCTCCAGATTTAGGTCCATAACTTCTGTGCCCTGGTAGCCGTAGGCACTGAATATAAGCTCCTTCTCCTCCGGCGGGCGAAAGTTTTGCGTTTCCAGGCCGCACTCAAACGGCAAATCCCGCCTATCTAAAATCATCTTCTTGTTTGCCAGTTCGGGCTTGCCGTTTTTATACACGACGTCCCCCATATAAAATGCTCCGCCATGGGTCCAGGCGATGCGCATATATCTTCGCGAAACCGCTGGACCTTCGGAGCACTTTTCGCCCAGTGGTGTCGGCGGCACTGAGAGGTCTTTTTTCAAAACCCATAACTCAGCGTTCTTTTCGCTTCGGCTTGGCCAGGGATCATTGGCATCAAATCGCCTTGCCCCGGAGAGCAGGATGTCGCCGTTAGCCAGATAAAGCGCCCGCGTATAACCCTCGTGAAAATAATGATGCGTCATCGGACGAAGAATGCCGGTCGATAACTGGAGCTCATAAGCGTCCCCGAAGGTTTTTTCCAGAAACAGTATTTTCTTACCATCGTGCGCCCAGTCCGCCCTTTCGCCAAAGTGCGTCACCTGCTTTATATGCGCGGGCAGTTCATCCAGCGGGGACCGGCCCATGCCTTGGCTTGCCCAGCAACTCGTCCAGGCCACGAGCGCAAAGCCCAATAGCAGACCGCCGAACGACCCTTTTATTTTTGACGACATGACTTCGTCTCCTTCCTTCTTGCCAGATAACTGTGGATTGCTACTATCTCAGCAGCTTTTATTTGTAGGTCCGACCGAGGTACTGGACGATGGCCTTTCTTAGCTCCAGCGGGTCTATTATGCCCAAATGACCGTAGATAATTTCGCCGCCAGGCTTAATCAGAAGAGTGTACGGAATGCCTGCAAAGGACTCTTTGCCCACGGCCTCCACAAGCTCATATTTGTCCTCCGAGTTGAACAGGTAATTTCTGCAAGATGCCTGCTGCCTTTTCAAAAAAGATAGGACCGCGTCCTTTCTCTGGGGCGAATCGGCACTTATGGTAATAAGCTCGAATTCTCGCCCGCGATACATCCGGTGGACGGTGACCAGTTCCGGGAACTCTATCACGCACGCACCACACCAGGTGGCCCATACATTAACCAGCCGCAATTTTTCTGAGTCGTTCTTGATGATTTTTCTTATGCCATCCGCGTCGATCATTTCAAGTGAGACCCCTTCCTTAGCCCAACGCTGCTGAGCCTCTTTTACCGAGTCGCGTTTGCTCGACCACTTAATCGAACAGCCGAACGGCTTGGTCTTTTCCACGGGGACTTTTCTGCCTGCCAATAGTGCTTCAATCGCACTGCGGGTATCGTGGGATTTGACGCCGTCGAGCTTTTCGGAGTCATCTACTCTGCCGACATAGCGAAGAATCCGCTGCTTATCAAATATGAAGACATGCGGCGTTGCGACCGGCCCATAGGCGCGGCTGACTTTTTGCGTGTCCCCATCATAAAGATAAGGGAAATTGAATTCCTTGTCCTTTGCCCGGATTTTCATCTCCTCCAATGAATCGCTGACGTCGGTATAGCCGAGCTCATCCAGCCGCACCGCTTGCGGGTCATTCGGCGAAATAGCAACCACTGCCACGCCTTTATTCTTGTAATCCGCTGCCAGCTTTTTGATCCTTTCTTCGTATGCCTGCGCGGTCGGGCAGTGATTGCAGGTGAAGACAACCACGAGAATATCGGCCTGGGCAAAATCCGCCAGTTTGTAATTTCGCCCATCCCTTCGGCTTGGCTCAGGGCAGGCCACGCCGGGCAGATTAAAATCCGGCGCCTTTTCACCAATATCCAGCGTCTTGATCTTCTGTGCCTCCGCGGCGCCCAAACCTACCGCTAAAAATAACGCTGTCACTGCTGCCAAAATACACCCATTAAATTTGCCCATTGCCAAATCTCCTTCTTTGAATTGCTGTTTCTCTGACAATCAACTTACGGCTGTTTTCGCCAGCCGGTTTTTTCTATCCGCTCAAATTCCGCCTCAATATCTGTTCCCTGGTAAAATGACAGCCAGCCCTGCAATCGGTGCGTTTGCCCCGGCTCTAGATCCGGAAACTTCGGGTCCGAATGAAAACACGGGCATCTTTCGTTGCCCCAGGGCCTGTGACAATTCTCCCACGCGGTGATGATCCAATTTTTGCCGTCACTGCTTCGGCAGGCAACATACGGATTGGTGAATATCTTGTTATCGTCGGTCTGCTGTTCAAAACCACTAGCCATCTTCGGCAGTACGCATATCTGGACCCGCAGGTCGGTCAGCCGCTCGTTCGTCCGGTTCTTGAGCCACAATTCCATGTGCACGACTTCACACGCGGGCGTTACCTTCGCACCGAACGCAATGCTATTGGAAAGCTCTCGCTCGATATCCAGCGAGCCATTGGAACGGCGGTTCCACTCTAACTTTGGCAGAACAACACCCTGCTTGGTCCATATTGTATCAATATGTGTGTGAGCCAGATAAGTTAGGCCCAGGTTAGACCAGATAGCTTCGGGCATATCCACAACAACGTAACTGTTCGGATCCCAGGGCGTAAAGACGGTGAATTTCGTCTCCCGCTGCGGGTCAATTGCCCCTTCCAGAAAGCCGATCCGCGGATGCCGCCCGCCCGGATACGGCAAGACCAACAGCGGAGCACCTTCAGGCCGGTTGGGCCTATTGTCCATCCGAATTTGAAACCTCTTTAGAGACGCCGTGATTTCATCTTCGGCCAGACCCGTAGCAGCCCCTAGTTCCTCGTTCGTGAAATGATGGTGCCATACCATATTCTCCAGCCAGTACCGCAGCTCCTGCTCGGTGACAGGTTTGCGGAAGTTTCCCGGAGGCGAATTCTGCTCAGCGCGTGTTTTGTTTTCTGTGACTGTCCACTTTAGCTGACCGAGCTCTCCAGTTTTCACGAATTTGGCAGTCCCGTCCACGAAGAGGATATTGCAGCCCTTACCTTGGTGATTCTCGGTGCTCAAAATTTCAGGCCCGCCAAACTGATTCCAGCCCCCCTTGGTCTCAAATAAAAGGACTGCGTCATTCGGTGACCTCGGCTGGCAATTGGGATTGATAGCGTAACTGCACGGCCCTTTCTTATCCCCCGGGCACCTTAGCTGTCCTCTGACGACATAGTTGCCCTTCTCGAGTAGGTCACACCACTTATCCGGGGTGGGATATCTGTGCTCGTTCTCATCCGCATAAAGCCTCATAGCTATGGCCAGCTCTCGCAAATGGGCGGAGCAATCCAGCCGGCTGGACGCCTGCTGGCACTGACGATCAAGCCAATATACATACGCGCTGCTGAAGACCCAAAGAGCATTAATCAGTATCCCAAGTATGGGTAACACACTTGCAGTCAGCCTCGTCTTACGTGCTACAGTCTTAAACAGCGCAACTACTCCCAGAATGAGGCCGGTTAGAGCAAACCCTGCGAGGGAAACGCATGTGGGTATCATAGTTAGCGGGTCTATGGCTGAAAGCCATATTGTCAGCGATACGACTGGGGCACAGATAGCCAATCCCAGAGATGCTATCGTCAGCGTGGATAACTTTCGTTTTTTGCTTTGCGTGTTATTTTTCACTCCGCTCATCGTTTCCTTTCCATAAGAATTTTTCGCAGCCAGCTCAACAATGTCCCAGGCTCAAAATAATTGACAGGCAGGCGCAAATAAACGGTTTTGTTGTCAGCAATTCTAACCCGGCCGGAGACATTTGCGAACAGAGAATTCATTTTGTCGCCGGGACTTTCGGCAAACGAAAAAGCCAAGTCATAGCCGGAGGCAACGATACTCTTTATATCGTGCTTGCTTGCGGCGATACGAATTTCAGCCAGCGCCAGCAGCAATTTAGCCTCCTCCGGCACAGGGCCATAAACATCAGCTAATTCGCTTTCGAGCTGCTTGAGATCGTCCGCGGTTCTTGCCACGGCGATTTTGCGATAAGCGTCCATTCGGAGCCGATCAATAGGTATGTAATTTTTCGGGATATACGCGGCAAATCCTAAATCGACAACCGCTGTCGGGATTACCTCGATCGGCTCATTCTTCAGTTGCCTGACGGCATTTGCCAGAAGCTCGCAATACATCTGATAGCCCACCGTTTGAATGTGCCCGGATTGCTCCGGCCCTAAAATATTTCCCGCCCCGCGAATCTCTAAGTCCCGCAAAGCGATTCTAAAGCCGGCCCCCAAATGCGAATACTCTTCGATGGCCTTTAGGCGTCTCGCCGCTGTCGGCGTAATCGGGCGTAAAGCCGGCAGCAGCATATATGCATACGCCCGATGTTTGTATCTTCCCACCCGGCCGCGAAGCTGGTGCATCTCAGCCAGGCCGAATCTATCCGCATCATTTATAAAAATCGTATTGGCGTTTGGAATATCAAGACCCGATTCAATAATGGTCGTGCACACGAGCACGTCCGTTTCGCCGAGCACAAAATCAATCATCGCCTTTTCCAGCTCGCTCTTTGGCATCTGTCCGTGCGCGATGGTAACCTTGGCGTCGGGGACAAGATTTTGGATTTCCCAGGCCTTTTTTTCGATCGTTTTGACCCTATTGTGCAGGAAAAAAACCTGTCCCTGCCGGTTCAATTCTCGATAAATCGCCTTTCTAATAAGCTCGTGGTTGTAAGGCGTCACGGCGGTCACTATGCTTCGCCTGTCCAGCGGCGGCGTGGCCAGCGAGCTTATGTCACGCAGACCAAGAAGCGACATGTGAAGCGTTCGTGGAATGGGCGTCGCGGTCATCGTAAGCACATCCACGTTGACGCGCATTTTTTTCAGCCTTTCTTTGTGCTCAACGCCGAAACGCTGCTCCTCGTCAATTATCAAAAGTCCCAAATCCTTGAAGCCTATGTCGCCGCTTAGAAGTCTGTGGGTGCCGATGAGTATATCGACTTTGCCCTGCCTGGTGCGGGCAATTATGTCACGCGCCTGGCTTGACGTCTTAAAGCGATTTAAGATTTC
>Ga0315296_10000927_pt1 | contig 25972 bp, 26 predicted proteins | sample YL17G14_18_MG_FD_203921 | JGI IMG/M metagenome (GOLD analysis project Ga0315296, IMG submission 203921) | Sediment microbial communities from Yellowstone Lake, YNP, Wyoming, USA - YL17G14_18 | ecosystem: Environmental > Aquatic > Freshwater > Lake > Sediment | place: USA: Wyoming | collected... | reverse complement strand
CGATGATGTGGGGGACAAAAGTGATGCCGGTTTGGTGCAATGCTTGCAGAGAATTGTCGTAGTACTTCACTGTCACGTTGAGCTTGTAGATTTCATTTATCGTTTCGTCAGAACCAATTATGTCTATGAGTGCACCGTCGACGTGGGCTCTCTTGAGAGCTTCAGCGGTCTTATAATTAACTATGCCCGTGTGGACAAACACAGTCAAACCCAACTCACGCTTAACCTTTCCAATAGCTTCGACAAATCCAGCCAAAGGAACCGTGCCGTCTGGCAGGCAACCGCCGCTGATCAAACAGCCCAATGCCCCATTGCGCTTAAGCTGCGCGCAAAGTTCAAACAGTTTCTCAGGCGTCTCAGCTGGATACATAGTTTCAAGGACTCTGCCTCCGCAATGCTTGCATTTCAATCCGCAACCTTTGCCTGTCACCGAGATTGTGGGGAAATCCATAGCTGAAGAGCAGTAGTAGCGTGTCTTGTAATACATGAAGCTCGGCGCGTAGAAATGGATTTTCTTGTCAAACCTGATCTGCCTAAGTTCTTGAGTTTTCTGTAGGCTTTCTTCAAGTTCTTCCTCGTCTCTAGCATCAAGTATCTTTCTCAATTCATTTTCGGTGCTTTCGCCTGTCAACAGTTATTTTCCTCTTTGATGGACGTGAGCAGTGCTTGCTTGACCTTTTTGTCGCTGTTGTCGTAGTAAAAGGTTTTTAATCTCGCGGAACTGACTCATCCATGCCGAGATGAACCTTGACGCCGAGGAACGCTGTCGAACAACTACCTGAGCAGGTTCGTGTTTCCTTAGGTTCCTCCATGGTTCTGGGACTTCTCGACGGAAAGCTCGATGCAGCTCCCACAACGGCCTATCTAATGACATACAGAAAAGGCAAGTGCGTCGCAAACTGCAGTTTTTGCCCCCAAGCAAGGGGAAGCAACAGCAGAGCAGACATGCTTTCAAGGGTTTCATGGCCTGTCTTTCCCATAGAACTAGTGCTTGATGGATTAGAGAAAGGCCTTCAATGTAACTTGATAAAACGTGTCTGCATCCAAGCATTGAACTATCCGGAAGCTTTTACAGATTTGCCAGCCTTGGTGCATGCTGTCCGCAAGCACGTCGGGGTACCCGTCTCAGTCTCATGTCAACCTTCAGACGGCGAAGACATACGCAGACTTGCTAAGGCAGGTGCTGAGAGAATAGGCATACCTCTCGACGGGGCAACAAAGGAGGTTTTCGACGAGGTTAAAGGGTTCTCTGTCGGCGGCCCATACAGTTGGGAAAGACAGCTCAAGCTTCTGAAAGAGGCAGTAGGCGTTTTTGGAGAAGGCAAGGTCAGTACTCATTTGATTGTTGGCCTAGGGGAAACTGAACGGGAAATGGTCAGCATCATTCAACAATGCTTCGATATGAGCGTTCTCCCCGCACTTTTTGCTTTCACGCCGATTTCCGGCACCACGCTGGAACACGCAGCTCAACCGACCGTTCAGAAGTACAGGCGAATGCAAGTTGCTAGATACTTGATCGTTCACGAAGTCGCGGGGTTTGAAGACATGCGCTTTGACCAGAACGGTTCTCTCTCTGGTTTCGGTGTTGGGAAAGAGGTCCTATCGCGAATAATCCGTAGCGGGGAACCGTTCCTGACTTCAGGATGCCCAAATTGCAATCGACCGTATTATAATGAGAAGCCCAGCGGGCCGATTTACAACTATCCAAGAGAATTGACTGATAAGGAGCTTTCAGAAGTCCAGATGCAATTAGGTTTGGAAGAGTGGTAGCCTTCAAAATCATGATTATCAATCGTCTTCCTGCAGATCGACTAAGTCTTAGAATCGGTTCTGGTGTTTGTCAGTCGAAAAATCTATGTGTAGGATGCGCGTTTATGCATGCTAAAAGGTTGGTGTAGGAGTTGGTAGAGGCGTCTGTTGAGGACAAGAGGATAACCCTGAAGGAAGCGGTGAAGCTTGTTCCAGATGGTTCTCACCTTTTCTGGGGAGGTTTCGGATTTCAACGTCCGCCTATGGCTTTCGCCCACGAACTTGTGAGGCAGAACAAGCGCAACTTGACCATCTACACTTGCGGTTCTGAAATGGACATTGACATACTTTCAGGTGCAAGAGTCGCCTCACGTTATGAATTGGCATTCTACGCGATAGAGGGCATAGGTTTGGTGCCTAACATCCAAAGGAGAATCCGCGAAGGCGCAATAGAAATCGAGGACTACTCAAACTTGGCCATGGCCCTGCGATTCCTAGGCGGTGCGCTAGGCGTGCCGTTCATGCCGTTGAAAAGTATGCTAGGCACTGATCTTCTTGCAAAGAAACGCTTTAGATCGAAGAAGGCGGAGGTAATCGAATGTCCGTTCACGGGAGAGAAGGTTGTGCTGGTTCCGTCTGTTCGGCCAGACTTCAGTATCGTGCATGCTCCACGCGTTGACAGAGAGGGGAACGTGCAGATAGACGGCATAAAGGGCGAAGACGTTGAGGGTGCGAGAGCTGGTAAGAAAGTGATAGTGCTGGCCGAGGAGATAGTAGACACTGAGTTTATACGTTCTCAGCCCGACCAGACGGTTATCCCGAACATTTATGTTACTCACGTTGTTGAATGCCCATGGGGTTCATATCCGATGATGGTCTACAATTACTACGATTATGACATGGAGCATGTGCGAATGTATTATGATCAATGCAAGACTGAAGAGGGTTGGCAGAAATACTGCGAAGAATACATCACAGGCGTCAACGACCGTGTAGAGTTCTTGCAGAAAATAGGAATCGAACGCCTGATGAAGCTTAGAGCCAAGAAACCATTTCCATACTAGGAGGAGAAACGTGAAGATGACCAAAAGATATGCGAAACCTGAAGAGTTTACAACTCTGGAACTCATGGCCGTGTGCGGCTCCAGACAAATCAAGAACGGAGACGTAGTTTTCATAGGCACAGGCCTGCCGCTGATTGCAGCCATGCTGGCCAAAAAAACACATGCGCCTAGGGCGAAAATTGTCTATGAGGCTGGTTTCATTGACTCAAACGCAAAGGACATAGCATTGTCAATTGCAGATTCCAGACTTGGTTACCGCGCATCTGCGGCAATCGGGTTGATCGAGACTCTAGGGTTGATGTTGCAGGGAGGACATGTAGACGTGGGTTTCGTCGGCGCGGCGCAAATCGACGAGTACGGAAACATAAACACCACCTACATCGGAAGCTTTGAGAATCCCACTGTCAGGCTTCCTGGAAGCGGCGGCGGAAACGACATAGTCTCCTCAGCCAAGCGCTTTGTAGTCATAATGATGCATGAGAAGAGGAAGATGGTGAAGAAACTTGACTATCTGACAAGCCCAGGCTTCTTAGACGGCCCAGGAGCCAGAGAAAAGGCTGGACTAATGGGCAACGGCCCTTCGCTCGTGGTCACGAATCTATGCCAGATGGACTTTGACCCAGACACAAAGCGCATAAGATTGGCCACTGTTCATCCGGGCGTTTCGGTCCAGCAGGTTTTGGAGAACACTGGCTTCGATTTGATAGTGCCGAAAAATGTGCAGACGACTGAACTGCCTACTCCTGAAGAGCTAACACTTTTGAGAGCAATAGACCCCGGCGGCATATACATTCCGAGAGCTAAGTAGCCGAGGTTTTCTCCTGCTGGAGCTTGGGTTTCTGCCTCGTAACCTGCTCCACTATTCTCCAGAATTCCTCTTCTGTTAAACCTTTCCGCAGATCTTTCATCAACTTCTTGATCTGGTAGAAGGTCATCTGTGCTTCGCCTTTATCTATGACCTCCTGCGATCTCTTGATCCTTCTAATGATCTCTTCTATCTCCATCGGCGAGGCTTTGATTTCAGCTAATGCTAGACGGCTTTCAACGAGGCGCCGCCCAATCAGTCTGCCAAGATGGAAAAGTGTTTCCCTTCCTACGATCTCAGGCGGGAAGGGCTCGTATATGAGAGGATTTGCCAACATGGCTTGGATGTGTTCTTCACCCTCGTAAGAGAAGCTGTTTTCGCCGATGATCGGCTTGTGGAACTGCACCGGCAACGCAAATGCCTTCTCCGCCAACTGCGAAAGCCCATGGAGTTTGTTCAAGTCCATGCCCGTGTCGATGTCATAGAGCAACTCCAACGAAGTAACGACTTCCTCCAACGGCGCGGCTCCCGATCTCTCCCCGAATCCAGCTATGCAAACGTGCAGGTACGACACTCCTTCCTCGACAGCTGCAAGGGTGTTTGCTGTTGCCAAGCCGAAGTCGTTGTGGCACTGGACTGAGAGCGGCATTTCTCTGATTTTGAGTCCTTCCAATCCTTCTTTGATGTGTGAGATTAGGTAGCGCATCGAGAGTGGTCTCAAGAACCCCACGGTGTCAGCTACTACAAGTCGATCTGCCTTGGCTTTCGCCGCCGCCTCAAGGATTTTCAGGATTTCTTCCAGAGGTGTTCTTGACGCGTCCTCCAGTACAAAATCCACTTTCAAGCCGTGTTTCTTGGCGTATTCGATGCTTTCAACGGCTTTCTGCAGAACCTGTTCCCTTGACATCTTCAGCCTATATTGCAGGTTGAGCCCGTTGAACGGTGTGAATATTCGGATTTCCCTTGTCCCACATTCTAAGCAAGCGTCTATGTCGTTCTTGTTTATGCGTGCAGACGCGGCTATGCTTGCGTTTTGGAAACCTTCATTTGAGATTCTTCGGACATCGTTCCTTTCTTCTTCGGAAAGTGCAGGGAAGCCCACGGTTATTATGCTTGCGCCCATTTCGTCAAGCATTTTAGCAAGCTTCACTTTTTCAACGTAGGTGAGGAAAACTGCTGGAGTCTGGACTCCTTCGCTCAGGGTTTCGTCCCAGATGAAGACTCTTTCTGGGAGTTTCGGAGGCAGGTTCTTCCTCATGTGATTGTAGTTTGCGATTAATCCTTGGGCTTCAAGCTTTTTGAATATAGTCTTTCTCATTTGCCCTACTTCCCAACAAAGTCAGCGCGGCGTGCAGTTTGTTATTATGTGAAGATTGATATAAGAATTAACGTCTGTTGCAGTGGCAAGACTGTAAAGGCTAATGTAGTGCAACTGAAATAGTAGGCTGTCAACAGTGTGAAACATCATGGATGTGTTTGAAGCCGTAGAGAAAAGGAGAAGCATACGCAAGTTTAAGCCAGACCAAGTGAAGAAAGAGGATTTGAAGAGGATTCTGGAAGCTGGCCGTCTGGCGCCTTCTGGCGGAAACCGTCAGCCATGGTTTTTCATCGTTGTCAGAGACTCGGGAACCAAGAATGCTTTGGCTATTGCGTCGAACGATCAGAAGTTTGTTGCAGAGGCAGACACGGTGATTGTGGCGTTGGGCGATTCAGGAGTGTATCCGAAAACAACCACCTCTTCGACGCGGATTCTTCACAAGCAGGACCCAATGATTGCGATAGAACACATGGTTTTGGCCGCAACTGCCCTCGGATATGGAACGTGCTGGATCGGCGCGTTCAGCGAAACCGAGGTCAAGAAGATTCTGAAAATCCCTGAAAACCTGACAGTTGTGGCACTGCTGCCTGTGGGAGTACCCGCTGAAAACCCGTCGCCCCGACCCAGAAAACCATTTGAAGAGATATTCTTCAAAGACTCCTATGGAACGCCACTAAGACTCTAGGCAGCGAAATGCCCCCACATCCGGAAAGCTGATCCTAACGGCTATCTAATCAAGTTCCATAGAATCTTCTGATGTGTCGGCGAAAGTTTAAAATCAGCTGCAACCTAAGCCAATACTGTTCACGGTGACAAGACATGGAACCTTTTTCATGGTGGAACGAAAAACAGAAAGGCCTAATGGAAGATGTGAAGGCTTTCGCCGACCAAAACCTGCCAAGAGGCGAAGAGATTTTCTGGACGAAAGAGTTCCCAATCGACCTGCTGAAGGAAGTCGCCCGCAAAGGCTGGTTCGGAGCTGTTATTCCAGAAAATTATGGCGGGATCAACGCTGGAGTAACGGGCGCAAGCATCGTCTCAGAAGAGTTAAGCCGAGTGTGCTCCGCTCTAGGCGACGCGTACGAGGTGTCGATGTTCGGTGGCGTTGAGCAGTTCCTGACCTTTGGAACTGACGAGCAGAAGCAGAAGTGGCTGCCGAAGATAGCTAAGGGCGAGGTTGTTGGCGCAGTGTGCATAACTGAACCTTTCGTGGGTTCAGACGCGGCTGGAATCGAGACAACTGCCAAGCGCGAAGGGGACCACTACGTGCTTAACGGTAAGAAACGCTTCATAACGAACGCTGGTCTAGCCGATATTTACGTTGTGTATGCACGGACTAGCGAGAAGCCTGAGGACAAGGCGAAGTATCAGCACTTGACCGCGTTTCTGGTTGAGAAAGGAGTGCCGGGCTTCTCAGTTGAGAAAATCAACGAGCTTTCAGGGTGGATTGGGCTTCCCAACGGCTTTCTAGACTTTAATGATGTAAAGGTTCTTACAAAGAATTTGATAGGCCCTGAAGGCGCAGGTTGGAAGGTCATGATGGCCGGCTTGAACTTTGAACGTGTGGTGTTCTCGGCGGGAATGTTGGGACCCATGCGGGAATCTATTCGTCATGCGGTGGCTTACACTCAGCGGCGCATGCAGTTTGACAAGCCAACTATCGACATTCCTTCTAACCAGTCGAAGATTGCGGAGATGTTTGCAAACCTTTACACAGCACGACTGCTGATTTATCATGCAGCCTACCTTCTTGATCAACACAGAGACGCTATGGTAGAGGCTGCAACCGCCAAGATGTTCACCTCAGACACGTACGAGAAACTCGTAAGCGACGCGGTTCAGGTGATGGGAGGCGACGGTTGGACGCGGTTCTACCCAGTTGAAAGCTACCTGCGAGACGCCAAGGTTAACCAGATCGGGGCAGGAACCAACCAGATCATGAGGCTGGTCATCTTCAGAGGCGGCTTGAAGGCTCTGGGTAAGGAGCTAAAAATGCCGCGCAGACGGATACACGAAAAGCTTAAGGTTCCAGTCTCAACGGTTGAGCCGCTGTCAAAGGTAAACACGACAGAAGACAACATCCTGAAACTATTAGCTGAAGACTACACAGTGAATCCTGGGCTTTTCATGAGCCGTGATGACCTTAAGGAAAGATTGGCAGACGCAAGCGAGGAGAAACTAGACCAGACTCTGAAGGCTCTTGAATCAGAGGGATTAGCAAAGCTTTACCGCGACGGAAGAGGAACAATTGCGCTTGTCAAGGCGACATATGAGGGATTACGGAAGGCAGGACCACTGGAAAAGTACAAGTGGTATCCGGAGTGGCTAAGCAAGGAGTTCATCTTCTGAAGATCCAGTCTTGAAAATATGAAAGGGCGACGTGAGGATATTTGTAGACAATGCCTTTGCATGTTTGAGCGGTACAGCAGTGATGGATACGATCCCTCAAATGCTCAAAAGCCCCTTGGCTCTGCTCAACCCTGCTCTACTTTCGCCTTATAAGGACCATGTTGTCGCCTAAGTCCTTGGCCTTCTCTAGAGGTTGATCTAAATGCCAAGTGTTGCAGTTGCCTTTCCACCATCCCAGAAACTCGAATTCTCCATTGATCTCTAGAAGTAGCTTGAATTCTTGGGGAAAGATGAACTTCAAGTCTTCTTCCTGAACAAATCTCTTTCTTTCTCCATTATCGTCAACTTCGAGCGTCATTTTCTCCGTGTAGGTCTGGCTGAGCACGTCTTTGAAACAGGACTCAAACCTTGTCCTCACTGTTATTCCGTCTCTAGTCATAGTCCAGGTTTGCTTTGCTTTCCTAGTCCAGTCTAAGCTCATGTTCTGGATGAAGTAGAGACCTCCCCCGTTCAAAGAGACCGCTACCGAGGCCAAGTGAGACAGGAATTTCTCGTTTGATGTAGCGTCTAGGGAGCCCATCATGATGAAAGCGAAATCCGCTTTTCTTGTCAGTTTGAAATTATACATGTCTGCTTGAACGGTCTCTATTTTCAGCCCTTCTTCTTTTGCTTTCTTTCTCAGATATGCCAGCATTTCAGGAGACAGGTCCAGCCCGACGGCTTCGTAGCCTCTTCTCGCTATCTCTCTCAGCTGGGGGCTCGGGCCGCAGGCTATGTCGAGAAATCTTTTGACTTCTATTTTGCTGGACTTCTTGATTATCCTTTCGAAGTTGTCGACTTGCTCTTTAGGGTCGATGAAACCAAAAGCGATTTCGTAATACAGAGGCTGCATGTAGATCTCCACCAGTCTGTCATGTTGGCTCTTTCGTAAGATAAGGTTAACGCGCACCAGTTTCCATGGCAACAGGTGCATTCATTGCGAAGGAGTATGCTACTGGGAAACCTTTTTAACAAAACAGTCGGCTAACTACTCTGTTCAGAATAAAGGTGAAGGTCTTGGCTGAAATTAAGAGAATCGCCGTTTTGGGTGCGGGCCTGATGGGCCACGGAATCGCTCAGGTAGCTGCCCAAGTTGGGAAGTACGAGGTGAATCTCAGAGACATTGAGCAGCGGTTTGTTGACGGAGGCATGAACATGATTCGTGAAAGCCTCCAAAGGTTCGTCAAGAAGGGACAGCTGACCGAGGCAGACATGATCGCTGTCTTGGCCAGAATTCATCCCATGCTCGACTTGAAGGAGGCTGTCTCCAATGCTGACTTGGTAATAGAGGCCGTGCCTGAGAATGTTGATTTGAAGAGGGCAATGTTCCGCGAGGTCGACAGCTGTGCGCCTGCTAACGCGATAATTGCTTCCAACACTTCATCCGTCAGCATCACTGAGCTTGCCTCTGCAACGAAACGTCCTGAGAAAGTGTGTGGAATGCACTTTTTCAACCCGCCGCAGCTGATGAAACTTGTCGAAGTCATCCGAGGAGCAAGAACCTCAGACGAAACAGTGCAAACCGTTTTGGACACGGCTCACAGGATGGAGAAGGAGACCGTTCTGGTGAAGAAGGATTCGCCGGGCTTCATCGTGAACCGCATTCTAATTCCCGCTTTGAACGAGGCAGTTGCCATTTACTGGGAAGGCATAGCCGACCGAGACGACATTGACAAGGCCATAAAGCTCGGGCTGAACTGGCCTATGGGACCATTGATGCTTCTTGACTACATAGGCTCAGACACGACACTAGCTATCGCCGAAGTGCTCACGAGAGAACTTGACCCGAAGTTCCACCCGACAACGGGACTGATGCAGATGGCGAAAGCGCAACTTTTGGGAAGGAAGACGGGCAAGGGCTTCTACGACTGGACTCAGAAATAGACACAGTAAGGCGAAAGTGCATGGATTTCAAGTTCATTGTCTATAAGAAGAGCGAAGGAATAGCCACTATCACTCTGAACCGTCCTGAAGCATTGAACGCTTTCAGCAAGGAGGTCGTCAGCGAACTCTTGCAGGCTTTGGAGGATATTAGAAGCGACGAAAGCGTGCGTGTCGTCATATTGACTGGCGCGGGTGAGAAGGCTTTCTCGGCGGGTGCGGACATTAAGGCCATGATCGGAATGAACTCTCTCAAGGCAAGAGAGCTTTCACTCATGGGTGAGAAGCTGTGCCTTGCACTGGAGAACCTTGAGAAGCCAGTCATCGCGGCGTTGAATGGTTACGCTTTGGGTGGTGGCTTGGAAGTGGCCATGTCATGCGATCTCCGAATTGCTTCGGAAAACAGTCGCATGGGCCAGACTGAAATTAACATTGGATTGATACCTGGCTGGGGTGGGACGCAGAGGCTGACGCGTTTGGTTGGGAGGACGAAGGCGAAGGAGATGGTTTTCACTGGGAAAATGATTGACGCGAAGACGGCTGAGCAGTTGGGCATTGTGAACATGGCTGTTCCAGCTGACAAGTTCAGAGAAACGGTCAGGCAGTTTGCTTTGGATTTGGCGTCGAAGGCTCCAGTAGCTCTTAGAGTGGCTAAGGCTTTGATAGATAAGGGTGCTGAGATAGGTTTGGATTCGGCGTTGGCTCTTGAGCGGGAAGGCTTCGGCGTCGTGGCTTCGACTGAGGATTTGCAGGAAGGCGTGAAAGCTTTCACCGAGAAGAGGAAGCCAGTGTTCAAAGGCAAGTAACAGACGACTGCCTAAGTCTAGTTTTTTCTTCGCGTTTCTGCAGGTTGTTTGAAAGCGTTTATATGAAGGTGCGCTGAAGGCTACAGCATTTGACATGACTTGCAGCATTGAGGAGACTGAGAACAAGATGAAGGCTTTGATTTTTGGTCCGCCAGGTTCAGGTAAGGGCACTTATGCTTCGCGTTTGCAGGCGAAGCTCGCCGTGGACGTCATTGCTATGGGGGATATTTTCCGTGAGATTATGAAGGAAGATTCGCCTTTGGGAAAACGCGTCAAGGGGTTTGTGGAGAAGGGTTTGCTTGTTCCTGACGACGTTGTCGTTGAGGTTTTAAGGCAACGTTTGGCTAAGGTTTCAAGCGGTAAGGGGTTTATTTTGGATGGTTTTCCGCGGACGATTGAGCAGGCTGAGACTTTGGACAAGATTGCCAAGATTGATGTTGTTATCTTGCTGACTGTGCCTGACTGGATTATTGTTGAGCGTTTGTCTACTCGCAGGATTTGTAGAAAGTGCGGTGAGGTTTACAATGTACGTTATTTGAAGCCGAAGGTGGAAGGCGTCTGCGACAAGTGTGGCGGTGAGCTTTATCAGCGGTCGGATGACACGGCTGAGGTTATCAAGGACAGGATTAGGGTTTATGAGAGGCAGACCAAGCCGATTCTGCAACATTATAATGAAAGGAGAATTCCATTTGTGGACTTCAAGTGTGAAAAGCTAGAGACACCGCCTGAAGTGGCCGTGGAAAGCATTCTGAAAGAATTGAAAAAACTAAATCTGACTTAGCCAGTGCCAATTTCATTTCTGAAAAAGGGGCAAAAGAACGTTGATAGCCAGTTCTATATCAAGGCAGATACTAGCAGTTGCCGATTTCTTTCTTGAACGCCTCAGTCAGGTCTTTTCCCCAATTGCCGACGGCCTCTAACCTTCCGTCAAAGAATCGGAGCACCGGCGGCTCAAACACAAACTTCAATCCCTTCACTTGGTTCCTGTGCTTGTACAACCAGTTTATCCTGTCGATTGCATACTCCATATGCGACACGGTATAGACTCTCCTGGGCAACGCAATCCTCGTCAGTTCAATGTCAGCCATAGTCTCCTTGCCCTCCTTGTTCCTGTCCACCGAAATAGTTCCTCTTTCCATGCTTCTAATTCCAGACGCGATGTAAAGAGCAGCGGCCAACGCCCCCGCCGGATACTGAGACTGAGGAACATGTGGCAAGAACTTCATTGCATCCAAGTGACACGCCAACCCGCCTGGCGGAGTCACCACCGGAATCCCAGTTTCTTTGAGCCTGTTCACAAAGTACTTTATCTGCTCCACTGAGCAACCTGCAACGGAAGGATCCACCATTTCTCGGACGCCCACAGCCATCGCACCCACTTCTCGCATCGACATGCCACCATACGTATAGAAGCCCTCGTAAACCGGAAGCCAAGGTCGTATCTTGTCAAAAAGCTCCTTGTTGTTTGTGGCTATCATACCGCCCCTGACGGAAGTGTTCTTCCTTCCGCTCATGTAGAACAGGTCCACCATGCCACACATTTCCTTGACTATCTCTGCAACTGTCTTGTTTTCGTATCCTTTCTCCCGCTGGCTTATCAGGTAGGCATTCTCACAAATCAAACTCCCGTCCAAGACGAGCATCAAACCGTTCTCGTTGCAGATCTGCCTTATTTCACTCATGTTCTCCATTGAAAACGGCTGCCCGCCAATCAGATTAGTTGTCGCCTCCATTCGCACAAAAGCTACCTTGTCTTTACCGTATTTCTTAATTACATTCTTCAGCTTCTGCGGGTCCATGTTCCCCTTGAACGGATTAATGCTCTCAGTTTTCAAAGCCTCATCGTAGTAGATTTCTAGGACCTGCGCCCCTGCCAGCTCTATGTGAGCTCTGGTGGTGGTGAAATGATAATTTGTCGGAACGACATCACTAGGCTTAATGAAAACCTTCGCCAGCAAGTGCTCCGCTGCTCTGCCCTGGTGAGTGTTCATTACGTACTTGTATCCCAGAACATCCTCCACCGCAGCGGCAAACTCATAGAAAGTCATGCTTCCAGCGTAGGCATCATCAGTTTTTATCATGGCTGCAAACTGGTTATCGCTCATGGCGTTTACGCCGCTGTCGGTCAGCATGTCGAGAAATATATCTTTGGTCTTGAGCAGGAACGTGTTGTAACCTGCTTCTCCAATTGCTTTGAGCCTCTCATCAACCGGTATTAACGAGATTTTCTGAACCATACGCGCTTTATGCATCTCAATCGGAATTTCTTTACCCGAAGACAGTCTTATGGACATCACGCAAACCTCAGAGTGTTGCTCTTATCGGCCATGCTTTTAATAATTCTTTCGGTACAAGCTCATTCTATGCAACATTGTTCCGACTTCAAGCACAACTTATATGTGAAGGAACAAGAGTAACAAAATCCTCTCAAAGGTTGAGGAGCATATTGCCTGATCTGCGTGTACTATTAGAAGACAAACCCGAAAAACGTGTGCTTCTTCTCGGCAACGAAGCAATTGCAAGAGGAGCACTCGAAGCTGGCATAGGAGTAGTCACGACCTACCCAGGCACGCCAGCATCCGAAATAGCAGACTCCATCTCAGAAATCGCCGCTGACGCTGGCCTGTACATGGAATATTCAGTCAACGAGATAGTTGCTGTGGAAGTTGCAGCAGGCGCCGCAAGCTGCGGAGTGAGAGCACTCACGGCTATGAAGCACGTTGGGCTGAACGTTGCCTCTGACATGGTTATGACGTTGGCTTATGCTGGCGTGAGAGGCGGCTACGTAATAGTCACTGCAGATGACCCTGAATGTTACAGCTCACAAAACGAGCAAGACAACCGCTTCTATGCCCTACTTTCAAACCTGCCCTGCCTTGAACCGTCCAATCCGCAAGAAGCGAAAGACATGACAATCACAGCAATAGATATCTCTGAAAAACTAGAATTGCCGGTACTGCTGAGGACAACAACCCGCGTAAGCCACACTCGCGGCCCAGTGACGTATGGAAAGCTTGCCACACCGAATCTAAAGGGCAAATTCATCAAGGATGTCAAACGCTTAGTAATGGTTCCCGCAAACTCCAGACCAAAACACGAAGTGCTTCTGAGAGCTATGGAGAAAGCCAAAGAAATCAGCGAAACATCCATGCACAACAAGGTCGTGCGGAAGAGCAAAAGCAAAGAACTAGGGATTATTTCGTCAAGTTCAGCCTACAACTACGTAGCCGAAGCTGCAGACTTGCTAGGCCTAGACGCAAGCATTCTGAAGCTTGGCATGACACACCCACTTCCGGAAAAAATGATAGGAGAATATCTGGAAGAACACCGAAAAGTCATCATTGTTGAAGAGCTTGAACCCTACTTAGAAATGCAAGTCAAAGCCATTGCCAAGGACGAAGCGCGTGATGTTGACATTTACGGAAAAATGAGCAAGCGATATTTCCCAAAGGAAGGGGAGCTTTCAACACGAGTGGTTGCAAAAGGTCTAGCCGACATAACCGGCAAGAAACTACCCATAGATTTCAAGAAGATCAAAGAGAAATACGATGAGGTCTGCAGGAATTTGCCAGCAAGGCCGCCAATACTGTGCGCAGGATGTCCACACAGAGCATCATTCTATGACATAAGAAAGGTTGTAGGCGAAAAAGCCATCTTCGCAACCGACATAGGTTGTTACGCGCTGGGAATTGCCCCGCCGCTAAATGTTGGCGACATAATGATATGTATGGGCGCCAGCATAGGGACCGCCCAGGGAATAAGCAAGGTAACAGGTGAAAACACCGTCGCAATAATTGGAGACTCAACGTTCTTCCACGCTGGAATCCCTGGACTCATAAATGCAGTCTACAACAATCACAAGGTTGTCGTAGCCGTCTTAGACAACCTCACAACAGCAATGACTGGTCACCAACCTCATCCTGGAACAGGAGTGACCGGCATGCAAAGTGCCTCAGAGAGAGTGCTGATTGAGAAAGTTGCAGAAGGCTGCGGCGCCAAATATGTTAGGGTAGTTGACCCATTCAAAGTCAGCGAGACCCAAACGGCACTGAAAGAGGCTCTGCAACATCCTGGACCGTCAGTTCTGGTTTTTCGGGCACCGTGCGCTTTGGTCGCTGTCAGAGAAAAGAGAAGTAAAGGCATAAGGATTGAGGCTTACAAGATTACTGACAAATGCACAAACTGCATGGTTTGCATTAGGCTTCTGGGCTGTCCGGCCTTGACAGTTGAAGACGGCAAGGTAAGAATTGATGAGGCTCTCTGCACGGCGTGCGGATTGTGCATCTCGGTCTGTCCGTACAAAGCCATAGGAGGCAGCAGCTGATGAAAACGGGCGAATTTAACATTGTGCTGTCCGGCGTCGGCGGACAGGGCACTCTTTTAGCAGCCGAGGTCTTAGGAACAGCCGCCGTCAGGGAAGGGTTAAATGTTCGAGTAAGCGAAATCCATGGAATGGCCCAGAGAGGCGGAGCAGTGGTTTCAACCGTGAGAATAGGCGGAAAAGTCCAAGCTCCCACGGTCTTGGAGGGACAAGCTGATGTGCTTATCGGCTTTGAGCCTATAGAAACGGTGCGAAGCCTAAGGTTTGCTTCAGAAAAGACTCTTGTCCTCATGAGCGACGAGAGAATTTCTCCATCAGAGCTTGCCGCGAAGAAAATGGCTTACCCAGACATGAAAGACATAGTTGAGAAGATCCATCGGTTCACAGGAAAAATCATCGTAGTAGAAACCGAAAAACTGGCCAGAGAAGCGGGAAGCACGCTTACACAGAACATTGTTCTCTTGGGCGCGTTGGCTGCAACTGAGAAAGTGCCAATCAAAAGTGAAAGCCTAATAGTAGCCATACAGGAGCTTGTCCCCGCAAAACATGTGAACATGAATGTCAAGGCGTTTAAGCTTGGCTACGGGTACGTGAAGAAAATGAAAGTATAGGTCTAAGCTTCTTTGGTTTTTGAGTGAGACGAGTTCTCTTTTTCCTTGTCCAAAACCGCCTTCAGAATGCTCTGGAAGATTTTCATGTCTGAAACGTTCACCAGCGGAATCTGAAAGCTTTTGTCGATTTCAAGGATTTTCTCATATTTCGGAAACGCTGCATAGCAGACCTGACTTATCGGAAACTCCTGCTTCTCCAGCTCGTGTTCAAAGGACTTCTCATAAACCTCCAAACACAGGAGGTACCCGTCTATCCAGTAAAGCCTGTTCACGCCGAAAGTTGCAGCGCAAAACATGACATTGTTCACAGAACGCTTGTCCAAGCCAAGAATGGTGACTTTCCGCGTTGGGGCAATCTTCACATCCATGTCTTTTTCACTCCTTGAACGGGGTTTTCAACACTTCCCTTGCCCTGTTGCTTATTATCGGCCCAAGTCCATGAACAGTTTCCGACCAATCGTCAACATTTATCAAAGCATTCAAGGGCGTCTGATAAGACTTGAGAATCGCCAAAGCCTTTTCTCTCCCAACGTTCGGAAGACTTGCCAAAAAGTAAACTTGAGAATCCGCCACGCTGTCCCACTTCTTGAACGGATGAACTGTGGGCGTCCTTTTCTCAACTATCTGCTCTTGGCGTGCGGCCACATAGAGGAAATCAACAGTCTCCTTGTAGGATGTTGTGCTCACGATTGGGATGCCATTCTTTGCCAGACTGAACATTGCCCCCCAGACTGCTGCCGGCTGAATTCGGCTGTATTTGTAGATTATTGGCATGTAACCCTCCAGAAGAATCAGCGACTTGGGATAAACCTCCTTAAGCCTGAACAGCTGCTCGAACAGGAAGCGATGCGTAAGTGTGTAGACAAAGTCCTTCACGGTTTTTCTTTCTACAGCACATACGTCAGACAGAACATAATCGCCCTTTTCCAAATGCTCAGTTCTAACGTTAACGCCGCGCTCTACAAGCCCCTTGACAATTTTTGCTGCGGTGTTTGCTTCGCGGCCGTCGACGATTATCGTCGGTTCCTGTCCTTCAGCCTTCTTTTCCTTCAAGTAAGGAAGTAAGGTCTCAGTCCCAGACATGTTCTCAACTCTGCTGATTTATTGCAACCTGTGCTTTCTTATTTGTGTTTGCAGTGAACTCTAACCCGATTTTCGCCACTGTAACGGCATCCACTATTTCTTGCGGTTCCGTGAATGCACTGCTTTACTCGGCCTCTTTCCAGTGAGATAGAAACCACGTTTTTCAAGTTGCCTGAGCAATTCTTTGGGTTCCGGGTACCACTGTCCCCATTTTCTGCAGATGTGTTCCGTCCAACTGTAGTTGTCGTATGTGAAGGTCTCTTTGCGGTTTCCTTCGAGCGGAATCTTGTATTTTGCCTTGCGGTAGTAGTCCTGGGCGAGATAGCCTTCATCCATCGTCTTCATGGCTTTTGAAACCGTAGCCTGACTTAGCTTTGGGTAGGAGTCTTCGAAAAGAGTGAAATCCAGAGGATATCGCGGTCTCGTGGGTGGGTCCTCTGCAGGATAGCCCGTCACCAGCTGAACTAGTGGAAACACTCTTTTCGGCAGGCTGTACTCTTTCGCAATCTTGTCAGCCCTGTACGGCGCACTGCCGAGGAAACAGCTTCCAAGCCCAAGGCTTCTTCCCGCTATAACCATGTTCTCTGCCATCAAAGCTGCATCCTGAATTCCGAAGAATATTAGCGTGAGGTCGTTGGTCGCCAGTTTCCAGTTTCTCTTGGTCATGATGAGTTCGAACTTGTGAGAGTCAACGCATATGGTGAACAGTATAGGCGCATTCCAAGGGTTTCGTTTCCTGTTTCGCGACATGAGTACGCTGTAGTACTGAGAAGCGAAAGGCGCCTGCTGACCTGCTCGGACAATTGTCTCCACTACTTCGTCTGAAGGGGATTCATCTGTGTATTTTCGGATTGACTTGTGCTCAAGCACGGTCTGAATTACAGGGTTGTGCTCCATAACGCTCACTTCTTACCATGCAATGCTCAATGTGCTAAGAGTATAGGCGGACGAATCATTTAAAAGAATTGACTTCTAGACTCTCGCAACAAGAACGTGAAACGAATCGGAAGAAAATTCTGGGTGTGGGTATAAAAAGGGAAAGGTTTTGTTATGGCCCTTTCTTCGTGATTTCCTTTATGATGCCAGCCGCTACCGTAGTGCCCATGTCTCTAACGGCGAAGCGTCCGAGCTCTTCGAACTCGGCAAAGGTCTCGACTGATATCGGGTGCAATGGCTCCATTCTCACGACCGCCGCGTCACCAGTCTTCAGGAAAGTCGGCTTCTCCTCGACTACTTGTCCCGAGCGCGGATCAATCTTTCTTATGAGTTCGGTGAATTTGCATGCGACCTGCCCTGTGTGATAGTGCAGTACCGGCGTGTACCCTGCGGCGATGGCTGTCGGGTGGTAGATCACGATTATCTGTCCGACGAACTCCTTAGCCACTGACGGCGGATTAGTCACATGTCCAGCGACGTCTCCGCGGCGTATGTCGGTCTTTGCCACTCCTCTTATGTTGAATCCGATGTTGTCGCCTGGTTCAGCTTTTGGAATCTTTTCATGGTGCATTTCGAGCGATTTGACTTCGCCTTGCTTGTTGGGTGGCATGAAGATGACCACATCGTTTTCTTTGACTACTCCTGTTTCGACTCTGCCAACTGGAACTGTGCCTACGCCCGTGATGCTATAAACGTCCTGAATCGGAATGCGCAGCGGCTTGTTTGTCGGTTTAGGAGGCACTTCAAAAGTGTCCAAAGCGTCAATCAAGGTTGGGCCAGTGTACCAAGGCATGTGTTCGCTTTTCTTTACGAGGTTGTCGCCTGTCCACCCTGAAGTGGGCACAAACGGGATTTTTTCAACCTTGTAACCCACCATCTTGAGCATTCTGCCAACTTCGTTCTTGATTTCGTTGTAGCGGTCTTGACTCCAGTTGACTGAGACATCGTCCATCTTGTTGATGGCTACAACCATCTGTCGGACGCCGAGTGTGAACGCCAAGAAAGCGTGTTCTCTTGTCTGACCGCCGGGGCCGATTCCTGCTTCGAACTCTCCTCGTCTTGATGAGCAGAAGAGTATGGCTCCGTCGGCTTGGCTTGCCCCTGTAATCATGTTCTTAACGAAGTCGCGGTGACCAGGTGCGTCAATGACTGTGAAGTAGTATCTCTTGGTTTCAAACTTTAGGAATCTGAGGTCGATTGTTAAGCCTCTTTCACGTTCTTCTTTTAGGTTGTCGAGAACCCATGCGAACTTGAAGGACTCCTTTCCCATTTTTTTAGCTTCTTCTTCGTAAGCCTTTATGGTCCTTTCGTCAACTGCGCCTGCAGCGTACAGCAGGTGCCCTGTCGTTGTGGATTTTCCGTGGTCGACGTGTCCCATGATCACTAGGTTTAAGTGCGGCTTTCCAGATTTGCTCATTCTTTTTCCTCCTCGATTTTTCAGATTTCCCTCTAAATTTTAGTGAATTCGTTTACACAACTGTTCATTCAATTATTTTAAGCTTATGATGACGTAGAGAAATGTGGTGTTCGCAAAACTGGAAACAAATATAAAAGCTGACTTTCCGAATTACTGAGTGGACGCGTTTGGGCTATGCCTGCAAACTTGCCTCCTGATGCCAGAAAGAAATGGGCAGAAGTTGAAGCCACAAGAAATCCGAGAGAAAGACTTCAACGCATGCAAGAATTCCTGAGCCTAGTTCCGAAACACAAGGGAACTGCGAAAACGTGTGCTTACGTGAAGAAGCAGATGGCTACCCTGCGCGAGGAACTGGAAGAGAAGAAGAGAAAGAAGACGGGAAAAAGCGCGTTCAAGCTTTTCTTGGAGAAAGAGGGTGCAGCCCAAATAGCTCTGATAGGACTAACGAAAGCTGGAAAAAGCAGTCTGCTCGCAGCTGTAACAAACGCGAAAGTCGAGATTTCGCCCAATCCCTACACAACACGAGAACTCGTGCCGGGCACTCTGGCTTACAAAGACATACAGTTCCAAATCATCGAGGCTCCTGCCCTGAGGGAGGGCTCCGCAGAGGGAAGAAGTTGGGGACTTAAGACCTTGGCGACTGCCCGCAACGCTGATGGCGTAGTATTGGTCGTTGACCTGTCTCAGAATCCAGTTGACCAGTTGTCTCTCATCGTTAATGAGATGGAAAAAGCGCGAATATTGATCAGCAAGCCTAAAGCTCGCGTGGAAATTGAAAGAAGGCATATGGGTGCCGGGCTGCGAATCATTGTTGTTGGAAAGCTTGTTGACTGCACTTTCAAAGAGGTTGAGGAGCTTCTCAAAAGGTACCGCGTCCCGGACGGTGTGGTGAAGGTTTCGGGAGAAGCTACTCTGAACGACGTGGAGGACGCGATTTTCGAAAGCACTGTGTACAAGCCTGCGGTGATAGTGGCCAACAAGACCGATGTGAAAGGCGCAGACGCAAACTTGAAGCTGCTTGAAGCCTACGTTGACAACATATTACCAATCATCGCCATTTCGTGCAAAACTCGAGAGGGCCTGGCGAGACTTGGCGATGTCCTGTTCGAAACGTTAGACATAATACGCATCTACACCAAAGAGCCGAACGAAAAAGTGTTTTCGAAGAAACCTTTCACCCTGAAGAAAGGTGCGACAGTCTACGACTTGGCGAAAAGCATTCATAGCGATTTCAGCAAGAAGTTCTCTTTTGCAAAAGTGTGGGCTAGAAGACTTGTCTTCAGTCCTCAAAAAGTTGGATCCACGTTCAGCCTCGAAGATGGAGACGTCGTTGAGATACACGTTAGATGACTTGCAAAGCAATTGCTTGCTTTTTTACCTGTTTGCTTGAGCCACTCTCTCCAGCTCATAGCGTTTTGAGACAGCATGGCTCTTTATGTCCCGGTTCGCGGCCAGAATCAACTCCTCTGCTAAGCATTCTTCAATTGACCGCGGATTGTTTATCGATGCTTGTCTGGCGGCTTCTGTTATGTTTCTCAATGAAAGGTCAACTCTTCGCTGGGGGGAAACGTCAACTGACAGGCGGTACGCTATCCCGCCGTAGCTGATTCTTGTCGTGTCCTCACATGGAGCACTATTTTCCACAGCCTTGACGAGAACTTCCACAGGGTTCTTTCCAGTTCGAAGGTTGACTAATTCAAAAGCATGCTTCACAATGTTCATTGCTCTAGCTTTTTTCCCCGCGTTCTTCCCAGGACGCATGAGATTGTTCACGAGCCTTTCGACAATGCTGATGTTTGCCTTTCGGAACCGCTTGTGCTCATGCCTTCCCATGCTGTGTGGAGTTATAACGGGCTTTAGAGAAATGTATCTTTGCAAGCCCAGGTCTGCAACTGTTATGCCTTTGAAACTCCATTTTTCAAAAAGCTGTATTTCGCGTTTTTCTTCGTGCTTCTGGCTCAAAATTCTCACCGTGCAGGCTTCTGCTTTCTTCCGTAAACAAGCTCGTTCAAGGACACGCCGTTGACTGTAATGACCTTCCAGCGCACTCCAGGGATGTCGCCCATGCTTCTTCCGCGTGAGCCGCCGATTCCCACAACCACTATTTCGTCATGTTCGTCAACAAGGTTCAAGGCTCCGTCTCCAGGCAAAAAGGCGGTTATGAGTCGACCATTTTTTATGAGTTGTGTTCTGACGCATTTTCTGACGCCACTGTTGGGCTGCTTGCTTTCCACCCCTACCTTTTCGAGAACGATGCCGCGTGCCATGGGTGCTCCTTCCATGGGGTCTGCCTTAACGTCCAGCATCAGCATCCGCCGGTTGTAGTACATACTGCTCCAGCGGAATCTATTTCTCTTTTCCACCAGTTTTCTTGCGGCGAATTCGCCTCTGGGAGACTTTGAACCCATGGTTTGATATCCTTCGCTACGTCTAATCACAATTCTAATATTTAAACTGTAACATGGAAGATTGGCCACTCATTTAGTGAGACCCTTGTCTGTGGAACATGTGAAACTATGTCTTTGTTATCTGTAAGGCCAGCTCTTCACCGTCGCGGTTGTAGATTGTGACGCTCTTCTCGTCTTTGAACGGAAAACCGACAATCATGAGCACGACGCCGACGAAATGGTTCAGGTCAGCAGGTGAAGGAGATAAGTTGCCTGAAGGATGGGAATGCGCTGTTCCAACGATGGAGAAATCCATAGGTAACATGTGCAATCTGATTTGGGCAAATCCTTGACCGTAGTTGGCAAGCGGTGGAACGACAAGTTCAGAAATCGTGATATGGTTTTTCTTCTTTTTCCCTCTCAAAAGCAAAATTGTCTCTCTTGGATGGAGTTGTCTTGCTCCTTCGAAAATCATCTGGAGTAATTCGTGGTCAATCGAAACGGTTATAGCAGATTCCATACAACCATCAAGACGGCTCAATGCTTAATTACCTTTACGAGATGTTGTTGAAAGGCGAGCGGTCTTGGCTGTTTGGCGGCTGTTGAAACTTAAAACTTATGATGCCTTCATGAACATGGCCATCGACGAAGCTGTTTTAACCGCGCGAATTGAGAACCGAGTCCCAAACACGTTGAGGCTATACTGCTGGAAGCCTTCAGCAGTTTCCATAGGAAAGTTCCAAGCGATTCAAAACGAGGTTCAAGTTGGCAACTGCAGGAAACTTGGCGTGGATGTCGTCAGAAGAATCACTGGCGGAGGCACGGTTTATCATGATGCTGAAGATGAGATCACCTATAGCGTCGTTGCCGATAAGGAGAGCCTCGGAACGCAAGACATAACGGCGGTTTATGCGAAGATCTATGCAGGACTAGTTGAAACCTTCAAGATTCTAGGCATAACCGCAGACTTCAACGAAGGCAATGCAAAGACATGTCCAAACCTGACAGTCCGAGGCAGGAAGATTTCAGGAAGTGCTCAATGTCACAAAAGCGGCGTTGTTCTGCAGCATGGAACGCTTCTGCTCGATGTGAACTTGAAAAGAATGTTCACGTTGCTCCGTGTTCCGTGGGCCAAAACATGCATGGAAGTCGTCAACGTCGCAAAACACAAAATCACCTCAGTAAATGATGAACTCGGAAAAACTGTTCCACTGCAAAGGGTGAGGCAAGCTCTGATTGACGGATTTCAAAAAGGTTTGAACATGAAACTCGCAGCTGGAGAGTTAACGCTTCACGAACGTGAGCTAGCACAAAGACTCTGCATGAAAAAGTACAGCACTGACAACTGGAACATGCAAGGCAAAGACTCACCCGAAAAACGAAACAGCGTCTGAGGAGAATAGGGCAAATCTAATCCGTACATTCCTTACTAAAAGGTACAAGACGTCGTACTAACAACAGGTTCAATCTATATCCCAATCTCAAACATACACGTCAAATCATGAAGCCGTTTGGCCTTCCGCCAAACTCCTACCGATACGAGCTGGCCGTTTGCCGAATGCCTGCCTATTCGAAAAGAGACTTGAGCACACGTATGATCAGTAAGCTTTCGCGGTAACCGCGATGACGCTTCGGCGAACACTATTGTGTAGTGCTCTTACCACGTTTGAAGTGAGAAACGTTTCCCGTGAGGGCGTTGATCTCGAATGTCAATATCTCTTCAAAATAACTTGCCCTTACGAGCCAAGACTCTTCCTTCTCATCATATTTTGTCTCGAAGAAAGAAGCAGGAATCGTGTAGTGCCATATTGATTTTGCCGCTTCAACGGCGATTTCTTTTGCTACTCTTTCATCACTAACGCGCAACGACTTTCCCATTTGTGCATACTCCACTATGGCATACCGCGCGTTACTGCGCGTGTTCTTATGGCACAGAAAGAGTCTGTGTTTGAAGGCATTTGCTTCTTGCGTTCGTTTTTCTAAGACTCTCAAGATATGCCCTTTCGCCGAGCGTCTTCGCGAGAAGCTGCTCGCCATTCACGAAGTTCACTGTGTGATATAGTGTTTCCTCTCCTGTCAGTTGCTGTTCGAAATAGCATCCTTTTTTGACACCGTTGGTCTTAAGGCTCTTCAAGTAGTCCAAAGCATACCTGCAGTGCCCAACAATTTCGCACGAACTACATTTTCCCCAATCTTCAGGATACAGGCAAGGACCGCATGTTATATGACATGCCCTCTTCCCAGGAAACAAATTGACTTGAACATCGCCTTCACAGCGACAGCACTTATTCTCCCACGATTCATGCTCAGACATTTACATCCAACCTTCGAAGGATATAGATATTAATGTCAACACATGATCATAAGAGTTTCCATTCTAAAACATAAACAAATCCGCCCATTTTCTTATGAATCAAAATACAAATAGGGGGCTAGACTTTTCAGGAAAGATTGATAGAAGCCAACACAATCAGCGAGAGTCCGAACCCCTTTGCTCAGACGCTCTGACCTTTTTCTGTTCTCCATTTCAGGCCTTGAGGCGTGTCCTCGATGATTATGCCCATGGCTGCCAGTTGCTGTCTGATCTGGTCTGCGGTTTTCCAGTCTTTGGCTTTCCTAGCCTCTTCCCTCTTGTAAATGAGCTCCTCAGCCTCTTTTGACAGCTTTTCTTCTTTTTTGACTTCACCGACGACGCCAAGAACCTTGTCAAAGCCGACCATTAGGTTGTGAACTTGCTGTGCTTGTTCTTTGCTGAGCATGTTGTTGTCCAAGAGATTGTTGACTTCCCTAACAAACTCGAATAGTGATGCCAGGGCCATGCTTATGTTAAGATCATCGTCCATGGCTTCGCCGAACTCTTTTTCCACTCGATTTATCAGCGCGGTTATCTCTTCTTCGCGGCCTTTTCCATCGGTCTCTAGCAGTCTGTACGTGAAGTTTGTCAGGCGCTCAATGGCGTTCTTTGCGGCTTCCAGCCCTTCAAAGGTGAAGTTAAACTGCTGCCTGTAATGGGTTGAAAGAAGCAGGTAGCGCACAGCTTTTGGGTCGTAGCCCAGCTTTATGAGGTCCCTCAACGTGTAGTAGTTGCCGAATCTCTTGCCCATCCGTTTTCCTTCAACCATTAAATGCTCGCAATGGAGCCAGTAGTTGACGAACTTTTTACCCGTAGCAGCCTCGCTCTGGGCGATTTCGTTCTCGTGATGCGGAAACATGTTGTCCACGCCGCCCGTGTGAATGTCCAAAGTCTCGCCCAAGTACTTCATAGACATCGCTGAGCATTCAATGTGCCATCCAGGTCTTCCCTTCCAGATTTCCGTCTCCCAGAAAACATCGCCGTCGCTTTCGTCCCAAGCCTTCCAAAGAGCGAAATCCCGGGCTTCTGCCTTTTCGTACTCGTCAACTTTCACCCTTGCGCCTGCTTTGAGCTCGGTTACCTTGAATTTTGATAGTTGTCCATAGTCTTTGAACTTGGATATGTCGTAGTAGATTGACCCGTCTTCGCCTCGGTAAGCGTAGCCTTTCTCAACCAGTTTCTTGATCAGCGCTACCATTTCTGGAATGTGTTCAGTGGCCCTCGGATAATGTTCAGCCTTTTCAATGTTTAAGGCGGCTATGTCTTCAAAGAAGGCTTTTATGAACTCAGCCGTGTGCTGTTCCAAGGGGATTCCAAGCTTCCTCGAAGCGCCGATGGTTCTGTCATCCACATCCGTCAGGTTCATGACCTGAGTAACTTTGAAACCGCGATACTCAAGCCACCTTCTGAGCAGGTCTTCGAAAAGGAACGCTCTGAAGTTGCCTATGTGAGCGAAATCGTAAACTGTAGGCCCACACGTATACATCTTGACTTTTCCTTTCTCTAACGGAACGAATTTCTCTTTTTTGCGTGTTAACGTGTTGAAAAAGTAGATGTTTCCGGTTGATGTCTTCATACGGTTTCCGTTAAAAATAGCGATAAAAGGTATTTAAGCATTTTACCTTGGAGGTGTCAGTCGTATCTTTTCAGCTTTATCATCTTTCGATAGTTCTTCAGGTCTTCAGCAACGCTCTTCAGAAGGTGCAGTTCCTCCATTGTCCTCTCGAACTTCGAATTCCTCGTAGATCTTCTGCACCGACTGGTTACCTCTGCTCATCGTCTTCATCTTCACACGTACGTTTTGGAGTGGAGGGTTTCATCGTTAGTTGGCTAACCACGAAGCCGCTTCCGTCATCGAGGAGAAAGGAGAAGGCTTCGAAAACGGAAAGGGTCTGTTTACAAAGGCTTGTGGTTTAGCCTTCAACCTTAGCCCTCCACCTTTGCATCGTAAGACTTAAGATACAAGTCGCCTATAAAAAGGTTACTGAGTACAGCTAAAATACAAACGTGGGGGCAACGTCTAACCTATGGCCAGTATGCCTTCCAGTATCTTCTGCTCGGGGATGTCTAGCAGTCTGGAGAGCCACGCTTTCAGTAGTGCCGTTTGCTTGGGGAGCTCGCCGCTGTAGGTTATTACTTGGTTGTTTTTCAGTGCGTCAACTTGGAAGGCTTTTTCTGCTTCTTTGTACAGGAAGGACACTGTTTGGGCTTGGTACGCCAGTGTTTGGAAGTCTTCCCACTCTTTGCAGCGCAGGATGACTGGTGGGCCTCGGATTTCTCTGACTTGTACGTCTTCGGGTTTCTGTGTTCGTGTCTGTGCCAGTTGCGGCGGCACTACTGGAACGTCGTGTGAGGCTGACAGGTACGTGATTAGGTTAGTTATCTCGTTCTGCAGTGTGGTTAGTCTTTCTTCGACCTTTTCGACTTTGCCGCTGAGTTCGCCGCTGTCGCCCATTTTCTCGGTTATGGTGCCAAGATCGTTTATGAGCCGGTCCAAGTCTTTTTCGTGCTCCTTGAGGACGCTTACTATGAAGTCCAACGCTTCTAGCGCTTCGTCCTTGGATGGAGCTCTTCTCGACATTGCTTGTTCTCCCTTTTCTTCAACGTATTAATGACGCTCTTGTGTAAATAAACGTAGCGAATCCTCAAAACTTATCGATGCGAAGACATAACCGTACTTATTGATAATTAAAACTCGTATGGGAGAGTTAAAATATCAGTTTAAAAACTCTTAAAGATGCTCGTCTAGAGAGGATTGCTCCATGCAGGGAATGTTGAGGTTCTCAGACAAGGAAGAGATTGTCAAGTTTGTTTCTGAAAATGGTGTCAAAATACTTAACCTGTGTCACATTC